>OGOZ01000086.1_pt1 | contig 62045 bp, 49 predicted proteins | sample 1552801 | NCBI WGS metagenome assembly OGOZ01 (sample SAMEA2580196, study PRJEB22360) | human gut metagenome | biome: human gut; feature: human-associated habitat; material: faeces | place: Denmark | collected 2008/2010 | reverse complement strand
TGAAAGCGTTCTGCGACTATAATGAATATGAAATTGCCGGTGAGTATGAGGATGCTGGAAAATCCGGCAAATCAATAGAGGGAAGAGTTTCATTTAATCAGATGATGGACGATATTAAATCAGGAAACAGAAAAATTATTTATTGAAATGTAATTGATATAATAGCCTGTAGAAATATATCAGCCATTGATATGTTATGTGACAGGCTTTTGTAGTCTATTTCAGCAGATATGTAGGTTTAAAATAAAAATGACATAATCGGATTGACTAAAAATGCAGGAATATATATAATATAGACAAAATGAGAATGGCATGAATGGAGAACTATACAATATGGAAAAAATGATAACACTTGAAGAGGCATTAAAAAGAATTAAGACGTTGGAGAAAGAGAATGCAAAACTTCGGGAGGAATTGGAATATTACAGAAACCGTAAATTGAGCGGACGGCAGAAACATAATGCTAAGTGGATGGCAATTTATAATGATTTTGTTATTGGATATGAGAGCGGTATGACGATGGTAGAAATTGCAAAGCGAAATAATGTTAGTGAGAGGACGATCTATAGATATAAAGCGTATTATGACAAGGTAAGAGAAGTAGAGGATAATGAGTAGACCATTTTCATGGCGTTATAAAAATGATGGTATGAATTCTGTAGTGGATTTTTGTACCGCAAATGTGAAATGGAAAAGCTTTCAAGGTGCAAAAATTTCACCTTGAATACGGGAAGAAGCGTGTTTTTAAGTACTTTCTGCATTTGATGATATTATGCATACAACTGAAGATGGTGGTGTTGAATTTTGGTATGCTAGGGAATTAATGCAATGTTTAGGATATGCAACATGGAGGCGTTTTAAGGACGCAGTAGAAAGAGCAAAGGAATCTTGCAAAAGTACTGGAATAGAAGTGCCGGATCATTTTGCCGGCGTCGGCAAAATGATAGATTTACCTAAGGGTGCCAAAAGAGAAGTTGATGATATTATGCTTACTAGATATGCTTGTTATCTTATTGCTCAGAATGGTGATCCCAGAAAAGAAGAGATTGCTTTTGCGCAGAGCTATTTTGCTGTTCAGACAAGAAAGCAGGAGTTGATTGAAGAAAGAATTGCATATATTGAAAGAACTGAGGCAAGAGGAAAACTTCGTGAATCAGAGAAACGATTATCTCAAAATATATATGAACGTGGAGTAGATGATGCTGGATTTGGCCGTATACGCTCTAAAGGAGATCAAGCTTTGTTTGGTGGATTTACTACAAAACAAATGAAAGAACGTTTAGGGGTGCAAGATAAAAGACCGCTTGCGGATTTTCTACCGACACTTACTATTGCTGCAAAAAATCTTGCAACTGAAATGACAAATTATAATGTTGAAGAAAAGGACTTACGAGGAGAGACAGCTATCACCGTTGAGCATGTTGAAAATAATACATCAGTCAGAGATATGCTTGGGCAGAGGGGCATCAAACCTGAGAATTTACCTGCATCAGAAGATATCAGAAAATTGGAACGCAGAGTAAAGAGAGAAGAAAAGAAGTTAGCTGAGCAGTCTGGGAAATTGACAAATGCGTAAGTTTATAGAATGCTGGTTAAATTTTGTAATTATGTAACCGCCTGTTGCATAATTTCCTTTAAGCAGGTTGTGGTAGCAGGACAGAATTTTTCACAGTTATACCCAGGGGTAAAGAAACAACACCGGCATGACGATATAAAAACTGCACGGAAGCATTGTATTTCAAAGGAATTGGAATACAGTGCTTTTTTATTTCAGAGGGTAAAGGAGATGGAAGAGAATGAATATAGGTGCGACAACATTTATGGGTTATGCTTATACGAATACCAACACAAAAACAACGACATCAAAACAACGGGATACAAATAATGGCACTACTTTTCCGACATATCCGGAATTGTGGTGCAGGAAATATATCCAGAAGCGATATGACAATGGATGAATATAAGGCATTTTTTAGGAACCTGATGGATCGTGTTCTCTATGACAGCTCGCAGAAGAACAATACGGAAATGTGGTCAATAACGGAAGAAGGCTGGGAGCAGATGAAAAATGATCCGGATTATGAAGCATGGGTGCTGGGATATACGGTCGAAAACTGTTCGGTGAAGTTCCCGTTTCAGACATCCAATTTTTGCATAGAAAAGTTTGGGTCATCGATAGAAGAACATCGTGGAGAAGGGATTCCTATGAATACAACGGGGAATACGAAAAAGACAGAGAAACCGGAAGAATCCTGGTGGTATAAGCGTCATAAACGAATGAAAGAGCTGATAAAGGAGCAGGAAGAGGAAGCATTTTCGAAAAACAATGTACAAAAGTGCGTGCATTGCGCAAAACAGTTGACACTTAGCTATTATAAGTAGTAAACTTTTAACGTAAACAACAGTAGGTGAACCGGATATATAGGTTCCCTGTTGATAATATTATTGTAATTACCAAAAGGAGGTAAATTTTCATGGCAGAAGCATGGAGAGGATTTGTGAAAGACGGCCATTGGGATGTAGACGTGAATGTACGTAACTTCATTCAGAGAAACTACACACCTTATGATGGTGACGAGAGCTTTCTGGAGGGACCCACTGAAGCAACGGATAAGCTTTGGGGAAGACTTCAGGAGTTACAGAAAGAAGAACGTGAACATGACGGCGTTTTAGAGTGTGAAACAGAGGTTGTTTCCAGTCTGACCGCTTATGGCCCTGGCTACATTGATGAGTCTATGAAGGATCTTGAGCAGATCGTTGGTCTTCAGACAGACAAGCCGTTAAAGAGAGCATTTATGCCTTACGGCGGTATCAAGATGGCAGAAGAAGCTGCAAGCACTTATGGTTATGAAGTTAACCCTAAGTTCCACAAGATCTTCAACGATTATCATAAGACACACAATCAGGCAGTATTTGATGCATATACGGATGAGATGAAGGTTGCTCGTCATACTCATATCGTAACAGGACTTCCTGATACTTATGGACGTGGACGTATCGTAGGTGACTACAGAAGAGTTGCTCTTTACGGTATTGATTTCCTGATCCAGAAGAAGACAGAGGACAAGAAGAACTGCGGTAACGGAACAATGACAGAAGAAGTTATCCGTTTAAGAGAAGAAATCGCTGAGCAGATCAAGGCTCTTAAGGGAATGAAGGAAATGGCTAAGATTTACGGCTATGATATTTCCGGTCCTGCAACTAACGCTAAGGAAGCTATCCAGTGGTTATACTTCGGATACCTTGCAGCAATCAAGACTCAGAATGGTGCAGCTATGTCCGTAGGACGTATCTCTACATTCCTTGACATTTATATTGAAAGAGACCTTAAGGAAGGTACTTTAACTGAGAAGGAAGCTCAGGAATTAATCGACCATATGACCATGAAGTTCCGTATGGTTAAGTTTGCACGTATTCCTTCTTACAACCAGCTGTTCTCCGGTGACCCGGTATGGGCTACTCTGGAAGTTGGTGGTATCGGAATGGATGGCCGTCATATGGTTACCAAGAACGACTATCGTTTCCTTCATACTCTTGAGAACATGGGACCCAGCCCGGAGCCGAACTTAACTGTTCTTTACTCCAGCGCTCTTCCTGAGAACTTCAAGAAGTATGCAGCTAAGATTTCCGTAACAACATCTTCTATCCAGTATGAGAACGATGATGTTATGAAGCCGATCTGGGGCGATGATTACAGCATCTGCTGTTGTGTATCTGCTACACAGACTGGTAAGGAAATCCAGTTCTTCGGTGCTCGTGCTAACCTTGCTAAGTGCTTACTTTACGCTATCAACGGTGGTAAGGATGAGAAGCATCTTGATAAGGAAGGCAAGCATATGCAGTGTGGTCCTGAAATCGCACCGATTACTTCCGAATACCTTGATTTTGACGAAGTTATGCATAAATACGATATCATGCTTGACTGGTGTGCAGCTCTGTATGTAAACATTCTGAACCTGATTCACTATATGCATGATAAGTACTACTATGAAGCAGCTGAGATGGCTCTGATTGATACTGACGTAAGAAGAACATTTGCTACCGGTATTGCAGGTCTGTCCCACGTAGCAGACTCCCTGTCCGCTATTAAGTATGCTAAGGTTAAAGTTATCCGTGATGATCAGGGTTGTGCAATCGACTTCAAGACCGAAGGTGACTTCCCGAAATATGGTAACGATGATCCAAGAGCTGATGAATTCGCTGTATGGCTTCTTAAGACTTTCATTGAAAAGATTAAGAAGAACAAGACTTACAGAGATTCCGAGCCTACAACTTCTATCTTAACCATTACTTCTAACGTAGTATATGGTAAGGCTACCGGTGCTCTTCCGGATGGTAGAGAAGCTTACAAGCCTTTCGCTCCTGGTGCTTCACCGTCTTACGGTGCTGAGCAGAGCGGTCTGCTTGCTTCCCTGAACTCTGTAGCGAAACTGCCTTATGAGTATGCTCTGGATGGTATTTCCAATACACAGACCATGGCTCCTTCCGCTCTTGGACATGATCTTGATGAGCAGAAGAATACTCTGGCTGGCGTTCTCGATGGATACTTTGATCGTGGTGCTCATCACCTTAACGTTAACGTATTCGGTACCGAGAAGCTGTTAGATGCACAGGCACATCCTGAGAAGCCTGAATACGCTAACTTCACCATCCGTGTATCCGGTTACGCTGTTAAGTTCATCAGCCTGACCAAGGAACAGCAGGATGATGTTATTGCAAGAACCTGCCATAAGCATTTGTAATTTTAACAGGTTTCAAAGATCATTGATGTAAATTGGGGGTCGGGCAGTTGTCCGGCCCCTGTTTAATGTAAACCATACCTGTGCACACAGCAGCCAGACACTTGCTGTCAGGCTGCGTAAGAATATGATTCAGAAATGAGCAGGCTTCTTTTGCGAAGCAAAACTTTAAATGAGCCTGCGAATTATTGCTGGAACGAGGTACGAGTGAACAGTAACGAATTTAGTGCAGCAGGTAAAGTAGAGCACATAGTAAATTCGACTAAAATAATGATAAGTAGTTTATACTATATGAGAAGAATAAATATAACAATTCACCCTCGCAGCTGCCGGTATGGCAGAGAATGGAGATTATTACGATGATTAAAGGTAGAATTCACTCATTGGAATCCTTTGGAGCAGTTGATGGCCCCGGGATCCGTTATCTTATCTTCCTGAAAGGATGTAATATGCGCTGCCAGTACTGCCACAATGTAGATACCTGGAATCCGGAGACGGATAACCTGCAGACTGCGGATGAACTTTTGGATAAAGCAGAGCGTTTCCGCAGCTATTGGGGCAAAGAAGGTGGAATTACGGTCAGTGGTGGAGAGGCTTTATTGCAGATTGATTTTTTGATTGATCTTTTTAAAAAGGCACATGAGAGAGGGATTAATACGAATCTTGATACTTCGGCACAGCCTTTTACCAGGGAAGAGCCTTTCTTTTCCAAGTTCAATGAGTTATTAAAGTATACGGATCTGGTAATGCTGGACATCAAGCATATTGATGATGAAGAGCACAGGAAGCTTACCGGTCATACGAATGTGAATATTCTGGATTGTGCGAGATATCTTTCTGAACAGGGCATTCCGATGTGGATCCGCCATGTTCTGGTTCCCGGTATCACAGATAAGGATGAATATCTGAAGAAAACGCGAGAGTTTATTGATACACTGGATACCGTGATGAAGGTAGAAGTACTTCCTTATCATACACTGGGAGAATATAAGTGGAAGGAGCTTGGCATACCATATAAGCTTGAAGGAGTAGAACCGCCCACTCAGGACAGAATTGCTAATGCAAAAAAGATTCTGGAGTTCTCCAGGTACTGAAGTACTGATAGTAATTTTAAGGTAACTATTCAGTGCAGGTCGAAGCATTTACTGCTGAGACCGTAAGAAAATGATTCAGTAATGCAAAATCCCATCGGCGAAGCCGATTTGGAATGGATTTTGCATCGTAACTGTGAAGGTACTGAACAGTTACATTTTAAGAATTAAATAGATGAATTCAATGAATCAAAATGAGTAACAACAACTGGAAATTTCAGGTGCTGTTACTCGTTTTTGTATATAGGTGATAACGCCACAGAATGACACCTGCAAAAATAACGGACAGGAAATCTGCCGCAGGCTGTACCCAGAATAATCCCAACTGACCGCCGATGGCAGGCAGAAGGAACAGCAGCGGAATGTAGAAGAAGCCCTGCCGTGCAATGGAAATCCATAAAGCACGGGAGTATTGCCCGATGTTCTGCATGTACATACTGCTGACAGCATAAAATCCCATAAATGGTAAAGTAGCACACTGGATGCGCAGAATCTGTGTTCCGAGCCGGATAACTTCCGGATCCCTGCTTAAAACTGCTGTGACGGATGATGCGAAAACAGCGAGCAGTGCCGTAGCAAAAATTAAGAAAATGGTCCCAATAGAAAGCGTAAGCTTCAAGGCATGTTTCACTCTGTCATACTGCTTCGCACCATAATTCATGGCACAGATGGGCTGAAAGCCCTGTCCCCAGCCAATCATGACCATGTAGGCGAGGGCGGCAATCCGGGAGCTTACCGTGAGAGCGGCAATCGTGGATTCTCCGTACCGGGCGGCAACGATATTCAGAAGCACACTGGCGATACTGGTAATGCCCTGTCGGGAAAAGTTGGGAGTACCGCCTGCTAAAACATGATAAATCCGATCTTTTGTAAAGCGCGCTGCCCGGAGGCTTACAGGAATATTGCCATGCGTCCGGGATAATATAAATAACGTAATGGAGCCAATGACCTGTCCGGCAAGTGTGGCCCAACCAGCGCCGATAAATCCCATTTTGAACCCAAAGATCAGAATGGGGTCAAGAATCATATTGCTTAACATACCAACGAGCAGACCGATCATACCGTCCTTCACGTTGCCACACAACCGGAGCTGGTTATAAACAGTGAGTGCGAAAAGACTGAACGGAATGCTGAAAATGATGATTCTTAAGTATTCGGTTGTAAAGCTAAGGAGCTGTGCAGAAGCGTTTCCACCAAGCAGACTGGCCAGCGGTTCGACAAAGAAGGATAAAAGAACCATCAGCACAATACCGGCTCCAAGTGCCAATACAATTCCCGATGAGGATAAAATCTTCGCTTCCTCATCCTCCTTTTCTCCAAGTTTCCGGGACATGGAATTGCCGCTTCCATATCCGAACCAGAAGCCGATGGCCTGTATAAAGCTCACAAAGCTGAAAACAATACCAATGGCAGCCGTCATGCTCTTATTATTCAGTTGTCCGATAAAGAAGGTATCCGTCAGGTTATAGATCATATTGATCAGCATACCGATAATGGTCGGAATAGCTGTTTTAATCAGCAGAGGCAGGATCGGTTCTGTGAGGATACGTTCTCTTCTTGATTTCTTTTTTTCTGTTTCCATCCTTTTCATGGGAGAGATCCTTATATATTACATTCTTATTTAAAAATTCATTTTATTAATTGATTTCTTATTTCTGTTATCATATTGATCTGCCAAGGAACGTTCTTCTCCAGAATATGACTGTCTGTCAGAAATCAGCAGGAGGTAACTTCTCCGTGATCGCCGTCTACCTTAATGGTATCGCCATCCTGAAACTTCGTTGTGGCAAAACCAACACCGAGAACGGCAGGAATGCCGTATTCTCTTGCAACAATGGCAGCATGGCTTAATGCAGAGCCGGTATCTGCAACGACAGCACTGGCCAGTCCGAATAAAGGAGTCCATTCGGGATCGGTCAGATGGCAGACCAGAATATCTCCCTTATGCATCTTATGAAATTCTTCCGGCCCATGGATCAGGCAGACCTTTCCGACGGCAACTCCGGCGCTTCCACTGACACCCTTTAACACATCGCCATTGGAGTCAAATACCAGAAGCTTGGAAGCGTCCCATACTTTCTGGGAAAGCTCATGTTTGCTGTCACGGCGTCTGATCTTTTCCTTGTCACTTTCGGATAAAGAGCCACGCTTACAGGTTTCAATAAGCTCTTCTGCAAACAGGTTTGCAATGCCGCTTTCAAAGTCTTCGTTGCCCAGTAATAGCTGATTGGTACGTTTCAGGCAGCGGCGGACACAGCAGAAAATGGTCTCCCATAAATACTGACTTTCCTCTCTCACAATGTGGAAATACCGGAAATCTTCAATTTTCTTTTCCAGTGCCGGATATTTGTCCCCATAAATTTCCTTCAACTGATTCATTAATGAGGAAAAGTCCTTATTGTCTTCTTCTTTTACCTGGGACGGTTTCTGATCGGCAATTAACGGCTGCAAAATATGGATTAAGCGGTCAGGATCTTCCAGCAGGGTCTGTGCGTGCACACAGTAGCAGTTGTAGTCGGATTTGTAGCCGTTTTTTTGTAAATAGGCATCGAAACGATCTTTAATATAAGGAAATTTCTGACAGAGATCCACATACTTTGTTCCTGCTAAGACTTCTTCAGACAGCTTTTTGTTTGTTTTAATTTCTGCGGCAAGAGCAGCAATATCTCTGGTTATTTCAGCAGTTTTATTATTTAAGCCCCAGAATAAATCGTATTTGGTATATTTCGGATCTATCTTTTGTACCGTCTTTTCGAGATCACTGGCGAGAACAGACGGGAAAAGAGCATATTTAAACCGGTCATAGGTCAGGCGGCCTAGCAATTCCAGGCTGTAAGTAATAAATTCACCACATTCTTTCAGAGACTTGTTCCGAAAATCCATTTCCCGGATTCCAGCTATTTCAGATTCGTATTCCGGCATAAAGGCATGGCATTTCTTTGCACAAAGGTCAAAATTTTTCAGCATTTTTAAGGTGCCTGGGAGTTTGAAAATGTTCCTGTTGAGTCCGATCTTTGAGGTGGGAAGTGTCTGGATGCCATCATCGTCCATCTGTGGATCGGTAGTAAGTATGAGACCGTTTTCTCCAAAGATTTTTGCTTTCTGATGATTAATGGTCAGCATGTAATCATAATCAAGTGGGCGATAGGCATAAGGCATTTTCTCTAACTGGAATGCCATGTTTTCCTTTTCTTTTCCCTTGATGGTGCTGTCCTTTATGTATTCGGCAACCTGTCGGTTCTCTTCGGAATGATCCATCTTAAGGGTGGTAATGGCACGTGCCTGTAAGATGTACACGAATCCGTTGCTGATTCCCCATTCAATGTCCATGGGCTGACCATAATGGTTTTCCACGCGGACAGCTTCGGCACAGAGAGCTGCAATTTCCTGCCTGCTCAGACAGCGTTCCTGCTGCATCTTTGTGGAAACAGGGACTTCTCTGGTATCTGCGCCAGTTTCATCAGCGTAGATGATCTGTGTCTGTTTGGAGCCGATCTGGCAGGATTTGAGATTTCCTTTTTTGTCACATAAGTAGCTGTCAGCGGTAACCCGTCCGCTTACGACACTTTCACCGAGTCCGTAGCTTGCATTGATCTGCATTTCTTCGGTATTGTGTGTGATCGGATTTACAGTGAAGAGAACACCGGACTTCTCACTTTCCACCATTTCCTGAATTACAACGGCAAGAGCAACGGAAAGCTGATCGTATCCCTGATTGCAGCGGTAGCAGACGGCACGGTTGCCCCAAAGGGAAGCATAGCAGCTTTTTACTCTGGCAAGAACCTCATCGATACCGCGGACATTTAAGTAGGTTTCCTGCTGTCCGGCAAAGCTTGCATCCGGCAGATCTTCAGCAGTTGCGGAAGAACGGACAGCGACACGTGCGTGTTCCCCGAGCTGCTGGTATTTCTCGCGAATGGCTGTTTCCACCTCTTCCGGAAGCTTTCCTTGCATTATCAGATTCCGTAATTTGGCAGCAGCCTCCAGGAGCTTTGCTTCTTCCGTGCCGGCAGCAGTCAGCTCCTTTCGGAAGATTTCATCCAGATGATTTTCTTTAAGGAAGGCCCGGTAGGCTTCGGCGGTTACAACGAATCCATCCGGAACCGTGATTTTGGCGGCAGTCATTTCTCCAAGATTCGCACCTTTTCCACCGGCGGTTAAAATGTCATTTTTTTTAATTTCCTTGAAATCGAGAGTCATTTTAGTATTCATATCTGGTTTCCTTTCCTGAATAGTTACCATGATTTATATTTTGTCATAATAGTTCAGCCATGCCATTCATAAGCTGCCGGATTGCACAAGCTGGCTAAAGTGTTATAAATTTTCTTGCATTATCTTCAATAAAACCTTTCAATAGCAGGTCGAAATACTCCGGATCAAACTGTACGGAGTTGGAAAACAGAACAAAGCTTCCGGTAAATACATTAATAAGACCTTCTATATCCACATCCTCCACGGCATGGTGTTCCTTCCAATAAGAAGCAAGCTTATTAAGAAAAGACCGGTAAACCGCTCCGACTCGGTTTTCAGTGTCCAGATCGGCTCTTGAAAGAATAGAAAAGCTCTGGGAGTAAACCGGCTGGTTCTGCGCTTTATGCATGAGATCCATGGAATTCACATAGATGATTTCCGATAAAAAACCGACAGGATCTGACAAAGATTCCGGGAAACGCTGCTCTAAGAGATCGAGCTTTTGCTGTGCACGGAAATGCATCACGTCCAAAACCAGTGCATCCTTATCTTTCCAGAAGTTATAAAAGCTTCCCTGTGCAATACCGACACGTTTTGTTAATTCCTGGATGCTTAAGGATTTTGTTCCTTTGTCATGGAACAGATCGAGAGCTGTTTCCATGATACGGATTTTGATTTGTTCTTTTTCTTCTTCGCTGAATGCTTTTGCCATTGCAGGTGAATATCCTTTTCTTTGTGATTTTTATAAATTTACTTTCAACAACTACATGTTAGCATACACTAACTTAAATAGCAATGAATATTTTTAAAAATATTCATTGCTATAATATGAGGTTATGGCGAATATTAAAATAACGTAAATAATAAGTAAATTTATTTTGGAATTATTGATAAGAAAAGGTATCTGTGTTAAGATATTTATACTTATTCTTATGAAACGGGAAATTGACAGATTATTCTATAAGAAAGGCGAATAACGGTTCTGTGCGCTTGAAGCCCCGGTTGCTGAATGAGGAATAGAACAGTTACGAAAGGCGATATATTGTTGAAATTTCTTCCTTCGAATCTCCGTGAAAAATTTAAAGAAACTTTAAAAGCAGTACTTCCTATCATAGCCATTGTGCTTGTGCTATGTTTTACCATTGCGCCAATTTCACCCAGCATTATCTTAATGTTTCTGGTGGGTGGTGTTTTGTTGATTATAGGAATGCTGCTTTTTAACGTTGGTGTGGATATTTCCATGACTCCGATGGGCGAGCGGGTCGGTACGACAATGACGAAATCAAAGAATATCTTCATAATGATTGCGTTGAGCTTTCTGCTTGGAGTGATGATTACGATTTCTGAGCCGGATCTTCAGGTGCTGGCTGGGCAGGTTCCCTCAATTCCCAATATGGTGCTGATTCTTACTGTGGCTGTTGGTGTGGGCTTTTTCCTGGTGCTTGCTCTTGTACGTATGCTGTTTGGAATCCAGTTATCCCATATGCTGCTGGTATTTTATGCGGTTGTATTTACGCTGGCTTACTTTGTTCCGGGAGATTTCCTTGCGGTGGCGTTCGATTCAGGCGGTGTTACCACAGGGCCAATGACAGTACCGTTTATTATGGCACTCGGTGTCGGTATTTCTGCAATCCGAAGCGATAAGCGGGCAGCAGACGACAGCTTTGGTCTGGTTGCCTTATGCTCCATCGGGCCGATTCTTGCGGTTTTAGTGCTAAGTATGATTTACCGGCCGGATGTAAATGCCATGAGCACGGCATCCGAACCGATTCAGATTATGGATGATACGGTGCAGATGTGGCATGCTTTTATGGAGGAATTTCCGGCATATATGAAGGAGATTGCGGTTTCCCTTCTGCCAATCATTGTTTTCTTCTTTTTATTTCAGTTGATTTCAAAAGATATCCAAAAGCGGCTCCTGGTTAAGATCGTTGTGGGTCTTTTATATACTTATGCAGGTCTTGTACTCTTTCTTACGGGTGTAAATGTCGGATTTATGCCGGCAGGTAATTATCTGGGACAGACGATAGCGGGACTGCCGTATCGTTACATACTGATTCCGATTGGTATGCTGATCGGTTATTTCATTGTTAAGGCAGAGCCTGCGGTATTTGTGCTGACGAAGCAGGTTGAAGAGATTACCTCAGGGGCGATCAGTGCCAAAGCAATGGGAACGAGCTTATCCATCGGTGTATCGGTATCCATCGGAATGGCGATGCTGCGAGTGCTTACAGGCATTCCGATTATGTGGTTCATCATTCCGGGATATGCAATTGCGCTGCTGCTTACGTTCTTTGTGCCGAAGATCTTTACGGCGATTGCATTTGACTCCGGTGGGGTGGCGTCCGGTCCGATGACTGCAACCTTTCTGCTTCCGCTTGCCATGGGTGCATGTGAGGTTACAGGTGGCAATATCATGACCGATGCATTCGGTGTGGTTGCCATGGTAGCGATGACGCCGCTGATTACGATCCAGATTCTTGGCGTGGTCTTCCGTGTGAAGGAGAGTCAGGCACACAAGCGTGCCGCAGTCGGTGCAGATGTGGCAGTTCTGGCAGCCGAGGATATGGATATCATCGAACTTTAATTATGGATTTTGCATGGTGACTGTGAGGGATGGAACGGTTATCAGAAAGGGTAATCTATGAGTGACGTTTATATTATGACGACGATCATTGATCGTAAGAATAGTAAGAAATACATTGATTTATATAAGAAGGATAAGCTGGAGGTCATGTATATTACTCTGGGAGAGGGAACCGCGAGGGGAGATATTCTGGATTATCTGGGATTGGAAGCTTCGGAAAAGATGGTGATCTTCAATTTCGTGCAGCAGCATGACTGGATGCTGACGAAAAAGGATCTGCAGCGGAAGCTTCAGATTGATGCGCCCGGAGAGGGAATAGCCTTTCTCGTGCCGTTAAGCAGTATCGGAGGAAAAAGAACACTGCAGTTTTTACTCGATAGACAGGAATTGCCGGAAAGTGAGGAATCGACATTGAAGGATACCACGTATGAATTAATTGTTGCAATTGCAGATCAGGAAAATTTGGAAATGGTGATGGATGCAGCCCGCGGTGCCGGTGCCTATGGTGGAACGGTGATTCATGCGAAGGGAACCGGCATGGAATATGCGGAAAAGTATCTGGGTGTGACAATTGCCGCAGAAAAGGCCATGATCTTTATTGTAACCAAAAAGGATCAGAAGAACAGCATTATGAAGGCGATTATGGAGCAGGCCGGAATGCAGACTCCTGCAAAGACGATTGTATTTTCACTTCCGGTTACCGATACAGCAGGTCTGCGTCTTGTTGATCTTGACGAGGAGAATGAATAAATATCTGTAACTGTTCAAATTACCACGCAGATGATCTATGGGACAGGTTATTTAAAATCCCTTCATGGCATATAATTTTTTCTCAAGAATATCAAGTGCCTGTTCGTTCTGGTTCTGGCAGAAGCTGACCAATGCATCCTCGTCTGCATTTTTGAGGGCAGAGGTGTCGGCGCCTAATTGTACGAAACAGATATAATTATCAATGACTTCAATCCGGGAGGCTTCGACCTTGGCATGATTTAAAGGCTGCTTTTCATACATTTTCAGAAGCTTTTCCCGGTACTGGTCAAGAAGGAGTTCCACGTTCGTAACATCCTCTTCCTTTGCTTCTACAAGGATCATCATATCCGTACCGGCTTCGGTATGCTCGTACTCGGCAAGGAAGCTGTGGTACATCTCTTCCGAAATTCCGGTTAATTCTTCAAATTCTTCTGCCGTATAAAGTGCATTCGGCCAGTAATTTTCTCCCAGCATTTCCATAACGGATTTCCGAAGCTCGCGCATAACGGGCGATAGGGAATAAGTACTGTCCACTTTGGAAGTATTTACCGTCTCGAAATCCTCATTTTCATAGCTTTCCGTGGAAGGATAGGTATTGTAAACAGAGGAGCAGCCACACAGGCTTCCACAGAAGGTAGTAAGAATAGAAAATGTAAGTATGCTTTTTTTCATAATCAGGCTCATAATGAATGGGGATCCTTTCTCAATTTATAATGATATGTATCAGAGAACCGGTGATGTTATTTGAGAAATGGGACTTTACAACAATTCTGTATAACATCAGATGTATTTTTAAATACTGACTACAGAAAGGATTATTTCCAGAAATTAGACAAACTATACAATTGATGCTAAACTACAAGAAGTGCAGATTACTCATTTGATTAAGCGAGGTTACTTATGCTTTTTAATTCCTATATATTTATATTTTTATTTCTGCCCCTTGCGCTGCTTGGCTGGTACGGGCTGAACCGCTGCAAGGCATATGAAATGGCGAAGTTATTTCTGGCGGTAATGTCGTTATGGTTTTACGGCTATTTTAATCTATACTATCTGTTTGTGATTCTCGGAAGCATTCTGGTGAATTACCTGTTGAGCTTTCTGCTAAAGAAATTCTCATCACCAAAGGTATGCAGGGCCGGACTCTGGGCAGGCGTGATCTTAAACCTTGGCATTTTGTTTTATTTGAAGTATTACGATTTCTTTTTTGAAAATGTGAATGCGGTTTTTAAGACAAACTTTGCGTTGAAGCATATTCTGCTGCCACTTGGCATCAGCTTCTTTACGTTTCAGCAGCTTTCCTTTATCATTGACCGGGCGAAGGGTAAGGCAGAGCATTATTCTTTTATTAACTATCTGACCTTTGTTACGTTCTTTCCACAGTTGATTGCAGGCCCCATTGTTTTATATAAGGAAATGATGCCCCAGTTTGAGGATACGGACAATCGCCGTTTTAACAGCGATCAGTTTGCGAAGGGAATCATTATTTTTACAATCGGATTAGGAAAAAAGGTGCTTCTTGCAGACAACCTGGCGCTTCCGGTGAACTTTGGCTTTGAGCAGAATCTGTTCCTGGATACGCCGTCTACATTGCTTATGATTCTGGCTTACACGTTCCAGATTTATTTTGATTTCAGTGGATACAGCGATATGGCAATCGGTCTTGGCAAGATGTTTAACATCGAGCTTCCCGTAAACTTTAATTCACCGTATAAGGCCTGTTCGGTGAAGGAGCTCTGGCAGCGGTGGCATATGACGTTGTCCCGGTTTTTCATCCAGTACGTGTACATTCCACTGGGAGGAAGCCGTAAGGGCAAGGCGCGCACGATCTTTAATACGTTTATGGTCTTTTTCTTGAGCGGACTCTGGCACGGGGCGAACTGGACCTATATTGCATGGGGGTCCATGCAGGGCCTGCTGGTGATCTGGGATAATCTGGGAATAGTCGGTGTAAAGGGCTCGAATGAAAAGACGCCGGCGAAGTGGTATATTCCTAGATGGCTGGGGTGGATTTTTACGTTTGGATTCTTTAATCTGTCGCTCATTTTCTTTGGAAGCAGCAGTATGACATCGGCCATCCAGTTATTTAAGAATATTTTTGCTTTTAAGAACACAGGATATCTGTTTAAGCTGGCAGCCAATCTGGATATTCCGGAGTTTTACCTCATAAAGCAGGTGCTTACCCTGAAGTTCCCCAATATGCTGCAATATGCTTATGTGGTACTATTCCTGTTGCTGCTTGTTATCAGTGCCGTTGTGATTAGCCGGAAGAATACGCTCCAAATGGTAGCAGAGAATCCCTTCCGTAAGAAGCTATGCGTATGGGTGGTATTTATTTTCGTATGGTCTGTGATTTCCTTCTCACAGGTAAGTACGTTTATTTACTTTAATTTTTAGAGGAAATATTATGACTTCAAAACAGTTTTTAAAGCGATTTTTCATAGGGAGCGGTGCGGTATTGCTGTTGTGCATCCTCATCGTGGTTGTTATTGATCCCTTTTTCCAGTATCATAAGGCACTGCCTGGGTTAAAGGCAGTGCTTGCGGACAAGGAATATCAGGTGGTCGGAACCTTGAAGAACTTCGATTATGACAGTGTTGTGGCGGGATCCTCCGTAGCGGAGAACTACAACAACAGCTGGTTTGACGAGGGCTTTGACTGTCACGTGATTAAGGCGATCCGTTCCTACGGTGCGACGGCAGATCTTTGTTATCTTTTAGATGAGGCATTTGAGCATCAGCAGTTGAAATATGTGTTCTACAATCTGGATCCGTCGGCACTTGTGGCAGATCCGGAGCCGACCTTTGAGCTGACGGGCTGCCCGATGTATCTGTATGATAATAATTATATCAATGACATTCAGTATGTGCTGAATAAGGGAGTCCTGTTTGAGAAGATTCCTTATATGATTGCGAAGTCCGTAACCGGTGACTATAACGAGGATGAATCCTATAACTGGGCGCAGTGGAAGGAATTTAATTCGGACATGGCGCTGGGATTGTATATCCGTAAGCCCTCTATTGCGGAAGAAAAGCCGGAGGATGCTTATCAGGAGCTGCTCTCCCGGAATCTGGCATTGTTAACGGAGCGCATTGAGGCACATCCGGAAACACAGTTTTATATTTTCATGCCGCCATATTCGATGCTCTGGTGGGACAGCACCTATCGGGACGGGGATCTTACTGCTTATCTGTACAATATGGAAACAGCGATGAATACGCTTTTGGAATACGATAATGTGCGGTGCTTTTATTTCATGAATGACCGTGAGACGATCTTAAATCTGGAGAACTATATGGATATTCTTCACTTCTCCGATGAGATCAACCATCAGATCTGTGAGGATCTTATTGCAGGAAGATTTGAGGTGACAAAGGAAAACTGCCACGAAACGATTGAGGATATGCGTTCCCTGGCAGAAGAAATTGTAACGAAGCTGATTCTTTCGTATGAAGACCGGATCAAGGTTGATATAGTGGATGAATAGCAGATATATTGTATATAAAGCAAGCTGCCAGTTGGATCACCAGCTGACAGCCTGCTTTTCTATTGATGGTTTTGAATTATTATAAATCAGAGATAATGACCGGATAAATGAAAGCCTAATTTCTGACCTGCTCCATGATTAAATTCATAATCGTTTTAATGGCATTTAACTGGTTGCTTTTTGCCATGGCATCAATGTAATGCTGGCGTTCAAAGAAGAGCTCTGTCACCTTCTCACATAACATTTCAGGCGTCAGGGCATCGTCATCTAAAACAACGGAGAAGCCCTGTGATTCAAAGGATTTCGCATTCAGGATCTGGTCACCGCGGCTGCTGCTTGCGGATAAAGGAATGAGGACGTTGGGCTTCTTTAAAGCAAGCAGCTCACAGATGGAGTTTGCGCCTGCACGGGAAATGACAATGTCTGCCGCAGCAAATAAATCTTTTAATTCTGATTTCACATAATCAAACTGCTTATATCCGGCAGTGCCGTTCAGTTTTTCATCAACCTTATCCTTACCACAGATGTGAACGACCTGAAAATCCTGTAACAGGACAGGCAGTGCATCGCGGACGGCAATGTTAATGGAGTTCGCACCGAGACTTCCGCCGATCACCATAATTACCGGTTTGGAAAAATTAAAGCCACAGAAGGAAAGTCCGTCTGCCTTATTGCCATTTGCAAGTTCTTCACGGATCGGAGAACCGGATAAGACCGCCTTATCCTTAGGAAGCATGGCGAGTGTTTCCGGGAAGTTACAGCAGACCTTTTTGGCTACAGGAATACAAAGCCTGTTGGCAAGTCCGGGGGTCATATCGGATTCATGGATGATACACGGTATATGGAGAGCGGCAGCGGCCCGGACGACGGGAACACTGACAAAGCCTCCTTTGGAAAAAACCACATCGGGCTTAAGCTGCTTCAATATCTTCTTAGCCTCCCCAAAGCCCTTAATGACCTTGAAGGGATCCGTGAGATTCTTTACATCAAGATAACGTCGGAATTTGCCGGTGGAAACACCATAATAAGGAATATGAAAGTCTTCGATCAGTTTCTTTTCGATGCCATCATAGGAACCGATATAAGATATTTCAAAGCCTGCCTTTTGTAAATGCGGCAGCAGTGCAATATTCGGAGTAACATGGCCGGCTGTACCGCCGCCGGTCAGTACAATTTTATAACCAGTTGATTGTTCCATACAGATGCCTCCCATTTTGGTTCGATACATGAAAGTATAGCAGATTCCTTCTGCGTTTTCCATAGAAAGTCCGTTTTTTGTCGAAATAATCAGATAACTGATCCCTCCCATAATAAATATATAATTATATAATATATTCAGATAACTGTTCAGAATTATAGACAGGCATGGAGGAAGGATTATGTTGTCATTATTACAAAATTTCCATTTTTTATCTGTTTGTATGATAGTATTTCTATCTTTAAGTATTATATTCCAGACAATTGCAGGTGTGATGATTCACGTTTTATTGCAGGAATCTGAGAATATGAGTATGATCCGGAGTAACGCATTGAAGCAATGCCGCCAAAAGTACATAAATTATTACAAATTAAATGGCAGAATGATAAACACATCCGTGTATGTGGATAAATTCATCAAAAAGCTGAAGCTGTTGGGGATACCTTTGACCAGATACCTGCAGCTATCCGGACAGATGATGTTTTTCTTTATCTTATCAACGGGGATCAGCATTTTCCTGCAGCTGTCATTTGGCAAAACACTGTTTGATATGGTTCCCTATTATTTAATCAGTATTCTGGGCTTGTATCTGTACTTTTCCGTGATGAGTTTTACGAACCTGGAGGAAAAAAAGAAGCTCCTTAAGATCAATCTGGTAGATTATCTGGACAATCACCTTTGCCCACGGCTGGAAACAGAGCTGTCGGCACTGGACGAGCTTAGGCAGAAGGAAACTATGGGAAAAGCCGTTTCTGATAGAACGAAAGAACCGGGAATCGTTAATTTTTCCCAGCAGCAGGAGCTGGAAGCCCTGCTGGAGGAATTATTATACGAATCATGAAAATAAAGTAAGAATCGCCCTTCCTGTTTCGTCTATCCTGTTTTCGGAATTCTCTGATTGACGATAGCTCCTTTATATGGTATATCTAATAACAAGAAATGGTACTTATGTCCTATTTTCAGGTTATTGGAGATGGTGCTTATATTAGAAGAATGTTGAAAACATGGCAAGCTGGCTGTTACTGCACACATAGCTGCCGGACACGGGCTGTCTGGCTTCGCAGGAATATGATTCCGGAGTGAGCAGCAAAACTTTGCTTATCTTGTGTTGAAAGGAATTACGACATGAAGAGGGAACGGGGAATACTGATTTCCGTAGTCACAGCTGCATTGGTGATGGTGCTTTTATGTATTTTCTTTACGTCAGACCGTGCAGTTTCTGTAAAAAAGCTGAAGAAGTGTGTACCGGATGCGGTTCATTTTGAGGAGGATGGCAGAGAGCAGTATGATTTTCTGATGGAGGCATATGGTGAGGCACCCGGTTCAATTGTGTTTTATACAGCACATCAGAGTGTTGCCGTATATGCAGACGGAGAAGAGCTTTATACACTGGAGACATCAGACAGTATATGGGGTGATACACCGGGCTGGAGATGGTGCTTTGTTGTGCTCCCGGACGGGGTGAGCCGGGTCTGTGTACAGCTTACGCCATGCTACCAGATGGCGGCACGCCAGGAGCAGATCTTCTATATCGGTGGCGGGAATGATATATATATGGGACTGCTCCAGCAGTCGATGTTCGCATCCCTCATAAGTATGATTATTGGACTTGTGGGTTTATATATTACCCTATACTGGATAGTGATCAATAAAGGAAATCAGGTTGACGGAACATTACTGTATCTGGGAATTTTTTCTATTTTGCTGGGACTGTGGTCTGCTAATGAGACAAATATGGCTGCACTTATTTTCGTCAATCGACAGGCATGCTCTTATCTTGCATTTGTTACCCTCATGATAATGCCGATGCCATTTCTCCTGTTTGTGAAGAGCTTTCTGGAGATCCATGACAACCGGTGCTGGAAAATCATCTTTGTGATGGACGTTGCTGTGATCGTTCTGGACCATATCCTGAATATGACAGGGCTTTACGAGTTCAGGCAGAGCCTGTGGATGACACATCTGATCATTCTTCTGGTGATAGTGTACATTCTTGTGGCTATTATAAATAAAATGGTGAAACGTCAGCTTGACCAGAAGCTTAAGTATTGTGTGGGAGCACTGATACTGGTATTTCTGGCTGCCATAATCGACCTGATCGGATATTATAGAACCGGAAATAATGCCGGTGTATTCGGAAGAATCGCATTTCTGATTTTTATTCTCCTGTTTGGAATAACGACAGCCAGACAAACGGTTGCAAGCCTGAAAAAGGTACGCCGGGCAGAGGAGCTTGAGCAGTTTGCCCTGAATGATTCCATGACGGGAATGTATAACCGGAATGCCTATGATTATTATGTCAGAAATGAGAAGCAATTTGCCGGCTATATGATTGTGACCTTTGATTTAAACAATCTCAAGCAGTGTAATGATCATTACGGTCACCGGGCAGGGGATGCTTATCTTGTCAATGCGGCATGTATTATCGAGGATAATTTTGAACGTTACGGTAAATGCTACCGCATCGGCGGGGATGAGTTCTGCTGCATTATCCCGGAGGGAAGTGGCTGTAAGATCAGGAGCGTGCTCCGTAAGCTGCATCAGGATGTAGAGATATTAAACAATAAGAACATTATTCCGGTCGAGGTGGGAATTGCCTGTGGCTGTGCGGTTGCCACGGCTGAGGATACCGATCTGGAAAAGGTGCGGGAGCGTGCCGATGAGGAGATGTATCAGAAAAAGAGAGAAATGAAGGCGGTATATTAATACCGCCTTCGTTCTATTCCGCTTTTTCTGTAATATTCTGCCTTGTCCTGATACATCTGCTTTTCAGCTTCCTGTAGCAAAACATCCAGATCCGTGGATACCTTATCCGCCCAGACGGTGCCGATGGCCATGTTGACGGAATGCTCAAGCATCAGCTCCCGTAACCGGCTTACCCGTTCCGCTAACATATCCCGGTCGATGGGGGAGCAGACTGCTAATAATTCATCTCCTCCGATACGGAATACTCCGTGATCACCAAATGCTTTTGTTAAACAGGCAGATGCCCTGAGAATCAGCTGGTCACCCATTTGATGTCCTACAGTATCATTCTCATGCTTCAGACCTGTGATGTCGCAATACACGATGCCAATGCTGTGTTGCTTATTAATCTGCTGTACATAGTTATTCATGGCAAAGCGATTGCCAATCTGGGTAAGGGCATCCTTATAGCTTAATGCCTCAAGCCTTCTCATCAGATTTCTCCGTTTAATACAGGAGACAAGAAAGGAGCCCATAATCTGAAGCATGCTGAATGTATATTCCAAAAGCATGGGTGGCGGATTATCCACTCCGTAAAACGCAATGACTTTTCCCTTATCATAGATAGGAACAACGACAATGGAATGAATCCCCTGCTGCTTTAAATTTTCATACTGTAAGGGATCCGATTCCCTCATTTCTTCCAGATCCTGAATGACGATACATTTTCCCTCATCAAAACAGTGATACCAGTTTGCACAGATCTCCGGCGGCAGATTCTGCAGATTGGCCTTTTCGGGCTTTATTCCGGCAGCAGTCCATTCGTAAGTATTGTCATCACAGCCGTTTTCATTCTTTTCGAAAATATAAGTTCTTTCACCGCTTAATGATTTACCGAGATACTCAAGAATAATCTGGATGGTTTCATCCGGAGTATCTGCAGAAAGTGCAACCTTAAGCCCTTCATTTACCAAAGCTCCCATATCCCGGTATTTCTGGATGACCTTATTCTGGGAACGCTCCTCGCTGATATCGATGGCGATTTCGATCCGGTACTTTTTCTTCCTTGCAGAATCGGCTATCAGAGTATCCTTTAAAAGCAGATATTTATCAATTACCGGATTATAGTAGCGCCATTCCTCAAAGGCTCCGACACAAAGCCGGTCGTTATTGCATATGCCACAGGGGGTGGAGGATTTCTGCAGGACCTCATAGCATTTCCTGCCCTTGATCTCCTCCAGTGATTTTAGTTCATAAGCATCCAGAGCCTTACGGTTCATGTATACAAGCTCATTGGTTTCAATATCGGTAGCATATACATATTCATTTAAATTCTCAAGAAACTGCCAGATATTCTCTATATTGTTCATTTGCCTCCAATCCATAACGGCTGACGTTATTGTTCTTAATATATTCTGCCGGTGAATCGGGTATACCGGACAGACTGATGAAAGATCAACCCTTAAGCATATAAGGATATAAATATATGTAAATAGTACTTATTACCCAGTACCTAGTTTGATATAGAGTTATATACCAAACTTTCCATATAAAGTCAACTTATCTGAAGAGTTTCCTTTGAATTCCACAATTTGCACAACAAAGGAGTATTCTTTTTGGGTAAAAGGCGCACAGCAAAGGAGTGTTAGCGTCAGGGGATTTCAACCAGAAGTTTTCTTTTAGAATAAAAGTTGCCCAATCATTTTAAAAATTTAAGGAGTTTCTCGTACAAAAGGTAGAATTTACAGAAAAGCCGGAAGAAAGCAATGGAAGGAGTTGACTTAGAATACGAACTCTGCTATAACATATTGGATGAAAACAAATTAATAGGAAGGAAGTACTAATTATGGAATCCGAAAAGAATACGAAGAAGACAAAATTGGAAAATATGCACCTGAAGGAAAGAATAAGCTACGGATATAGAAAAGTGATCATTATGATGCTGGTTTCCGGACTTCTTTCCATTGCGGTTATAGTGGTACTGTTTGCTAATATGATGAATTATGTGTATCGTGTTAATGCAGCAGACCAGGCGGTAAAAATCTGCAGAATGAATGTCAATGCAGCAGCAAGAAATATCAGGGAAATGGCATTGAACGAGGATGCCTCTACCTATGAGAGTTATGAACAGACAGTAGAAAAGCTGCTTGCAGAGGTTAACTCCCAGCTGGAGATCATGAAACAGACCGGAGTTGTTCCGGATGAACTGTATACGGAATATTCCTCTGCTCTTAATGACTGGGGAAACATCGGATATTCCATCATGAAGGAAATTAAAGCAGGAAACCGGGATGAGGCAATTGAGGATATTCTGAATGAATGTACTCCTGCATTAAATAAAAGTGTTGAAACTGTAATAAAACTGGATGAGTTAACGGATGAACTGGACAGACGTGATGTTGCGAGCACCATCATCTGTGCGATAGTCGGGCTGGCCGGTATTGTTATCTGTCTGATTTTTGCATGGGTACTGACAAAGAAAACAAGTAAAAGAGTACTTGAAACCATTCTTGAACCGATACGTGCGATTGAAGATGTTGCGAAGGAATTAACAGAAGGAAACCTGCACAGTAACCTTGAATATCATTCTGATGATGAAATCGGAAGACTGGCACACAGCATGCGTAAGTCCACCCGTATTCTGGGAACCTATATCGATGATATAGACCGTGCCATGAAGCTCTTCTCCGAAGGAAACTTTGATGTCCAGCCTGAGGTAGAGTGGAGAGGTGACTTCGTCGGTATTCTGAATTCCTTTATGGCATTTGAGAAAAGCATGGCTGATACCGTAAAGGGGATTCAGAATGTTTCCGATCAGGTTTCAAGCGGTGCAGAGCAGGTAGCTGCAAGCGCCAATGATCTTGCAGATGGAGCAACCAATCAGGCTTCTGTTGTAGAAGAGCTGACAGCAACCGTTACAGGTGTTTCGGAGCAGATCGAACATAATTCGAATGCAGCAAAGGAAATCAGCGGAAGAGTCGGGGACCTGGGTGGTGCCATTCTGGAAAGCAATGGAAAAATGCGTGAGATGGTGGATTCTATGAATGAAATCAATCAGGCATCACAGGAAATTGACAAGATTATTGCAACGATTAATGAAATTGCTACCCAGACCAATTTACTTGCCCTGAATGCATCCATTGAAGCAGCTAGAGCCGGAGAAGCCGGAAAGGGCTTTGCGGTAGTAGCAAATCAGGTGAATGTTCTGGCAGACCAGAGTGCACAGGCTGCAAAGGAATCTGCAGCATTGATTGAAAGCTCTGTAAGTGCTGTGGAAAAGGGTATGGTGGTTGCCAAGGAAACTGCAGCACAGCTTGAAGAGGTAGTGGACACCTCCAAGATTATTACACGTGAGGTAACCGGTATTGCAGAGACGCTGGAGACGCAGGCCGCTGAAATGAAACAGATTAATCTTGGAATTGAACAGATTAACGATGTGGTACAGACGAATTCCGCAACATCGCAGGAATGTGCAGCTGCCAGTGAGCAGATGAGCGATGAGGCAGATGGTCTGAGAGAAATGATCCGTAAGTTTAAGGTCGCAAAATTAGAGGATTAGTATCGTACCAGACACAATTAATACCATATGTGCAGTAAAACATGAATATCGGGAGGGAAGGTACACGGTATTATGAGTATGGATGTTTACAAGGTAATTAAAGAGATTGACACCCAGAATGTTATTGAAATTATTGCCCCCTGCATGGATGATTTCCTTTACATCTTTGATCTGCAGAAGGATACGATGAAAATTTCACAGTCGGCGGTAGGACGTTTCATGATACCGGACAGGTTTCTTAACAATGCATCGGAGGAGGTTCTCCATGCAACATATGAGGAAGACCGTGCGATGCTTGCCAAGCATATGCGCAGTGTCACAGAAGGAAAGGAAAAGATTCACAATCTGCACTACCGCTGGCTTGATAAAATGGGAATGCCGGTGTGGGTTAACTGCCGTGGCGTGGTGATTGATGATGAGAACGGCCGGCCGGGCTATCTGATCGGCTGTCTGAATGAAACCGGAAAGCCACAAAGAGCAGATAATGTCAGTGGACTTTTGGGAGGGATCGAATTCTGTTCTTATCTCCGTTCACAGGCAAAACCGATTACACATGGCTTTCTTATGCATATAGGGATTGATAATTTCGGGACGATTAACGGAACATGGGGTTCTCTTTACGGAGACTATGTTTTAAAAAGTGTAGCAGACTGCATGACAGAATGTCTTTCCGGAGGCCAGAGGCTGTATCATCTGGTAGCGGATCAGTATGTGATAGCGGATCTGGAAAGCCATACGCATGAGGATGCCGTACAGTTAAGGAAAAGGATCTGCGATAGAATAGAGGATTTTATTGTTGCAGAAAAATATGAAACGGTATTTACCGTTTCTGTCGGAGTTATTGATGCAACGACTGTTTTGGAGGGCTATGAGGAGTGTCGTAAGAAATTTGAGTTTTCCCTGAAGCAGGCAAAGACCAGAGGAAAGAAGGGCTTTTATTTTTTCAATCAGAAGGATTATGAGTCGTTCCTGCGGAAAGGAAAAATCGTCACTGCTCTGCGTAATGCAATCGCAAATGAATTTGAAGGCTTTGAGGTATATTATCAGCCGATTGTGGATTGTGCATCAAGTCGTATAACAGGAGCAGAGGCACTGATGCGTTTTTCCATGATCTCCGAAGGAGAGGTGGAAAGGATTTCTCCGTTTGAGTTTATTCCTCTGCTGGAGGAGACGGCATTAATTATTCCTGCAGGAAGATATATTCTGAGTGAAGCAGCGAAAATGTGCCGTGAGATGCAGCAATATATTCCGGGCTTTAAGATGAACATAAACATTTCCTATGTCCAGATTCTGCAGGGAAAGATTGCGGATAAGATTATTTCTGCAATACAGGAAAATGAATTGAAGCCGGAATGCATCTGTGTGGAAATGACCGAAAGCGGATTTATGGATATGACGCCTGCTTTTTGTGAATTTCGTGAAAAGCTTGAGGAGAACGGGATTCCGTTTGTGATTGATGATTTCGGGACAGGATATTCCAATCTGCATTGTATCAGGGACATGAATCCTGGCTGTGTCAAAATGGACAAGGATTTTACATCAAAAGCAATGAGTAATCTGAGAGATTATGAGCTGTTTGAGAAAATCATTGAAATGGTACACCGTATAGGAATCAAAATCTGCATAGAGGGCATAGAAAAAGGAGAATGGCAGCTGGCCATGAAGAGGCTGAAGGCTGATTATCTGCAGGGATATTTTTTTGGAAAGCCATGCAGTAAAACGGAGTTTATCGAACAGTTTGTTTAATTGTTTAATATCATAAAATATTGTTTATATATAGTGAAAACGAAAAAACTTTTTTTCAGATATCCTACGATCTGGAAAGAAGTTTTTTCGTTTTTACTTGGTGACGGAAGAAGAAAGGGATATGTACATCCGGGTATTCGGGAAAATCTGCAGAAATGCAGATAAGCATTTAAAAAACGCCGGGGAGTGAGATGATGAAAAACAGATTTTGCATGGCTCTGAATAGTTACAAATTATTGTAATTATTCAGACTGATCATTTTACAGCATGACCAGTCCGTGTTCTGATCTGTTATTCGGCCGGGTGATCCTTTCCCATGAACTGATAGTGGAGGGCATTGTGCGGACATGCTTTCATGCAGGCGCCACATCGTATACATTCCGGATGGTCAGGTGTTTCGAGGACGTTGACATCCATTTTGCATGCCTTCGTGCACTGCATACATCCGACACAACGATCGTTCTCCACCTTAATGCGGAGGAAGGATACTTTATTAAATAAGGAATAGATGGCTCCAAGCGGACAGATCCACTTGCAAAAGGGTCTGTAAAACAGGATGCTTAAAACCACAACAGCAATCAGAATAAGGCTTTTGTAGGTAAACAGCTTACCCAATGCCATGCGGATCGAAGCATTACTGAGGGAAAGAGGGATGGCGCCCTCCAAAACTCCCTGTGGACATAGATACTTACAGAAAAACGGATCGCCCATTCCAACCGAATTCGTTACAAGCATGGGAAGCAGAATAACGAAGACGAGAAGGATGATATATTTCAGATATCTCAACAGCTTAAGCTTTCCGGTAGAAAATTTTTTGCAGGGAATCTTATGGAGCAGATCCTGAAACCATCCGAACGGGCACAGAAAGCCGCATATAAATCGTCCGAGGATTACCCCGAATAATATAAAAAATCCGGTTATATAGTAGGAAAATTTAAACCGGGACGATCCTACTACCGCCTGAAACGCGCCAATTGGGCAGGCACCTGTGGCAGCAGGACAGGAGTAGCAGTTCAGTCCCGGAACACATACGGTTTTCGCATTGCCCTGATAGATTTTTCCTTTGAAAAAATTGGAAAGATGGATGTTGGAAAGCAGCGTGGCAGCAGCCTGTATCCATCCTCTCAGTTGTTCTAATTTTTTTGATATCATGTTTGTTTTCTTATCCAATTCCCACACACTCCAGACATAATTTTATTGCCTTACTGAGAACAACGGCAGCTTCGCCCCGGAATGCACCGTAGACGATCATCAGGATGCCTGTAAGGAGAAAAACAAATTGGGTTATTCTGATCGGTTTCAAGATATTGGTTACTCCTTTGCCTGTTATTTGGTAATTGTTCAGAGGCATGTGATCATGACGTTCTGAATCGACAGCTATAGCTGTATTATACAATCAATGATTTAAAATTTCTGTTAAGATTTGGTGAATATTTGAGATAAAAAATTTGTGGAAAAAATTTGTCCATCCTCTGTCCGGATGAAGAGACAGGGGATGGACAAATTGCATTAAAATCAGTATTTCTGTGAAATGATGTCCGGATTATGCTCCTAAGACCAGATCACAGGTAGCACTATGATGTGGATCACTACATTTGTTGCATTGATAGTAAATATGATAACCGGATTTCGTTTTTCTGACTACGAAGATACCAGCCTTCATTTTTATAGTATCACCGTTTAGAGAATCGATCTGCTTTAACCCGATATAACCTGCTTCTGCATTGGAATCTGTAGAAAGAGCCTTTACGTTTGGATTATATTCTCCGGTAGACGCATAATCGGCCTGGATCTCATCATAATAAAGCCTCAGATTGGCCTAGTCTCTGGCAACGCCTGCATTGTGGATATATTTGATATACATGGGGGCACATACGACAACCAGTACAGCCATGATTGCAATAACAATGATGAGCTCAATTAAGCTGAAGCCTTTATCTGTTTTTTGTTTTTTCATTGTAAAGTGTCTCCTTTTTGTCACCTTCTTTAATTTAATATTATTGTAATTATTCAGAACTCCATTCGTAGAATGGTTTAAAGCTGCAGGCGGATCCTGTAACTTACCGCTTCTTCTGGCACCCATAGTATATCGTCATCCGGGAAAAAATAATAGTTGGTGAAATAGACAATTAATTCATTAAAAACCCCAAAAAGTAGTACATAAGTACCAAACAAATACTTATTGCCATGGCAGTTCAGCATTATCATTGGGAACAGTTCAGCCTTACTCATTCATAAGCTGGCGGATTGTATGGGATTGTATAGATTGAGTGCAGTATAATTGAAAATTAAAGAGAAATTTGCTATGATATTAATATACAAAAATAACCGGAAAGGGGAAATAAAGCTGCTATGAAAAAGGTTGTTATTTTCGGAGGAGGTACAGGGTTATCCTGTATTTTGTCCGGACTAAAGCTTTTTCCGATCGATGTGACAACGGTAATTGCTGTCAGTGATAATGGAAGCAGTACGGGGAAGCTGAAGGAAGAGCTGAATATACCGGCAGTAGGGGATGTCGGAAAGGTGTTGCTTTCCATGGCTAACGTGGATGAAGATTTTATTGATCTTTTAAGCTACCGCTTTGAAAAGGGCTTCCTGAATAATCATCCTGTGAGAAACATCGTGCTTGCAGCCCTGATTGATCTGAAGGGAAATTTGACGGAAGCAACCAAATATATGTGTAAGCTTCTGGATATTAAAGGGACAGTACTTCCACTGACGGGTGAAAAGATCGATCTGGTTGGTGAAAGCACGGAAAGAGAATATTTCGGAGAAGAGGCTGTCAGCAGAAATATAAGGAATATCAGCCGGCTGAGTTATGATCATGATATTAAAATTGAACAGGAAATCCGGGAGAAGATCGAAGAGGCCGATCTGATTATTTTCAGTGCGGGAAGCCTATATACCAGTATTGTTCCGCATCTGCTTGCTCCTGAAGTAAGGAGCGCTCTGGAGGAAACGAAGGCTCCGCTTTTATACATATCCAATCTGGTAACACAGCCCGGTGAGACGGATATCCAGACAGTCAGCCGGCATGTGGAGATATTGAATGAGTATCTGGGTTCCCGTAAGATCGATCTGGTGGTTGCAAATAACGGAACAGTGGATGAGAATGTGCGGGAACGGTATTTAAGTGCAGAGAATAAGCGAATCGTCCAGGTGGATCATATTACATTGGAAAAGATGGGGGTTCAGATTATAGAGGATGATATTTTCTGCATTGAAGATGAGAAGATCAGACACAATGCATTAAAGACGGCATTTCTTATCTTTTCCTATCTGATGGAAGCGTAAAAAGTATGGGGATAAAGGAGTTATAAAATGAGTAAGCTGAAAAATATATTGTTCATGGACGTGGATAATCCAAATGAAAAAGCAGATGGTCCTATTGCTTTGCGCATCAGTGCCATTGTTATGATGATATATCTGGCAGTGATATCCGTTCTGCCGGTTATGGTACATCGTGTCCTATGGATAGTTGGGAATCTGTTATTTGTGTTAATATATGGACATCTGATAGGAATGACCTATCGCAATCATACAAGAAAAGCACTTATATGGTATAATGTGGTTACAGTTGCGGCTGTTTGTTCTAATGTGGGTCTGATCGGCTGGAACAGCGGTATACAGCATTTTCTGTTTGTACTTGTTTTGATAGATTTGATTTTTACGTGTAGGAATAGATGGAAGCAATGTGTAGTAGTGATGCTTTTGTGTGTGATAAGGCTTGCTTTGTATTTTTATTGCCGGATGTATGCTGCGACCATACAGCTGCAGATTTTTTATGATATCTTTTTACAGGTATTTACAACAGTTGCTGTATTTTTCATGCTCTATTTAAATGGAATGATGCTTGCCAGAGATTCGCAGGTAATTGAAAGAAAGCTGATGAAGTATAATAAAGAGCTTCAGAGGGCTGCTAACACGGACATGTTAACAAAGCTATGGAACAGGCTTTTTCTGATGCAGTATATGGAAAAAAAGGTTGCATCGCCGGATATTTTTCTGTCAATTGCGATTGGCGACATCGATTTCTTTAAGAAGGTCAATGACACCTATGGACATGAGTGTGGCGATGAGGTATTAAGGACACTGGCAGCTGTCTTTAAAAAGGAAATGGAAGGCTGTGGTGTAGTGGCAAGATGGGGCGGAGAGGAATTCATTTTTGTGTTTGAGGGTGTGAACGGAGATGAAGCAATGGTGTTATTGGATCATTTACAACGTGTTGTCCGTGATACTGTAATCAATTACGAAGGTCTGCAGCTTAAAGTGACAATGACGTTCGGACTTGTTGAATATGATACGAAGCTTAGACTGGATGAAAATATTAATATAGCAGATGAGCGTCTGTACATCGGAAAAGAAAAGGGACGTGACCGGATCATATACTGACCTGTAATGAATCATTGAATCGTATGTTTTTAGCCGTAATAACATTCCGATTGAGAACTTTATTGAAATTCCGGTCAGATGATAGTATAATTTATGCGGATTTATATGAACATAACTATAAAAGCACACAAGGAGGAATCAGTTATGCTTAACTGGAAAAATCTGGATACCCTTGCTTCTTATCAGGAACTTGAGAAGACAGATCGTGTCAATCTGGTAGAAGTGATGTCTGGTGAAAACGGTGCAGACCGTGTAAAGAATTACAGCATCCCGATGGTAGAAGGTCTTACTTATAATTATGCTGCAAAGGCAGTGGACAATCAGGTACTTGAAGTACTTGCAAAGCTTGCGGAAGAAGCACAGCTTGTAGAGAAATTTGAATCCCTTTACAATGGTGCGGTAATTAACACGGGCGAGAAGCGTCTGGTTCTGCATCAGCTTACCCGTGGACAGCTGGGAAATAAGGTAGAGGCTGATGGAGTGGATAAGCGTGAATTCTATGTGACACAGCAGAAGAGAATTGCAGAGTTTGCAAATAAGGTACATGCCGGAGAGATTACCAACGCAGCAGGTGAGAAGTTTACCACAGTTGTACAGATCGGTATCGGCGGAAGTGACCTAGGTCCCCGTGCGATGTATCTTGCATTGGAGAACTGGGCTAAGAAGAACAATACCTTTAAGATGGAAGCAAAGTTCATCAGTAATGTGGATCCGGATGATGCGGCAGCCGTATTAAATTCCATCGATGTTGCACATTCCCTGTTCGTACTGGTTTCCAAGTCCGGTACAACTTTAGAGACCTTAACAAACGAATCCTTCGTTAAGGATGCTCTTGCAAAGGCCGGATTAGATGCTTCCAAGCATATGATCGCAGTTACAAGTGAAACCTCCCCTCTTGCAAAGAGCGCAGATTATCTGGCAGCGTTCTTCATGGATGATTACATCGGAGGACGTTATTCCTCTTCTTCCGCAGTAGGCGGCGCAGTTCTGTCTCTGGCATTTGGACCGGAAGTATTTGCACAGTTCTTGGATGGTGCAGCAGAAGTAGATCAGCTTTCTGCAAACAGGGAGCTTATGAAGAATCCGGAAATGCTTGATGCATTAATCGGTGTTTATGAGCGTAATGTGCTGGGATATCCTGCAACCGCAGTTCTTCCTTATTCCCAGGCACTCAGCCGTTTCCCTGCTCATTTACAGCAGCTTGATATGGAATCTAACGGCAAGTCCGTAAACCGTTTTGGCGAGCCGATCAACTATGTAACAGGACCGATCATCTTTGGTGAACCGGGAACTAACGGACAGCATTCTTTCTATCAGTTATTACATCAGGGAACCGATATTGTACCGTTACAGTTCATCGGATTTAAGAACAGCCAGATTGGCACGGATGTTGTTATTCAGGACAGCACCAGCCAGCAGAAGCTCTGTGCAAACGTAGCAGCCCAGATCGTTGCATTTGCATGTGGTAAGGAAGATGAGAACCGCAACAAGAATTTCGAAGGCGGCCGTCCGTCCAGCATTATTATCGGTGAGGAATTGACACCGGCTGCTTTAGGTGCGCTACTTGCACACTTCGAGAACAAGGTAATGTTCCAGGGCTTTGTATGGAATATTAACAGCTTCGATCAGGAAGGTGTACAGCTGGGTAAGGTGCTCGCAAAGAGAGTACTTGCACATGATACCGACGGAGCACTGAAGGTTTACAGTGAGCTGCTGAATATTTAATTCTTAAGTTAATAAACAGGTTGGGTATAGATGAGTATCACTATGGAGGAATCCTGTAGTGGTACTCATTTTCTTTTGGAATATGTTGTACTGATTTGCTTTATCAGTCTACGGTATTGGTCTTGAGGTGCCGGATACTTTCCTCCCGGGGCTGGTCTCCGGAACTAAGAAGTTGCGTCTGTTTTGGAAAAGGTATTGATGTGTGACGCAAACGTGCCAACGAGCCATCCGGGCTCGATTGTCACTGGATTAGACATCCGTGTCCAATCCTTGCTGCCTGTGTACAAAACAGATGAACTTCTAAGTCCCTGCGTAAGCCCCGGAAAAAAGTATCTGGCACCTTTGGACAGTTGTGATAATAGGATAAATATGATATTATAAATATTATATAACCTGTTAAAATGCTATTTGTTTTGTATCGTTGTGAATAGCTGTTAAATTGTGAAAAGGAGAGCGGAATATGAAAATAAAGAAGATGTTATTTTATGCGGCACCGGTGGCACTTGCCGGATCCCTGTATTTAGGGGGAGCGACAGGAATCGGAGAGGTGCTGGCGAAAACGGTGAAGACAGTGATTCAGACGGAGGTAGAGGTAACGTATGTGAGTTTTATGGAGAAACAGTCTTATAATGGTTTGGAATATAGTGATGGAGACTATATATATAAATTAAATACGCAATTTTGGACAGGAGAACCAGCAGAATTGCTGTATCGTTATGATCAATATTCAATAACGAAAACCGAAACAGAAATCCAGACTGAAGTACCGGATGATCCACAGTCAAGTGATGTGAGTGTGAAGGTTGTGCCGACGGTAGATCCGGAAGCGGAAGCAGCACGGGAGAGGGCACGGCAGGAGGCAATCGAAAAGGCACGGGAAGAGGCAGCAGTAAAGGTACAGAAGGAAGCAGAGCAGAAGACGGAAGACTTTGCGAAAGAGATTGCAAAAATGACCGAGCAGGCAATTCAGGCTTCTGCAAAGACAGATGAGGTAAACGGAGAAGCTGCCGGGACACCTACTGCGGTCATTAAGACGGATTATTTCACCTGTTTTACACAGGAGATGTTGAAACAGCTTGCGGCCAACCCGAATGTAAATTATGAAATCCATTACCGTTATCAGGGGAAGCGTTATGTGGTGGTAATTCCTGCAGGAACCGATTACAGTCAGCTTAAGGATTCGAATGGATATTATGGATTCCGTTATCTGGACAGTATTTTCGGTGGTTATGAAGAGGGAACAAAGTAATTACTATGATTAGTCTTATCATTATCTTAGAGGTGATATTTCTTAGCATCAGCGGCATATATTATATGTCGCTGATGGCATATAAGGGGCAGGATCAATTCCATAAGAAGAAGGTTGTACTGGCAGTAGTAATGTTTGGCTGTTCCATTCCGGGAGTGCTTACCTGGGTAACGGGAGACATACAGGAAAAAGAGTGGGGAACAGGGTTTTTTACTTGTTCTCTCACGCTTCTGGTGATAGCGGTTTTATGGCTGCTCTTTCTGTTGGGAGAGAGCTTCCACAATCGTCTTTTATGGGAAGAAGAAGGAAAAGTATCTATCCGGGAGGAGGTCTTTCAACTAGATTCTGTGAAAGAGCCGGTTACCCGGAAACAGTTCCTGTGTTTAGTGGTTTTGACATTCGCTTATGGTATTCTGATTTTTTATCGTCTGGGAAGCCGGGAGACTCCGCAGACCTCTTTGGAGCTTTCTACAGACGGAATCAGGGATGAGATTGTACTTGATCTCGGAGAAGAGAAGGATGTAGGAAGCGTTCAGATTTATCTGGGGCATATGGTGGACCGGCTGGTTGCGGTTTCCTATTATGATACAGAGCAGAAACAGTGGGTTCCGTTGGAAGAGGAAGTAACGATGGAATCCAATTATTGTTGGAATACATTGGAGATTCATCATAAGCTGCGCTATCTGGGTCTGGTGTCGCGGAATGTAAGTGCCAGTTATCTGGAGATGGTCATTACAGGTGAGGATGGGGAACATCTGCTTCCGGTAAATGCCGAGGATTATCCGGAGCTTTTTGATGAGCAGGAACTGTTTCCGGAGGAAATGACCTATTATGATACCACGATGTTTGACGAGGTATACTATGCAGGAAGTGCCTATGAATTTTTACAGGGAATGCCGATGTATGAGATCACGCATCCACCCATGGGAAAGATACTGATCGCCATTGGAGAAAGGCTGTTTGGAGTAACGCCGTTTGGATGGCGGTTTGTCAGTGCTTTGGCAGGTGTATTGCTTGTGCCGCTCTTTTTCCGGTTTCTGTATCTCGTTACCACGAATGGAACGGTTGCCTTGATCGGAACAGCATTGCTGTCTATGGACTTTATGCATTTTACCTTATCAAGAATTGCCACACTGGACAGCCTGGCAGCATTTTTTATTTTGCTGAAGATTACCCTTCTGATTTATGGATTAAAGCTGGCAGACCGGGAATTGGCAGAGGGTAGAAAAGTTCCATCGATGAAACTGGTGGCCTGGATGATACTGGATGGTCTTGCGGTTGGAATGGGAGTATCCACGAAATGGACCGGATTTTATGCAATGCTGGCCATGGCAGTATACTTTCTTTTCTCTATCGGATATTGGTTCCGAAAACAGAAGAAAAATGGGAAGCCGGTCAGATATGTCATTACCTTATGTATCGAAGGACTGGGAATCTACGGTCTTTTGCCATTGGTGGTATATCTGCTTTCTTTTATACCGCAGATGAAAGCGGAAGAAGCGAAGAATCTGTGGGAGATTATGTGGAATTGCTCCCGGTATATGCTGGATTTTCATAGTGAGATTGTGTTTGAGCATCCTTACGAAAGCCCGTGGTATGTCTGGCCGCTGGATCTGGTCCCGCTGATGGATGCAGGGGATTTTATTGGAGAAGATAAGGTAAGCCTTATTGCAACCTTTGGGAATCCTTTGATCTGGTGGGCTGGAATTGCAGCATTTTTTTATCTGATCTGCAGGGTAGTCCGGAAGAGAGATAAACTGGCGGGAATTCTGTGCTTCTTTTATCTGATGATGCTGGCTCCATGGTTTTTTATAAAAAGAACGGTATTCATTTATCAATACTATGCGAGCAGTATCTTTTTATGTGGAATGCTGGGATATACCTTATGGCTTATAGGAAAAAAGAAGCGGCAGGTCATTCCTGTCTTTCTTGAGGCAGCATTTTTCCTGTTTCTGATGTTCTTTCCGGTAATTTCCGGCATGACAGTTAAGGTAAGTCATATTACCTCGTATCTTCAATGGTTTGAGACCTGGCAGTTTGTGATTACGGGAGGGGGAGCATGAGAGAGTATCGTTTTGATATAAAGAGGTGTTTCACTCCTGAAAATGTGGTAAAGCTGTTGTTTGTCTGCGGCTGTATTTTAAGAATCTGGTATGCAGTGGTGACCCCGGTGACAATGCGGGGGCATGACATCTGGGAATTATCTGTAAATGCAAAAGGAAAAGCAGCTTATCTGCTTCGTCTTGTAGAATGGGGAAAGCTTCCGGATTCCTATGAGCTGCAGTTTTACCAGCAGCCGTTTTATTATCTGTTAAGTGCACTGGCAGCAGTAGTCATGCGCAGCCTGACCGGGATAGAGGATGCAGCCTTTCTTGTAAATGCAGGAAAAGTGGTATCCTGCATTGCATCGTGTTTTTCCCTTTATTTGTCAGAACGACTGCTTCGGGAATTCTGTTCTGTCAAGGTAAGAGGATATGGAATGGCAATTCTTAGCTTTACACCGGTTTTCTGGCTGACAGGTGGAAGACTGGGAGAGGATGCCCTGACCTTTTTCTTTATGGCAGCGGTGATTCTTGGAACAGTGGAATGGGAAAAGCAGCCGGACTGGAAACATACCATTTTGCTTGCTGTTCTTTATGGGTGTGGCATGATGACGAAGATTTCTCTGGCATTTCCGGCATTTTATACAGCATATATTTTCTGTAAGAATCGTAAAAGCAGCCGGTTTATTCCGAAAATGGCAGTATTTGCAGTAATTTCACTGCCGCTTGGATTATGGTATTCGGTACGTAACTTTGTTCTGTTTGGGCAGCCATTGGGATATGTTCTTTCGCAGGGAGAGACTCTTTATCGTGGAGACCGCTCTTATGTGGCACGCTTTTTGAGTCTGGATATAAAGAACTGGTTAAGATCGCCTTATGCGAATCCATTTCAGGACTATAATTTTCCGGTTTATCTTTTGAAATCGGAGCTTTTTGGAGAGTTTACTTATGACATGCCGGTCTGGATTCCCACGGTGCTGCTTTTATTCAGTACATTACTGACGCTCTGTGTTGCAGGAATCGGAATTTATAAAATCTGCAAATGGAAGTCCATTCCGGGAGAGAAACGACCTCTGATCTGGGGACTTTTATTTGGTGGATATGCAGCAATCTCCTATTGGAAACTGCCGTATGGCTGTTCCATGGATTTCCGGTATTATATGATGCTGACGGTCTGTAAGGTACTTGTGCTGTGTTGCTTTCTGGATGAGCGGACAGAGGGACATTTTGCACAGGAGCAATTACTTTTACAGAAGGGATTAAAAGGACTTTGCTTTCTTTTTACAGGGTTTTCCATACTCTTTTTTGTGATGTTATAGGTTAATAAGGAATTTTCTCATTGAGTTTATCCCTATGGACATTATAGGAAAAATGTGTATAAATAATGGTGTAACGGAAAAACTTAAGAGGAAAGGAGTCAGAGATTATGACAGAGATTAATTTAACAGCAGAGAATTTTGAGAAGGAAGTATTACAGTCCGAAATTCCTGTTTTAGTAGATTTTTATGCAGAATGGTGCGGACCATGTAAAATGCTTTCTCCTGTAATTGATGAGATCGCAAAGGAATACGAGGGAAAGGCTAAGATCTGCAAGGTAAATGTGGATGATGAAATGGGACTTGCACAGCAGTACCGCGTGATGAGTGTGCCTACTGTACTTGTATTTAAGAATGGACAGGTATCCGGAACTTCAATCGGCTATGTCGGTAAGGAGAAGATTACGGAGATGCTGTAAAAGGTATTCAAAAGGCGCTTATTAGTTAAAAACACTTGCCAACTTTTGGTACTACTGCTAAAATAAGAACTCGGTAACCGAATAGAACAAACGATTATGGTGTCTGCGTGTCAGACTTAATAAGGAACAATGTGAGAATCATTGACAGCTTACTCTGAGGTAAGGTGGAGAAGATCTTCAGATGTATAATTTGATGCATAACCATTGCAGTTAGCAGGATATGAACTGTGAGAAGGTGAAGAAATTCCGTGAAGCCAAGTCCTAAGACTTGCCATAAACGTAGTATCTGTTTCTTTGGTGAGAAAGAAAGGAGAACGAAAATGAGCAGGAAGAAAAAGATTACTCTGGCTTCAGTATTTGTAGCAGTAGTGGCAGTAATTGCAATTGTTGCCGTTGTACTGAATCAGAAAAGTACCACAGAAGGAATGAAGAATTTCAAGGTACAGATTGTATCGGAAAGAGATGGCTATGATCAGACTACGGATTGTAAATCTGATGCCGAATTTCTTGGAGAATTCTTAAGAACCTTTGATGGCTGTGAATATCAGGAATCGGATTACGGTATCTATATTACAGGCTTTAATGGTATGAAAGAAGATCTGGATAACCAGTACTGGTGGTGTGTTTCCGTGAACGGGGAAGCAGCAGTTACCGGTGCGGACGAAATTCCTCTTCAGGATGGTGATACTTACAATTTTACCTTAATGCAGGGATGGTAGGATGAGCATACAGAAAATTACAAGGATAGCGCTTTTAAGTGCTATCCTTTATGTATCTAAAGTGGCATTGGAATTCCTGCCCAACATTGAACTGGTATCGCTGTTAGTTGTTTTATATTCGCTGGTGTTTGGCTGGGAAACGATATTTATTGTCACTGTTTTTAATCTGTTTGAACTGATCCAGTGGGGCTTTGGCACCTGGTGGTTCTCTTATCTTTATGTCTGGCCGTTGTTATGTGTGATTACGATGCTGTTGAAAAGGCTGATCAAAGAAGAATTCCTGATCTGGGCAATCGTGTCCGGAAGCTTTGGATTGATTTTCGGGTCACTGTTTGCGTTGTTTTATCTGTTTGTGGATCCGAAGTATGCGCTTGCCTATTGGATCAGCGGATTGCCTTGGGATGTGGTGCATTGCATCGGGAATTTTGTACTGATGCTGATTCTCGGGAAGCCGTTGTATAAACTGTTAAAAATGCTGAATCAGAAAGTGTATCTTTCAAAGGAATAGGGTCATTCATGCTGCGTATTATAAATATGATTTGACATGGAAACAGGACGTAGAATATAATTAATAAATAAAGTCGTACGACATATTTTTATATAACATTTTAGAAAATAAGTCGTACGACTTTATTTTAAAGTAAATCACAAAATTATGTCGTACGACTAAATTAAAAGGAAAATTATGAAGATTACGGATTCAAAATCATTGGGACAATTGATCAGAGCACGAAGAAAAGAATTGGGTTATACACAGAAATATCTTTCTGAGTATACAGGCTTAAGTATTACTTTTATTTCACAGTTAGAGCGGGGAAAGCCGACAGCAGAAATCGAGAAAACCATACAGCTTATTCATATTCTTGGAATGGATCTGATGATTGAAAAGCGGGGATAACGGCATGGAATTAGAAAAGCTGAATGTGTTTATTGAAATCAATGGAGTCAATCAACTTGTAGGTAATATTTCAGGAATTTTGTCTGGAAATGCAGTTTTTACCTATACAGATGAATATATCCGTAATCCGGATAGCAGACCGATTTCCATTAGTCTGCCATTGGAAGAGAAATCGTTTGATTCACAGAGAACAAAAAATTTTTTTGATGGATTATTACCGGAAGGATTTACAAGAACCTGCGTTGCACATTGGATGCATAAGGAAGAATCGGATTATATATCGATTTTGCATGGATTGGGAAGAGAATGTCTGGGTGCTATAAAAATTATGGGGACTCAGGATGAAGAAATACGTTCGGACTATCGCAGAATGACGGCTGACGAAGTGAAAAAACTGGCACAGGAGGGAGCAACAGAATCCGCGGAGCTTGTTACCAAATCGCATTTGTCACTGACAGGGGCTTCTGGTAAGGTTGGTCTTTATTATGATATTAAAAATAATGAATGGTATCTTCCACTGGGAAATGCGCCAAGTACACATATTGTAAAACAGAGCCATGTGAGACTGAAGAATATGGTTGCCAATGAGCAGTTATGTCTGCTTATGGCAAAAGAGCTTGGCATCGAAATTCCAGAGAGTTTTATTGTAAAAACAGATGGTGGAAACAGAGAAGATGTTCTTTTTGCAACAAGTAGATATGATAGGAAGTTTGCCAGTCATCCCGGGAAATTGAATGGTCTTTCCGTTCCGTATCGCCTGCATCAGGAGGATTTTTCCCAGGCACTTGGAATTCCTTCCTCTCAAAAATACGAGCAAAACGGAGGAGATTATTTAAAAAGAATGTTTGCAATTTTGCAGAATTATTCAGCTTCTCCGATGGAAGACCAGTTAAAGCTATGGAAAATCTGTATTTTTAACTATTTAGTTGGAAATACAGATAATCACATCAAAAATCAATCCCTGTTATATAGTGAAGATTTAAAAAGGATACGTCTTGCACCTGCCTATGATATTGTCAGTACAATGATTTATGATAGTAGTACAGAAAATATGGCATTAGGGATCAATGGCGTTTATAAAATAACAGACATTTCAAGAGAAGATTTTGAAAAAGAGGCAGTTCATGTAGGATTAGGTAAAAAATTTGCCATGCAGCATTTTGATGCAATGGTATCCGGATTTAAAGATGCGATGGAGACTGCAAAGGCATCTCTTGAAGGACAGGGATCTGAGGTAGATTCCATTTGTCATGCAATCTGTGAAAAAGGCGGCATTCATCACTTCTATTTTTAGGATCAGATCAATGGAAGGATAAGTATCTGAAATATGGAATTATTATAGAAGAACATCCCATGAAAGAGATGACAAAAGAATAGAATTTCTTTATAATAAGAGAGGATTTCATCCTCTCTTTTTGTATGCATTTTTTCTTTTGGAAAAGGGCAGAACAGGGGATGATTCCAATATTATGGATGTGAGATGGAGAGAGTTTATGAAGATTGTTGTACTGGAACGAAATAGTGTAGGGCTTGATATATCGGTAGAGGGATTCAGTGAGTTTGGAGAAGTGATTACCTATCCCAATACGGTGACCGAGGAGGAAGTGATCGAGCGGATTGAGGATGCGGACGTTGTGGTTGGAAACAAGGCTCCGTTAACGGAAAAGACCCTGCAGGGGGCAAAGAATATAAAGCTGATCTGCGAATTTGCGACAGGCTATGACAACGTGGATCTTGCGTATTGCAGTAAGCACGGTATTAAGGTAGCGAACGTCCGTAATTATTCGACGGATGCGGTAGCGCAGCATACCTTTGCGCTTTGCCTTTATGTACTGGAAAAGCTTCGTCATTATGATGAATATGTGAAGTCCGGTGCGTATGCTTCCCAGAGCCGTTTTTCAAACTTTGATGAGTCGTTTTTTGAGCTGGCGGGAAAGACCTGGGGTATCATCGGCATGGGAAACATCGGACGCAAGGTTGCACAGATTGCAAGTGCGTTTGGATGCCGCGTGATCTTTCATTCGGTGACCGGTAAGAGTACCTGTACGGATTATGAGCAGGTGGATTTCGATACCTTATTAAGGGAATCCGATGTTTTATCACTGCACTGTCCGTTAAGTGACCTTACCAGAAACCTGATTAATAAGGATGCACTTGCGAAGATGAAGAAATCGGCAATTCTGATTAATGTGGCGAGAGGACCGGTTGTGAACGATCAGGATCTGCATGATGCACTGGTAAATGGGGAAATTCAGGCAGCGGGTCTGGATGTCACAAGTACAGAGCCGATGAAGGTAAGTAATCCGTTAAGCAAGATTATGGACAGCAGGAAGCTGTTTATCACACCGCATCTTGCATGGGCGAGTGTGGAGGCCAGAAACCGCTGTGTGAGTGAAACCTGCAGGAATATTGAGGCATTTATAAAGGGAGAGAGCAGAAACATTGTAAATGATAACTATTCTGAATAGTTACTGTAAATAAATAACTGAAGAGAATGACATAAGGAGGGTATTGCAATGGGTACAGGTAAGGATTTTGCGTTATGGAACAATGCACTGTCCGTAGAAGAGCGGCTGGATGCGGTTGTTTCGGAACTGACATTGGAGGAAAAGCTTCATTGCCTGACGACCGGTATTCCGGATATTGACCGGCTGGGAATTAAGGCTTCTTTCGTGGGAGGTGAAGCGGCACATGGTATTCAGGCGCGTCATGATCAGGCGTTTGATGCAGGAGAGCCGGAGCCGACCACATCCTTTACGCAGCCGATCGGTATGAGCGGCAGCTTTGATACGGAATTGATTCATGAATGTGGACGTGTGACAGGTGAGGAGGCCAGGGCATTATATAAGAGAAACAACGGGGGAAGTCTTTGCCGCTGGGCACCGACCATTGATATGGAGCGTGATCCGCGATGGGGCAGAACGGAAGAGGCGTATGGAGAGGATCCGTGCCTTACAGGAAAGATGGCATCTGCGTATATTCAGGGAATGAAAGGAGACGATCCTTTTTATATCCAGTGTGCGGCAACTCTGAAGCATTTTTACGCAAACAATGTGGAGAAGGACCGGGTTTCCACTTCTTCTTCGCTGGATGAAAGAAATAAGCATGAGTATTATCTGGAGCCGTTCCGCAGGGCAGTTACAGAGGGCGGTGCGGAAGCTGTGATGACTTCCTATAATGAAATCAACGGTGTTCCGGCGGTGGTTAACCATGAGGTACAGGATCTCTTAAAGGATGAATGGAAGCTTCCGGGACATGTGGTCTGCGATGGTGGAGATTTCCAGCAGACGGTGCAGTTTCATCATTATTTTACGACACATACCGACTCCCTTGCGTATGGATTGAAGGCAGGAATTGATGCATTTACCGATGATCCGAAAGTGGTGTATCAGGCAGCGAAGGATGCATACGAACAGGGGCTGATTACGGAAGAAGATATTGACCGCGCCCTGCGCAACTCATTCCGGACAAGGATCCGTCTGGGACTGTTTGACGGAAACGGGGACTGTCCCTACAGCGAGATGGGGGAAGAATATGTGAACAATACAGATCATCAGGAAATCTGCCGTAAAATGGTAGAGGAGTCGGTGGTTCTGTTAAAGAATGAAGGGCTCCTTCCGTGGAAGAAGGATGCTCAAGTACATAACACAATTGCTGTGGTAGGGCCGCTTGCAGATGTCTGGTATAAGGACTGGTATTCGGGAGTTCCACCCTATGCGGTAACGCCGGTAGAAGGAATCCGCAGGGAATTTCCGCAAGCAACGGTGACCTGTCACAGCGGATTGTCGAAGATCCAATTATCCGTAGATGGAAAGTATGTGGCACTGGATGCGGATAACCGCCTGTATCTGGGAGAAAGGGCGCAGGCAGAAACCTTCCTTTATACGGACTGGGGCTGTGGAAATACGACCTTACAGGCGATGAGCAATGACCGCTTTGTGATTCTGGAAGAGGGATCGTATCTCATTACCGCTTCTTCGAAGGAAGCATTTCACTGGTTTATCCGGGAACAATGGGATTTTCAGGAGCAGCCGGATGGTTCTTACTTATTAAACAGTTGGAACGGACGGCAGGTGACAGTAGATCCGGACGGATACCTTGCAGTGATTAAAAACGGTGACGTGGCAGTCGGCGAGGGGGATGATGAGAAGCTTGGACTTATTTCCCATGCTGTATCCGAAGGAGATCCGGTTCGTTTGCGGATGGAGATCATTGAGGATGGTCTGAAAGAGGCACTGGAACTGGTAGAAAAGGCAGAGAAAACCGTCGTTGTACTGGGCTCAAATCCGGTGATTAACAGTAAGGAGGAGATTGACCGTACGACACTTGCCCTTCCGCCTGCGCAGCAGAGTCTGGCAGATAAGGTATTGAAGGTCAATCCCGATGCTGTGATCGTACTGGTAACGAATTATCCGTACTCTATCGTGGATCTGGATGCAAAGGCCAGGGCGATTCTGTATACGGCATCCGGTTCGCAGGAGCTTGGAACGGGTATCGGGGCGGTATTGAGCGGACGGACGAATCCGGCAGCACGGCTTCCGATGACCTGGTATCAGAGGGATGAGGATCTTCCGGACATCAATGATTACGACATCATTAAGGGAAAGCGTACCTATCAGTATTTTGACGGAAAGGCACTTTATCCGTTTGGCTACGGCCTGTCCTATACAAAGTTCCGGTATGGGGAAATGGACGTAGAAGAGAAGGATGACGAGATCCGGATCCAGCTTCCCATTACCAATACAGGTGATTGCGAAGGAGATGAGGTTGTCCAGCTTTATGTCCATAAGGAAGATTCCAGGGTAGTGCGTCCCATCCGGCAGTTGAAGGATTTTGTCCGTGTCAAGAATCTGAAACCCGGCGAAACACAGGTTGTAACGCTATTAGTTAAGAAAGAGGATCTGCGGTATTACGATGTGATTTCCAGACGGATGATGTTAGAGGATGGTGGATATCTGTTTGAAGTGGGAGCTTCCTCGGTGGATATCCGGCAGAGCAGGAAATTGGTTTTGAAAGGTGAGAGGGCAGGTGTGCGGAATCCGTTTGCCGTGACCCAAGCCATTCAGTATGATGATTATACGAACTGCTTTATCCATAAGGGAACGCTGGGACATGCAGAGCATGGAGAAACCTGTCTCATGCCGGGCAGGCCGGGAGAAGCGCCGGACGAGATACCGGAGCTGCCGGATGGAAAGGTAAAGGGCGAACTTGTATACCGCGACTTTTCTTTTAAAGGACAGGCATCGAAATTCAAATTTACCGCCTGTGTCTTAGAGGGAGCAAGAATCCGTGTCCTGTCAGAGGACGAGAATCATAAGAACATACTGGTTGACCGTGTACTGCCTTTGCCGGAAAAGAAGGGATTCCGTTCCTATGAAGTGGCACTGGAAGAGAAGATCCCGGAGCTTTCTGCGGTAAAGACCATTACCATCCAGTTAGAGGGTAAAGTAAAACTGAAAGAGTTTGAGTTTGGTAACTATTCAGAGCCATGCAAAATCTGAAAAATATGATTGGAATAAAACCAGAATAAAAATAACAACAAAAACAGCAGGGGGATCATTGCATGATTGAAAGCAAAAAAGTACAGAAAATGTTATATGGTGGTGATTACAACCCGGAGCAGTGGCCGGAGGAGATCTGGGAAGAGGATATGAGGCTTTTCCATAAGGCGCATATTGATGTCGTGACCTTAAATGTATTCAGCTGGGCAGCATTGCAGCCGGATGAGAGCACCTACGATTTCAGCAAGCTGGATAAGATTATGAAGCTTGTAAAAGAGAATGGCTTAAAGGTCTGCATGGCAACCTCTACTGCAGCGCATCCGGCATGGATGGCAAGAAAATATCCGGATATTCTCCGGGTAGAGCATAACGGAATGAAGAGGAAGTTCGGCGCACGTCATAATTCCTGTCCGAACAGCCCGAATTACCGTAAGTATTCCGCAGCGCTTGTGGAAAAGATCGCAGAGCGTTATAAGGATTACGATAATATTGTAGCCTGGCATATTAACAATGAATTTGGCGGCTGGTGCTATTGTGAAAACTGTGAAAAAGCCTTCCGTGTATGGCTGCAGAAGAAGTATGGTACCCTTGATGAACTGAACCGTGTATGGAATACGGCATTCTGGAGCCACACGATGTATGACTGGGACGATGTTGTAGCCTGTAACATGCTTTCCGAGGAGTTCCTGTGGGATGGACAGATCCGTACGAACTTCCAGGGAATTTCCCTTGATTACAATCGTTTCAATTCCGACAGCATGTTGGAATGCTTCAATATTGAAAAGGATGTTTTAAAGAGAATTACACCGGATATTCCGGTTACCACGAATCTTATGGGTGCTTATAAGCATCTGGATTATCAGAAGTGGGCAAAGGATATGGACTTTGTTTCCTGGGATAACTACCCGGCATATGATGCGGTACCTGGAGATGCTGCCATGAACCATGATCTGATGCGTGGACTTAAGCAGGGCAAGCCTTTTGCACTGATGGAACAGACACCGGGAGTCAGCAACTGGCATATTTACTGCAAGTTAAAACGGCCAGGCGTAATGAGATTATGGAGTTATGAAGCGGTTGCACATGGTGCGGATACCGTAATGTTTTTCCAGATGAGAAGAAGTATGGGTGCCTGTGAAAAGTATCACAGCGGCGTGATCGAACATGTGGGAACAGATGATACCAGAGTATTCCGTGAGATTACCGCACTTGGCGAAGAGCTGGATAAGCTGCAGGGCGTAACGCTTGGTGCAAGAGCGAAGTCCGATGTTGCGATTGTGTTTGACTGGGATAACTGGTGGGCAGCAGAATTAAGTGCAGGACCAAGTAAGTTAATCAACTATACGAAGGAAGTAAGCTTCTATTATAAGGCATTCTTCCAGCAGAATATTTCCGTGGATTTTGTCAGTGTGGAGGATGATCTTTCTTCCTATAAGCTGGTGGTGGCACCGATGCTTTATATGTGCAAGGATGGATTCGATGAGAAGGTCCGTGAATATGTACAGCAGGGCGGTAATTTCCTTACGACCTATTTCAGCGGTTATGTAGAGGATCACGACCTGGTTACCCTTGGTGGCTATCCGGGCAAGCTGAAGGATATTCTTGGTATCTGGGTAGAGGAATCCGATGCACTCCCGCCGGAAGAGAACAATTCCTTTGTTTATGCCGGAAAGAAGTATCCGGCAGGTGTTCTCTGCGATCTGATGCATCTTCGCGGTGCAAAGGAAGTGGCTTCCTATGAGAGCGATTTCTACGCAGGCATGCCGGTACTTACCGAGAATCAGTTTGGTAAGGGCAAAGGCTACTATGTCGGTACACGTTCGAATGAAGAGTTTTATAAGAAATACCTTGGCGATATCTGCGAAAGCCTTGGAATCAGGCCGGTTGCAAAGACACCGGAAGGAATTGAGGCAACAGCCCGTTACAATGACAACGGAGAATTCCTGTTCCTGTTAAATAATACACAGGAGGAAAAGGAAATTGTGATGGAAGAAGCCGGAATCGATCTGCTAACCGACACGGTTTATGCAAAGGGTGATACGCTTACTCTTGAAAAATATGGCGTAGCCATTGTGAAGAGATAACGGTGAAGATACCGAACCATGATGTAAGATGAATATGTATCAAGAGTAACTGTGAAAGCATGGAACAGTAGACGGCAACAGAGTCTTGAAAGGTTACTGAAATGTCAAATCAGGAGAATAAAGCAACAAAATCGAATCGGGCATTGATGATTGTATTTGTGATTCTGGCAGGAATTCTGCTGCTGATTGGCGGCAGTATTCACCTGTCCAGGGACCGCATACAGGAAAATATCAATGATACACTGGCGCCTTCCCGGGATCAGGAAATGGATGAGACCGGTACGGAGGAGGAAGAAGCAGAGAATACCGAAGCTGCACAGAATACCGGCGTTACACAGAATGCAGAGCCCCGGGTAGAAGTTGTGGAAGATGAGGCAACCAAAGAATTCTCCGCACAACATAACCGTTATGTTTATTATGAGGTTACGGATGGGGATCCGGATACGAAACAGCTCATTGTCGGCGGTGTTTATCGTGAAGAGGCAGAGATCGAAAAATTCTGCCGGGACATGTGTGATCTGGCACAGAATTATCCGGATCTTTCCCGGGATACGATCTGGTTTCTTGTTGGAGAAAACCGGTATTCCTTTTCCCTTTCCTCTTATATGGAAAGCGGTGATATGACGGCTCTTTACAATGATCTGTATCTCTATGTTGAGGAGCTGACCTTGCAGGAAGCAGAAAACTCGGCAAAAGTGGAGGAAAATAAGACAGCTGGAAACGATTCAGGGAATGATACGCAGGTCAGTCAGGAATATCTGGAGCTGTATCTGACCTATGACGCAGATGCGGTGGATACGTTGGCAGACGGAAGGGAATACCGGATGGTTCCGGTCGATCAGGCAGCGGGAAGCCGCTATTATGTGCTTCTTCTTGTACAGGCCGACGGAAAGACCGCAGAAGTTGTGAATTCCGATCCTTACCTTGGAATGGGCGGCGCAGCGAAGTGGATTCATTTCCTCGACGATGGAAAGACCGGATTTTCGTGCCTTTCCTATAGCGGAGGCGCCAAGGGAGCCTTTTACCGTACCGCAGACGGAGGAAAAACGTTTCAGGAGGTTTCCTATCCGTCAGCAAAAATAAAGCTTTCCGACGGAACCTATTATAATCCGTTCGTCATGCCGGAAAAGGTATGGGAGGAAGATGGCATCCTTTATATGGAGGCCGGTCAGGGAGCCGACGGAGATTATTATAATCAGGATGGTTTCTGTCATGGTCTGTACCACTCCGATGATCGGGGCGTGACCTGGATTTACGATAAAGAAGTGGTTGTGGAGAAAGAAGCATGCAGGAACTGACATTGAATCTACCGGAGGGTATCGATGACGGAAGCTTCGTGGGACGCACGGCAGTCCGGGGCATCATCTGTCAGAATGGAAAATATCTGGTGATTCTGGGAAAGCAGGGGGACTGTAAATTTCCGGGCGGCGGCATGGAGCAGGGAGAGTTCCTGTTCGGCACACTGACGCGGGAGGTCTTAGAAGAAACAGGCTGTCATGTAAAGCCTGACAGCATCAGAGAAGGCTTTCTGGTGCATGAGAAGACAAACCGGCAGTCCGAAGAAGTTCTCGTTATGGATTCCTATTATTACTTCTGTGAGGTGGAAGATATCAGAGATTCTAAGGAAGCAGCGGATGCATCCGGATATGTTGTTGGAAATTTCCATGAGGGAGAGGCGGGAACGAAGGTCTGCTGGCTTCCTCTTGCAGACATGATTGCCCGTAACGAGAACGTGAAGGAGCTTTCCCAAGCTCCCTGGGTAGTCCGTGAACTGCTTGTTATGCGGGAGCTTCAGAAGAATTCTTTATAAAGTAACGGTAAAGATGCTTCCGTTTGGAGTATTATCTTCTACCTCGATTTTGCCGCCATGGGCGGTCACAATTTCATAAGCAATCGATAAACCTAACCCGAAATGCCCCTTGGTGCTTCGGGATTTTTCTGTCCGATAAAAACGGTCAAAAATATGAGGCTGATCTTCTTTGGTGATTCCAATTCCAGTGTCTTCTACAGAAAGCAGATGGGCTCTTCCCTGTGTTTTCAGCCGGATGGTGATGCTTCCACCCTTTGGGGTATAGCTTAGGGCATTGCTTAATAAGATGCTTAATAGCTGCATAAGCTTTTCTTCATCACCGGTTACAGAAGGAATAGGATGCTCCGGGAGATCCAGCGAAAGTGTAAGTCCCTGTCTGGCAGCCAGCGGTTCAAAGGATTCAAAGCCCTTCAGACACAGAGTGTCCAGTTCTACCTGTTCCAGGTGAATCCGCATCTGCTGGTCGCGGGATTGGGAAAGGTAGAGCATTTCATCAATCAGGTGTGACATCCGTTTTCCTTCCTCCCCGATGGTCCGCAGGAAAGATTGCTGGTCGGAAGAAGCCCCATATTCACAGCATTCGGCACTGGACAGGATGACAGCCAACGGTGTGCGTAACTCGTGAGAGGCAGAAGCAACGAATTGAAGCTGCTTTTCCTGATTTTCGGCAATGGGCTTTAATAGCCTTTTCGTAAAGAAATAGGAAAAGGCAAACAAAAGCAAGGTTGCCGATACGGTAATCAACACGAAGAAAATCCTCTGTTCTATGTACTGGTAATGCAGGTGGGAAAGCGAAGAGAAGACAAAAATCTGCAGGGAACTGTCGTTTCCTGTCGAATAGACCATACCGATTAAATCTTTTTCCTGGCGGGAAGCATTTAAGAGTACGGAGTCCATCCGGTTTAAAACCGCAGAGGATTTTTTTGTGGGAAGCTCCAGTTCTTCTGCGGCCTCCTGTGCTTTCTTAAGAAGCTTCTGGTTTTGTGGGGTATCGTGAAGCTGGTTATAGAGAAAGGGAGTTCCGTTATCAAACAGGAACAACTGATAATTCTCGTAAGCTTCCATTTTGGCGATCCATTCCATGGAGATGATAGACTGTTGTTCGAGATTGGTTTCCATCGTATGTAAATCATTCTCAAAGGAATACAGCTCATTCTGAAAAAGCTGTGTTTCCGACAGATGAAGGTAGATTAAGGACATCACCAGCATAATAAAGGCGGTAATTCCGGTGCACAGCAGGGTAAGTTTCCAATGTACTTTCTGTAAAATCATGGCAGTGTCAGTTCCTTTCATCGGCTGTGGTCAGGCAGTAGCCGGTTCCACGCAGGGTTTTAATCTGCAATGTACTTTCAAGCTGCCGGAAACGGCGGCGTAGAAAGTGAATATAGTTATCCAGGTTTCCGTCTTCAATATCGTTGTCCGGTCCCCATACCTTTAATAATAAGGTGGTACGGGGCATTGGTGTATTTAAACCTGCGCGCAGCAGAACTTCGGTCAGGACGGCTTCCCGCTGTGAAAGCGTGCACTGCCCGGCAGGTCCCATTAGGCGCTTTTCTTCTATAAATAAGGTAAGATCCTCTAAGCATACTTTCGATGGATCGGAAGGTGTGAGGATCGGGGAACGGCGTGTGACGCAGCGGATCCGAGCCATCAGCTCTTCAAAGGCGAAGGGCTTCACCAGATAATCGTCTGCCCCCAGATCCAGTCCTTTTACCTTGTCCGATAAGGTTCCAAGTGCAGTAATCATAATGATGGGAGTGCTGATTCCTTTGGCACGCAGGGCAGTCAGAATTTCCGTTCCTTCCATTCCGGGAAGCATCCGATCCAGCAAAATGACATCATAAATATTCTGTTCCCCATAAAACAGGGCATCTTCTCCGTCCAGACAGCTATCCACCTGAAAGTCCAGATTTTCTAATTGATAACACAAGGCCCGGTTCAGCATCCGGTCATCCTCTGCCAGTAAAATACGCATAATCTTTCCCCTATTTCTGATCTGTTTTTACAGTATAGATCAGTATACACCCGAAATCTTTAAGAAATCTCTAAGATTTTCCTAATTTTCTTAGAGAATGTTTAGAGAAAACCCTGTTATGATAAAGCAGTCAGATCTGAAATTGCAATGGAAAAGACAGGAAAGGAATGAAAACATGAAAATAAAACATTTGGCTTTGGTTTTAGCAGGAGTACTTCTGCTGACCGGATGTGGATCCGGTCAGGCAGCAGGTACGGCAGAAGAAGATTCTTCTGCTAAAACGAATCAGACAGTGGATGAAGCAAATAAAGGAATGGGACGGTACGTGGAAGCAGAAACGGATCTTTCCGATATCTGCAGATCTGCGGCAGGACTCAGGCTTACGAAAGACGGAACCTTATATTTGTGTGATGCGCCGGGGGCTGTTTATGAGTCCACAGATCAGGGAGAAAACTGGAATCCTTACGAACTTCCTTCCTTGGAGGAAGTCGTGGATCAATCCCCAATTTATTTTATCACGATGGATATGGCAGAGGATGGATCCCTGTGGGCAGTCGGAGATCACTCTGTAAATGAGGATGAGTGGAATCCACAGCTCATGCATTTCCCCAAAGAAGGAAGTGCACAGATTTTTGATAAGTTATCACTGGAATCGGGAGAGCAGCCCTGTCAGGTGCGTGTTTCTGACAACGGAAAAGTATTTTTGGCAGATTATGGAGCAAATATTTATGAGGTGAAAGAAGATCAGACTGTCACAAAGGTTCTTACAGCAGATGGAAGATTTAGTAACCTTCAGATTCATAATAATCTGCTGGCATTTTATCCGGATGATGGGACGGGCGTGAAAATTTATGATCTGGATCAGAAGGAGTATGTGGAGGATGCGGTGCTGGATCAGTTTATGCAGGAAAACTATCCGGGTGCATCCAGCAATGGTTACAGCAGTTTTCAGGTGTTTTATTTCTGGGGAAATGATGATGCCTTTTATGTGGCAGGGAAATCCGGACTTCACCGTCATGTAATCGGTGGGGGCACCATGGAGGAGGTAATTAATGGCGGACTTTCTGTCTTAAGTAATCCGAATTACTGGTATAGCGGCATGGTGGCACTTCCGGATCATGAATTCTTAATGCTCAGCAGTATGGGTAAACTCATTCGTTTTACCTACGATGCAACGATTCCTTCCGTACCGGAAAAGGAGATTACTATTTATAGTCTGGAGGAAGAAGATGCCCTGTTAAGTGCTATTTCCACTTATCAGTCGAAGCATCCGGATGTATATGTGAATTATGAAGTGGGAATGCCGCAGAACAGTTCCGTGACGAAGGAGGATGCGATTAAGAACCTGAATACGGAGGTTTTAAGCGGCGATGGACCGGACGTACTGATTATGGATGGCTTGCCGATGGATTCCTTTGTGGAAAAAGGACTTCTGCTGGATCTTACGGATTTCACGCAGGAACTCAGCACGAAAATACTGCTTTATGAAAATCTGGTAGACGGGCTGAAAAAGGATGAAAAGCAGTATGTGATTCCTTTACAGGTTCAATTCCCGGTGGTCGCAGCAAAAGGCGCTTATGCCAATGAGATGAATGATCTGAAGTCCATGGCAGATGCGGTGGAAGCATTGTCGATGGCTGTTCCGGGTGATGTGCTCTCCACATATTCACCAAAGGGAATTATGCGGAAATTCACGCCTGCAAGTGCTCCTTCTTTTAAAAACGCAGATGGAACGCTGAACCGGGAAGCAATTCTTACATTCTGGGAACAGACGAAACGCATCTATGACGTCCAGATGGCGTCGGCATCGGAGGAAAAGGTAGAGCAGTACCAGATGATCCTGCCGATGTATGAACAGGAATATGGCTCATCTTATGAGGACAGCTCCTGGTTTGGATATATAAATGCGTTGGAATATATTGGAGGTTTCACGCATATGATGGCAGGAATTGCAGATACGCCATATACACAGGCAGAGCTTTATTCTCTTTCTAAGAATAAAGGCTGTGAGGATGCGGTGGTAAGGCTGATGATCGGAACCGCAGGAAAAGTTTATATTCCGGAGCTGATGATCGGAATCAATGCATCTTCTGCCAATGTAGACAGTTCGAAGGAATTTCTGACGGATTTCCTTGGAGATGAAATACTGGAATCCATGGGCGGCTTCCCGGTAAGCAAAACCGCAATGGAACAGGCTTTTGTACCGAATCCGCAGGATTATGTGGAAGGACAGCCCATGTATTACGCAGCAAGCTCGGATCCGGAAGGGAATATGATCGAGGAGCAGATCTGGTGGCCCGTGGATGGAGATCTGGAGCCCTTTTACCGGATGGTAGAGGAGGTTACGGTGCCCTATGTGCAGGATGCGGTTCTGGAAGAGGCTGTATATCAGGCAGGGACAGCTTATTTCGAAGGAGCATCAACGTTGGAGGAAGCATGGGATGAACTGCAGTCACAGATTTCCCTTTACATGGCAGAATAAGGCGCTGCGCCGCAGGATACATCTGTGGATGTTTCTGTTCCCGAGTTTTCTGGGAACCATGGTGTTTATGATCCTGCCATTCGGGGATGTGATCCGGAGATCATTTCTTACCGTGGTGACGCAGAAGTGGGTTGGTTTGCAGAATTACCGTACGCTGTTTCAGAATCAGGCGTTCTGTCTGGCGGTTAAGAATACGCTGCGGTTTACGGGAGTCTGTATTCCCCTTCTTCTGTTGCTGGGATTCTGGCTGGCATGGCTATTATGCGGCATGAAGGGGGTACAGTGGATCCGTTCGCTTTATCTGTTTCCGCTTGCCATGCCGACAGCGACGATTGTTCTTGTATGGAAGATGGTATTCTATCCGCAGGGGTTTTTGAATAAGCTGCTTTCACAGATCGGTACGGTTACCGGTCTGTGGGGCAGTATTTTTCATGATTATCTGGGAAGTGATCTTGCTTTCTGGGTATTGGTTTTCAGCTACATCTGGAAAAACTCAGGGTATACGATGGTGCTCTGGATGGCAGGCATTCTGGCCGTGCCAAAGGAACAGACGGAAGCAGCATGGGTGGATGGCGCCGGATCGTGGCAGCGGTTTTATTATGTGGTTTTTCCGCAGCTGCGGGGGTGTCTTATCACCATATTGATCCTGTCCTTTCTCAATTCCTTCAAGATCTATCGGGAAGCGTATCTGGTGGCAGGCTCTTATCCGGATGAAAGCATGTATTTATTGCAGCATTTGTTTAACAACTGGTATGTCAATCTGGAGTTTGACAAGATGGCAGCAGCCAGTGTGTGTGTCGGTGCTGTGTTATTTGTAGTGATTGTGTGGCTGCAAAGGTTATGGAGGGATCAGTGAAACGGGTGAAATATGTAATAAAGCTTCTGCTTCTTTTATTTCCGGCGGTTCTGGTGATTCTGCCGGTGGCGGTTCTGCTTTCGGGAGCCATCACGGATTCCTATGAGATGATGGAGGATTTGGGTCCGCTGATCCGGAAAACGCAGGAGTTTATTAGCTGGCGTTTTATTCCGGAATATCCAAGTTTTAGCAACTATGTAAAGCTCCTGTTCCGCTCACCTGAATTTTATGTCCTGTTCTGGAATTCGGTGTTTATGGTAGGGATGATTCTTCTGGGACAGGTTCTTGTCGGGGTTCCGGCGGCATGGGGCTTTGCCGTTTATGAGACAAGGGGCAGCCGGCTTTTATTTTCGCTGTATGTGGTGCTGATGCTGATTCCTTTTCAGGTGACGATGCTTTCAAGCTATCTGGCATTGAATAGGTTGAAACTGTTGAACACCTATTATGCCGTCATTATGCCGTCACTTTTTTCGACGCTCCCGGTGTTTTTGTGTTATGGAGGCTTCCGTGAAATTCCGGCAGAATTACTGGAAGCAGCAAGGATCGACGGGGCAGGAGAATGGGCGCTGTTCTGGAAATTAGGGCTTCCCATCGGAAAAGGGGGGCTGTTGTCCGCGATGGTGCTTGGATTTCTGGAATACTGGAATCTAATGGAACAGCCGATGGCCTTTCTGAAGGATGCCTCCTTATGGCCATTGTCCCTGTATCTGCCGCAGATTACGCTTTCACAGGCAGGCTTTGCATTCTGTGCATCAGTGATGATGCTGATTCCGGCGGTGTTTGTGTTTGCCTTGGGACAGGATCATCTGGAACAGGGAATTATCTATTCGGGACTTAAAGGATAAGGAAGAAATATGTTTGAGATTTACAAGCTTCTTTTACGAAGCAAAGTCTTAAAGGAGGCTGGAGCTTGTTACCGGAATGAGGAAATGGTAGCAATGAAGAATGGAGTGGGAAATGGGAAACAAAAAGAAAAAATGGATGATAGGTCTGGCGGTTTTCCTACTGGTTATGCTGGCGCTTACGATTATTTCAAGGAGCGTGTATGCCTATTATCTGCCACTTGTGGAAACCACCACCGTGCAGGAAAAGTACATCGAGCATGGCTTTGAGGAAGAGGGACTTGTTGTGGCAGGAAATGAGATTCCGGTAAATACCGTAAGCGGGCTGCGGATCCGGCAGATTCCGGTACAGGTGGGGGACCGGGTGGAAGCCGGTGAGCTTTTGTGCCGGATCGATCTGGAGGATCTGGATACCATTATTTCCGGCAAGGAAAGTGAAATAGAAAAGCTGGATGCGCAGATTGCGTCCATTCTTCAGAATGAAGAGCTGGCAAAGCAGAAGAAGGAACTGGAGCTGACCCGGGCGCAGGAGGATTATGAGCTTCAGACAAGAATCGGAGATACGAAGGTCGGGAGAGCCACAGAAAGCTATGTGCAGGCGAAAGAAATGTTAGAGCGTGCGCAGGAAAACGGACTCTCGGAAGAAGAACAGATTGCTTTGGAGCAAAGCATCCAGCAGTCAGCGTATGCAGAGTCGGATGCGATGGCACAGCGTGATGCGGACAATAAGAGTCTGGAGCGGAAAATGGAGGATCTGACGCTTCCGGAGGAAGAGACCTCAACACTGGAAGTCTGCCGGATGGAGAAGGAAGCGCTACGGCAGGATCTGAACAGATATGAAGACATCCGGGAAAAGAATGGAGAAATCACTGCCAGTGAGGGTGGTGTGGTTACGAGAATCCTTACAGAAGCAGGTGCCCGAACCGGGGATACGGCTATTTTCCTGCTGGCAGATGAAACGGAGCCGTGTCAGTTGAAGGTCGCGTTAACCAGGGAACAGAAAAAGTACATTGATCTTGGTGATCCGGTATCTGTAAAGCTTGGAAACCGGGAGCTTGAGACAAAAGTAGAATATGTAACAGAGGAAAACGGAAGCTATGTACTGTATCTGCCGCTTCCCGACGATACCGGAATCCCGGGACAGTCCGGAACAGTTCAGGTTTCGGGCAGGGGCACCAGGCAGTCCAAATGTGTCTCACCACTTGCCGTTACCACCGAGCAGAATAATAGTTTTGTCTATGTCGTGGGCGAACGGGAAGGAATCCTTGGAAGTGAATATTATATCCGGCAGGTTTCCGTGAAGATCATCGACAAGAATGATTCCTGGGTTTCCATTGAGGCCGAATCCCTTGATCAGAGCGATAAAATTGTGCTGTCCTCCACAAGAGAATTCAAAAAAGGAGATACCGTCCGGCTGCTGTGTGAATCGTAACGTCATTTACCGTAATTGCTGTAAAATCCAGGGATCAATATTGAAGAAAGCGCAGAAATATACTACAATTAATTTTAATACTTTATAGATCCTGATGGAGAGAAGCAAATGAAAAAAGAATATGTTATGGGAAACGGAGCCATTGCATTAGGAGCGTTGTCAGCAGGGGTAAATCTGGTGACAGGATATCCCGGAACCCCTTCTTCTGAAATTCTCGAAAATATTCAGAAGTATTCCGATGGAAGCGTTCATATTGAATGGTCCGTGAATGAAAAGTCAGCCATGGAAGTGGCAGCAAGTGCATCCTATTCCGGAGCACGTACCCTGGTTACGATGAAACAGGTCGGGCTAAATGTTGCCTCGGATCCGCTTATGTCTCTTGCGTATGTCGGAGTTAAGGGAGGAATGGTCATTGTATCTGCAGATGATCCGGGCCCGATTTCCTCACAGACCGAACAGGATACCAGAATGTTTGCGGAATTCTGCCGGATACCGGTTTTCGATCCGGCATCTCCGGAGGAAGCCTTTCAGATGATTCAGGATGCCTTTATTTATTCAGAGAGATACAAGACACCGGTTTTGTTCCGCCCGACCACGCGTGTCTGTCATGCGTATGCTTCCGTGGAAGTCCCCGAAAACCGGACAGGTAAGGAATATGAAGGCTTTGTGAAAGACTCTAAGAAGTGGGTCATTTTCCCGCGTCTTTCCTTTTTAAATCATGCCATGATCGAAGAGCGGAACCCAAAGATTGGAGAAGATTTCTCTTCCTACTCTATGAACAGTATACAGGGAAGCGGCAGAAAGGCTGTTTTTGCATCCGGTGTCAGCTATGCTTACGCGAAGGAGTGCCTGCAGGAATATCCGGAGGTACGTTTCTGCAAGATTGCAACGCCGTACCCGTTCCCGGAACGCTTTGTTCTTTCCTGCTTAGAGGGGGTGGAAGAGGTTCTCTGCGTGGAGGAGCTCAGTCCATACATAGAGAGTGCATTGTTAAAGCTGATCGGTAAGCATCAGCTTCCGGTCAAGGTATATGGAAAGCTTACCGGGCACATTGCATCGAGTGGAGAGAATTCTACGGATTCCCTACGGCAGGTTTTGGGAGATTTCCTTGGAATTAGTATGATAACGGAACAGATGGATTTATCCGACAGCCCGTCACTTCCGGTAAGACCGCCCGTGCTATGTGCAGGATGTCCCCACAGGGCTTCCTTTTATGCGGTAAAGAAGGCAATGGAGGGCAGGAAGAGTTATTTCTGCGGTGATATTGGCTGCTATACGCTTGGAAATGCCATGCCGCTTGATATGGTGGATACCTGTCTTTGTATGGGAGCCGGTGTTACCATGGCACAGGGCTTTCACTGGGTGGATAAAGAGGCCGTCTGCTTTGCGTTTATCGGTGACTCGACCTTTTTTGCATCCGGTATGACCGGAGTTGTGAATGCCTTGTATAATGAAGCGGATATGATCCTGTGCGTCCTTGATAATTCCACAACGGCAATGACCGGCCATCAGCCGCATCCGGGAACCGGAAGAAATATGATGGGTGATGTTGTGGCGAAGGTCAGCATTACGAAGATCCTCGAAGGCATGGGTGTACAGAAGGTTGTAACCGTTGATCCGCTGAATCTGCAGGAGTCTGTGGAGACCGTTCGGGAATGTGCGGCTCTGCCGGGTGTGAAGGCTATTATTTTCAAATCCCCCTGTGTGGCGATTACGAAGCCACAGGGGAAGATGAAGATCGGAGAGTCCTGTATCGGATGTAAGAAATGTATTCGTGAAATCGGCTGCCCCGCTATCGTAGTGAAGGATGGTCAGGTGACGATTGAAGAAGGATTATGTACCGGCTGCGGATTATGCAGTCAGATTTGTCCGGTTCATGCGATTGGAGGTGCGTGCCATGAATAAAGATATCTTATTGTGCGGCGTAGGCGGACAGGGAACCGTACTGGCATCCAAGCTCATTGCTTCTGCAGCCATGAGATGCGGAAATGTCGTTCATTCGGCAGAAACGATTGGAATGGCGCAGCGTGGCGGTTCTGTAACCAGTCATATCCGCATTGGCGAGCGGGCATCTTCTCCGTTGATTCCGCGTGGTAATGCCGACATCCTTATTGCATTTGAGCCGGCAGAGGCAGTTCGGAATCTTCCCTATCTGAAAAAGGAGGGTGTTGTCATTGTGAACAGTACACCGGTAAAGCCGACCACGGAAGCCCTTCAGGAGACCGGCTATGATGGCAGGGAAATGATTGCCTTCCTGAAAAAGAAAACGGACTGCGTGATATTGGATGGGGCTTCTCTTCTGGAAAAGGCAGGTTCTGCAAGGTGCTTTAACATCATCGTACTGGGGGCACTTGCAGCGAGTGGAAGACTGGAGATTCCCGCAGAAATTTTGTTGGAAGAAATGGAACAGCAGATCAAACCGCAGTTCCTTGAATTAAATATAAAGGCATTTCATATTGGTGAGGAGGCAGGAACAGACAATGAAGTTAAATGAGAAGCAGTTACAACAGGTTGATGCACAGGTAAAGCGTCTTTTAAAGTCCGGAAGCTTTTATGGTGAGGTATACCGTAAGGCTGGGATTTCCGGAGTAAGCTCCCAGGAGGATTTTGAGAAGCTTCCCTTTTCAAGCAAGGATGATCTGAGAAATGCGTACCCGCTGGGGATCCAGGCGGTTCCGGAGGAAGAGGTTGTAAGAATCCATTCTTCATCGGGAACAACCGGAAAACCGGTCATCATCCCTTATACCGCAAAAGATGTGGACGACTGGGCAATTATGTTTGCCCGTTGCTACGAAACAGCGGGAATTACGAATAAGGACCGGATTCAGATTACTCCGGCCTACGGCTTGTGGACTGCAGGTATCGGCTTTCAGCTCGGCGCAGAGAAGCTTGGTGCAATGACTGTTCCGATGGGCCCCGGTAATACCGATAAGCAGCTTCAGATGATGATAGATCTGAAAACAACCGTGCTGACAGCAACCTCTTCTTATGCACTGCTGCTTGCTGAAGAAATCAATAAACGTGGTCTTCGGGATCAGATTCATCTGAAAAAGGGGGTCTTCGGATCAGAACGCTGGAGTAAGAAGATGCGTGAATATATCCGAAAGGAGCTTGGAGTTGAGCTCTATGATATCTACGGTCTGACCGAGATCTACGGTCCCGGTATCGGAATCACCTGTGAGAAGGAGCAGGGTATTCATTATTGGGATGATTATGTGTATATTGAAATTATCAATCCCGAGACCGGTGAGCCTGTGCCGGATGGTGAAACCGGCGAAATTGTTATTACGACGCTGGTGAAAGAGGGAGCACCTCTGCTTCGCTTCCGTACCCATGATCTGTCCAGGATTATTCCGGAGAAATGCTCCTGTGGACGTTCTTATCCCCGTCTTGATACTATTGGCGGCAGAAGTGATGATATGTTTAAGGTACGTGGTGTCAATATGTTCCCGAAGCAGGTAGAGGAGCTCTTGCAGGATGTGGACGGTGTCTTAAGCGAATACAATATCACGATAGCACACGATGATGATCATAATAAGGATATTATGATCCTGACGGTAGAAGTGGACGGCCGTGTGGACTTTGAAAAGACCGCATTACATATCCGTGAGCTCTTTAAGTCCCGTATCGGTATGACACCGAAGGTAACTGCTGTTCCGATTGGTACCCTGCAGCGGAGCGAGAAGAAGACGAAGCGTGTCATTGATTACCGTTATCAGTAAAAGGATAATCCATCGATATGAAGGAGCATGGAATTATCAAAATAGAAGATACAACGCAGGTGGAAGACCTGTTTCAGCATACAACAGATACGGTAATTCTTTCCTGTCTGCAGAAGGTCATGGGGGAGGTCTATGCAACGGAGGATCTGCAGTCGGCGGTGGCAATCTTAGGGAATTTCAGTTTCTTTGTGGGAATTCCCCGTGGAGAATTACTTTCTTTTAGTATGAGATTATGTTCCTGCCATGCAGATTTAAATTCTGCTGATCCTGTACAGAACCATGGGAAGCACGGCATGGATTATCTGGTGATGGTTCCGGAAAATGAAGCCTGGGAAAAGCAGATTGAGAAAAGTTTTGGCGCGAAGGCAGAGAAAAGAATCCGCTATGCTATTAAGAAAGAAGGGTTACAGGTCTTTGATAGGGATAACCTGCAGAAAGAGGTAAACCGGTTATGGGATGATCCGCGATACCGGGGGTATGAGCTTCGGATGATTGACCGTGCATTGTACGGGCGGATTCAGAAAATGGAGTGGTGCAGGGAGTGGGTAGAGAACTATCCGACCTATGAACTCTTTGAAAACTATGCACTGGGAGCTGTAATTCTGAAAGAGGGAGAGCCGGTTGCCGGGGCATCTTCCTATTCCGGTTATATGCAGGGAATCGAGATCACTATCCGAACCAGGGAAGAATACCAGCGGCAGGGACTTGCCTGTATCTGCGCTGCAAGTCTGATTCTGGAATGTATGCAGAGAGGGCTGTATCCAAGCTGGGATGCCGCAAACACGAAGTCTGTGGCATTGAGTGAGAAGCTTGGGTATCATTTCGATAAAGAATATGTTGCTTACCGGGTGGGGGTTTCGTAGTCTGCTTTTGCCTGCTTTTTGACAATGACCAAAATGCACACCAGCATACAGATTGGGAAGACAATTCCCATCAGGATTCCGCGGTGAAGATCATTGTTCAGAAGTCCGGTGCAGAAGCCGACGAGGGTAGGACCGCCGGAGCAGCCGACGTCACCTGCTAAGGCGAGCAGGGCGAACATTGCAGTTCCACCGTTGCGGATGGTTACGGAGGCCTTGCTGAATGTGCCCGGCCACAGGATTCCTACGGATAGTCCACATAGTCCGCATCCAATCAGACTGAAAACAGGATTCGGACTTAAGGAAATGCACAGGTAGGAAAGGATGCACAGGATGGTGCTTCCTGCCATGAAGCGGTTTAAGTCGATCCGGTCACCGAATTTGCCGTAGAAAGCACGGGAGCTTCCCATCAGGATGGCAAAAGCCATAGGGCCTGCGAGGTCACCAATCGTTTTCGTTACGCCAAGTCCCTGCTCTGCAAAGGTGGAAGCCCACTGGCTGACCGCCTGTTCACTGGCACCGGCGCAGAGCATCATAAGGAATAAAATCCAGAAAAATTTATTTTTAACAAGCTGTGAAAGAGAGAGTCCCTCTTCGCCTTCCTCAATCAGCGGCGCAATCGGTACTTTTAAGAAAAGAATACCATTGCATAAAGGAACTATCGCCCACAGGAGCGCCATAATCTTCCAGTGTTCGATTCCCACAATCGTAAAGAAGATCGTAGAAAGCAATACGACGGCAACATGTCCCCAGCAGTAAAAGGAATGAAGCAGACTCATTGCTTTTTCTTTATTGGCGGTCGGGCAGGATTCCATAATCGGACTTACAAGCACCTCCAGTAAACCGCCGCCGACCGCATAGATTACGATAGCAATCAGAAGTCCGATAAAAGGATCCGGCAGCACATCCGGAAGAATCGTCAGCAGGATGAAGCCTGCAAAAGCGCATCCATGTGCAATCAGCATACAGGTGCGGTATCCGATCCTGTCCACAAAGCCTGCAGAAAGCAGATCCACTAAAAGCTGTATTCCAAAATTAATGGTAATGAGAAGCGTGATCCTGCTTAAAGGGATTCCATAGCTGCTTTCAAATGTCAAAAACAAAAGCGGTACAAAGTTATTTACGATCGCCTGCACCACATAACCTGTAAAACAGGCATAGATGGTCTTTTGATAGTCTGCTTTCATGCGAAAATCTACTCCACTTATCTTTTACCAGTCTGAACCCCAATCGTCATAGCCGGAATCCCAACTGCTGTCTGAATCCCAGCTGCTGTCCGAGTCCCAACTGCTGTCCGAGTCCCAGCTGCTGTCATCCGAATTATAAGAATCGCTTTCGTCATAATACTCAGAGTCTGTAAAATCATCATAATCAGAACTGTCATCATAATCAGAACTGTCATAGTAATCGGAATAACTATCCTCCATCCAGTCGGAACGGGGGGCACGATCCCAGCCGTTATTATTCCACTCGTACCAGTTGTTATCGTAGTAATAATAGGTATCATTTCCATATGTATAATAGCCGTTTTTTGGCCCGCCTCCGATTGCCCCAAAGGCGATCGCAACCACTACGATAAACAAAATAATGCTGACAATGCCGGAAATTTTATTTTTCCCGCCGGACTTCTGAACTGACCCCTGAGCCGATCTGACGCTGGTCTTTGGCGTCTGGTTTGCTTTTTGCTG
>OGOZ01000084.1_pt1 | contig 62249 bp, 55 predicted proteins | sample 1552801 | NCBI WGS metagenome assembly OGOZ01 (sample SAMEA2580196, study PRJEB22360) | human gut metagenome | biome: human gut; feature: human-associated habitat; material: faeces | place: Denmark | collected 2008/2010 | reverse complement strand
AACTCTTCGCGCGCGAGCGGTGTTGCAAAGCAACTAATTTCTTCTCCGCGAGCTGTGCATCCATGCGGAGCTTTTTGCTTTATAGGAAATTCCAGCGGAATTTCTTATAAAGTAAAAAATAACGATTCAGTTTTGTCTGGTTCTGAATCGTTACTATAAAAGATAAGCAGGACGATAAGCCGGGTTATGTCGTTGAGTGATCATCTATCTAGGACTACTGTTGCCAATAGCCTCAAGCGACCCACCTGAAGGCTGGTCGGGCAAACCTTAGCGCCTTCGTTTTGGTCTTGCTTCGAATGGGGTTTACATGTGCCCCGCCTGTTACCAGGCAGGCGGTAGTCTCTTACGCTGCCTTTCCACCCTTACCTCTTGCGAGGCGGTATATTTCTGTTGCACTGGCCTTGGAGTCACCTCCACCGGACGTTATCCGGCATTCTGCCCTGTGAAGCCCGGACTTTCCTCACCCGTATAAATACGGCCGCGATCACCTGTCCTACTTATGTTTCCTAATTTAGTTATCTGCCATCGACACCACTTCTTTGTAAACAAGCTTCCAAGAAAGTGTGTCAATGGCAGCTGCATGGCTTATTAGTTCTCAGACGTTGAACAAACTTCCCCCGATAAACTCACGGCAGATGGAGTTATTGGGAACATTTTCACTGTCAATGCCAAGGAAGTATTCGAGGAATTTTAAGAGACGCTTTGCCTCGTAGTATTCCGGTTCTCCCTTCTGGATGCTGAATAACAGCGGTTCTGCGTACTGTTTCAGTACTGCAAGCTCATAGATCAGCACGGAGTTAAACATCACATCCGCACTTTCCTGATAAGGGAAAATATACGCTTCCTCACCACGACGTACGGAAGGCCACATTTCAATCGTCCGCTTCGCACTTGCGCCTCTTGTTCTGGCATCCCTTACCATACGGCGGATCAGTCTTCCATCGGTCGTCGGTATTCTATTATGCTCGTCGATATTCAGACTTGTCAAGGCACTAATGTAAATCTTATACTTACTGTCATCGGGAAGCCCTTCTGTCGTCTTAGGGTTCAATCCGTGGATTCCTTCGATCACCAGCACATCCTCCGGCCCTAACTGCTTGAAATTGCCCTTATATTCACGAAGTCCTGTCTTGAAATTAAAGGAAGGGATCTCGACCCTCTCTCCCCTTAACAGACGCTGCATATCCTCGTTAAACTGCGCCACGTCAATGGCTTCCAGACATTCAAAGTTATAATCCCCGTTTTCATCCCTCGGCGTCTTATCCCTGTTTACGAAATAATCATCCAGTCCGATCGGATGCGGCACCAGTCCATAGGTACGCAGCTGTACCGACAAACGATGGGAAAACGTGGTTTTACCCGAAGAGGACGGACCTGCGATCAGCACGAACTTCACATCTCCACGCTTCACAATTTCCTGTGCAATCTCACCGATTCTGCGTTCCTGCTGCGCCTCCTGCATAAGGATCATATCGTTCATATCACCGCTGCAGATCGCGTTGTTTAAGTCTCCGACCGTTTCAATTCCAATGCTTTCTCCCCACTGTGTTGTGGTTTTCAGCTCATGGAACAGCTTTTCCCTCGGTTCAAAGAAATCGATCTTATCCGGTTCGGTTACGCCCGGAATCAGCAATAATAACCCTTCCTCATACTGCATCACATCGTAATATTTAAGATATCCGGTGCTTGGCAGCATATAACCGTAATAATAGTCGTAATAACCGTCCAGACAATAGATATTGACAGAAGACCCCCTACGGTAACGGAACAGGTTCACCTTATCATACATCTTGTACTTACGGAACAGTTCTACCGCATCATCAATCGGATAAGACCGCTTAATAATCGGGCGGTCGGCATCCACCAGCTCCTTCATCCTCTGTCGGATCTTCTCTGCCATTTCGGGAGTAAGCTTTTCATCCATCCTGATATTGATGTAATAACCCTGCCCGACGGCAAATTCTACCTTTACCTTCGTAATCTCCTTATCCTCGAGCACATCATATACCGCTTTAATCAGCGTCATAATAGCGGTACGGACATAGGTTTTGTGCCCGATCACATCCTTTAAGGTCAAAAAGGACAGGGTACAGTCCTTATGTACCGGCTTGATCAGCTCCCGGATCTTTCCATTTTCCAGTACCAGTGCGATCATGTTATCATACTGCTTCTGATATTCGGATGCAATTTCCTCATACTTCAGTCCATTCGGGTATTCCTTCGTCACCCCGTCAATGGTAATATTTGCCATACTAGCCTTCTCCTTCCATTTCCTGCAGCGCCGTCCGGATAAAAAGCAGTTCCTGTTCCAGTATATTCCGTCTTGCGCCGATTCGTTCCCCCTCGTACTCCTTCAATGAGTTCAGAATTGCAATATTCTTTCGTTCTTCCTTATGTAAGTACTGTATTAAAACAGGGTGCCTGTGTGCAAGCAGAAGCGGTCCGAAGCGGTATGCCACTTCCTCATCCCGTGTTCCCGGTATGGAGGGTGCTTTCCAGCTTTCCTCTCCCTTGATCACCAGATGCACCTTCATCATGGGATAGTATTTCCCGTCCTCAAAAACCATATTCTCTGCTATAATTTCAAATCCGTGATCCGCAAGGAACTTCCGGAATTCACAGATCTCGGACTGTGGTGCAAGGATGATCTCCTTGAAATCTTTTACCTTTTTATTCGAGAGGATCTCCTGCATAAGGGGTCCTCCCATCCCGGCAATAATGAGGCAGTCCGCCTCTCCTTCCCGATACTGTTTTAAGCCATCGGATAACCGTGTGGTGATTCTATTCTGCAATCCTGCTTCTTCAATGTGTCTCTGTGCCTGCTGCAGCGGACCTTTCCCGATGTCCATGGCAAGCACCGAGGGCGCAATCCCCTCCTCTACCAGATAAATCGATACAAAGCCATGATCGCATCCCACATCACATACGCGCATTCCGGGGCTTACCATCTGTGCAATCGCCAGCATTCTCTCCGACAGCCGGACACTTCCTGTTGTTTTCCCTGACATGATCCTTCTCCAGCTTTCCTTTTGCTCATGTGGCTGCTTCGCCATATATCGTCCAATATACTCAGAACAAATTAGTCCAGATAGTCCTTCAGCTTACGGCTTCTGCTCGGATGACGGAGCTTACGGAGCGCCTTCGCCTCAATCTGACGGATACGCTCTCTGGTTACGTTGAATTCCTTACCAACTTCCTCAAGGGTTCTGGCACGTCCATCATCAAGACCGAAACGGAGACGGAGTACCTTCTGTTCTCTTTCGGTCAGGGTTCCCAGAACCTCAACGAGTTGCTCCTTTAACAGGGTAAATGCTGCTGCATCGGCCGGAACCGGTACGTTGTCATCCTGAATAAAGTCTCCTAAATGGGAGTCCTCTTCTTCACCAATCGGGGTTTCCAGAGAAACCGGCTCCTGGGAAATCTTTAAGATCTCGCGGACACGCTCCACCGGAAGGTTCATTTCTTCTGCAATTTCCTCCGGAAGCGGCTCTCTTCCAAGCTCCTGTAACAACTGACGGCTCACACGGATCAGCTTATTGATCGTTTCTACCATGTGCACCGGAATACGGATGGTTCTTGCCTGATCGGCAATCGCACGGGTGATCGCCTGACGGATCCACCAGGTTGCATAGGTGGAGAATTTGTATCCCTTACGGTAATCAAACTTTTCAACGGCCTTAATCAGACCTAAATTTCCCTCCTGAATCAGATCAAGGAATAACATTCCTCTTCCGACATAACGCTTTGCAATGCTGACAACCAGACGTAGGTTCGCCTCAGCCAGACGCTTCTTGGCTTCCTCATCGCCTTCTTCCATGCGCTGTGCCAGTTCGATTTCTTCTTCGGCACTCAAAAGAGGAACCTTGCCGATCTCTTTTAAATACATACGGACCGGATCTTCCACACTGACTCCGTCCGGTATGGACAGGTCGATATTCTCCATATCCACTTCGTCTTCTTCGGACAGGATGATCTCTTCATCGTCAATCACATCGTCTTCATCGTCATTGGTAATGCGGAGTATATCGACGCCGGATTTTTCCAGATGCTCGGTTACTCTCTCAATTTGTTCCTCATTCAATGCAAGATCAGCCAGAAAATCCACAATTTCCTGATATTCCAAGACATTCTTTTTCTTCTTGGCCATAGCAAGAAGCTGCTTTAATTTTTCCTCAAACTTTGCCTGTACATTTTCATCCATTGGTGTTTCCATCCTTCCTTGTTACTAAATATTACCATTATTAGCTTTAATCCAGTGAAATATGCGTTTTCTCAAGTTCTTCCAGTGCTTTTTTGCCCTCGATCGCCTTTTTGAGTGCATTTACATCGGCACCGAGCCGGCTGGAAAAGTATTCATAACTGTTTCGCTTAAGTGCTACCAGAATATCGTGAAAGGCTTTTTCACGATCCTGCTTCGTTGTAATTTCCTGCAGCTTCGTATTAAATACGCCTGCTACCTCGCGCTGCTCCTCCATGTCGTTAAACAGACTGACGATCGCCGCCGGGTTGATTTCTCCCTTGTCAAGATCCGCAAACAACCTCTCTGCCACCTTCCGGTACAGCTCCTCCGTAAAATCCTCCACAGAGATATACTGCTTTACCTTGGGGTACAACTGCGGCTCCTCCACAAGCCATGTCAGAAACAGCTTCTGCGGCTTCTTCCGGTTTTCATCCGGCGTGTTCTTCGGCTGGATGCCGGATTTGGGCCGTACTGCCGGCTGTACATTTCCTGTTTTCAGCGCGTAACTCATCACCAGCTTGCGCAGATTCTCATATCCGATCAGATACTTGTCCGCAACCGCCTGAATGTAGTTATCCCGTTCCACGTCCTCTGAAAACTCACAGAGCTTCTTCGCAATTTCACGGTGGAACTGCGTTTTGGATTCCGGATCTTTCAGATTATAGTCTCTTTGCAGGATACGCAGTTCGAAGAAAAAGCTGTTCTCCGCCTCGTTAATCCGCTGCTGGAACTTCCCGGCTCCCTCGTTCTTAATGAATTCGTCCGGATCCTTATACGGTTCGAGATTCAGGACCTTACCGGTAAGCTCCACTTCCTTTAAGATTCCGATTGCCCGCAATGCTGCATTCACTCCGGCGCCGTCACTGTCGTATGCGAGGATCACTTCCTTGGCATACCTTCTTAAAATATTCGCCTGTCCTGCTGTAAATGCGGTTCCAAGGGAAGCTACCGCCTGGGTAAAGCCCGCCTGATGCATGGAAATGACATCCATATAGCCTTCACAGAGAATGATATTATTCGTCCGTGCGGTTCTTGCAAAATTGAGTCCGTACAGATTACGGCTCTTATCAAAAATGGGTGTTTCGGGAGAGTTTAAATACTTGGGCTTTCCATCTCCCATTACCCGTCCTCCGAAACCGATCACACGGTGATTGATGTCCTGAATCGGAAACATCACTCGGTTCCAGAATTTATCATGCAGACCATATCGTTCATCAAAGCTTGCAAGTCCCGCCTCCTGAATGATCTGGTCATCATAACCTTTGCTTTTTAAATACTTCACAAGATCGTTGCTCGTCACATTGGAAAATCCTAAGCCCCAATGGCGGATCGTCTCATCGGAAAGCTGACGCTTCTTTAAATATTCCAGTCCGACCTTGCCACGTTCACTGCGAAGCTGATAAAAGAAGTACGTTGCTGCAAGCTTATTGATCTCTAAAAGCTTGCTTCTCCGGTCTTCTTTCCGGCGCATCTCCTCGGTATATTCAACCTCCGGCAGATTCACACCCGCCCGCTCTGCGAGCATCTTAACCGCCTCCGGGAAGGTGAAATTCTCATACTGCATCACGAAGCTGAACACATTTCCCCCTGCCCCGCAGCCAAAGCAGTAATACATCTGCTTGCCGGGCGATACCGAAAAGGACGGTGATTTTTCATTATGAAAGGGACACAGTCCGAAATAACTGCTCCCCTTTTTTTGTATCTTTACATAGCCGGAAACGACATCCACGATGTCATTTTTCATCCGGACCTCTTCCACTAATTCATCAGGGTAATACATAAACACCTTCCTATGTATTCGGCCAGGATTTGGGAATATAGATTTCCTCATACTTGGCAATCGCAAAACGATCGGTCATCGAGCTGATATAATCACACACAATCCGCTCCTCCGGCTCGTCCTTATCAAGAAGCCTGATCAGATCCACAGGCAGCAGCTCTAAATGATGCCTGTAATAGCTGTAAAGCGTCTGGATCAGCATTTCTGCCTTGCCCTCCTGACTCTTCGCCTCCGGATTGTGGTAAACTCTTTCAAACATAAATGCACGGAGCTTCTTCATGGACTCTGCCACCGGCTCCGACATCACAATAGCGTTCCTGCCATAGCTGTTGCTTACAATATCATGAATAAAATGATCCAGTCTTTCTCCTGTCGTATATCCAATGACATCCCCGATCTCCTTCGGGACATCATTTTCTTTCAAAATCCCTGCACGGATCGCATCGTCCATGTCATGATGAATATAGGCGATCTTATCCGACAGGCGCACAATCTGCCCTTCTAAGGTAAAAGGCATGCCCTTCGTCTGGTGGTTCTTAATGCCATCCCGTACTTCCATGGTTAAATTCAGGCCCTGACCGCCCTTTTCCAGAATATCCACGAGACGCACACTCTGCTCACTATGGATAAAGCCATACGGACAGACCGCATTCAATGCACGCTCCCCGGCATGTCCAAACGGCGTATGCCCAAGGTCATGTCCCAAAGCAATCGCTTCCACCAGATCTTCGTTCATCCGGAGTGCCTTCGCAATCGTCCGCGCATTCTGGGATACCTCAAGGGTATGCGTCATACGGGTACGGTAGTGATCCCCTTCCGGCGTCAGAAATACCTGTGTCTTATCCTTCAATCTACGGAAGGACTTGGAATGCAGGATGCGGTCACGGTCACGCTGATAGACCGGACGGATGTCACACTGCTCTTCCTCCCGGAGCCTCCCCTTCGAATCACGGCTGTGTGCCGCATAAGGACTTAAATATTCAATTTCCAGCTGTTCCAGATTTTCTCGTATGTTCAATGGTTACGTCCTTTATCTCCCAATAAACCAACCGTTCACAAGTCTCTACTTCTAATATTCTGCCTCCGGCTTTATTTTCCTTTTTCTTTTTGCAGGTTATTTTTATTTTACTGCACGGAATAAATAAACTCGCCGCACTTCTGGATGGCTTCCACTGCGGTCTTAAACGGTCCCATCTGAAATACATGCCACATGTTCTTATAGGTATCTAAAGAAACCGATACCCCATCCTTACTCATCTTCTTCTGCAGCATGGTGGAATCGGACATCAGCACCTCCAGCTCCCCCACCTGAATGTAGGTTGGCGGGAATCCGGTGAAGTCTCCAAACAACGGGGAAATTTCCGGATTCTGTAAATATTCTGTATCAAACAATTCTTCAAAATTACTGCTAACCGGTTTAGCCCCCGGCTTTCCTTCTTCAGCCCCTGCTGCCTGCAAATCCGCAGTCTCCTGCCCCTGTACTTTTTTCGCCTGCGGCACATAATTTTCAATCATTTCATTTAAGTAGTTCTGGTTCAGGACCGGATCCACATCCGCTTTCGTCTCATGCGTCTTACCGGATACCGTGAGATCCGTCCAAGGTGACATGAGAACAAAGCCTGCCGGAAGCATACGCTTCTGTTCCTTCAGGCGCAGTCCCAATGCCAGTGCCAGATTTCCTCCTGCAGAATCGCCTGCCACGAAGATATCCTTCGCTCCATAGCCCTGCAGCATCAGGTAATCCCATGCAGCCTGTGCATCGTCCACCGCTGCCGGATAGGGATGCTCCGGCGCCAGACGGTAATCAAAGCAGAACACGTCCATGGAAAGCAGGCTCGCCAGCTTTGTTGTAAGGGTTCTGGCATACAACGGACTTCCGGTACTGTAGCCGCCGCCATGGCAGTACAGAATAATCTTCTTGCCGGAATGGGGACGATCGACACGGATCCACTCGGCATACATCGATCCGACGGTTGTTTCCGTCACCTCCACTTCCCGGTTATTTCCAAATAAAGCTCCCATCTGATCCTGAGAGTGACGATGCTTTTCAATATCAGTATTTTCAATCAATCCATGGGCTTTGCGAATCAGGTTGATGAAGCCCTGGTTAAGGTTCTCTTTCGGGGTTCTTCTCATGGATATGGTCCTCCTTGTTTTTCTACTCATCATCTTAACACAATTAAAATCATTGTGGTATCCCCAATAAATTGTGGTATACTGAATGTATGAAAAATAATTCCCCCATGGCAGCGCATGCTGCCAGTAACAAATTGCATAAACCCGATAAGAAGGTCTGGTACAAGCTGGATCTGTCGGCGATCGTTTATCCGACCCTGCAGCGGAAGGATTTTTCTTCCGTATACCGGTTGTCGGTTGTTTTAAAGGAGCCGGTTCAGCCGGATGTTCTGCAGCAGGCGGTCGATATGACGCTTCCGCGGTTTCCGATCTTCAAAACCGCGATCCACAAGGGATTTTTCTGGCGTTATTTGACACCAAACCACCGGCCCGGCCCTTTTGTGCAGCCGGACATCCGCAACTTCTGTATGCCGATGTCTTTCCGTGCAAACAACCGTTATCTAATGAGGATTTACTATTATGGGAACCGGATTTCCTTAGAAGCGCACCACTCTCTCGGTGACGGCACGGGCGGAATGTTCGTCTTAAATACCATTACCGCGAATTATCTGCGCCTCCTGGGACACGAGATTTCAAACGGCTATTTCGTTAAGGATATTCACGAAACACCGGATCCGGAAGAATTAGAGGACGCTTATATGCGCTATGCGAATGCCAAGGTCTGTCCTCCCCGCCCGGGTGAAAAGACCTACCGTGTCCGCGGAACGAAGGAACCCTTCTATACCTTTAATGTCATTGAGGGCGCGATGAGTACCTCTGAGGTGCTTGCCGTTGCAAAGAAATACAATGCATCCATGACCGAGTACCTGAATTCGGTTCTGCTTTATGCCCTGCTGCAGAAGCAGCAGAACGAATGGCATATCCGGCTTCATCCGGTGAAAATCGCCATGCCGGTCAATTTACGGAGATTCTTTCCTTCAAAGACACTGCGGAATTTTATTACAATGGTTTACCCTTCTATCGACCCGCGCCTTGGGGACTATACCTTTGAAGAAATCATTACGCAGGTACACCATTACATGCGCTATTATATTAATGAGAAGTTCCTGCGCGGCGATATAACGACGAATGCCAGTACCCAGCGCAATCCGGTCATCCGTGTGATTCCGCTGTTTATCAAGGACTTTGTCGTACGGCAGTTCTACCGCATCGTACAGGATAAGAACTCTTCTGCCGGCTTAACCAATATGGGCGCCCTGAAGGTTCCGGACGACATGAAGCCCTATATTGAAAAATTTGATATTTACATGGGACAGCCTTTTTCCTGCCGGACGAACTGTGCCATTGCCAGCTTCGAGGATACGCTGACCATTAACTTTGCGAGCAACATTATCGAAAGCGACGTGGAACGGTACTTCTTCCGTAAGCTTGTGAAAGACGGTATCCATGTAACCATACAGAGTAACCGGGATTAACCGGTTGCCATTTCAGAAAGGAGTCCTGACATTGTCATACTGTGTGAACTGCGGGGTTGAGCTTGACCCTTCGTTAAAGAAATGTCCCTTATGCAATACACCTGTTATTAATCCAAATGAGCTGGAGGAGCTTACCTATGAGCCGCCTTTTCCGACCGTGAAAGGACAGGTCGATCCGGTAAAACGCAAGGATCTGTTCCTGTTTACCGTCGTGGTGCTGCTTGCGACCTCACTAAGCTGCCTGGCGTTAAACCTGTTCGTTTATTCCAGATCACCGTGGTCCTTATTCATCATCGGCATCTGCCTGGTTTTGTTCGTGTTTCTGCTGCCGGCCTTTATCCAGAACAAGCTGCCGATTTATGTTTCCCTGCTTTTTGACGGAATCTCCATTGGAATTTATCTCTACCTCATTACCTATAACACCAGAAGTAATGAGTGGTTCTTCCAGTTAGCACTTCCGATCACGGTACTGCTTACGATTCTGGCTGAGATTTTTACACTGCTGATTCATACGTTCCGTTTTTCGTTTCTGTCCGCAGCCCTTTATATCTTCGCCGAAATTGCGGTATTCTGCGTAGCACTGGAGTTATTGATTGATCGCTTCTGTAACCGTCCGCTCTCTTTGGGCTGGTCCGCGATCGTGCTTACCGTATGCAGTGTGATTGTAATTGCCTTGATCACCATGCTCTCCACGCAGCGGCTTCGTGATGCCGTGAGACGGCGGCTGCATTTCTGATGTATAACAGCAAGCTTCACCAGGCTCAACAACAACTCACTAAATGTACTTGCATGATTCGTGCTAAGCTCGTAATGACTTTGCTAAATACTCTGATCAAATAAAACTGCCGTTCCGGAAGAGAGTTGGAACGGCAGTTTTCAGCTATAGAAATTCCTTTTACACTTTATGACAAATCACGCAGCCTTCGCTGCTCTCCCAAGTTCAATTATACATGGGAATCTTATGTACCACCTTTCTGTATACCTTATATGCCAGAACAGCAATTAAAGAAACAACACAATATAACGTGGAAAGAATTCCAACTGCACCACCAACAATAACAATAATCCATAATCCAATATTCATTTTATTTACTTCCTTTCCTATTCATATCTTAATCTTTATCGCTCGAGCCACCATACCCAGACGCCGGCTGCAGCAGCGATGACAATAAACACTACGGCTGCAATCATTTCACCCATGAATACATCCTCCATTTTCCCCATACGGGCGTACCAAAATAAACCCATAGATCAGATCTTCTATGAGTCAGTTGCGTTTTCTGTACGCTTTACAAATCCACCTTACTTTTCAGCAGACTCTGTCAAAGCAGTACCTTAGCACGCAAGAGCACGTTTCTTGCCATCTCGATTATGTATATAGGAAATAATAAAGAAGCTGCTATATGCAGCATGACAATGACGCTGGTATATTCGTAAAAATGCCAGCCATACACACAAGGAAAGGAGTCCTGCCACCAGTAAAAAAAGCAGGAGCTCTACAGATTCCAGGCGGTTCTTCCGCTCTGTGCTTGTATCTATCGTATTTGCCACCGAACGGGATTCCTGACTCAGCTTCTGATAGTAAGCCACAACTGCCGTCGGTTCTGCGGCACGAATAACCGCAGGATTATCCGGAAAATTGCATGCAACGAACTGGGAATCTACCTTGAGCTTTTCAAAGTACATCCCGGAAAAGAGCATCGCAAATGCGATACATAACGTAATCAATTGTTTCACTCTTTTCTTAAGCATGATCCATTTCCTGTCTAATGATAAAAGACTGGTGGAAAAAATTTCCGACCAGTCCTATTCTAACAAAAACCATACGTTATTGCAACATCTTTAGCAACAATATTTTCCATCTTTCTCCATTTGGAGTCTGCTTTCATAAAAGGCGTGAATTCCTTCCATAAGAGAAACCGTGTCCTTCGTTCCTCCGGTTTCATAAGCCGAATGCATGGCAAGCTGGGCTGCTCCCATATCCACGGTATTTAAGGAAATCTTCTCATTGGACAGGTTTCCCAGCGTGGATCCTCCTGCAATGTCGCTCCGGTTCGTATATTCCTGATATGGGATTTTCGCTTTCTGTAAAATCCTCTTAAACAATGCCTCGGCAATGCCGTCGGTCGTATATTTCTGGTTCGCATTGTATTTGATCAGTACACCGCCGTTTAAGCATGGCGCATTGGTCGGATCCGCCTTATCGGTGTGGTTCGGATGCATGGCATGTCCATTGTCCGCAGACAGCATCATACTGGATGCAATCTGACGGATGCATTCTCCTCTGGTAAGAGAAAGGCTCTCCTGAATTCTCGCAAGGACATCTGCAAGGAAGGTAGATTTCGCTCCCTGTTTCGTGCCGCTTCCAACCTCTTCATTATCAAAAATTGCAAGCACCTTACTCATTCCGGTATTCTTTGCCTGCAAAAAGGCTTCCTTCGAGGTAAATGCACATTGCAGGTCATCAATCCTGGGACTTGAATAAAATTCCTGTTCTGCGCCCCAGATCCGTCCTTCCTCCCTTAAATAAAGGAAAAGATCATATCCTAAAATAGCATCTTCTTCTACTCCTGCCTCTTTTGCCAGCAGTTCCTTAAGCTTACCCTTAGCCGTTCCTTCTCCAAGCAGAGGCAGCATATCCTTCTGTGCATTGTAGGCATAGCCCTCATTAATCTGACGGTTCATATGAATGGCAAGATTCGGGATCAGGCACAGATCCTGATCGAGATTCACCAGCACGCTCTCAATGCCATCTTCGCGGTTCACCACCACACGGCCTGCAATGGAAAGCGGACGGTCCAGCCATGTGGAACAGATCATTCCACCGTACTTTTCCACATTCAGCTTCAGGTAACGGTCATCGACCGTCATTTCATAATTGCTCTTCAGCTTAAAGGTTGGGGAATCGCTGTGGGATGCACAGATTAAAAAGCCTCCCATAGCATCTTCCGGGATCGTAAAGGCAATCAGGGATGACTGGTTGCGGGTAACAAAGTATCTGCCGCCTTTACGAAGTGTCCAGTCCTTTGCTTCATTCAGCCGCTCATAGCCTCCTGCCTGAAGCTCTGCTGCAATGTTGTGAATCACATGATAGCAGCTCGGACTCTTTTTGATAAAATCAATCAGCTCCTGTGTTTTCTGTATCTCTTTCGTACTAATACGTGTTGTTTCCATGTTATTAATTCTCCTACCTGCAACTTAGTTTTGACTATTCAGAACTCCATTCGCAGAAAACAATTTTACATGGCTCTGAATAGTTACATTATAGTCCATTCAAAAAAGGATGTACACAAGAGTTTTGTGCACATCCTTCTGTAAAGGGGGAAGTATTCTTTGATCTTCAATCTTTATTCTGCTGCTACAACGCCGCCTTCTACGACAAGGCTGTCTTCATAATCAAGACCATAGGTGTCTACCAGTGTTGCTTCGTAGTCTGCATGGAAGAAGTTTTCTTCGCCAAGGGCTTTGATTTCATCATTCAGCCAGTTAAGCAGGGTTTCATTTCCCTTGGATACGGCAGGAGCAATGGTGTCCTGGCTTCCTAAGGAAGGAATTCCTACGGTGTAGCCTTCATTCTGAAGCGCGAATGCAATGACTTCGGTGTTATCATTTACCCATGCGATTCCATTGCCGTTTTCCAGTGCGTTCTTGGCGGTTGCATAGGAATCGTACTTCTGAAGAGTCAGGTTCGGGTAATTCTCCATTAAATAAGGCTCTGCGGTTGTACCGGAAATCACGATAATCGGCTGATCATCTGCAACATCATCAAGGCTTGTTACGACATTGCTGTCCGGGGAAATAACGCCAAGTGCCACATTCATGTAAGGAAGGGCGAAATCGACTTCTTCGGCACGTTCCTTGGTTACGGTAAAGTTTGCAAGGATAATATCTACCTTGCCGGTCTGTAAATATTCAATACGGTTTGCAGCTTCGGTGGATACCAGATTTACTTCAACGCCAAGATCTTCACCGATCCGGTTTGCAAAGTAAATATCATAGCCCTGATACTCTCCGTTTTCATCTACATAACCAAACGGATTCTTGTCGGAAAATACACCGATGTTGACTGTGCCGCTTTCCTTGATTTCGTCTAAGGTACGGTATACCTTTTTGCCATTGTCGGCTGCGGTATCACTGCCTGCATCCGCAGATCCTGCTGTGTTTGAGCTTCCGCATGCGGTAACTGCCAGCATTAAGCCTACGGCAAGGCCGGTTAAAATAGTGTTTTTAATACTCTTTTTCATAATTTTCTCCTCTTTTCCATTTTATTTTACTGTTCTGATCCATCATCATTTCCGGAACAGTTCTGTATACCTGTTTGTGTTCCGGTTTATTCTGACCGTCTGAACAGTGAAATACCAATTCATACAATAACTACTATGATTCGTACTGGAACACGCTTAAGAATTTCTTCGCACGATCGGTTTCCGGATTCGTAAAGAATTTCTCCGGGGTGGTATCCTCCATGATTCTGCCTTCATCGATGAACAGAATACGGTCGGCAACCGCTTTGGCAAACTGCATCTCATGAGTTACAATAATCATGGTCCGTCCCTGGGAAGCCAGATCCAGCATAACCGCTAATACCTCGTGAACCATTTCCGGGTCAAGGGCTGCAGTTACTTCATCAAACAACAGGATTTCCGGATGCATACAGAGGGCTCTTACAATCGCCACACGCTGCTTTTGTCCACCGGATAACTGTCTCGGATAGCTGTCTGCCTTTTCCTTTAAACCTACACGTTCCAATAGTTCCATTGCTTCTGCGCGTACTTCTTCTTTCTTACGCTTCTGTACCTTCACCGGGGAAAGACAAATATTGTCGATCACGGTCAGGTGCGGGAATAATTCGTAGCTTTGAAAAACCATTCCAATCTTCTGACGGAGCTCATAAAGCTTCTTATCTTTGATCGAAACTTCATCCTCGCCTAATAAAATACGTCCTCCCTGAATGGGCTCCAAAGCGTTGATACATCGCAGAAGGGTACTTTTTCCGCATCCGCTCGGACCGATCAGTACGACAACTTCGCCCTGATGTACTTCGAGATTCACATCATCAAGGACTGCATTCTCGTCATATTTCTTATGCAAATGCTCGATTCGCAATAATACGTCCCTCTCTGCCATCTATTCCCATTTCCTTTCCATGTATTTCGCCGCAACACTAAGCGGCCAGCATACGATAAAATATAGCAAAAATACAACCAGATAAATGCCGAATGCGGCATTCGGGCTGTTCATACGGTTTGCTTCAATAATCTGCTGTGCAACCTTCAGGACTTCCACAACACCGATCATGAGGATCAGGCTTGTTGTTTTCACCATTCGGGTAATCAGATTAATGGATACCGGAAGAAGCCGGCGTACCGCCTGAGGAAGAATCACATACCACATAATCTGTGATTTCTTCATGCCAAGCGCTTCCGCACTCTCGTACTGGTGCTTCGGGATTCCGTCTAACGCACCCCTCACCAGATCTCCCATCTCTGCGGTTCCCCACAGGACGAAAACGATAATGGATGCTGTTTCTCCGGGAAGATCCCAGCCAAACGCCCGTGTCGTTCTAAAATATACCAGGAACAGCAGTACAAGCTGCGGCATAATTCTTATAATTTCCAGATAAATCTGGGTAATGACATGAATTACTTTATTCTTCGAGCGCATCAGCATACCGAGCAGAATTCCCAGCGGAATACTGATTGCCACCGAAACGAGACTGATCTTTACTGCAACAAGCAGTCCCATAAGAAGCCGCTGCATGTTCTTTCCTTTGAGTAATACCTCAAGCCCCAAATCCACCATGACGGAGCCTCCTTTCTACCCATCTGCCAAGGAGTGATACCGGAAGCAGAATCAGTAAATAGAATACCACAAGTAAAAACAGACATTCTGTGGTTTTATAAAAGACTCCGATGAGATCCTTTGCGGTGAACATCAGATCCATCAGGCTGATCGCACTAAATACGCTCGTTTCCTTTAACAGGAAAATAATATTTGCCATAAAAGCAGGGAAGCTCAAACTCATTGCCTGCGGAAAGATGACATATCCCATTGCCTGATACGGCTTCATACCAAGGCTTAAGGCACTTTCCATCTGCACCTTTTCAACCGCATCAAGACCGCTCCGGAAGGATTCTGCCATGTAGCTTCCTCCAAGGAAAGCCATGCCGGCCACTCCACAGACCTCTGCATTCGTGGAAATTCCGATCTTCGGAAGTCCGTAATAAATGAAGAAGAGCTGGACAAGAAGCGGTGTATTACGGCTGAGTTCAATGTAAACGGCAACAATTTGTTTGAAAACCGGGATCTTGAAGTACTGGATCATCGCACAGACGAATCCCACAAGGATCGCCACAGCAATACCCATCCAGCCGATGCGTAAAGTCAGCCATGCTGCTTTTTCATATAGCGGTATATACTTGATAATAAAATCCCAATTCATAATTGCTCCCTGTTGTTAGGTTTCTTTATTTCACTGCTGCAAATCCGTTTTCGAGATCTGCCAGAATATCATCAATATGCTCTGTTCCGATAGAAAGGCGGATAGTATTCTGCTTAATTCCCTGATCGGCAAGCTCTTCATCGGTCAACTGGGAATGTGTGGTCGTTGCCGGATGAATAACTAAGCTCTTCACATCTGCTACGTTAGCAAGAAGGGAGAAGATCTTCAGATTGTCGATAAACTTATGGGCTTCTGCCTGACCACCCTTGATTTCAAAGGTAAAGATCGAAGCTCCGCCATTCGGGAAGTACTTTTCATAAAGGGCATGATCCGGATGATCCGGCAGGGAAGGATGGCTCACCTTTTCTACCTGCGGATGGTTCTTTAAGAATTCAACAACCTTCTTGGTATTCTCTGCATGACGCTCCAGACGTAAGGACAGCGTCTCAATTCCCTGTAATAATAGGAATGCATTGAACGGAGAAATGGTTGCCCCGGTATCACGAAGAAGGATGGCACGGATATAGGTTACAAATGCAGCAGGACCTTTTCATTAAGTGTTCCGGACTGGTTCGCACTAAGTTCAACCATCGCTTTCAGCTTGGTTTCACTAAGTATTCTACATATACCTGCTGCACTAAATTCGATCTTCGCTTTTGCTCGTTCTCATTAAGTGCACAGGTATCGTTCGCACTAAATTCAAGCATCGCCTTTGGCCCGCTTTCATTAAGTGCTCTACATAAAAAAACCCAGGTGTTTTACTCCCGGGCAAATGGCTTCCTGACTGGCTGCTGTATCAGGTATTCTCTTTCGGCGCACAACAATGGATGCTTACGCGCCTGGCCATTTTATCTGCCCGGGAGAAAAGCATTCGACAGCAACACATCTGAACTGTTGTCATACTCTGATAAGCAATCATCTTGTCCGCCTCCTTCTTAATATAAATATTGAACAGATTCTGTTGATCCGTCATCTGATCTTATCTTCTGTTCTCTGTCTGATCTTATAACGGAGTATATACCTATCAACCCAGTATGTCAATAGGTAATTTAATTATATTTTATCTTTCTTTATGTATCCCCCCTCTTAAAAATCAAAAGCCACAAGGATCACAGGACAGACAATCGATCCGTTCCCGGTATCCTTATGGCTTATTGGATATCTTCGTTTTATCTTATTTGGTAACCCGCTTTATAAACGGAAGTCCATGTTCTGGCCGACCAGCTTTTCCTGCGGTGTCATTACCTGATTACTGCGCTGGCTATAGAAGTAATCGTTCACCAGACGCTCCAGTTCCTCTGCGGAAGATGCGGCGATAATAATCGTATCATCGTCTTCTTCAATGCCGTAGTCCTTTAAAGTATCACGATAGGTCTTGCCGTTTTCATCCGAAGTCTTGTCTGCTTTCTCACTTGCGGCTTCCTTCCTCTTTTCTTCGGCTTTTTTCTTCTCCTGCTTCTTGGCATCGGCCTTTTCTGCTGCCTTCTTCTCCGCAGCCTTCTTCTCGATGCGCTTCTTCTGTGCAGCAAGGGACTTATCAATTACGGCAAAGAAAGAGGCATTGCCGCCATCATTCAGCAGCATTCCGTAACCCTTCACCTGTTGGTTGCTTCCGATACTCTGCTTCAACTGGCTTAAGCCGCTCTTTGCATTGGCAATGATTCCTTCGTATTTATTACGGAAGGCTTCATCGGTTGCCATTCTTTCGAGCTTTTCTTCATCAATCAAGACAACCATCTTATTCGGATTGGCAAAGCTTGATGCCATGGCCTTCGCCTGTTCCTTCATATCCTTACTGACAAGAATGAAGTCCATATTGCCGAATTTGCTCTTCAACTGGTCATAGTATTTCGCAGCTTCGTCCGAAAGCTTCGGCTCCCCAATCGTCTTTCCATAGTTCTTCGTCTGGGATGACTTCTTAGTGGCACTGGTGTCTTCTTTTTGTGTTTTGGTGGTGTTCTGTGCGTACGCATTTGCTGCGTAGCTGTCTGACTGTACCGTATTCATACTCTTCTCTCCTCCCTGAGTGAATTTGTGATCGTCAAAATCCATTTCAACGTATCGAACTGTTATTATGTATATCGGCAGTTTTTTCCCAAAATAAAGAGAAACTTCCAATAATCTCCTATTGTTTAAATGTTACGAAATTGTTACAATTCGTTTGTCAGCTGATAAAAAACAAAAAAGAATAAGGAGGACGAAACTATGTGTTTTACTTTTAATAGCTGTTCCGAGTTATTTAATGCTCTTTGCAGATATTTTAACCTTGGCTGCTAATCGCATCCCCGGTTAACCCATAAATTTCCTAAAACGAACCCGCTTACAGGTTTGATGCACTTCGGTGTATTGCCTGCAGGCGGGTTCTTTCCATTTCGGGTTTATTCTGTTTTACGATCGGTTCTACCTGCTTCCGGTATACGAATCCTTCCGCCTAGTCGCTTTCCTTGTCTGCGCTGATTTCTCCGGTTTCAATAATAAAGGAAACACCACCCGTTTTTCCTTCTTCCAGACCGCTGAAATTGTTGTACTGCTGATCTGCCGTTTTCATGGCTTTCAGCTTATCCGATAAAGAACGGAGTTCTTCGGCCTTTGTCTCATAATCCGTGTCATCCTCACCGGAAGAGGTGTTTTCATCGATGCTGTCGCATGCCTGATCCACACCGGATGTATAGGTACGGATTCCTTCGGACAACGCTTTACTTCCTTCGGATAGCTGGGACACCTGTGCTGAAAGTGCGGCATACCCTTCCGGATCCGCTGCAGCCATCTGGGCCAGGGCATCATTTAACTGGGAAAGTCCGGTACTCAAAGAATCTGCTCCGTCACGCAGCTTCGCACCACCATTCTTCAGTTTCCCGATCTTGTCTTTCAGATCCGTAGTATCACCGGATGCATCGCTGAATTTTTCTGCAAGTTCATCCAGCTTATCGGTAATATCATCAAAATTGTCCTCTTCCAGAATTCCATTGGAATACAGCGTTGCCGTAAAATCAAGTTTAAAATCCGTCGCATCAAACGATACTTCCATCTCCTGTGGCAGATCCACATCCTCATCCTTTAACAGCTCCATCGTATTAAGAGAAAGCGCCTCCTGTACACCCGGAAGCAACACACTATAGATCAGATAATCCCCATCCAGATACTTTACTTCTCCGTCTTCCACGGTAACATTCCGCACGCAGTCTCCATCAAGCAGCATCCCGTTCACTACAAAGAACGGGGTAAAATCATCACCGCTTCCGGTCTGATTCGTATAATCAAAATGCATGGTGATCTTTCCGTCTGCCCCGGCAAGAGATTCCGGTTCAACCTCTTTATCATTGAGGTAATACGTGATTTTCACCGAAACCGGAAGTGTTGCAGACGCTTCTGCCGTTCCTTCGTAATGAATGTCTTCTCCATGATTTTCCCATTCATAACGGACGCCTCCAAGGTCTGTCACCTCTTCGTCTCCTTCTTTATTCTTCAAACCGGTCAGAAACGTCTCATCGGTGAGTTTCTGATCCAGCCCTTTATTTTTCAGGGAAACATTGACCGTAATCTCATTGGGTGTCCCATCCGGATCTGCCAGCACATAAACGGATTCTTCCTTGTCGTTTTCCATCCCGCTTTCGTGGTATTCATAAACAACGGGATCCTCTTTTTCATCTGTAATCTCTGTGAGTGCGGTATCGGTTGCTTTTTCATCTGCCGCATCTGTCCCTTTCGCCTGACAGCCTGTCAGAACAATAATCCCCACAATCACAATGATCACTGCCCAATAAAGCAATTTATTCTTTAACTGTTTCATATTTTTCACCTACCTTACTCTACATTCTTAAGCGCCATATCCATCGGCACTCTGCTGATTCTGCGTAATTCCAGTACCGCTACCACAAGATAGCAAAGGAGTCCGCTGCCGATCATCTGTGCATAAGCCTGCTTTGGCACCCAGTAGGGCAGCCAGCCGGTCATCATACCGGACATCATAGCTTTCCAGATGATTCCGATTTCATAGGACGTAATCGGAATACTAATGAGTACACAAAGCACCACCATAATGGAAGTCGGCAGGATATAAAGCCGTGCAATTTCTCCTCTGGAATATCCCAGAATCTTGGTCATGGAAATGGACTGTGCATTCTTCTCAATAATAATTTTACTGAGCAGGTAAACCAGAATGACAAAGATCAGAACGGCAAAACCACAGACCAGCTTCATCATTTCACCCATGGAAAGAACCATCTGGCGGCTGACCTTCGTCAAAGCATCCAGATCAATGACCGATCCGATATATTTCTCATCAATATCGGTAATTTCCGTGTTGCTGAAATATCCGCCAAACATGCCGTCACCCAGATCAAACACTTCATTTAAGTGATCCCGCGTCATAAATACATTAAGACCTGCTTCATAGGGGTAAAACCCTGTTATCGTAAAGGTATAGGTTTTGTCCTCATACTTTTCCTTTAACGTAATGGTATCTCCCTTTTGCAGACCAAATTTCTCCGCATAGGCAGAAGAAACATAAACCTCATCCTCCTTTAAGGAAAGATGCACGTAGCGGCTGTCCGGTTCGATTCCATAAAGCAGCACATCCTCAAGCATATAGCTTTCATCCGTTGTCCGCAGGGTATAGGCGCTGAATTTCTCCGCATCCTCATTTTCTGTCTCGACATTCTGCTCAAACTCCAGCATGGCCAACAGCATTTTCAGCTTATATTTCTCATTCATCTCCGATACCGGCATGTTCAGGATATACTGATAATCCGCGATCATATTGTCGGTGATGAGTGCCTGATAGTGCTCCAGAATCGGCTGCATGACCAGTCCAAACATCAATAACATATAGGCAAACTGGATCCCGATAAACATGATGAGATAATTTGCCGCATTCTGCAAAAGCACACGGATCCGGAACCTGGTAAAGAACCGTAAGGAAGGATTAAGCCGCACTGCTCTCCTTTTCTTCTTCCGTGAAAGATCCCTGCGCAGGAGCTGCAGAGGACTTAATTTCAGCTTCCGGTGCAGAATCCAGAAATTAATGAGTACCATAAGCACTACCGGGACCACGGTTGTTTCAAGAAAAGCTTCTGCATTCCAGACCGTTTCATAGGTCGGCAGACTGTAGCTTCCATAATACATGCCTGCGCAAAAGTTCTTCATTACAGTATAGCCTAACACATTTCCGAGAACTGCACTGATCAGAGTCACGATGCAGGGCATTGCCATATAGTGACGAATCAGTTCTCCCCTCGTATAACCGCCTGCACGAAGCGTTCCGATCACATTTGCCTCTTTTTCAATCGTGTTTGACGTGGTAATAGCAAACACAAATGCCATAATGGCAATGACCATATAAAGAAGAACGATCATCATGGCACGGTCACTGCCTATGTCCTCTCCTGTAAAATTAATGGCCTGATTTTCGAAACGCGGTATGTAATCCTTAAGGGTAACTTCCTCATTGACCGCACTCATCAAATCCTCTGAAACCTTCTTTTCTTCTGCCTCATTTTGCGGCTCCGTATGATATTTCCAAGCATAATCATAATTCAGTTCTTCCTCCGCAAATTGCGCGAAGGCATCGCTCGAAACGATTGCAACACCAAACAGCATCGCGTCAAACATGGAATCGCTGTTCTTTTCAAACAGACAACTGTAATCCGGCAGGGCCACCAGACCGGTAATCGTGTACTCTTTGTCTGCAAGAAGGATCGTATCTCCCGTTGTCAATTCGTGATTATCCGCAAACATACGGTCCAGTGCAATTTCATTTTCCTTTACAGGAAGCATTCCCTTCATCAGACAGACCGTGTTTACCTCATTCCGATCGGTATAAATTCTCACCTTCGCACCAAAGTCAGCCTCCTGCTCAACATAAAACTGGTCATACAGGGTAATTCCGTTCGTTTCCACAGTCTTTTTCTGTGCCTTGTTCATCTTACGTTCCGTAAGAAAATGCCCGTTTTCTACGTTGTATTTTTCAAATCCGTCATTGTAGGCCCTGATCATGCTGTTGTCTGCTACCAGAAATCCGGAAATAAGTCCTATGCTTAACACCAGCAGCAAAAAGATCACCAGATACTTTCCAAAGTCCTCCCGGATCTCCCTTGGGAGGCGCTTATTTAATGGGGTCTTCATGGTCTGCCTCCTTACCAGTCGAGATCTTCGGCTTTCATTTTTTCTTCGTTCAGGTAATTCTTACGGATCTGTCCGTCACGAAGCTTCACCACACGGTCTGCCATATTCTTGATTGCATCGTTGTGGGTAACCATAATGACGGTATTTCCATACTTCCGGTTCACAGTCTCAATGAGCTTCAGAATTTCCTTCGATGTATTGTAATCCAATGCCCCGGTCGGCTCATCACAAAGCAGGATATCCGGATTCTTCACAATCGCACGTCCGATCGCACAGCGCTGCTGCTGTCCTCCGGATAACTGGTTCGGGAGCTTGTGCTTATGCTGGGTAAGCCCCAGTGTCTCAATCAGTTCTCCTACGTCCAGAGGATGCTCACTTAAGTAAGCGCCCACCTCAATATTTTCCTGTACGGTAAGATTGGGAATCAGGTTATACATCTGGAAGATGTAGCCAAGGTGCTTTCTCCGGTACATGGTCAGGCGCTTTTCATTCATATCCTCGGTCTTTTCTCCGTTGATGGTGATACTGCCCTCATCTGCCCGGTCAATTCCTCCTATAATGTTTAAAAGGGTTGACTTGCCTGATCCGGAGGGGCCGAGCAATACGCAAAACTCTCCCTTCTCCACGGATAAATCAATCCCTTTCAGGACTTCCACGAGACTGTCTCCCTCGCCAAAGTTCTTTTTTATTCCATTTATTTCCAAAAACATTATTTTATCCTCCCTCTGTGGTTAGTTTAGGCTAACCGCTAATGATTGTCAATATCTTTTCCACTTTTTAATGATATAAGATAATGTATTTGAGGACTAATTACCGGATTTTTACATATACTAGAAACATGAAAATTATGAACTCAGACAATATTTTAAAATCAACCACGATCATTGGAATTGTTTTTGTCCTCGTGCTTGGAACGATCTCGCACTTTGTGTACGACTGGAGCGGACAAAACACGCTGGTCGGTTTTCTTGTACCGGTGAGCGAATCCACCTGGGAGCATATGAAGCTTTTGTTTTTCCCTATGCTTCTGTATGCGCTTTATATGAATCAGGGACTGAAGCAGGAATATCCCTGTATCACATCCGCGCTGTGCTGTGGAATTCTCGCGGGAACCTTTCTCATTCCGGTGTTCTTTTACACCTACAGCGGCATTCTTGGGAAAAATGTAATGGCACTGGATATTGCAACCTTTATAGCCAGTGTCCTGTGCGCCTTCCGGATCGTGTACCGACTCACGCTCTCATGCCGTTTCCGTACCTTTACCTTCCCGCTTATGATAACCGTTATCCTGTTACTCCTATGTTTTGTTCTCTTCACGTATTTACCACCAGCTATTGGACTGTTCCAAAGTTTTTAAGAAAAGTGAAATTTTTTTGCAAAATTTCTTGACTTAAACCATATAAGATGGTAATATATCATTCGTGGCGTAAGTCAAGCGGAAGTGTCGGAACTGGCAGACGAGCAAGACTAAGGATCTTGTGAGCATTGCGCTCGTGTGGGTTCAAGTCCCATCTTCCGCATAAAATCAAAAGACTCAGGTTTTAACCTGAGTCTTTTTGATTTATGCCGAGGAGTCCCTTGAACCCAAGGTCCAAGGTCTCCTCGGCATGATCATGCCTCGTCGGTCGGTTCGGAGGAAAAAAGGTTCCCTGAACCTTTTTTTCTTTCCTCCTCACCCCATCTTCCGCAATTTCTCAAATTTTTCATCATGAAGTCCAAGGTCTCCGCTTCGCTCCGGTCGGTGCAAAACCGAGGTCCACCGGACCTCGTGCACCCCATCTTCCACATTGTTATGTTTAGCCTAAAACCTTGGAATTTACCTGTGCACTGGAATTTAGAATTTCAAGTCAGCTTCTAATTTGAAATGGTCTGATAAACTTTACAAATTCATGTTTTGTATTTTATATGTTTCTTGTTATAATTCTGTTTACTTCAATCCCATCTTAGCGTATCATATAAGAATGAGCGTTACTCAAACGGGTAGTGGTTCTCCTCTCGCCAAAATGTTTGACATTTTGAGAACTTCCTGTATTTTAGGAGGTGGTACAAATGGAAAATATAACGAAAGGTACATAATTTGATGCCAGAAATTACTGTGAGTGTCATTGGTATTGTTGTAACAGTTATCAGCATAATTGTTACGCTTGTCAGTATTATTCAGACTTGCAGAAAAGATAAACATCAAAAAAGCAACCGCCCTCGACCAAAGGAATAGGTTGCTTTTTTAAATAGTAACTATTAACTTGGGCGAACCGTTTCTTTACGGTAACGCTCTTTTTATTACTTTTCACATATATAAAGTTATCATTTGCCTTGCATAACGTCAACACTTTTTGTAAAGACATATAAAAATTTTACTATAGACGTGTCATTCTTGACCTACATCTTTATTTTTATCATATCAGACATTCTACCACTATTCAAGCACCTATTACACCATATTATTGAATAACTACACCTATACCACTAGGGTCTCTTGGTCCACTAAAATCAATACCACCGTCACCAATTTCATTTGCGTTACTTGGTGCACTTCCTTCGGGAGCAGGAGCATCAATGTGTCCACTGGAACCACCACTCGGCATATCTTTCATAACATCCCTTGTTATGTATTCTACTACCTCATCATAAGAATAATCATCCTGCCAGCCTGTTTTATTCTCTGGATCTTCCTGCATCATTTTAGAAAAGTACTGATATCTCTCTTCTGTAAACTCTACTTTGGTTGTTTCCTGTTGTTCCAGCTTTTTTACCTTTTCTATTTGTTCTGCCTGTAATGACTCTATCTCTGATTGCAGGGATTCATTTTCGGATTGTAATTCTTCGTTTTTGGTGTTTGTATCTGAAAGGTCTGTTTGGACTTCGGATATCTGGTTTTCCAGATTGTTCATGGAAGACTGAATTTCTGATACAGTAGCATTCAGGTTTTGATTCTCTGTATTTGCTGATTTCAATTTAGAATATAAGAGGACATTTCCTGTTATAGATACGAAAACTAAAATTGCTAAAATAATTGGTAATGATTTTTTTATTATTTTTATCCCCCTGTTCCTATATGAATGATTATAATTCCATTAGTTTAGTTATGCAAATAGGAATATTATTTTATAAAAGTAATAGTTCTGGTTACAAACTGAGTTACACTTAAAACGATGTGCCGAACCCCTCCTACTACAATACTTTCAGGACTCTCTTAATCTTCAAGCCCCATCTTCCGCGTTTTGTTTTTATATGGTACTAGATGCATTAAATCTTAGCAAATATGATGACATCGTATTTATTGGCAAAAGCATTGGAACAGTTGTTGCTTGTAAAATAAAAGAGATATACAATCTAAATGTCCAATTAATACTTTTTACTCCAATTGAAGATACCCTTAGATATATTAAAAAAGACAATAATATTCTTTTGGTTTCTTTAGGAACAAAGGACCGAATAATAGAGTGGAATATAGTAAAGTCATTATGCGAAGCTGAAAACATCAATTGCTATATTGAAAAAAATGTAGGGCATCGAATGGAAGTAATGAATGATTTATCAAGAAATTTAGAAATAATATATAACGTTATCGGCAGGATATGATTTTGCTCATTCCTTCCAATAAATCTTTACCTTCTCTTCTGCCTTCTCTTTGGTCAGACCATAATTTTCCTGTAATTCTTCTATTGCCTGCTCTCTTGTTCCACCCAATCTCCGGCAAAGAGAAATCATTGATTGAATAGCATTCTCCTGACTTTTGTCTAGTTCCTGCTGGGCTTTCCGTCTCTCTTCTTTCAGGATTTTCTGTGTATTTTGACGTTCCTTCCGAGCTCCAATTTCTTGTCCGATCTCTTTTCCAATCTGCTCTCCGATTTCACGTTCATCTCTCCGAATCAACTCAATTTCACGTTCTTCATCATATTCAAAAATACTCATCTTGACTACCTCTGCTCTTTGCTTTAACAAAAAATCCTTCAATATATCATGTCTGACACAATATTCGATCGCCTCTTCTACAGCCTGTTCCAATGGCATATTTGCACTGTTGTACCGGACCTGCTCTACATACTGTGTATATTGCTTTAACACCGGACATTTTCCCTTCAATTCTTCATTCATCTTAGGATTAATGTTCAGTATCGTTACCTTTAATTCCAGTTCCGGATCATCCGTTGGTACTTCAAATGCTTCCGATAGTCTCAGGATCCGCTTTTCCGGTTTGCTTTCTATTCCATTATAGAATACCACAAAATGCGGCGTTGGTAACTTAATTAATTTGGAACTATACAACGATTGATCTTTCACATAAACCTGCAGCAGTTCTGCCACATAAAACAAATCCCGTAAGGGCATATTCAGATTATAAGTAGACTGATGCTCATACAGGTTGACTTCATTCATAATCAAAAATGAAATGTCATTCTGCATCCCCATATAGATTGCATTGTCTAACATATTAAATGTAATCTGTGAAGCATCCGTATAACTTGTTCCATTTAAAGCATTATATAAAGACAGCGCATTTTCCGGTTCCCTAAACAGCATCCGGCTTACCGTATCCTTGTAATTTCTCTGTACTTTTGCTTCTCTTGTTATTTCCTTGACTGTTTTCCCTGCTACTTCTACTGCCTTTGCTGTTACTTCTGCTGTTTTTGTTACTCCCTCTGTCACTTCTTTGGTTACTTTTACTTCTCCCATATCTTCCTCCCTTTACGGGAAGATAAAAACGAACCGGTCAACGTTCCATATAAACGTTCATCCCGTTCATACAAACCAGCGTCTGTTTTCCTTCGTCCCGCTTTTTCAATTGTTTGAATGTGATTTAAAAGCATGGATTTCAGGATTGTTCCTATCTATGAATATCTTAGAAATTCATCCGCATCAGAAACGGACGATTCAGATTTAATTATTTGAAATATATGCTTTGCAAAGAATATAACATGCGAAATGTCGTATGTCAATAGCTAAAATTGCAAATACTCTTTTTCCACAGATCTCCCCATACGGAATCGCACAGATTAATACAATATTCCAGGGAAAAATCCGAATCCTGTAAGGTGATCTCATTTTGTGCTTCCAGTTCCTGTGTATAATCCTCCAGAAAATAGGTTGTCACGCCGCCAGATCCTGCTGTCACATGGCTGACTAAGGGACGTACTCCATAATCGGTAATCTCAGCTTCTCCTACATCGTTCATTGTAATAGTGACCTCTGCCATACCACCTACCATGCGGTTTGCAACACCTTCACCGGTTCCTGATGTCCAGTTCACAAAATTACCAAGCGAATAATAGACCAGCATTTCATGACCATTCTCAGGATCTGTAACCCATTCGATTGGCTCAATCACATGGGGATGCGTACCAAGAACCAGATCCGCACCGTTTTCCAGAAAAATCTGAACCCACTTTTCCTGTGAAGCATCCGGGGTAAGCCGGTATTCTGTTCCCCAGTGCGGACAGACAATGGTAAAATCTGCCAGTTCCTCTGCTCTGCGAAGATCAGCCGCCACCTGTTCCTCATTAAGCAGATCTACCGCATATGGCATGTCTTCAGGAAGGGGAATACCGTTCGTTCCATAGGTATAGTTCAAAACAGCAATGCATAACTCCGGCAGCTCGATAATTACCGGATCAGCACCACATGATGTTGCGGTATCCGCAGTATCATGAATCCCCAGAACAGTAATCTGTGGATATTGCTCTCTCCAATGCTGTGCACAGCTTATAAGCCCTGCCCGGCCCTTGTCCAGCGCATGATTTGTCGCATGACAGATCACGTCAAATCCGGTACTCGCCAGAGAATCACAAAGGCTAAAGTCTGCATTGAAGCAGGGATATCCGGAAATTCCAAGTTCAGAGCCGCCGATAATCACCTCCTGATTCACAAGTGCCAGATCTGCCGCCGAAATTTCCTCATTTGTATGTGCAAACAAAGAATCATAGTTATAGCTTCCATCCGGTCTCCTGCAGCTTTCTTCTACCGGTGCGTGCAAAAGCACATCCCCGACCATCACAATCCTGTATTCAGTTCCTGCCCCGGTTGCTTCCTCTTCGGATTCTGACAGTGTATTCTCTGACAGCCCTTGTGCTAACTTTCCCTCTGAATTTTCCTGATTGGCATCTGCCGGATCAGCCTCTTCCAGACCGGAATCTGCTGAAGCAGAAATCGTCTTCTGAATCGTTAAGCCTGTACTTTCTACCGGAAGGCTGCCCTGTAAAGTACCATCAAGCAACGTCTTCTCTGCTCCTGCACAACCGGAAAGCAAAGCAAGCATCAGGATACATAAACCGATCCCGCTGGAGTAAATTCTTGTTCTAAATAATCGTTGCTGCAATCGCTTCATCACTGATATTCCTTTCCGAATATATTCCAAATTATATTTTATCTATTTTTACACATTATCTATTAAACAGCAATTACGTCAAATCACGGAGAAATCCATTCCCTGAATCGTCATGGTGAACCGGAGGTTTTTCCACTGGCTTCCATTTCCGGCGCTCTTTATACCAATGAGAAAATCAGTGTTGATAATATGAATGATTTTTCTTATAAAATTGCTCTCACCAAGAAGGCAAGTAAAAAGCACACCGGTGATTATCTTCAGCGGACAGAAGATCTTGTTTCTTCTGCCCGGTAAGTAAATTAATCCTCCGTGTGCTTTTCCGTTTTACCATTTTGCCACAAACTCCAGTGTTTTCGCAAGGGAATCAAGACGTGCTTTCAGACCGGCTTCTTTGTTTTTGCCACGGTCACCCTTGAACATCTTAGTCTGTCCAAATTCCATGGGAACAAACATATGTCCGCCATAATCATAGCTTAAGTGTTGATAATCGTAGGCAAAGTTGTGCTCCCTTAACCGCTTGATAATCTTCTCTGCCTGAATCACCGCATCCGGATTCGGATTCAGCACCAGCGGCTCATAGAGGTCATACATGGTAACATCCCCGATTCTAATACTTTTCCAAAGGATCTGACCGAGCGGAAACTTTTCCGTTCTATAAGCGGAATAAGGAAGTTCCTTTGTCCTTGACAAATCCCTGACATACCGGCAAGCTCTGCTCCTTTCGAGATGCCCCATACTCCTACCTTTTCATAGCCCATATCATGCAGACGTTTCGCTGCCGCCTCAAGGGTGTCAAGGGGCACTTTGGAAAACTGGTTCGGCAGTCCCTCCTCCAGCACATAAGCCAGTGCCAGTGTTGTCAGCCCCTGCGCCTGAAAAACGCCAGCCAGAGCCTTTGCCAGTTCTATTCCTCCCTCACTTCCACTGAAACAGATGAGTGCCTTACCCGGATAACAATCCTTTTCAGGATGAAATAATTCTCCATAAAATCCATCTGCTGCTACACAAAAAAAGATATTTTCTGCTTTAGCCATTGTCTTTGTCCATTTCCTACTATTTCATAACCGGTTCTTCTACTGCAATATCAATCCATTCCTGTTCGGCGTGCTTTTCATCCAACACCGTATAGTAAAGGAAACACTGATCTTTATCAAACAGAATGCGGAAATTATTCGTACTGTACGCATCGTTCGGACGAAATGCACCGTTTTCCAGCAGTGTGTAGGTCATTTGGTAATTAATGCAATAGGCATACATTGTGCCGTCCTGCTCACTTAATACTACCCACTTTCCGGATAAATCATCCGATTCCTCCGGATCTGCTCCACGGAGTCTCAGGACACATTCCTCTGAGCCGTCCCCATTCGTATCAATATAGGTATAGGCTACAATCTCCATACCTGCATCAGAATATTGGTCCACCATATTGGGCCCCAGATATTCTTCCATCGTACATGTACCGGTATCACCGCCATAACCGTCCGCCGTGATTCCAACAACGGTTCCATTCTGTAAAATGGTAGTAAGATACCTCTGTTCCAGACTCTCATCCTCCACAGTAGTTGGTTCTACATCTGCCTCAAGATTCTGAATCCAGATTCGATATGTATCAATCGGAAGTGTATCTTCCGGTTTCATCTCTGAAAGGATGTCCGCTCCCGGAATCACTTCTCCCGGAAGGGTATAAGACGCATACGGATCATCTCCCAGTGTTTCCGACAGAAGCTCCTCAAATTCAAGCTCCCCGTTCTTAAGAGTCATCTTCTGCATATAAGCGCCGCCCATATGTCCATAGTTCAGAATCACCCCATTCTGTGAAGGACAGGTTGCCAGACCGGAATGTCCAAGAGGGAACTCTCCGACATATACTGCATGTTCACCGTCAAACGTATATAACCGGCCATCATAATCTGCTTCGCAGGTACCAAATTTTACCATAAGCTCCGGCACGTCATCCTTATCTACATCATAAAGATAATAGCCGTCCACGCCATAACCATATTCCATTAACTGGTCATACTCCGAATCTCCGGGCAGATAGCCAAAGAAAGGAATATCCTCTCCGAAATTACCACTTACCAGATCTTTCATTAAAGCTTTATAAGCAGTCTGCCAGAGCTGGTCATTTTTAATTTTCTGCCCTTCGTTAAGGTCTGTTGTTTCCGCAGTATCCGTATTTTGTTCCTCTTCACTGCTGCCGGCTTCTTCCGACATTCCGTCTTCCGTATCTTCAAGGATTACCGTGGTGTCTTCCGGTAATTCTGTAATCTGCTTACCGGCACTGCAGCCCATTATTCCAAGCATCATCGTTCCTATACAAAATAGAGCTGATAATTTTTTCATAAATATCCCGGATTGCCCTCCTTAAGTCATTTATCGTCATTCTTCTACTGCAATATCGATCCATTCCTGTTCGGCATGCTTTTCATCCAGCCAGGTATTATAAAGAAAGCACTGGTCTTTATCAAACAGCATACGGAAATTGTTCACATAATACTCACCATCCGGGCGGAATGTACCATTCTCCAACAGTGTGAAGGAGTCTTTGTAATTAATGCAGTAGGCGTACATCGTACCGTCCTGCTCACTTAATACCACCCATAGATCGGAAACGTAATACGCTTCCTCCGGATCTGCTTCACCGAGTCTCAGGACACATTCCTCTGTGCCATCCCCGTTCATATCAATATAGGTATAGGCTTCAACCACCATGCCTGCATCGGCATACTTCTCCACCATGTTCGGTCCCAGGTATTCTTCCATGGTACATGTACCGAGATCACCGCCAAAACCGTCTGCTGTAATTCCGACAATGGTTCCATTCTGTAAAATAATATCAAGATACCGCTGCTCCAACGCCTCATCTGCTGTGGTTGTCGCATCAATCTCTGCCCTCATGTTCCCAAGCCAGATCCCATAGGTGTCCATCGGCAGGGTATCCCCGGGCTTCATCTCTGAAAGATAATCTGCTCCCGGAATGATTTCCCCCGGATCCGTATAGGTATCATCCCAATCCTCAAATGTTTCCTCCAGAAGATCCTCAAATCCAAGCTGCCCGTTCTCCAAAGTAATCTTCTTCATATAAGCGACGCCCATCTGTCCAAAGCTCAGAATCATCCCGTTCTGTGAAGGACAGGTTGCCAGGCCGGAGTGTCCAAGGTGAAACTCTCCGGCATATACTGCCTTCTCACCGTCAAACGTATATAGCCAGCCGCCATAATTGGCTTCACAGTCTCCGAACTCCACGGTAATCTCCGGAATCCCATCCTTATCTACATCATAAAGATAATAGCCGTCCACGCCATAGCTGTTTTCCATTAATTCCCGCATCAGCGCTTTATACGATGCTTTCCAATCCGGATATACTCCCTGCTGTAACGCCACCGGATATTCTGTTTCATCCACCGGCCCGTTCACATCCTGTATGTCTTCCTGCTCTTCTGTATTCTCCGGCGCTTCTTCCGTACGCTCTTCTATAAGTTCTTTTATAAGTTCTTCTATATCCGCTTCTTCTGTATCCTCTTCACTGGCATCTTCACGTGCCTGGTCTGCCGGATGTTCCATTGCAGCAATCTGTCTGACTGCACTGCAGCCGCTCAGCATAAAGAGAGCTGCCGTTCCGGCACAGAACAGACTTATGATTCGATTTTTCATTTATTCTTCACTCTGCCCGTCTTTGTTCTTACCTTTGTTTTCAAGTGTCTTCTTCAATGCTTCCAGTGCTTCCGCATACTTACCGGAGGTCATGCTCGGGTTACCTTTAATTAAGCCTCTCTGGAATACATCCTTTATCTTACGGAATTCTAAATGATGATCCTTTTCTACAAAGTAGCGGCTGCGCAATTCAGCGATCTTTTCCTTAACCTCTTCCGGATAAGCATAAGGATTCACCTTCAAACGTTCCTTAACTACATTGAACTTTCCTTCAATACTGTCCATCAGATCATTCATGCGTTCGCTGCGCTCTAATCTTCTCGTCTCACGTTCATCACTGGTAACCGCCGCAATCACGTCAAGCCGCTTCTGGATACGTTCCATTTCTTCCCATACCTTCTCGAGTCCGACGAGGACACTTCGAAGGTCGAGAGCTGCCTTAAAGGATAACGTAAAGTCGATCAGAATCCCCACAGACAGCACCACGGTAACGACATTAATAACCATTGCAGGGATCTTGAACACAAATGCTTCTACTATTTTATGCAGAAACTGCGTCATAAATAATGTCAGGAATCCCCACGCCAATGTGGAGGACAGGCAGATCACACCTTTATAATTAAATTTCTGATTGGAATAATCCCAGTATCTTACTTTAAACAGTGCCTCCATGGTAAGCCCCGTTACCAGTTCAAGGACTGTCGCACCCACGCACCCTGCCAGATAAGTCAGAACGAGGTTGTCCTGAAACGGCATGGATACCACGAGCATCATAATCGCTCCCGAACCGTAAATCGGCAGGAAAGGGCCACGCATAAATCCGCGGTTTACAAACTTCCGTTTACAAATGGATACATAGGTGCTTTCAAATATCCATCCAAAGAAGCAATAAAAATAAAAGAAAAACAACCATTGTATAAAGGTGTAATGATACATCCGTACAATCTCCTTCGACCTTAGTTAAAACTGATCACTTCTTCCTTGGGTTTCTTTGTCTGCTCAACACTGACTGCTTTTAAGACAGGACCTTCACCGCCGTAATCGGCGAAGTATTCCTTCGTAACCTTCGCGGTTACCTTAACCCACTGCTTATTCGTCAGGGTATCCGTCTTATCATATTCACAGGCAAAGCCTAAAAATGCCATATCCTCTGCACAACAGGTCATTGCCATACGTCCCGGAATAAAGTATCCCTTCGGAAATTCCTCCGGAATCAGAACCATACCGACAAACTGAATGGTCTTGCCAATATAGCGGTCCAGATTGTCCATACAGTCCAGATACCAGATTCCGAAGCCTTGATTATCCAGTTCAATAATCGGAGCATCCAGCTTATAAGGAAGATCCTCTTCAAAGATCTGGTTCACCTCTCCCTGTGAGTCCTCGAAAATAATCTCGGCCTGTGGATTTACCGCCTTTACATTCCGGCGGTAGGATGCAAGCTGATCGGTCAGTCCGTCACAACGGTTAAAAATAATCATTTCGGACTTCCTTATCATCTCAGCAAGGAGAGATCTCATATTGGTGTAATACATCGGAAAGGTAGAGGCATCGATCGTTGTAATCTGCTGTTCTACCGACCAGTGCCACGGCAGCTTCATATCCTTAAAGTTCCACATACCGTTATATTCAACGATGACTCTCTCCGGCTTGTATTTCTTATCAAGCTCCATCAGGTTCGCCGGAGTAAATGCAGATTCGTCATCGATCACTTCCATAATGGTTCTGCTCTGGCTTAAAAGCTCTTCGTCATACTCTTCTTCACCCTCTTCACAGACAATCAAAAGGGTACTTCCTTTAGTCTGGAAATACGGCTGTGCCAGTGTATAGCAGATAAATTCGGTTTTACCACTTTCTAAAAAACCATTGACTATAAATACTGGTTTCATGTTGTTTATCCTTTTCTATTCAAAATTAAGATATCTGTTTTCTGTCACTGTGCAGATAAAGCCTTCGTCATGCCATAGCTTTACTTCATAAACAGTTCTTTTAAGGCATCTTCCTTTAACTTGGAGCCGATGACACAGAACTTACCGGTTACATCCGGTTTGCCCGGACGGATATTGCTTTCTTCCGGAACATAGTCAAAGTAAATAAATCCGCCTTCGGTACAGGGAACCATACCCTTGGCACGAAGAACCATACCGTACTTGTCATCATCCTCGAGGGCTGCAAGGATCTTCTCGAGATCTTCCTTGCTGTACTGGTCCGGAGTTTCCATTCCCCAGCTTCCAAATACCTCGTCTGCGTGATGATGGTGGTGATGATCGTGGTCATGGTCATGGCAGCCACAGGTGCAGTCCTCGCCATGCTCATGATGATGCTCATGTTCCTCATGATCATGATCGTCATGGTCGTGGTGATGATGTTCGTGCTCCTCATGATCATCATCGTCGTCATCATGGTGATGGTCATGATCGTGATGACAGCACTCGTCGTGATCGTGATGATGGTGCTCATGTTCATGCTCGTGATCATGCTCTCTTTGTTCTTTCAGCTCTGCCATCAGTTCTGCTTCCAGATCGGTTGCCCCCTCGATGGTTGCAAGAATATCCTTGCCATCCAGTGCATCCCAGGGAGTAGTAATGATGGTGGCCTTGGTATTGTGTTCACGGATCAGTTCCACAGCCTTTTTCAGCTTGTCCTCGGAAATATTGCCGGTTCTGCTTAAGATAATGGTTCCGGCATGTTCAATCTGATTGATAAAGAACTCACCGAAGTTCTTGATATACATTTTGCACTTGGAAGCATCTACAACTGCCACGGCACTGTTCAATACAACTTCATGCTCGTCAATAACGTCCTGTACGGCTTTCATAACATCGGAAAGCTTACCAACACCTGAAGGCTCAATAAGAATTCTTTCCGGCTGATAGGTCTTCATTACCTCTTTTAAGGAAGTACCGAAATCTCCGACAAGGGAGCAGCAAATACATCCGGAATTCATCTCTTTGATTTCAATTCCGGCATCCTTAAGGAATCCGCCGTCAATACCGATCTCACCGAATTCGTTCTCGATCAGTACCACCTTGCTGTCCTTTAATGCTTCATTTAAAAGCTTCTTGATTAATGTTGTTTTACCGGCTCCTAAAAAGCCTGATACGATATCTATTTTTGTCATGTTTCCAACCTCTTTTCTTTGAAAATATACTCCTTTAGTGACAACAGATTATTATAGCCTTTTCCCCTGTTAAAGTCAAATTTTCGGGCTTTTCCCTACCTGTTCTTCCACAAACCGGCAGATCGCCCCTGCCGCATCCTCTGGAATCCATTTATGCTGATTGCGGATCATGTTTTCCCTTGCCTGTTCGCTGTCGAGTGCATCCAGTGCCCGGAACAGCTCCTCTTTCGTCTTAACCGCCGGAATGGCCATGCCCCGGTTCTTAAAGCATTTCAGGTTCTTGCTTTCACATCCCGGGATCGGGGATATGTGAATCAGCGGAACTCCCGCAACCGCGGCCTCCGTGGAGGAAAGTCCTCCCGGCTTTGTTAGATAAAGGTCACAGGCCTTCAGATAATCCGGCATCTGATCGGTAAAGTTAAGCGGGATCACCTTTTGGCTGGGATGTGCTTTCAGCTTATTATAGAGCTTCTGAAAGCTTCCGCAAAGAACGATGAGCCGCACATTCTCTTCGTTTTCGTAACGCTCCAGCAGATACTCCACCATCTTCTCGATGCGTCCGGCGCCCATGCTTCCACCCGATATGAGAATGTAATGCTTATCCTCCTCAAGGCCAAGCTTTTCGATGGCCTCTCTACGGGATTCCTTCTGTGAAAACTGTTTTGATACAGGGATTCCAAGGGGCTTCAGCTTTTCTTCAGGAATATGGAAACGCAGGAAGTCTTTTTTCAGGGACTCCATCGGAATTACATAGGCATCACAATCGGTTTCCTCGGTAAAGGGAATACAGGCATAATCTGTTGCGATAAACAACGTAAACGGGAGCTCTTCTCCCAATGATTTCAGATATGTGATCATTTCTGCCGGATAAAGATGTGTCATAATCACCGCATCAAAATGATTTTCCTTCAGATAATCGTTGAGGCACCGTGCTGCCCTGTGATTAGCTCCATACACCGGCGAATGCCCCGGAAGTCTCCGATAAGCCTCTCCAATGTTATAAATCACTCCAAAGAAACGCGGCATCCTTTTTGCAATAAAAATATACAGACCGTCAATTGCTCTGGTAAGCGCCATACTGCGCAGCATATAGGGATTCATCAGATGTACATGATGTCCCCGGCGTTCCATTTCTTCCTTCACGGCCTTTGCAGCGGAATTGTGTCCGCCTCCCGTACCACATGTTAATATCAGTGCATCCATAATAACTTAATCCTCATTCTTTCCCGTTCTTCTGTACTAAGCTTCATTCGTATACACACAAGAATCGTTATCATGCCAAAGCCATACCGCACCGCCGGTATAACGTTAGTCACAAATAATCCTGCCAGTGTTGCAAGATATGCCGCAATTGTCCGGTAAAAATGCGGCTCCACGCAGACCACCACTGAAAAGAAAATAAAAACAAAAGCAAACACCAGTACCGGCATCCGGTAAGGATATAACCCCAGGAGGGAGCCAAAGGAAACCGCGATCCCCTTTCCACCGTGATGCTTCTGAAACAAAGGAAAGGTATGTCCCAATACCGGAGCCGCAATGACAAGCGCCATCCAGCCATCTGACAATGCCTGAGGTCCCATCCCCCGCATATAAAAATAAACCGGGAGAATTCCCTTTAACAATTCACAAAGCAGTGTCAGCACTCCGCACCAGAAACCGCCCTGTATAAAGGCATTCGCCGTTCCCGGATTTCCATCGGTGCTTCCCTTCGTGATATCGGTTCCACATAGTAGTTTTCCCCAGATCTTTGCATATAACACACTGCCGGACAAATAGCCTAGCAGTATAAATAACAGTGCTCTTACCATCATACGTATTTGCTCTCCCAGTTTTCACGCATTCCGTATCTGCCTTCCGGCAGATGCATGTTAACATTATAACAAAATCCCTATATGATTCCAACAGTAATTCTTGACCCTGCAACGATTGTAAAGTTTATGATAACCTCCATGAAAGAACACCCCTATGTGTAATAAATACGACATAGGGATGCTTTGCTGATATTTTTCCTTCCATGATCTGTCTCTTTTCCATTTAGTCGAGAATCTTTCCGTCAATGGAAATCGTAACAACCTGCCATGGAATAAACTTACCACTGTTTTTCAGAGCTGTCACTGCTGCATGCTCCAGTCCTCCACAGCAGGGAACCTCCATGCGCACGACCGTAACGCTCTGAATATCATTATGCTCAATGATCTGTTGTAACTTCTCACTGTAATCGATATCGTCCAGCTTCGGGCAGCCGATGATCGTAATTTTTCCTTTCATGAATTCTTCATGCATGTTGGCATAGGCATATGCCGTACAGTCTGCTGCAATTAACAACTTTGCTCCATTAAAATACGGTGCATTCACGGGAACGAGCTTAATCTGGCACGGCCACTGTCCCAGACGGGATTTTACATATGCCATCGTACCGGTAACCGTTGCCTTTTCCTCTTCCGGCTCCTCCTGTGCCATCGTGCGCATCCGTGATCCCGGGCAGCCCTGAAATACCGGCCGTTCGGAAGCCCTGTGCTTTTGTTCTTCCAGCCTCTTCTGATGCTCCTCTACTGCCTTTTCGTCATAGGCCGCTGCTTCACGTTCCACAAAGGTAATGGCTCCGGTCGGACATGCCGGCAGGCAGTTTCCCAGTCCATCACAATAGTCATCACGGATCAGCTTCGCCTTTCCGTCTATCATCTGAATGGCTCCTTCGTGGCAGGCATTGGCACATGCTCCACAGCCGTTGCAAAGCTCTTCATCAATCTGAATTATTTTTCTGATCATTTCTGATTCCTTCCTTTCTTGTCGTTATGCCTGCATTATAGTACAATAACAGTGACAAATATGTGGTTATAACCACGAACGGAGGAATTATGAAGCTTTTTGAAACTTTTATTTTTCAAAATTTAACGGAAGAGGAATTCGAAGATATGAAGCGTCTTCCTTTTCTTCGGACTGCTTCTTATGAAAAGAATACACCGATTTTTCAGACCGGTGACATCGTTCATGAAATCGGAATCGTTTTATGCGGCTGTGTCCATATCGAAAGCATTGATCTGTGGGGAAATAAGAGTATCCTTTCCCATGTTCCTGAAGGACATGCCTTTGCAGAAACCTATGCGCTCTGTCATGAGCCGATGCTCGTGGATGCCATTGCCTCAAAAGACAGTGCAATTGCGTTCGTGAACACGGATATTCTCTTAAGCGGACAGCATCATGAAAAGACCTGGTACTTCAAGATGATCAATAACCTTTTGCATATTTTAGCACAGAAAAATCTGGTTCTGTCAAACCGGATCTTCTGCACCAGTGCCAAAACTATCCGTGAGCGTCTGTTTACCTACTTTTCGAGTCTTTCTGTCAAAAACGGAAGCAAAACCTTCCAGGTTCCCTTCGACCGCCAACAGATGGCAGACTACCTGAATCTCGACCGGAGTGCGCTTTCGAAGGAGCTTGGCAAAATGCGGAAGGAAGGGTTGATTGATTTTCACAAGAATTCGTTCACTCTGAAAACAGATTCACCCCTTTATTCCTCAGAATAAAAGTGATACAATCAGTTCGGTAAAATTTTACCGGAAGGAAGGGCAGATAACAGATGATGAAATTCCATAGAACACCCAAATCACACAAACAAATGTCCGAGGCCTTTGTAACTGCCGCGTTTTTATCCATATCCGGAGGCCTTCAGGATGCCTACACCTATATTTCCCGCGGAAAGGTCTTCGCCAACGCCCAGACCGGTAACATTGTTTTGTTGAGCCAGCACATTTTCACCGGAGATTTTCATTCCATGCTCCACTATCTGGTGCCGGTTGTTTTCTTTGCATTCGGAATTGCTGCTGCGGAGCTGATCCGGCAGCACTTTCAGAAGGCACAGCGGATTCACTGGAGACAGCTGGTGCTCATCATAGAGATTTTGCTGCTGTTTCTGGTCGGCTTCTTACCAGAACGGTTTAATCTGATTGCCAATGCCATGGTTTCCTTTTCCTGCGCCATGCAGGTACAGGCGTTCCGCAAGGTCAACAGCTTTGCCTTTGCCAGCACCATGTGTATCGGTAACATCCGCAGCGGCATGGAATCCCTGTGTGCATATCGCAAGACCCATAACAAAGAAACCTTGTATAAGGCTTCCCATTATTTCGGTGTCATCCTCCTGTTCGCCCTCGGTGCCGGGCTTGGCAGCCGCTTCATCGCACTCTTTGGACTTCGTACCATATGGGTCTCCTGCCTCCTGTTACTTGTAAGCTTCCTGTTGATGTTCATTAAGCAGGAGCTCGAGGAGCATCCGGAAATTCTTGAAGAAGAAAAGGCCATACAGGATGACCTGCATGACCTTCATAAGGAAGCCAGGGAAATTGCACATATTTTAAAGGATGAGCATTCCGATTGACGAATTAAACCACAACACCCTTTTGTAACATGATATTGGCGTACAAAGCACCCTCTCCTGTCGCGATGATCGCATATGCCTTCTTCGCCTCTTCATAAAATGCAAAGCGTTCAATCTGTCCAATGACTGCATCACCGCGTTCATCCTTCTGCCGGACGATTCTGCTGTATTCCTCCCAGATCGGTGTCTCTACCGCATCTCCGGGCATAACCTGCATGAGATTCACCGGATGCTCTACGTAGGTATCCAGCGGGAACAGCTGCAGAACTGCCTCAAGGATTTCACTGGTTCCATGACCGTCCATCCGGATGACAATTGCATCTTTTCCCATGGATTCGGCCGGGAAATTTCCATCCGCAATAACCAGTCTGTCACTATGCCCCATTTCGCATAAAACCTTTAATAACTCCGGTGATAAAATTTTAGGAATTCCTTTTAACATATAAACCTCTCTTCTTAATTCGTATTACGTCGTAATCACTCCGTTTTCGTCCCAGAGATCTTCCCAGCCTTTGGCACCTTCCCACAAAAATACCTGTCCCTTCACCAGACGGCAGTTCCGGTCTTCCTGCCGGATTTCCTCCATCTCTTCGTCTGTCAGCGGATCACAGGTGGTACATTTCAGGTTGGAAATGTACTGGCTCTCCTTCACAGAAAAAGGAATCGGTACCTGCCCGCGCTGGACTGCCCATTTCAGACAGATCACAGCAGGGTGCACCTTATGTGCTTTAGCCGCTTTTACCACTGCAGGGAGCTCCATGTCTGCCACATCCTCTGATGTTCTGTCTCTTTCCGGTCTGGACGGTGAGCCGATCGGACAGTATCCAATGGGAAGAATATGATGCTTACGTGCATAATCAAACAGCTCCGGCTGCTGGAAGGAAGGATGCAGCTCCATCTCAAGCGCTGCCGGCTGTATCCTGCAGAGTGGAAGCACCTTTTCTAACTTCGGAATCGTCATATTGCTCATTCCGATGTAGCGGACAAGTCCCTGATCCACCAGTTCCTCACACTGTCTCCATACAGACATAAACTCCTCAAGTGAAAACGGTCTGGAATCCGGATTTCTCGCATCTCCGCTGCATCCCGGAGCATGATAGTTCGGGAATGGCCAGTGTACAAAATACAGGTCTATTGTTTCAAGTCCCAGATCCTTCAGACTCTTACGGCAGGATTCCATAACCTGTCCCTGCCCGTGCATATCATTCCAGACCTTGGAGGTAATGAATAAATCCTGTCTCTGTACCACTTTTTCTTCAAAAAGCCTGTGGAGCACCTGTCCGATCTTATCCTCATTCTGATATACAGAAGCACAGTCAATCAGCCGGTAGCCGTATTTCACCGCACCATATACTGCTTCTGAGACCGCATCTGCACCGTATTTGTCTGAACCGAAGGTTCCCAGTCCCACACAGGGAATTTTTTCACCACTGTATAATTCCCTGGTCGGAATTTTGCTTTGTTCCATCACATCAATCATTCTTTTCCTCCACATGAATCCTGAAATACGACTGCAACCTTGCCACACTGTCCTCCAGCCATAAGCCGGTATGCTTCGTCTGCCTGTTCAATCGGGAATTCATGGGTGATCAGATCCTCCGGATGAATGTTCCACCGGACCAGTCTCTCCACAAGTTCTTCCATTCTCCAAAGCGAAGTTACCCAGGATCCATAGATCGTCTTTTGTCCATGGATGATATCCGGACTTGGATTGAAGGTGCAGGTTCCGCCTTCTCCTACGAATGCGATTTTACCCCATTCTCTGGTCGCACGTATAGCAAGCTGTCTTCCTGCATCGTTTGCAGAAGCATCAATGGCTCTTTCAACGCCCTTGCCATCCGTAACCTCCAGAATCTTTTCCAATGTATCCTCTCCCGGTTTAAACACATAATCGGCAAGTCCCAGCTTCTTTGCAAGATCAATCCGGTAATCGTTCATTTCAACACCGATCAGCTTATTGGCTCCCAATGCCTTGGCAAGCATCAAAGCTGCCAGTCCTACCGGTCCAAGACCTGTGACTAAAACTGCATCGTTTCCACAGATACCGATTTTTTCGATTGCTTCGTATACGGTACCAAATCCGCAGGCCACCTGTGCCCCATCCTTATAGGTCAGCTCATCCGGCAATGCTATGAGGTCTTTTTCCTCAGCAAGAATATAGGGTGCCATTCCGCCATTACGCTGCCAGCCATAGGCCTGACGGAATCTGCTCTTACAGGAAATGTAATATCCTCTTCTGCAGTCATTGCAGACACCGCAGCCTGATATATGATATACAATGACACGGTCACCCTTTTTGAAGCGTTTCAAGCCTTCTCCTTCTTCCACAATAATACCGCAGGGCTCATGTCCGGCAACCATACCGGGAATATAGCCTTCCGGTCCTTTTCCTGTATGTTCCTTGTAAATACACCGGATATCGCTGCCACAGATGGTGGTTGCTTTTGTCTGAATCAAAACCTGTCCATGTCCCGGTACCGGAATTTCAAAATCCTTTAATTCTACGGTGCTGTTTCCCGGAAGAACAGCTCCCTTCATCAACATTTTCACTGCCATAATCATACCTTCTTTCTTCATTTAACATGTATGTCACTTTTGTTCCCTCTGTTACGGATCTGATACTTTCTGATATCTGCGCGCTGTTTCAAATAAAGTATTTTATACTGTAATTATAAGCTCCTCACATAAAAATATTAGTGTCATATCTGCCGTTTTTCGCAAAAATATGTCGTATTATTATAACTTTCATGTTATAATATCAGTGCTTCCCTGTAATCAGGATCAGGTGCTTTGAGCTTCAGACTGTAATCGTTCAGCCGCACCATCCATAAACTGCCGGATGATGCAGACTGGCTGAAAATATAAGAAGGTGTAATTCTATGAAAACCTCATATCATGATATTGATATCCATTTTTCAGTTGAAAATGTAAAGATCCACGCGTTGAATATTGTATTTGAGCTTTTTACCAGGACGATTCCCACCCATAGCCATGGGAATCACTGTTACGAAATCCATTATATTCCGGCCGGTTATGGGAAGCTGGTCGCAAATGGGCAGTATTATGACATATCGCCCAATACTCTTTTTGTCACCGGTCCCCACATTGAACATGCTCAGACACCGCTTCAGTCAGATCCCATGCAGGAATATTGTGTTTATTTAAAAATACGAAGCCAGTCTGCCGGAACAAAGAACACACCTGTCATCAGCGCTTTTACCTCTGCTCCCTTCTGGATCGGCAAGGATACCCAGGGAATAGATGCCCTGATGAAACAGCTTTTTTATGAACTGGGGCACTCCTATACAGGACAACAGGATCTGATCCGGATTCTTTTATCCCAGCTGCTGATTTACACTGTCCGTAATTATGAAGATCACCCTGTTTCCAATCTGTTTCTTTCGCACAACAGCATGGCTGACTCCAAATCTGTTATTATTGACGAATATTTTCTCTATGAATACCAGACCCTGTCCTTAGAGGGATTGTCCCAGAGACTGAACTTAAGCGCAAGACAGACGCAGCGTCTTCTGATGGAACACTATGGGAAATCCTTCCAACAAAAAAAGGCCGAAGCCAGAATGTCCGTTGCCGCCATTCTGCTCTCCGACCAATCCTTAAGTATCACAGACATTGCAGAAAACCTGGGATACTCCTCTATTGAACACTTTTCTTCCTCTTTCCGGAGATTCTACAACACAAGTCCCCGGGAATTCCGGAAGCACCTGTCATAGTTATAGGTAATCATTCACCGTCCTATGCCAGTTCAAAGGAACGCAGACTCGGTGCTCCATCTCCCCGGTAAGTCAGGTAAATTGCCTGTAAGCCATCCGGTATGGAAACCGGTGCCGTATATTTTTCCCAGACATTCGTATTCTGTACCGGCAGCTTTGCAAGTACCTCTCCGTTCCATGACGTTTTCACCTCAAAGAAGCCATTTCCATAGCCTCTTACCCAAATACTGATCTCACGGATATCCTCACACAGGAAGTATTTAAAGCCCGCTGTAGCTGAATCCGTAAAATTGGCGATATATCCCGGCTCCGTATGGAGGGAGCTTCAAAGAACTCATGTCCCTCAAATCCGGTTCCTGCACTGTATTCACAGCCGGGTGCCACACGCTGTGGCGCCTTTTTAATGGTCAGCCATTCTTATCAGCAAGAAATCAGCATAAAACAGGATTCCATTCCGTTTTCCCTGATGCGAGTATAATTTCGTCAGCGATGTCACCATAGCGAATCACCCTCTTCATCGGATTCCCTGCCTCGATCACACAGCGGTCAAGATGTCCGTCTTTCCATTCCATGGAAACGCTTCCGCCCCCTGCAATTCTCAGACCTTTTACGCTTCCATCCTTCCATGCCCCGGGCAGAGCTGGCAGTAGTCTGACCGATTCCTCGTCCGACTGCAGAAGCATCTCTACAATACCGGATACCACGCCAAAGTTCCCGTCAATCTGAAATGGCGGGTGCCGGTCAAACAAATTAGAATATGTTGATTGTTCCAGCATTAATTCTATATTACGATAAGCAGCCTCTCCATCGTGCAGTCTTGCATAGAAATTAATAATCCATGCCCTGCTCCATCCCGTGTGTCCGCCACCTAAGCGAAGCCGCATCTCCAAAGTCTTTTTTGCTGCCTCGGCAAGTTCCGGGGTTTTATCCACAGATATCTGACGGGACGGATATAATCCGTACAGATGAGAGATATGTCTGTGTCCCGGCTCACATTCCTCATACTCTTCCATCCATTCCTTAATTCTCCCATCACTTCCAATCTGTGTCGGGGATAACTTCCTACAGGCATCCACGATCTTGTCGATGAATTCCCCGCAATTTTCCATAACTCCCATTTCCTTCAGATGTGCGGAAAAATCAGTTCCTTCCAGAATCTCTCCTGCTTTTATACACTGGCTGAACAGATCCCTAAGAATCTGGTTATCCATTGTCACCCCATAACTGACCGCACCCTTCTGTCCATTCGGCAATCGATAGGTATTTTCAGGAGATACAGACGGGCACATCATCAGAACTCCGTCTTTTTCAACCAGAAAGTCCAGATAAAACAATGCTGCCTCCAGCATGACAGGGAAAATCTTTTTCAGGAACTCACGGTCACCGGTATATTCATAATGGGTCCAGAAATGTGTACACAGCCATGCAGGTCCCATCATCCAGTAAGTAGACGAAATACAGATATCCTGCGGAGCGGTATCACCGAAGGCATCTGTGTTATGATGCATCGTCCATCCCCTGCAGCCATACATTTTTCTGGCAGTCTCCCTGCCGTTCTTTACAAGAGTCGGGATGAAATCAAGCAGGGCTTCATGACACTCGGACAGCCCGCATACCTCCGCCGGCCAGTAATTCATCTCAGCATTAATATTCACTGTATATTTCGAATCCCACGGTGGAAGATATTCCTTGTTCCAGATTCCCTGCAGGTTGGCAGGAAGACCGCCTTTCCTGCTGCTTGCAATCAGCAGATATCTTCCATAATCAAACAGTAACTTTGACAGTCCAACATCCCCGCCGACTGATCCCTTCAATCTTTCATCTGTCGGAACCGCATCCTTTTCCTCTCCTCCAAGCTGCAGGGATACTCTGTGATAAAGAGCCTGATAATCTGCAATATGTCTTTTCTTTACTTCCTCATAGTTCTTCGCACACGCCTCAAGCAGAATTACTTCTGCTTTTTTAGCCAGATTCTCACAAATCTGCTCTCCGGAACCATGCGTAGCTGTTCCATTCCTGATATCCTGAAAATCCGTACAGGCTGTCAGATACAGTATAACCTCATCTGCTCCCTCCACGCAAAGATGTTCTCCTGTCACGAATACTCTTCCACCCTTTGCAACCGCTTTTAAAACTGTTGTAAAGTGTGTGCCGCCTTCTCCCAGACCCCCGTACAGAAAGACTGTATCCCGGGAAAGTCTCCCGACTCCATCCAGGAACCGGTCTCTCTCCAGTCTCGCCCGCAGACTGATCATGCCCGCTGCATCTGCTGCAAACCGGATCACCATACAATCTTCCGGTTTCGAGACAAACACTTCCCGTTCATAGCGCACATCTCCCTGTAAAAAGGAAACTCTGCATATGGCTTTCTCCAGGTCCAGTTCGCGGACAAACTCCTTACATTCCTGCTCTGTATCCAGATCCGATATCAGATATAAATCTCCCAGTGTCTGATATGTCCGCTGTGTACTGGGACATCCGGAAAGTGCCGTCAGCATCAGTTTTTCCGCCTGTTCAATCTCTCCGCCAAATATCAGTTCTCTGATTTTTTCAAGATTTCCTAAAGCATCCGGATTATTCCGGTCCAGCGGCTTTCCATACCATATGCTTTCCTCATTTAACTGTATTCTCTCATAATCCGTTCTGCCGAATACCATTCCTCCCAGCCGTCCGTTTCCAACCGGAAGTGCTTCCTCCCACTCCCAGAACCCGGCTGGCTGCCGGTACCACAATCTGCTCATCCTTGTTTTCCTCCCATTCCCTTCCTGTCTCTCTATGGTTTCAGTTCATATTCTTCTGTTACAGAAGCTTCAAAAGAAAATCCTGTTTCTGTTCCGGTAACTTTGACTGCCTTACCTTTGCAGATAACGGACAGTTCCTTTCCGACCACGTTAATTATGCCGTCACTTCCCGGTCTTATCACGGCACTGGTCAGACTGCTGTTTTCCCAATACAGATCAACCTCATGCCCACCCCTGGCAAGAAGCCCTCTGCAGCTTCCCTTCTTCCAGGATACCGGCAGTGCCGGAAGGAAATCCAATCCCAAATGGCTTTGCAGCAGACATTCGGCTATTCCTGCAGCAGCGCCCAGATTTCCATCGATCTGGAAAACATAGCCTGCATTTAATAAGCTGCTGGAAGTGGAATCGGTCAGCATCCGGCGTATATATTGGTCTGCACTCCTTCCATCTTTGAAACGAGCATCAAGACAGATCTGCCATGCCAAAGGCCAGCCGTTTTGTCCTGCTCCATGATCCCTGCGTCGTTTTAATGAAATTTTTGCCGCCTCCATCAATTCCTTCGTGTCTTTCCAGTTAATGGAACAGCCCGGATAAACCGCATACAGGTGAGACACATGCCCCATTCCCGGGCACTGCTCTTTATAATCCTGCTTCCATTCCATAAGCTGCCCCTCAGAACCGATCTGATCCTTCGGAAGTTTTGCTATCATTGCTTTTAAAGTTTCTCCATATTCCCGATCAATTTCCAGAATTCTCTGGATTTCAATACATGCTCCGAAAAATTCACGCAGCAGCTGGTTGTCCATTGCCGGACTTACACACAGCGGCGTATCGGTACCATCCGGAAGATAATAGCGGTTCTCCGGTGAGATTGCCGGACAGGTAAGAAGCTGTCCATCGACCTCTATTAAAAAATCTTCATAGAACAGAGCTATATCCTTAAGAACCGGATACATCCGCTCCAATATATCCTTGTCACCGGTGTAAAGATAGTGTTCCCACACATGCATTCCCATCCACGCTCCGCCCATTACCCATGGTGTAGATGCCATATAGACATCCTGCGGTGCACAGTCGCCGTAATAATCTGTGTTATGATGGCAAACCATTCCTCTCATACCGTACATTACTTCCGCCGTCTTTTTCCCCGGCTCATGCATCGTCTCAAGCAAATCCAGGACCGGCTCGTGAAGCCTTGTCAGATTTCCTGTCCAGGACAGCCAGTAATTCATCTGAAGATTGATATTGATGGTATATTTACTATCCCACATAGGCATAAACTCAGCATTCCAGATTCCCTGGAGATTTAACGGTGCACTATCCTGTCTGCTTCCTGATACAATCAGATAACGGCCAAACTGGAAATACAGTGCCGCCAGCGCCGGGTCTTCCCTTCCATCCCGCAGTGCACAAAGCCGCTGCTCCAGGTTTCCCTGCGCCGGTTTCCCCAGATCCAGCTGGCATTTCTCCATAAGTGCCGAAAAATCCCTGATATGCTCTTCCTTCAGGCTCTGATATCCTTTTTTCTGTGCAGCATCCAGCACCTTTATTACCTCGGTACGGGGATCGGCATAACGGTTGGATGTGGCAGTTGTCAGATAAATGATTACTTCACTGCAGTCATCAGCTGTGAGCTGGGATACCGGATTCATAAGTTTTCCGTCACATTCTACCCGGAATGCCGCCGCAAACTGCACTCCTGCATCATTGCCTGCCATTAAAAACGTATGATCATCAATGGTTCTCGAAAAGTCCACCCGTGTTCCCGGCCATCCGCCTCCTTTGGTCTTCATGCCGGGTCGGCGGTCGTCCTCAATATACGCATCGGATACAACGACACGATCCAGTTTCAATTCCAGACGGATTGCCTGAAAAGCATCGGATGTAAGTCGGATGCAAAGCACGCCGGCCGGATTGCTGATGAACATCTCTCTATGATAGGAAACACCTTCCAATTTATGATCTATCTCAAGAATCCCCGTCATCAGATCCAGATCCATACGATACTTTTCCGGCTTCGGCGACTCTGATCTTCCCCCCATGGCAAACGGCATCTTCTGATTCAAAGCCATGCTTAATTGCCCAAGGAAGGTATAAGGACGCTGCGAATAAGGCACCCCTGCCATATATTGAGCAATCAGTTCCTCCGCTTCATGCATTTTCCCATCCAGAATTAATCTGCGGATTTCCGGTAGTTTTTGCCGGTATGCCGGATTATTGCGATCCATGGCAAGACCATACCATAAAGAGTCATCATTCAGTGTAATGCGCTCCATATCGGTCTCTCCATAAACCATTGCGCCCAGCCGTCCGTTTCCCAACGGCAGTGCATTCCCCCATCTTTTTGCAGGGTTGTCATAATACATATGATAATTGTGTTCCATAGGAATCTCCTCTCTCTCAGAAAAGCAAGGTAAAAAACAAAACAAAGAAAAAAATACTGTATACCAGTTTGATCATCGGCAGGATCTTCAGTGACAGATGGGACGCCGACATCACGGATTTCCCCTTGGATACCAGTACCGTCAGCAGAACCATCGGCACACACATTGCAATCAGATAGATTACCAGGTTTCCTGCCAATTCCGGGTTAAATCCGGCATTTTGCTCCACCATATAAAGAAGAGAGGCCAGGTAAACCTGTCCCGTGCACAGGAACTCTCCTGCGGAAATCACAATTCCCAGAAGAAATAAGGCCGGATACCAGAATTGCCCCGGTATCTTCGTAAGCCTGTTAATCATTTTGTGATTCCACTTCCGGAAGCGTTCTGGAAGCTGAAATCTTGTCCTGCCATACTCCTTTTTCAGGACATGGATAAAATCGATCAGATAAAACACACCAAAGATAAAAGCCAGTACTGCAAAGAAAAGTTCAAGTCCCTTCTGTACCGTCCGGAACAGGGTATTCTCAATCACGCCAAAAAGTGTTCCGATCGTAAATCCCAAAAGCAGATAGGTAAGAAATTTTCCTGCCAGATAAGTGAAACTTCCCCCGTAAAAGCTGCGTTTCGACATAAGAAGTATGGACAGAACCATCAACAGCATTGAAATCCCGCATGGGTTTAAGCCATTAAAAAATCCCGTGACCGCCAGCCGGCTCTTTGAAATTTTAACGCTTTCTTTCTCTCCGGCAAGCTCTTCTATTATGTCCTTCCAGGATCCCTGTGCTTCTCCGCTTTCCAGCATTCCAACCGTACCGTTCACAATCTTCTCCGCTCCGGACAGATAACTGCTCCTGGAAAAAAGAAGCGGAACCTGTTGTCCGCTCTCCGGTACACCATATATCTTCATAAGCCTGCGAAGTATAACCGCATTTTCTTCATCCAGGATATTGTAGATCAACAGATGAAAGCTTTTATCCGACAGGCTTCCCTGCAAATACTGCTCTGCCTTCTGACAGCTCTCGCAGGCTCCTGTCACAAACAAAACCAGTGTCGTATCCTCTTCACCGATCTCACTGACCTCACGGTAAAATGCCGTATCTTTTTCCTGTTCACTTTCCATGTCTCCGTCAGTTTCTACCCCGGAACCGGATGCGGTCTTCCTGTCCTCTTCTGCCATACCGGTCTCAAGGTAGTTCACCACAGCTTCGCTGATCTCCTGATAGCTTCCCTGATATGCCACCCCATCAACGACCGCCACTGGCAGATCCGTCAGTGTGATCCCTAGTCCATATTTTCCAACCGTTTTTTCAAAATGGGATGCACCACTTTCTTTATAGACGTTATAAACGGTGTAATCCTGATTTTCAATCCCCGCTTTGGCAAAACGGTCTGCTATTTCCTGACGGAATTTTTCCTCCTCATGACAGCTCTCGCAGGGAGCAAGAACAAACAGCTCTATCGGTTCTTTCTCTGCCTCCCGCACGTTTTTAACCGGGTCTCCGGTTCTGCGCGCTGCGTTATAAGCGATTCCTGTCACGACAAGCATCAGGACAGCCAGCATGACAATGAGGTATCTTTTCCAGAGGGAAGACCTCTTTGTTCCATGATCCGATTCTTCAGGCTTCCGATTTTTGATCCACATCGTTCTTCCCTCCCTTATCATCATCTGGCGATTCTCTAAGTGTGATATTTATAGATATCAGATTCAGTATTACACATATACATATAAAAGTAAATCTTCACTTATACTTTGAAATTATTCATTTATTACCGTTTCGAGTACGATATTCATTTTTATCCGGCAATATTCATAATTTCATATGTTTTACAGAAGCATTCTGATTTCTGTACGGAAGCTGCCAAGCTGCGCATTCTCTATCACAAGTTCTGCGCTTCCCTGTTCATAGCCGCTCCGGATCACAGCCGTGGCTCTTCCCCTGAAGGAATATGTTTCAGGCTGTGTATAGTTGTCCTCAGTCACAGGATTGGCGCTTCCAAAGCCGGAAAGTTCTCCCACTCCTGATAAAACTGCCTTCAGAGGAATCTGCGCATCCGTTACCAGCAGACCATTCTGATCCAGAATCTCAATCTGTACAAAAACCACATCATGTCCATCCGCACGAAGCTCCTTCTTCTCCGGTATCAGACGGATTTCTGCCGGTTCTCCGGTTGTTGCCAGCCGGTCCCTGCTGACTTCCATTCCGTCCGTATAGCTTACCGCTTCGAGTACACCCTTTTCATAAGGAAGCACAAACCGGACTGAATTCGGCAAATTTCCATCTTTCTGAACCTCCTTTTTCCCAACAGACACTCCATTCAACAGCAGTTCCACTTCCTCTGCACCTGAAAAAGCTATAACCTCGACCGGTTTTCCTTCAAAACCTGTATAATTCCAGCATTTACGTGCATCCGTAAACCCCCACATACTGATCACTTCTGCCTTACCATAATTCTGCGGCTGTATAGAATACAGATATGTCTTTTCACTTCCCCATACCACACTGCGGTAATCTCCCTGGGGCTTCCGGATACCTGTTATATCAAAATCGGCATCATTGGCAAGCCGCCACGGATAACAGGTAGTAGACGGAGGCATGACCGCCCACGGCCCTTTTTTAACAAGCGGATCCGTCTCCTCTACAAACAGGGATTTTCCGATTCCGGCTTCTCCGATATAATCCCATGCTGTCCAGGTAAAGTCTCCGATCACATAAGGAAGCTTTTCTACTACCGGCCATCGGAATCCAATTTCCCTCGGAAAATTTTCAGACCCCAGAATGACACGTTCCGGGTAAAGCTCATGATCCCGTTCATAGAGATCCTCCATGTAGTTGTAGCCTACCACATCCAGACCATTGGTAAAGGCCTCGGTCTGTTTTTCCCAGAAATCCGCTTCCTTTTCCGTGGCTGCATTTTGTGTCTGATCCTGCCCCTTTGCCATGGCATCGTCCAATCCGCTCCAGAAGGAGCAGATTCCATTGCTGACCGGTCTTGTCGGGTCTAAGGTCCTGATACACTCTGCAAGCTTTGTGGCAGTGGAATAGCCCTGATTCAGTCCACCTCTTTCCGGTATTTCATTTCCTGTAGACCACATGATAACCGATGGATGAACCCTGTCTCTTTTGATAAACGCGGTCAGATCCTTCTCCCACAGAGCTGCAAAATACTGGCTGTAATCGCCGGTACGTTTCGCCATTCCCCATGCATCAAAAGCCTCGTCAAAAATATACATTCCCAGTCTGTCACAGGCCTCCACAAGTGCTCCGGATGGAGGATTGTGTGCGGTTCTGACTGCATTGAAGCCGGTTTCCTTAAGCTTCCTTATCTTTCTTTCCTCACACTCATATAAACTGACTGCTCCCAGCAGGCCATTGTCATGATGAACACAGCCTCCCTTAAGCTTGACAGGCTTTCCGTTGATCCTAAGTCCCCTTACGGAGTCAACCGTGATGGTCCGTATTCCAAACAGTGTCTGTGCTTCATCCACAGTCTGTATCGGAACCGGATTGCTATGGGTACGGAAAACACTCTGATCTGTTACGGTTGCCTTTACGATATACAAATTGGGATTTTCCGCATCCCAGAGTACCGGATCCGAAAGATGAATGGAAATTCTGGCTGTTTCCCGGTTATTCTTTCCAACTTCAATCATGCGCCTCGCTTCCGCCACAGCTTTTTCCTCCGGCTCACCTTCCTTCCACAATTCCACCTTTACTTCCACCATATGGTTCTCCAGTGTCTCATTTCCGATCTCCACCTGTGCCTCCAGAAAGGCAATCTGATCCGTAACTTCCCTGGTAACCACATTAATTCCATCCGGCAGGATAAATACTCTCGGACTGTGGCACAGGGTCACTCCCCGGAACAGACCGGAACCGGTGTACCATCTTGAACTGGGCTGCGCGCCGGTATTTACGTTAATCGTAATTCTGTTCTCTTCACCAAAGGTCACATAATCCGTCAAATCAACATAAAAAGGAGAATAGCCATAATGATGTTCCCCCACCTTACAGCCGTTCACATCAATAGAGGTATGCATCATCACCCCATCAAACTGCAGTCCTACCAGATCCCTTTCCCATTCCCTGGGAATCATCACATATCTGGTATAATTGCAGGTATCCCCCGGATAATAACCGGAATCGTACTGTGCCGGTGCCTCCTTCGTCACATCAAGGTGAATCATTCCATCATGTGGGAGATTCACAAGTTCTCCCGGATCCCACTGCAGCATGCCCACAGAATCCAGCATTCCTCGTCTGAAACACCATTTTTCATCTAAATTAATATGTTGCATTCTTTTTCCTCCTCTTCTGATCTTACATGATCAAATGATTTTTTTATCGCTTCAGAAGCAAAAGCTTCCACTTGTACAGAATCGTTACTCTTTTTCTACCATATATACCTTTTGGATCTGATAAAGCCTGTCTATATTGCTCCACCGGGATTCCGGTGTCATCACCTCTGTGCTGAGAGTCCTGTCTGCTTCCTTCCAGGTCAGTCTGGTAAGACGATATTTTCCCTCTTCATAGTCATACCCCTCACCCTCATCCTCGTAGAAGTCGAAGCAGCCATCCCGGCCGGTATAAACCGTAACGCTGCAATTACCGTCAAGCTCCTTTGTGGAACCGGCAAAGTCTGTCTTCAGGAGGATCCCTCCTTCTTTGACAAATAATGGTATTCGGTCAATAGATGCACAGACCTCAATCCACTGTCCCCCTTCGTAATAGGTATTGGTCCAGTAATCATACCAGCCGTGTGCCTCCGGCAGATATACCCTCCTTGTTTTAACGGTATCCGTAAGTTCTGATGAATTTTCTCCATAATACATAGGTTCTGTGACCGGACAAACCATCAGTTCTTCTCCGAACAAATACTGATCCATAATATGAAAAACTGCTGTTTCTTCCGGATAGGCAAAAGCAAGCAGCTTCATCATGGAGCGATCCTTCAGCCAGCACAGGCCGGCACAGGAATAAATATAAGGCATCAGTGTATATCTCAGATGATTCATTTGTACAAGAGCATCATAAAAAGGGATTTCTGTATTTTCAAAATGCCAAAGTTCTCTTCTGCAGTCTGTTCCATGCCCGCGGAATACCGGAAGGAAGCATGCCCATTGATACCATCTCACGAACAATTCACGATATCCCAGATCCTCTGTTCCCGCATCATAATGTCCCTTCCAAAACCATAGATTACCATTCTTTACAAAAAATGCACCTATATCCACCGTCCAGAACGGCAGACCACTGGCACTGAAATGTAAGCCTGCTGCAATCTGTTTTCGGAGTGTCTCCCATGAAGCCTCTATGTCTCCTGACCAGAGGACTGTTCCAAAACGCTGCTGCCCGGTCCATGCACTTCTGGTAAGATTAAAAACTCTTTTCTCATTATCCTGCTCCCCTCTTTGTCCCTCGTAAATTCCCTGTGCATGATATAACGCATAGGCATTTGTTTTTTCTGCGGGAAGATGGTTTTCCGTTGTTTCACAGTACTCGGCATACATTTTCGCCGGTTCTGTTCTTTCCACATGATTCCATTCCGGAGTAAACGGTTCACTGCTGTCACACCACCATGCATCAACCCCGTGCGCATACAGTCCCCTTTTTACCTGCTCCCAATACAGCTGTCTTCCTTCTGCAGATAAGGCGTTATAAATGCTGCATCCCGGCAAAAGAAGCTGTCTTTCCGCAAATTCTTTATAATTCTCTGTCTCCTGATCCATGTTAGGCCATATGGACAGCATAAAATGCACCTGCGCCTCATGAAGCTGTTCCATCATATCGTCCGGATCCGGAAAGCGTGTTTCATCAAAGGTTTTCTGTCCCCAAAGATTGCCCTTCCACGAGCACCAGTCGAGAACAATTCCATCTAGGCCAATATTACGCTCACGATACTCCTTTACCGTATCCAGGATTTCTTTCCGGGTTTCATATCGTTCCTGAGACTGTATATATCCATATGCCCATCTTGGTAAAATTGTGGCCTTTCCGGTTAAGCTCCGATATTGTGCAATTACTCCATCCATGGTCTCACCATTGATAAAATAGAAATCCATTTCCGGATCTGCCTCAGTGTAAATATAAGAACCATATAACGTATCACTGAAAATCAACGGACTATAGGTGTCCACCAGTATCCCATATCCTAATGTAGAAACCAGCATCGGTATGGCTATCTTCCGGTTTGCCTGATGCAGGTACAGTGTCTGTCCGCGCAGGGAGGAAAATCCCTCCTCATGCTGTCCAAGTCCATATAAGGCTTCGTTTTCGGCCCATTCCAGATACATTCTTGTATGATAGCTTTTGCCAAGCGGTACTTTGGCAGCTTCCATAACTACCTCTTTGTCCCCATCCGGTGTATGTACCTTCTCGATCCTGCTGCTTTGTGCTTCCAGTCTGTAAACCGTAAATTCCTCCAGATTTTTACTTTCCCGTTCCCGCTCCTTTAACAGCCGCTTTCCATGACTGTCAAAATAGCTGTAAGAAGCTGTCTTTTTATTAACAACAAGCGTAAGTCTTCTCATTTTCAGCCATATTTCCGTATCCGTTTCCATATAATCCCAATCCGGGAATACGGTTCTTAACAGCACTCCGGGCTTTTCTGTATTGCTGAACTCTTCCCGTTGTGTATAAGTCACCCTTATAACAGCGTCATTTTTCGGCTCTATTCTATGAATTCCAGCTTCAGAATAAAGATAAAGGGAGTTCTCTTTTCTTTCGGCTTTTTCAATTGCCCTGCTTTTCCCTTTCACGACATTCAGCATATCTCTTCCTCCATCAGAATCATTCCATACTATTATTATAAATCCTGCCTGTCAGATTATTAGTATCATATCTGCCGTTTCTTACAGAAACATGTCGTGTTATTGTAACTTTTCCTTTTCAAAACAAATACTGCCGTCCGCCTTCTTCACCACCGTGAACTCTGCCAGTCCTCCGGTTTTGCATTCCTCATTTGTCTGCGCGGAGATCAGATTGCCGAGAGAATAATAAACCAGCATTTTGTGTTGTTCCGAATCCTTTTTCCATCCGACAGCATCTGCCGCATAAGCCGTTCCATTATTTTCAACAATTTCCCACTTCTGCACGACATGGGGATGCGTTCCGATCACTGCATCGACGCCCTCCCGATAAAAAAAGTCGCGGTAGTACTCCTGCCGATCGTCAATTTCCGTATCATACTCCGTTCCCCAGTGTACAAATACCATCACAACATCTGCCCGGCTCCTCGCATACGAAAGCTGCCGGTGCATACGGTCTTCGTCTCCGAGCTTTTCTACCAGATGAGGATAGCCTTCCGGCTCCGGCATGCCGTTTGTCCCATAGGTATATGCAGCAAACGCAAAGCGGATCCCATTGATTTCCATAAATTGGACGGCCGTCTGTGCCTCCTCGCTGTAGCTTTTTGTCGACTGCGCCCCAACATAGGAAATTCCTTTCTCCTCCCAGAAAGCGGTCGTTGTATCGATTCCGTAAACTCCCTGATCGAGCGCATGGTTATTTGCCAGAGTAATGAGATTGAAGCCTGCCCTCACCATGGCATCCCCTACTTCTGTCGGCGTTCCAAAACGGGGATAGTCACTGACACGCTTGTGGTCTGCCACAAAAATCGTCTCCTGATTTACAGCTGCCAGATCCGCATTCTGAAGCTTATCCCTGACAGAATCATAAAACGAATCGTATAAATTCCCTGCTGACACTTCTCCGTCTCTTAATTTCTTCTGTTCTGCTGCAAGCAGACTTAAGTGAATCAGATTATCACCTGCACAGACCACCTGCGCCTGCTGCTCTTTGGACTCTCCTGCATATTTTAGGCCAAAGTCCTTCCAGACCCAAAGGGTGCTTATACCAGTCTCGCAATATGGATTTAAAATCAGGCTTTCCTTTTTTCCTCTGGCAATCGATCGGATATTCTTTCCCAGTGAAGAAGACATCCAGACCGGTTTCATTACATCCGTATTGGTATTCTGTTCTCCGGATTTTCCTTCTGCCGCTGTTTCATCCTGTGCTCTTATATCTTCTTCATCCTCATACTTCGTATTCTTCTGTAACCGGTAAATGAAGATATGCTGCTCCAGACGGATGTCATTCTTTTCCTCCCAGATGGGAAGATGCCTGCCGTAGCTCCCATGCTTCCAGACAAGCAATACCAGCTCTTCGCTCTGATCCCGGTCAATATCCATTACCAGTACATCCTGCACCTGCCAGTCCGCCGGAGTTTTCCATATGTGCTCCGATTGATCTCTTTTCGTAAATCGGTGACGGTCTCCGGTGTCCTCCATATCCGTTTTCGCCACCCGGAGTGTCCGGTTTTTCAAAATCACCTCACAGCCTTCATAGGAAAACTCTCTTTCCTCCCAGGTAATCCAGCGGGGCAGAAAAGCTCCATACCACCACAAGGTGAAAACAGCAGTGATGCTTACCACCACTGCTATTCCACCTGCTATAATCCATTTTGTATGCCGGACTGCCTTATCCGTCCCAGGAGTACCGGTAGCTCTTCGTCCAGGACGGTTGTTCCACTTCATTGCCATACTCATACTCCATATCGTCATTCAGTTCCATGCCGATCATCTGTCTCCATTCGGAGTCCATCATCCGGCTGTCAATCGGTACCGTGAATTCATAATAACTGAATGTACCTCCTACCGCAAGCCGCAGCTTTCCATCCACCGGCACAACCACAGAAATTCTGGAAACTCCACCAATGGCTTCTTCCAGAATTGTGCCATTGGGATCGGTCGCAATATCCACAACAAGTGCTGCCGGGAACTCCCGTGAATCGACGTATTCCTCTGTGGTCTGATCCCTGATGGTCTCTTTCCAGAAGTGTTCCAGATTTCCGCCAAATGTCCGGATCAGCTCATAATCTTCATCTGTTACGGTACTGCCACCTTCCAGTTCCTTAATCGAAATTTCTGCAAGCTGGTCGGATAACTGCTGCAGCTTCTCCAAATTCTCTTTATCCTCCGCCGAAAGAATACCAAACCGCTCCATTCCTTCAGAGGTATTCTTTGCAAGGCCGCCCAGTGCATGGAAGATCTCCGGTTCCGGCTCTACATAGCCCCGGTCATCCATCTCTTCCATACCGCCACCCATTTCGGCAAGCATCTGTTTTGAATACAGAACGGTATCGTGCTTTAACTCTGTATAACTTCCTAAGAAGCTTTCCAGATTCTTCTTCCGCCATTCCTCGTTACGCATGAACGATGGATACCCTTCATCCCGCTCCTCAAGCAATGGACACAGTGTCTGTAACCATCCTGCATAAAGGCTGCCGTTCCACAGCGTATCGTCCGCATTCTGAACAGCATTCTGCAGCTTCTCCATATTTTCTGCATAGCCCTGATACTCGAACGCACCGTTATCTTCTAAAATTCTCTTCGCTGTATCCGAGCCCAAAACCGCCGGGACATCCATTGCCATCGGAAGCATTCTATTGCTTCCGTCTGCATTTTCCCTGACCTTACTGTAGGTGAGGTTGGTAAAAATTGCTTCATCGAGAGTGAACCTCTGTCCCATAAAGCGGAAGCCCTTCGCTTCCTGGGTCTTATCCGTTTCGCCGTTATCATCCATAAAAACAGCAGAATTAATTGCCGGAGGATCAAGCTTTCCGGTAAGCTCATGGAAGGCATCAAATGCAGCCTCATTTCCTATCAGATTTCCGGTTCCCGCTCCGTCTCCATAAGCCTCACGGATTAACGGCGCATATTCATAGAATCCGGAATCATCACTTGCCCCTGCGAAAAAGGACGTAATGGTATATACCGCCTCCCAATCCTGAAAGGCCTCATTGCTTAAGGCCATTGTCATAAGAAGTGCTGCCCGGTCGGTAAGCTCCTGTTTCTGTGCAAAATTTCTTCGTCCATACCACATCATTGCCCGGAAGTACTGCTCCAGTGCCTCCTCTCCCTCATAATAGCCACGTGGCTTATACTGGGAATAGTCCTCCATCTCTCCTTCAAAAAGTGCTGAATCATAGATGCCGTCCGCTGCTTCAATAAAGGACAACTCCTGATCCACCGCATTCTTCACTTCATCCGGAATCGAAATTGCTGCTTCATCCCCCATCAGGGAGACTCCAACTGCAAAGAATCCCACATTTAAAGCGGCTGCCTGTTCCCATTCACTTCCCTTTAATTCCTCATACTGCGTCAGGCAGGTCTGATACATGGAATGGCTCATTTCCTTTACCATGGAAGCAAGATAATCCCGTTCCGTTGTCCGCTGCAGCAGCGCAAAATACAGATGATAGGTATGCATCATCGAATCCACGGTCACAAAGCTCGGCACCTGACTATAGCGGTTGTATTCATACACATCAAAGAACTCGCTATATCCACTATCCATCACAATAAAGTTATTGGCTGCAAGCTTCCCGGAAATATCCTCATCCGTATCATAAGCATAGAACTGTTCAAGGTTCTCAATGTTCGATAAATCAGGAGCTGTCTGATAAGCTGCTACCGATGGGGTATAGTCCCGTAACGGCTCCTGCGTACTAAGATCATTTAAATAAATTCTCTGCTGTCCTGCCGCCTGGTCCTGCAGCTTTACGGTTCCGTCACTGCCTGTTCCATCAGTTTTTCCCTGCGTTGCATCTTCCTGTGAAGACGGATCTTCCTGCTCCGAATCCTTATTCTGATCGTAATATTCCTTTCCGGTTTCAACTGTCTGCTTTGCCAACTGTCCGAACGCCGAACATCCTCCCAAGGTACTGATTACCAGCGCTCCTGATAATGCAAACGCCAGCAGTTGTCTGTTCTTCATTGCCATATGCACCTCACTTTCTTTATTTTCAGCATGATTCGCTTACCTGCAAATTTCCTTTTATTAATGAAAAAGTTCCAGGTAGAAAAACCGCCACGTCTGATTTTCAAACTTAGCGGTTATTTCGATTACTTCTGTATTATTTTAACATTATTGACTGTAGTACGTCAAACAGAGCTTATTTCCTATTTACCTTCCTATTTATGTTCCGGCATACCTCTTAAGAATTACTTTTCCCGATGCCTTTCAAACAACGGTCAAATACCGGAAGCATCTTGTCCGGACTTGCCAGCCAGCCCTCATGCCCACAAGGGAACGGAATAATATCGGGATTCGCAAAATGCTGGCGATACCGTTTCAGGTATTTCTCTCCCATTTCTTCCGCATAAAAGACATGTACGGTAGAACCCGCCACCTCAATATGATCATCGATCTTCGTTACCAGATCGGAATAAAACTGATTCTTTCCGGTCTTCGGATCAATCTTCTGAATGTTGGCAATCAGTCCCTCCATAATCGAAAGCATAAAGGAGCCGTCACTTTCTTTGCCATCCGGCGTAGTTCCTATACTCATGTTCTTTTTCGCCATTTGCTTCTTCATTTTGGCAATGAACTTCTCCGGATCTTTCGCAAAGCGGCTCATTACCTTCCAGATCAGTGCGGTCTCTATTCTGGCTGCAAACGGAGAAGCCTGATCCATATTCCACGATCTTCCGGTCAATCATCCTTCCAAACAAAACATCCATTAATTTCATTGTAAGTCCTGTCCTCCTCCATAAAAATGGATAAATGCAAGATTCACCTCAGCATATTTTCTTCGCGCCAGTGGAACTGCCTCACCGTTTTCCAAAAAAATTTCTGCCTTTACAATCTTTTTGATGTAGGAAAGATGAACCAGAAAGGAACGATGAACCCGGATAAACTCCGTTCCCAACTCACTTTCCAGTTTACCGATCGATGTTCTTGTTTCCACGGTTTCGTCGGTCATATGAAGCACACAGGAATGCGAAAACACTTCCACACAGATGATTTTATTTACCGGCAGCCGGAGCCTCTCACCGTTCCCCTGTAGCAGAATATATTTTTCCAGACTCTTTAAATTTCCTACTGCCTTTTCCATTACCTTAACCAGCTTTTCCTGACTGACCGGTTTCATAAGATAATGCAGGGCATATACTTCATATCCCTCTGCCATATAAACCGGATAATCCGTAATGAATAATATCTGTATATCCTGATTTACTTCACGGATTTTCTTCGCCAGCTCAATGCCATTCATTTTCCCCAACCTCTTGCTGCATTCACCTTCGCTTTTTCCGTATTTTTCAACTATCTGCACCATAACATTGATAAAAGAATTGAATGTTTCGGGCTGTGCTTGTTTCCTATATCATTGGAAATGATAAGTACAGGTCTTGTGCCGCCTTGTTCTGAGCCGATAACGGAATTAAGCTCCGCATAGTAAATGTCGCCACGCTTAATAATTCTTTCCATTTCCGTACCAAACCGTGGACGGAGAAGGAAATACAAACCCACCGCCACGCTGCAGGCAAGGACAGAAAAAATGAACTGTCTGAGGGACAGTCCAAAAAACATACTCTCCGTATAATTACGGATTTCCTTATTTATCTTGACTTCCAATCATAGCACCTCCTTTTTGAGTACAAAAAATCGCCACCTGCTGTGAAGTGACGATTTGTGTATTTGATATTCTGTTTTAACGGATAAGCCAACTGTAATCTTTACGGCAGTCAAGGATATAATCCACATAAACCGTATCATCTTGGATTTGGTAAAGAACGAGATACCACTTTGCAACAAACATCTTATGATATTTATTCGTCGGCATATACGCTTCTTCAAAAAACGGAAAACGCTGCGGCATACGTTCCAAAGAACGCATTGCTTCCATAAGCTCTTGCTTTTTCGTTTTGGCAGCATCTTTATTAACCTGTGCCATAAAACGAATATGTGTTCCCAACATACGCTTTGTTCTGTCGGAAACAATGACTTTATATTTTTTATCTGACATAGGCTTATACCTCTGCGATTACGTCGTCAAGGTAAGTATCGAGCTCATCAAGAGTGCAGCCATTTCTTCCTGCTATTCTGTCTTCTTCGACAGCAAGCAGTTCTTCTCTTAGCTTCAGCATTTTTTCCCGACGGTTATAAGTTTCAATATCCATAACAACCAAATCTCCTTCACCATTCTTTGTAAGGAATATCGGCTCTGCCGTTTTACGACACATATCTGCAATCTCGTTGTAGTTCTGGCGGATTGCTGCTGATGGACGAATATTCATATTTGCTCCTCCTTAAAACAATCGTGATAGTAATATTCTAACCATATTATACTCATTTCATACAACGAGGTCAACGGATATAGAAAAATTTACATTTACAAGCCCATCATTTCTCTTACAACACGGTCTGCCATTTTGACAGCACCGACAAGAACGAGCATATTGAATACAAGCTCCCCGATATAGCTCCACACCATAGATACCGCAGCCGCATCGGGATTGACTACGGGCGGAGAAGAAGCAAACAGGGAAAAGATAATGCAGACAAGCACGATAACCGCACCTTCAAGACATACGGCGGCATAGCTCTTAATGAAGCTCTTCGTGGCTATCTGCGTATTCCGCTTGAACGGAACAGCCTGCACGCTTCAGCGGGAAGGCTGTCCGCTCCAAACGGGAAGCTTTTAAGTTACACCGGATTACGCATGTTCTTGCCATTTATTCAAGGCAGAACGCCTTGTGAACCATTCTGTCAAGGCTTTCATTTTTGTTTTCTGTGCATCTAGAGAATATCCGTCTATCTGCATGGTTGTAGAAACACGGGTGTAAAGATACACTTTTATCTTTTCTTTAGACATTCTTACCACCTCATAATATCATTTTTTCGGTCAGAGTATGACCGCTAATTATATTTTTTTATCTGGCAATGAAAGTAATCTGTCTATTACCGGATGAATGATTGCTGTCTCTGTAATCTGATT
>OGOZ01000080.1_pt1 | contig 63479 bp, 54 predicted proteins | sample 1552801 | NCBI WGS metagenome assembly OGOZ01 (sample SAMEA2580196, study PRJEB22360) | human gut metagenome | biome: human gut; feature: human-associated habitat; material: faeces | place: Denmark | collected 2008/2010 | reverse complement strand
AACACATTAGCAATCAATTCGTTAGAAAAAAATTAACATTTCCCGACAGTCCCTATCATAATCTACAGTATTTCAAACGATTGATAATATTCAGTTTTACACATATCCGGCAACAACCCTTTTTCCTTGTCATATCCTTTGTTCGGAACAACAAACGGACGTGTCCCCTTGTCAAGCTGATCAAGATTTCTATGAGCCATGGAATGATAGCTCACAGGTATCTCCATTTCAATTCTCTCCAAGCCATTGGCTGACAGATACATCTCTTTGTCTTCCTCAGTAATGCAGACAGCGGAGTTGATATCAAGCGCCTCGAGCAGAGCTGATTTAGGATAATGACAAAGCTCCTTCATCAACCAACTTCCATTTGAAAATGCAACTCCGGTATAATCAATATTATGAAAATCAATGTCAGGGTAAACTTTATCTATCATTTCCTGGACATGACATTCCTCCATAATTCCGCCATCACTCGGCAAGACACAGAAAGTAGCATTCAGCACATCCAAACTATATGGAAGAGCATCATTTTCATCCTCAGGAGGAGCAATGACATATATCGGCTTATAATGTCCTATAGTCTCTCTCGTGCGTTTTCGGTTGATTCGCCCAAAGCGCTGGGTAAGGGCATCAATAGGAGCACACTCCGTAATCATCACATCGAAACTGATGTCAAGACTCACCTCCACCACCTGGGTCGAGACAACGATACATGGGACATTTTCCAGTTTATTGAAATCTTCACGCAAATCAGTTTCCAATCTTGCCCTGTCCATTCGCTTGAATCTGCTGTGGACAAGCATCTTTTTCACATCCGGGTACAAGTATTCGATCGTCTCATATAGTTCCTGGGCCCTTTTTACCTGATTGCATACAATGAGAAGTTTAGAGTGACTTTTCACAGCTGAAGCTATCACATCATAAGCATTCTCCATGTCGTCAAGTTTATATATCTGATGCCTATTGAATGACTGGAGGGTATTGGCATCAAGATGAACCTCATAGACGGCTTCCGGTCCTCCCAACAGTTCCAATATCTTTTCATACAAAACAGTCGGCATGGTTGCGGTACCGACATGTATCCTGCAATCCAGTGCCACAAGAATCTCTATAATGCGAAGGACAATCGACTGCATGACATCTGAATAAGTATGTATCTCATCAAGAATCACATCGCAACCGCGCAAATCCATAGCCATAGCCTCGTATCCTTTGATACCAAAGACAATCGACGCCATCTGATGAGGAGTCAGCACTTTTACGGACGCGCCTACATGTCGCTGCATGATGCTCTCCTCCACCTTATTACCTTCCACTTTCAGCTTAGAGGCAGCATGGAGAAGGTAAATCTGCGCATCAGTATCAGACAAATCATTCTTGATACGGTCGTACATGGCATTGATGGATGCCTGAAAAGGCAATGTGTAGAAAACTCTTCCTCGGCAACGCCTCAGCAGGAAATCCGTTTTCCCTGCGCCAGTAGGTGCCGTTACCAATGTGTGTTTTCTTGCATTGTCAGCAGAAAGCAATGACAGTGGATAGAGTTCATTCCTTCTGTCGTAAAAAGACAGATCCGGCTTGATGAACAGTTTGTCCGATGGCATTTCAAACTCGGTTTCCATCGCTGAGGCCATATGGTCAGCCGCCATCAGCAAGCCCCTCCATTCAGAACACCCACAGTTCCTGTTTTCACAATAATCAATGACATAGCCATAGTTTTTCTCTGCCTCTTCCAGAGAGACCACATGCGTTTCCATCCCAAGGCTTTCGAGGATTTCCAATGCAATGTGGCTCCAATCTTCGAATCCGCGAGAATGTTCCCTAAAGCAATCCATATTGTCATCCAAATCCAAAATCCCCAATTCCCGCACATCCTTATACATGGATTTGTGATGAGCAACCACCATGTCAATGACAGCATTCCGATGTTCCTCATTTACCAAGGAGATAAAAAACAACGATGCTATCTCATGACGGAATACTGCCCCAGGTCTCCTGCTGTCCTTGGAGACTATCGATTGCTGAAACAATGGACTTGTCTTACCTATGTCGTGCAGCAATGCTCCCTCTATCGCTACTTTCACATCAAGACACTGGTGATTAGCCACAACACGAGCTATATCAGCAACATTCTTAAGATGCTGATACAGACAGACGCGTCCGTTCTGCTCACTCTTGGCCAATATTTCCTGATGGATATTCATATGGATTCAATAATTACAACAAAGATTGCCCGTTGAACTCTATCCACCCAAACATCGGACTATTGTCATCAAAGCGGTTATATCCAACAAGGAAAGACTGTTCAGAATCACCAAATCGCAACTCGAATCCAGGCAATTGACTGAACTGGTCTTCTTCCATCACAATGATTTCAGACTCCGGCAACAATATGTCCTCATTTCTACATACACAGACATGCTGCTTAGAGGCGATGACAGCATCTTCCTCTTTCTCAAAAGCGAGAGACAAAACCGGGTGCAAGAGGACCGAACGCTTCAATATGGAACGTCCCCTGATGAATGTCCTGTTCTTATATTCCCAGCCCCTTGTCTGCGTCACTTCCTGCTGGGAATCCATCGAATCATATTTCAGCTTATGTCTGAGAATCTTATGAATCCCTAAAACTTCCAGCAACTCAGGGAACAGTTTCTTTTCTATACCTTCTATAATGGAAGGCGTCAAGAACTGCTGGCTGAATGTTTCTCCATCGCGGACGGCAGTCCATGGTTTTATAAACCCGAACGGCCCCTTATATGTCACGACATACATGATAATGCTCCTTCTTTGTTAATAAATCGCTCCGAACCCGATACCGGTACAGTTACCGATGCCTACGTGCCAGGCAAACAGCTTCGTCTCAGGTTTCGCCTTGATGACAATCGGGCAAAGACTCGCCTTGTTACCCACTCCCCTGTAACATATGAATTTGAATTTTTTCCTTTCATAAGACATGTCAAACCGTATATCCAAAGTATCGTCTTCAGGCAATCCCGCTTCTCTCATTTTAGCCGCCAGAGTTTCCTTTAGCAACATGCCAGCCTGCTCATCATTGTAAGTAAATTGTTTGGTGTAGCCGTCTTCCATTTTCCTTTTTATGAAAATCGGACTCGCACAATAAAATAGTTCGCGGTTTTCCAATGTCGGAGTCTCATCAATGTCAATGCTTTTCACCGACATGCCGCTAAACATGAGAGGATTCGCCAAAATGGTCTTGATGACCTTCCGCATCGTATCATCATCGTAGAAACTGAGAAACATTGTCGCACCTTTGGGAAAATCCAAAGCGTCCGACACTTTCATTCCTCCCTGCAGCCACGAAAATGAATAAAGAGAAATCCTGTCATGGATCGAATTCTCTCCAATCCACTTATGAATGGTTCCAACCAACTTTTGCTGGTAATTGAACGGAACCAAACTGGTATTCTTTGTTGTAGAAATATGAATTCTCATTTTTAATAATTATTTTTCCTCGTGCTATGTTAGTTTGTAGGCAACGCGAATTACATAGTCTAAGATTTGCTTCAAGTTCGATGACTATGCATATCCACATACATCATGTTATTAGTCTTTCATAAAGATAAACATTTTTTTGTTTGGATAAACACATGTGTTCTTATTTTTGTGCAGATTCATTGATGTTCCAATTTGATTTGTTTGGTAATACGAATTCCGAAATGAGCAACTTGTAGAAAGATACACCGATTAAAGATATTAGTAACGGGCAGTAATGCCAAACTCCTCAGCAGCGAACTGGCTACGCACCTGACCGGCAGATACAATGAAATCCGCCTCTTCCGGTTCTCATTCGCCAAGTATTGCACATTCCATCAGATTGACACTGCCGGCATTACTACAAAGGCAGAAGCATACCGCAAGAGCGCCTTCATGGACTACATCGGAACAGGAGGTTTCCCCGAGCTTCAGCATATCAGGAACAAGCGCGGGTATATCGAGAGCCTCATCAGCACCATCATGGCAGGAGAGAACATAGGCTGGAGATTAGAAAATGTGGTTTACATCGAACTTCTACGCCCCGGAGTTCCGCGCTTTTCTGGATTCAGTGTTGCGCGACGCACTCAAGAGCAACTGTAGCACGGCTACATAAGGGAAGAAGTCTTTGGACTTTTTCCCTTATTTTGTTTTTAGCCGGTTATCAGTCCTCCTCAACAACACACCTGAAATATCCGCCGTTCTGTCGTACATAGACTTCTTCTGGGTCACAAAGTTTTTTACTCAATTCAAAATACGCCTCATAAACCACATATTTTTCAATCTTTTCACCGCATTTATACTCAATTACAGAATACTCTCTCGAATTATGAGGATAAACTTTTACTATGTACTGCTTATTAAGCATCAATTTATCATATTCTTTCGATATAATTTCGACCTCAATGAATCTTGACATAAGAATAATAATTAAATATTGTTAAAGAATTGTTATAAAAACGGATGTCCCGTAAACTTACATAAATAATATCTATTTCTTTGCCTGTGTGATATAAATCAAGACCACAGAAAGATATTAATCGGCCATTGCTTTTTCGTGCTGCGTTCCCTAAAATATCGAATTCAGTACTGTGGCGAGGCGGTATCCGGCTTTTTCGATCTGGGAGAGCGCCATTCGGCAGTGGTCGTACATGTATGTGTTTGGCACTTTTTCACCTTCCTTGATTTTCCAGATTTCGCATGTGGAGGTGGCAGTGTCAGTTCCCCAGTCGTAGATGGTGCCGGAGCAGAATTTCTTGACCTGTTTCTTGCCGGAGGTCAATGCGAAATGCGCCAGGTCCTGTATGCCGCCGGCGAAAGTTTCACCGGTAACCATACTGTCCCAGACTCTGTGATAACGTACCGGAGTACCGCGATAGATAATGTCGAAACCTCCGATGTGGCGATCACTCTTGTCCGCATAAATGACATGTCCGGGACAATGCATGTCTCCCACAAGGTGAATGATGTTCAGCAGACATTGAGTCCTTGTGGAATCATCCAGATCAGCCCGGTTCTTCAGTTTGTCGATGCTTTCTTCAATTACAGTTATGCAGCTGTGCTCCGGATAGCGGTATGCCCTGAGCGAAGAGTCCACCTGGAACGTGTGCGGGATAGTTCTCTGCATCTTTCCTTTCTGCGGCTCAGTGAGCTTCATCATCATCTGCGGCTTGTAGTAGTCCAGCCATGATGCGTAACTTGACATTGTCTGTCCCTCTAAAATTTCAGACACGGCCTTCGTAGCCCTTGGAGAAAGGTTCTGCTCCGCAATATATGCTATGGCGGCATGCTCTCTCTTGCCCCATGCGGAGGCATCATTGACATTGGCGCAGAACAGAAGCGCAGCGGCAGTTCCGAAAAGAAGAATCCTTGATCTGATCATAATTATAGTGTTATAACGTTTCTGACAAAGTTAATGCATTTGCTTAAATTTACAGCAAATAATGAAACCTGGCTCCGAATTATTCCTGCAAGTATGACATCTGGACGCGCTGCTTGATACGCATGTGGGCGTCGCGGTAAATGACATTGACATAAGCAGGCAGGGGACCTGGGATGAGATCGACGGTCTGCCAGAGGTGCGGGGACGGCTTGCGGCGGAGAGGAATGAACTCGTCGCGATGGGCCTTCCGGTAATCGCGGGAACGGGAAGCATTGAGGCGGATCACCTGCTCGACTTCCGGGGCAGCCATCTGACTCCGCTCACACGCACAAGTCCTACGCCCGAGACCGGAGATGCGGACAATGCCATCAGGCGAACCACCGAAAACATTGATATACAGACGATAAGAAGAGCCTGTAGAGTCAGACGGGACCGCCCAGACAGACAACTGGTCAGAAGCAGGCCTGCCGATGCATTTATAGGACAGGTCATAAGTTCCGTCGCGATATATATCGGCCACAAAGTAACCTCTCGGAGCCCCGCAACGCTGCAGAGCATAAGGAATTCCGTCAGAATCCTTCACACCGCGCCACCAACTGCCGCAAGCCGCTCCGACAATGAGTTCGCGGAGGGAATCATCACGGGAAACGAAATGCGTGTGACCGCTTACAAGCAACAGACGCGAGGTGTCCGGAACCAATGCCAGCACGGAATCGCGGCCCTTCATCTGACTGAAAGGAATGTGAGTAGCCAGTATTGTCAATGATGGATTACGTTCGGCACGAGACAGCATCTTGCCGCTGGTCTCCCCTACGCACCTGTTCAACACAGAATCAAGCCAATGCTTCTGCCTGTCCGTAAATCCTCCGACATAATCCGTCATCCCGGAATCAGAATGGCGGACGTTATTCATCAGGACAAAACGCACATTGCCACGGACAAAAGACGTGTCCACATAGCCGACAACCTTACGCCATGTGGAAAGGTCCCGAGGCCTATATGAAGACGATTTCAGGCCACGGTAAACATCACGGTCATGATTGCCCGGAACCATGAAACACTGATACGGCAGAGAATCGACAACTCCCACAGACTCAGGAAGCAAGGACATATTGTCATTGACCATATCCCCGAGGAAAATGCACATGTCCAGGTCACGGCGCCCATACAGTTCCCGATAAACCGAACGCCGCGCATAACCCATCTCCGTCGAATCGTCCACCTGCGGGTCACCGACCAGCGCCACACGCAGGACACGCCCGCGGGCCTTCCGGCCTCCACCACCGTCAGCACCAGAAAGACGCATGCTCCCGACCAAGGTACAGATCAATGCCAATGCAAGCGTCAATAACGTGTATTTCAAAGACTTATCTCCAACCATACGCCCACGAAAACGAAAAGAACCGGCCACAGAGACATGGCCGGTTCTTAATATACAAATCAATTACTTCGCTGTAGAATAAAGCACATATTTAGTATCCTCACCGACAGTCTCCCTCGTAACAATATACCCAGTACCATCCTCAGCAAAGACAATGTCTGAGAAATTCGAATTGGAAGCCAGAGTAACAAGTTCAGACCAGGTCCTGGTCTTGGAGTCAATATGACGTACAGCTGTCTTCATCACATCGCCATCTTTATATGAAATGGAGACATAAGGGACATCATTGCTGTCCAATGCCATGGATGCAGTGGTACTGCTGGTCATGTTAGTCGTATCAGTCATTACACCTCCGACGATAACCTGCTTTCCAGTAGCCGGATCATACTTGACAACGCCTATCTGATAATCGTTGGCAGCATTGAAAAGAACGCAGAACAAAAGATAAACGGTACCGTCTGATGCGATGTCAAAGTCTGAGAAGAAAGCGGAGTAACCTCCGACAGGCTGACCATCTGTGCCAAGCACTTCAAGATTCTCGAAAATTGTTGTCCAGTTCCCGCCGTCAAGTTTGTAGAGAGAAATATGGCTTGGAACCGACTTTGTCTTTGTTCCATATACATAAAGATAAGGCACTCCATTTATAGTTCTTCCGAACACACCGTTCGCATAAGAAGCAGGCTCCCTGCCGGCAATGGCAACACCGTTGGTCCAAGCAGATCCGTCAAAATGTGCAAGGTTCAATCCCCTCCTAGGCACGACTACCTTATTGGTATTATTAAAATGAGCACACCAGACATCATTCTCTGAAATAGGGAAAACTGCTGATACAGAGTTAAAAGTGGCAGAAGTACCGAACATCTGGCCTCCCTCACCTACATAAGTACCCTTACCGTCGGCCACCCGCTTTACAGAAAACTTGTTGGTGAAAGCACCATCAGCAAAAGCCACGTAAGGAACTCCGGTAGGATCGAAGCTGAGACTTACGCCATCAGCCTTGGCAATCGCCAATGCACCTGCAACATCCTTGAGTTCAGCGCCATCCAGTTTGAAAAGATGCGGTGCGGGCTCGCCATTTTCATTAGGGGAAGTACCGGCCACATAAGGGACACCGTCTTTAGGATTGACAGCAAGTGCCGGAGTATACTTGACATTAAGCGCCGTCTCCGCCACCTTGCTCCATTTAGCCGGCTCGGCAATCTTTACCGAAAGTTTGTAAGCCTTGTAGTTGTTCTTCAGGAACACGACAAGCTGGACATCAGAAGAACAGTCAATTGCAGAAACGCCGCTGACGAGGTCTTTTCCGTCCGGTGCACCGCTGGCATCAGCAACATTGACAGAAGCCCCTTCCGTTACCGTGAACTCAGGGACGAGAGTCTTGAGCGCCTCAGGGTCAGTACCGTAAGGCAGGGTGAAACTGATGACATCAGAATTGAAATTTTCTTCAATATAATCAGTCTTGAGGACACCTACATTGTCCTTGGCATAGAAGCCAAAAGAAGAAAAAGATACGGGGATGACCTCGTCTTCTTTACTCTTGTCACAGGCTGCAAGGAGTGCTACACTCGCCAGGGCAGCCAAAAAAGTTCGTTTGCTCATAAGTTTATAAAGTTAATTAAATCAATCATTTAGAGTTATACTTGCGTATCACCAGGTCCTTCATAAGTCTGTCGGGGCCTGGATAACCGAGCGTAACCCCTTCAGCCGACAAAAGACTTATCGTGACCGTATTGCCCTTCGTATCATCAATATCATGCGGCAGCCAGTCAATCTTGATTGTCTGCTCATAAATGCCGGGCATGAACGTAATCATCCCGCCGACCGTAGCCACCTTGTAATCAATGCCTTCCGACAAGCCGTCTCCGCAAGTCACTGCAAAACTGACAACGATTGGAACTGACGGCTTAGGCCCGGTGTAATGTACTGTATATGAGCCGGTAAACTCACCTTCCGCATCAATGCTGACCACTGACGACTTCGCGGTGTCAAAAGCCACGAAAGCACCGTCAAACGTCGCAATCTTATTGCAGGCACCAGTCAATGCCAATGCAGCCAGAAGGCACGGCAACTTCCATAAAATTCTATCTATCATCCTCATAACCATTAAATTTCAACTACCTCTGTGTACTGTTTACCGGATTGGGCTGCATCGCCTTGTTCGCATCCAGTTCGACAAGCGGAATCGGAAGAACGAACCTGTCGTCCGGATAAGCCAATGTCAATACTGACGAGCCGCAGGCCACATCTCTTGTCAATGTCTCATGCCTTCTGGTCAAGTCAAACAACCTGTGGCCCTCAAGGAAAAGTTCCTTGATCCTCTCCCTCTGGACAATCCCAGCCAAATCATCAATGCTTGAGAACGTGACATTGATGTCAGAAGTCTGAACTCCACTTGCCCTGGCCTCCAGAGCCGCTATATCCGAAACCGCAGTATCAGTATCCCCGTCATGGCAAGCCGCCTCAGCCCGGATGAGAAACATCTCGGAAAGCCTGAGGACAAACGGATCATAGCGTTTATGCGCTTCAGCAACATCTTCAGTATCAATAAATTTCATACATACCCCGGAATACTCCGTTCCATCAGCAGCTTTATACGAAAGCAGTTCGGAACGGACATCTGAACCGGTCCAGGCATCAGCGTCAGAAGCGAAAATGTCCAGAAGTTTGCCGGACGGATACATCTGAGGACTGGTGTAGTCAAACATTGACCTCAACTTTGCGCCTCCGGAAAGGCCGTTGAGACGGAATATCGCTTCCTGACCTTCCTTGCGGCCGCAGAACATCGCCACATAATCCGCACGCGGTGTCAACGACAGACCATAGTCAGATATGACTTCCGAAGCGTATTTCTTGGCGTCGGCATAGTTTCCCATATAGAGGTACACCCTGGCCATCAATGCCTTGCAAGCCGCTGGAGAGGCATAGAAACAGCCATTGGTCCAGCCGTCAGCAAACATGTCCAATGCAGTCTGGAGATCGCTCAGAATCCGCTTGTAAGTAACTGATGCTGAGCTCCTTGCTATCTTGGACTTCACATCAGGTATCATAGTCATCACGGCAGTTCCGAGATGGGAAGCATCACTGCTGTACGTATAGGTCTGGCCATAGACGAGGCAGAGGTCCAGATGAACCAAAGCCCTCAGAAAATAAGCCTGGGCGATATAGTTGCGGACAGTCGCGGCCTGCTGCGGAAAACGGTCAGACACGGAAGGTCCGTACTGGATGACCTCATTGGCATTGGCAATGATCTCATATCCGTTCTTCCAGATATATCCCACTGCCGTAGTCTCCTCGTTCTCGTCCGAAACGAAGTCGAACTGCTGCCGCCACTCGGACGTTGCTGTCTGAAAACGGATCAGGTCGCCGGCCACTTCCGGATACAGGACCATATAGTTGTCATAGAACTTGTACGTCAGCCCATAAATGCCGTTCACCGCAGCATCCAAAGCGTAAACATCTGAGTAGAAGTTCTTTATGGAAGTCTTTCCGGTCTTTTCCACCTCCAGGAAATGGCATGAGGCCATCACCGGAAGCAGCATCAGAAAAGCAAATATATTCCTGAGAGTCTTCATATTGTCATTGATATTCATGTTCAATCTCCTCCTGAATTCTGCATTGACCTAAAAACCCACATTGATGCCCAGGGTCAATGTCCTTGTGCGCGGATAGCCGTACATCATTGTCTTATATGAGTTCAGGCCATTCTTCTGGTCCGGCGTGAACAGATACAGATTGTCGATTATGAGAGAGGCGGAAGCGCTCTTGAGCCTCATCTTCGCAAGCAGACTCTGCGGAATGTTGTATGTCAATGCCACATTGGTCAGGTCGAAGTTGGTCCTGTTGTAAAGGAACCTTGTGGAGTTCATCGCAGACTTCGAAGAAAGGTTGGAGACCTTCGGGAACTTGGCAGGGACGCCTGCAGTGGTCCATCTGTATTTATATACTTCCACGGCCTGGTTGGCACTTATAATGTCATATCCGTCCTTGAAGTAGATGCCCGCATAGGTAGGCAATGCGTAACCACCTATCAGATAATTGATTTGGAAAGACAATGTCCAGTTCTTCCAGCTCATGTTGTTCACGAGTCCTCCGCTCAGAAGAGGTGTCCTGGTCTTGCCCGGGGCACGGTTTGCGGTGCTGAATGTACGGGTGACGTTGCCGTTCTTGTCGTACCACATCGGAGAGCCGTCACTCGGATCCACGCCTGCCCATCTCACAAGGTTCCAGGTCTGGGAGTCATAGCCTTCCATCCAGGCATAGGAACCGAAACTTGTCGGGACTCCGTTATACAGTTCAAGTATCTTGTTGGTGTTGTGCGCCATGTTGAAATTCGTCGTCCATGTGAAGTTCCTGCGGGCGAAATTGGTGCTGGAAAGGGAGAGTTCAATGCCGGTGTTCCTCATCCTTCCTATGTTGGAAGAGATTCTGTCTGAGGACAATACGCGCGAAACATATATCTTGCTCAGCATGTCGCTTGTGACATTGTCATAATATTCCAGTTCAATGTCGAGAATCTTCTTGAGTTCGATACGTACACCAGCATTGATCATCCTGGTCTTCTCCCACGAGAGTCCCGGATTCGGAACTGAACCGATTATGGCTCCGGTGTTTCCGGCATAGGAGTAACTGCTTCCGTAAACGTAAGTTCCGTCGGCTCCGGAGGTATCTACACGCGAGTTTCCGGTGAATCCGAACGAGGCCTTGAATTTCAGCATCTTGACCAGTTCGCTATGGAAAAACTTCTCTTTGTGGACATTCCATGACAGACCTGCAGACCAGAAGTTGGACCAACGTGAGTATTCACCGAAGTCGGAGTTGCCGTCACGCCTGATATTGAAAGAAGCGTAATATCTTGAATCATACGAATATACAGCTCTGCCGAGGAAAGACATCTTCCTTTCGATATTGGATGAACTGTAGCCCTTTCTGGACGACTCGTCAGCATAACCGACTTCCTGGATGTTGTCATTCATGAAGCCGCTGCCGGTAGCGTAAAGAGTCTGGTACTTTACCTGCCTGAGTTCAATGCCGGCATACGCGCTAACACTGTGCCTGTCCGCGAACTTCCTGTCGAAATTCAGCCTCTCGACATTGGTCCAGTTTATATATGAGGCGTCCGCCCTTCTGGAACTTCCCTTAGGATTTCCAGCGGAATCCATGCCGTCGAGAGTCATCCGCGAATAGTAGATATCCTCATGACTGTGAGTATAGTCAATGGCATATTGGGCCGTAAACTTCAGTCCGTCAATGATTTTCACCTCAGCAGAGAAGTTTGCCGAGGTCACCACGGAACGCTGTCTGTTAGTATTGGCCTCACGGTCAGGGACCTCGTTTTTAGTGAACTTCTGCATTGACCATCCTGTCGCGGAATCATATACCTTATTGTACAGGCGGAACGAGCCGTCGTTCAGATAAGGCTCCAAGATAGGCAATGTTTCCAGATAACCCCTGTAGAGAGGAAACAGGTCATTGTCATTATATGAAGCGGAAAGCTGGGCATTGACTTTCAGCCAATTGGTGAAGTCATAGGTATTTCTGGTCCTGAATGAGAAACGCTGCTGACTGTCCCCTTTCACGGTATTGTTCGTGCGATAGTAAGAGCCTGTCACATAATTGGAAAGCTTGTCCGTCCCGCTGGTAAGGGACAAATCCGCATACAAGTTCGTCCCCACTCCGAAATACTCCTTGGACCAGTCCGTATCTGTCGTAGAATACGAGTTATAGTCATTGTCCTGATAAGGGAACGTATTGAGATTCTTGCCGGCATTGACCCAAGCCTCTTTTGCGACTTCGAGGTACTGCTTCTGGCTCATCATGCGGAATTCGGTGCTCTTGTCGATGGTGGCGACTCCGAAATTCACTCTCGCGCTCACTGACAGCGGCTTGTTCTTGGTGCCGGACTTCGTGGTCACGAGGATGACGCCGTTGGAGCCGTCAGCACCGTAAATGGTAACCTGGTCTGCGTCTTTCAGCACCGTAATCGATTCAATGTCATCAGGATTCAGATACGACAGCGGAGAAACTGTATATGATGTCCCAGCCATCTGGTTGGTCCTGCCACCCGTATAGACAGGCACGCCGTCGATTACCCAAAGAGGTTCGTTAGACGCGCTCAGCGAAGCCTCACCCCTGATCCGGGTCTCGTAACGGCTTCTGGTCGTACCCGCAGCATCCGTGTTCGGTTCAATGCTCATGCCAGGCACAAGTCCGCTCAGGAGATTGTCAATGCGGGTTTTCGGCTTATCCTTAAGTTGTTCGGCATTGACCTGAAACGCACTTCCGATGAGGTCTTCCCTACTTTGTTTCGTGCCATATGCTCCGACAATCACAGAGCCTTCCAGTTCATTGTCCTCTTCCAGACGCACGTCCAACAATCTCTGCCGACTTACCGTGATTTCCTTAGTTTTCATTCCAAGATACTGGAACACAAGCACATAAGACTCACCATCTCCCGGCGCATTGATGCTGTAGTTTCCGTCAATGTCGGCTGTAGTTCCGATTCTGGTTCCGCGTATCATCACGCTCGCTCCCGCCAAAGGTTCCCCGTCGGCAGTCATGATCTTGCCGGCCACCTTGTCGGCGACCTTCTGTGTCATATTGCTTGGATTTGGCCCTGACACAAATTCAGATGCCCAGGAGCCCCGTGCAGAAAACAACAAACATAAGATAGCCAAAACATATTGGCTATAAAGATTTTGCCTAGTCCATTTCATACGCCCAAATATAAGAATTTTTTGAAAAAATCCGTATATCCGGAAAAATGTCAAGAGTCGCGATACAAGTAGCCATACCTCCTTGACAGGCTTTCTACAGACACTCCCGAGAAGTACTCGCACAGCATTTTTCCCTGGGCGCGCCGCATCGCCCGATAGCATTTAGCTTCCATAAAAGTTTACTTTTTTTGGTAAACTTTTTTCAGGACGACACACTTGGCGCACCATGTAAAGCGTTAAGTATCAGCGATTTAACTGTTTTCAGAGTAGAGTAAACCGCAACTCTGAAAAACAATTAAAACACTAGTATTCAGAGAGTTACGCGCTGCGCCACAACCAAAAAGTAAAGCTGTTTCTTTTGTTTCCATGTTAATCTGTTCTTGACATTTCCATGGGCAAAAGTACGGAACCGCTGAAAACGCGTCAATACGTAACCGCGGAGACGCTTACACTATCAGACCGCCATCCACCACCACATCAGAGCCAGCTACATCCACCGCATCCGACCATCGCAACCACATCAGAGCCAGCTACATCCACCGCATCCGACTATCGCAACCACGCCCCTACAGCAGTCCTGCAATCTTCGGGATCAATGTAATGTCTGCGGGGAGCCAGGCTACGGAGTCGAGCTGGTCTGCTGAGAGCCAGCGGGCGGCCTCGTGTTCGAGAAGGTGCGGACTGCCGCCGGCGATCGTGCAGGCATAACATTTCATGGAGAGGTGGAAAGCCGGGTAATCGTACTCGATCGTATCGATAAGGTCACCGACATTGACCTCAACCTCCAGTTCCTCACGAATCTCACGGCAGAGCGCTTCTTCCGGGCTTTCCCCCGCCTCAACCTTCCCGCCGGGAAACTCCCATCCGTCCTTGAACTCACCATATCCGCGCTGCGTCGCGAACACCTTGCCTTCCTTCATAATCACCGCAGCCACCACATTTATTGTCTTCATTGTCAATATTTTATAAAGTCATCACACATTCTCCGACCCACTACACATTCTCCGACGTCAGATAATCATACAGATTCTTCTCCACCGGAGTCTCCAGTTTATACTCAATCTCCACGGCAGACACATCAGTATTCGGCATCACGAACTGCTTGAGCATACCGCCAGCCTCATGCCTGATCCTGCCAAGATAGTAAAATTCCTTCGATTCCTTGTCATCCTTATTCTTTCGGACAAACAGGAACATCCGCACTCCAAGCCGCTCACTGTCCGCAGCCGTCATCACATCCGCAGAGTCCAAAGTCCTCTTGCTCTTGGAAATCGCCACCAGAGTCGAAGGATCCACGAAACGGTCCTCATAACGTATGGTATCATTGATTTCCAGCGGCTTGTCATAATTCACGAACACCGGATAAGTCTTGGTTTCGGCATCATATTTATACCCGCCCACGTTCAGAGCCACCGCATTCTTATTCCAGTTCAGCAGACGGAACACATCCTCATAAGTATATTTCCGTCCGACAACAAGTCCTTCATCGGACATATAATATGTCTCGTAACGCCCTCTGGCAAAGTCCAATACATCCTCAAGCGCCGAACAGAAATCCGGATTGGCCAATGCCGACCTCAACATTGACGAAACCCTATAGCCACCAGCCCGAGCCTCCATCAGCACACAGTCACGGAAACGCTTGAGGAACTGTATGACATAAGGCCTCTGGAAAATGTCACCGGGGATTATATGGTCCGGAACTTCCGTGAATTAAACGGCAAAGTGCTCTACGACAATGCTTCCGGCCAGTTTCTTCTCGCCACAGCTAAGACTGGGAAGTAGTCCTAAATGCAAGACAGATGCTTACGCTCAAGGTGTTTTTTGCTTATTTTTGTGCCGCAAAACAATATTAACATGCACACACTATAAACATTAACATCAGACTTGCATAGCGAAGCGGCTTGCGAAGTCAAGGAAGAAAATTTCATACGGGATATTGAGGAAAGACTCGGAGAAAAATTCGAGGTGTCCGGAGTGCATTATGTGACGACGGACGGGTTCGTCTCAAGGTATTATTCCTGGTCATCGGAGCGGAAAGGGCTGGCAGGGATGCCGAAGCAGTTGAAGAGCGTGGGCACGAACCAGTTTTTCATGCAGTAACGGACCATCACCGGTGTCTTGACCTCATCGGAGCGGACATGAATGACCTTACAGTCATTGTCGTCAATTCGTGCGGTCGCGGGATGGAAAACATGGTCTGCTCCAGCCAGTTCAAATCCATGAAGGTCAGTGGATATGGGCGAGAGACCCTGAGGACCGCAGCGGAATGTCACTGTCGCCGTGCCGTTCCCGAAGGCAAACGACTCCGCAACTGGAGTATCCACATCTGGGCCGGAGATGCCATAGTCCTTTGTCAGAGCGAGATATGCGAGCCTATGCGCGGGCGTGGCCTTGTCTGCTGCATGAATGCAGTTGGCTTCCCCGACATCAACGGTAGTTGCCATCCCGCTGTGCGGAATGTTCTCTAAAGTCTGAGCCTGTGCCCACATGAAATAGCCGGTCCGAGGGTCATCCTCGGTGCCTCCGTACTTGAACGGGGCTATCTGGGTGAAATAGAATGGCAGGGAATCATCGCCCCACTCATCACGGAGCATCTTTACGAATGCCGGCTGGAGTCTTCTGTACTGCTCCGGACGGTTGCGGTTGTTGCATCCCTGATACCAGATGAAGCCCTTGACCGTGTATGGAGCCAACGGATGAAGCATGGCGTTGTAGAGACATGCCGGGACAAATCCCTTGAAATCTTTCGGCCAACGTCCGAGTTCGTATGCTCTCATGTCCATTTCTCCCGCGAACTCCTTGTCAAGCAGTTCCTTGCTCATCCATGCCTCTATGCAGCTGCCACCCCATGACACGTTGATGACGCCTACCGGCACACCGAGGACATCGTGGAGTTTGGACGCGAAGAAATATGCGAGCGCACTGGCCTCGGCTACGTCTTTCGGAGTGTTCTCCGTCCATGTCGCCATACACTTGTCTCTCACAGTGAGCGAGGTCTCCCTCTTTACGTAACAGTGCCGCACGGGGATTTCCGGCTTTGCGTTCAGTATTGTTTCTGCAGAGCCCTTCACCGGCTGCCCGTTGAATCCCTTAATAGGCATCTCCATGTTGGATTGCCCGGCGCACAGCCAGACTTCGCCGATGAGGACGTTGTCGATGACTGTCCGCTCTCCATCGTCAAGAACGATTCTGTATGGACCGCCGGCCTTGGGTGTCGAAATCCTCGTGAACCATTTCCCGTTCTCATCGGCATACGCCTCAAACTTTGACTTTGACCACGATGCTGAAATCTTCACTTTTTTTCCTGGAGTTGCCTCTCCCCATATCGCTGCTTTGCTCTGCTGCTGGAGCACCATATTGTCGGAGAAGACGGGCGTTGGGATAACCTTGGAGAAAGAAACGGCTGTCCCGATGGCCATGGCGATGATTATGGACAAAAACTTCTGAATACTCATACTTACCTTCAGTGTTATTGAAATATTACCTGTTCGAGCGACTTATTCTCTTCCAATCTGAAGTCCCAAATTCCGCCGAGGGAAATGGCGGCGAGGAAAGTGAGAATGAAGTTCATAAATTATTGATTATTATTGTATAGAAGCTTTTTACATCAGAACAAACGACGCCTTGTTCTCAGTCGTAGAGTCCGGTCCTATGAAAACTTCAAATTCTCCCGGCTCACAGACATATTCCATATCCATATTCCAGAAAGACAAGGCATCGCGCTCGATTTCGAAACTCACGGTGCGGCTCTCTCCTGGTTCAAGTCTTATCTTCTCGAATCCCTTGAGTTCGCGCATAGGGCGTGACGAAGATGCGACGACATCGCGTATATACATCTGCACCACTTCCTTGCCGACTTTTTTGCCGGTGTTTGTCACGACGACGCTCGCGACGACTTTGCCGTCGGACTCTATTTGAGAAGAGGACAGTTCCACTGGCCCATATTCAAACTTTGTGTAGGACAGTCCGTAGCCGAAAGGATAGACGGGATCGTTGCTGATGTCGAGGTAGTTGGAACGGTATTTCCAGAACCAGTCCTCGGGATTTTTGGGTTTGTATGCCGGACGGCCGGTATTCTTCTGCGCATAGTAGAGCGGGATTTGACCGACTGACTGCGGGAAGGTCATAGTGAGCTTTCCTGACGGGTTCACGTCTCCGAAGAGCACATCGGCGATGGAATATGCCGCCTCCGAACCTCCGAACCAGACATTCAAGATGGCTGGAACATTGCGGCTTTCCCAGTCTATGGCAAGGGCTCTACCATCGAAAAGCACGAGCACTACAGGCTTGCCAGTTGCTATAAGCGCTTTGAGCAGGTCTTTCTGTACGTCAGGAATCGTGATATCCGAGCGGCAGGAGCACTCTCCTGACATCTCGGCGGATTCCCCGAGAGCAGCCACGACGACATCCGCTCTGCGTGCGGTTGCGACGGCCTCGGCAATCATTTCCCTCTCGCTGCGGGAATCCCTGACGAGAGTCTTGCCGAACAGCGTGGAGTTCCTTTCGAGCCGCTCGTCCCTTGTCAGATTGGAACCCTTTGCGTATAGAATCCTGACATTGCCGCCGGCAACATTCTTCATTCCTTCAAGCAGGCTGGAATATTTGTCAAGTGTTGCGGCTCCGCACCATGTTCCAGGCATATTCCTGGCGGCGTCAGCGAGCGGCCCGATGAGGGCTATCGTTCCCTTCCTCTCAAGCGGAAGCAGGTTGTCCTCATTCTTGAGCAGCACATAAGACTCCGCCGATATTCGGCGTGCGGCTGCCTTGTGCTCTTCGCAGTACATCTTGCTCTCCACATCGTCCGGACGGCAGAACTTGTACGGGTCTCTGAATAGGCCGAGCCTGTACTTAGCCTCAAGCACCCGCCGGCATGCCCGGTCAACATCCTCCATCTTGAGCTCACCTGCTTCGACGGCGGACTTTGCCTGTGTGAAGAAAGTCTCTCCGACCATATCCATGTCGACCCCTGCCTTGAGGGCCTTGACAGCGACTTCGTGATAGTTTCCGACTCCGTGGTCAACGCATTCATTGATTGCAATGTAGTCAGTTACCACAAATCCGTTCCAACCCCATTGTTTGCGCAGAACATCGGTCATAAGCCAGCGGTTAACAGATGCGGGCACGTCATCGACGACATTGAATGAGGTCATGAAGCTTCCGGCTCCGGCATCGGCTGCGGCCTTGTAACCCACCATATACTCGTTGAACATCTTTTGTCGGCTCATATCCACCGTGTTGTAGTCCCGTCCCGCCTCGGCAGCTCCGTAGAGGGCGAAATGCTTCACGCAGGCCATAATCTGGTCCTCCTTTTCGAAACGGTGGCCGGGCCGTCCCTGATAGCCCCAAACCATAGCTTCGGCTATCCTGGCGTTAAGATAGGGATCTTCTCCGTTTCCTTCCGCAACCCGTCCCCAGCGCGGATCCCGCCCCAGGTCAACCATAGGACTGAATGTCCAGTTCGTGCCGTCGGCGCTGGCCTCCACTGCTGCAATGTGAGCGGATTCCTCCACTGCTTCCATATCCCATGTGCAGGAGAGGCCGAGTGGAATAGGGAACACTGTCTGATAGCCGTGGATGACGTCCATTCCGAACAGCAGTGGTATTCCAAGACGACTCGAATCGACTGCAAGATGTTGAAGTTCATATATTTTCTTATATCCCCTCGCATTTAGTATCGCACCTGCCTCGCCTTTGATTATCCGCTCCTCGATGTTGAATGACGCTCCGGTTCCCGTGGTCATAGTCCCATGGTCGGGCATGTTCAGTTGTCCCACTTTTTCCTCAAAGGTCATCCTCTTCATGAGTGAGGATATAAAGCGATCCATTTCTCTGTCCTGCGGCGACTTGTCCGCACATGATGTCGCGGCCAGACATAGAGCCGCGGCAACGAATATTTTCAATGTATTCTTCATACGCATTCTATTTGAACTGAAGCCCTTCCTTTACTTCCGCCCTTTCAAAGCAGTTGCGGAACAGGCAGTTCTCGAGGTAATCCTCCATCGCTTTCCTTGCCTTCTCCACATCGATATTTCCCAAGGCAATCTGAATCTGAACCGGAGTGTCGCGCTGGGCCGACACGAAGGCGGAAATCTGCTGCCAGCCTTCCGGAGTGTCGAATCCGAGCAGCGACTCCCAATTGTCCATCTTCTTGAAAGGCCAGTAGGTGTAGCCGATTCCGGAAGACTTCATGTTTGATACAATCTGCGCCGTCATGTCCGTGCCTCCGTTCCAATGCCCGAATTCCCCTATGAAGATGGGAAGCTCGTATTTGTCGCGAAGTTCAGCGTCGCCCTTGACGACCGTGCTGCCGTAGCGGTGGCGCGTCATCAGAATCTTTGAGTCGAAGGCAAGATTTGTAAGAGGCATGAAATCGTCATAAAAGTTCGCTCCTCCTATGATAAGAATATGATTTTTATCGACTTCCCTGATTGCTGCAGCCGCCTTCTCGAAAGTGGGCTGGAGATATGGGTAGAGGCGTTCATATTCCTTTTTTATCGGTTCGTTGAGGAGTTCATATCCGAGTATTATCGGCTCATCGGCATAGCGGGTCGCGATTTTCTTCCAGATTCTGCAAAATTCCTCCATATTCTCCTCGCTCTCGAACAGCTTCGGATAGCCATCGCTGTCGTCGATGTGAGGGGCACCGCTTTGTCCTCCCGGAGCCACGCGCATGTCCAAAATAAGGTAGAGTCCGGCTTCCTTGCACCAGGACACCACCCTGTCAATGAACTCGAATCCCATTTCAGGGCTGTTGTCACAGAGATAGAAGGTGTCGTTGAACATCTTGTAGGTCAGAGGCATACGTACTGTGTTCGCCCCGATGGAGTTGAGATAGAGAAAGTCGTCGAGAGTGAAGTAATTCTCCATGAAGCGCTTCCACCACGAGTTCATGTACTCGTCGCCTAACATCTGTCTGAAAGCTTTGTCTGTTTCAGTGACGGAGATGTTCTTCAGACCGAACATATATGACTCCGGTGTAAGCCAGTGGTTGAGGTTGACTCCCTTTATCGTGAAACTGCTTCCGTCCGCCTGATAGAGCTGCGTACCCTTGACTACAACGAACTTTCCGGTAGGGTCATGCACGGGGTTCGCGTTTCCCTCTCCCTTGCCGCAGGCGACAGCCAGAACAAGAAGAACTAATGATATTATTCTATTTTTCATCATATTTTTAATTTGATTTGCCATATACCTTTATTTCCGCTATGCAGCCTTTCATGACGCCGTTGTTACCTTCCTTGCCGTTTGAACCGGCAATCATGACCTTGAGATAGCGTCCTCGGAACAGTCGTGATGGGATGCTCTGTTCCGCATTGCCGCTGTCAACGCTTGCAGCATCGACAATCTTCGTCCAGTTCGTGTGGTCATGAACGGACTGCCCCCATACGGCCGGGTCATCGCTCACGAAAAAGCTCAGTGCGTTCAGCGCGTTGCCAGACCACATATTCTGACGCCCGATGTACCCGAAGCCGGTGATGGTCTCCGTCCGGCCCATATCAAAGACAAAGCAGTGGTTTTCTTGACCCTTGCATGGACTTGACGCTTCCCATGAGTAGTGCCAGTAGGAATTTATGTCATTGTCTATCATGTAGTACGCGCTGCAATTGCCGCTGTTCTCCCATGGCTCGTGGCAGCATTCCTGCCATTTCCATTCGGTGCGGTCAAATTCCACAGGATACTTTATTGTCGGGTCTATGAGAATGGCGCAGATCCCGTCGGATTCCGATACCTTGAACTGTGACGCGTCCGTAAGGCGGAGTGGGATCATGACGGGCCTTAGCAACTTTGAGATTCCGCCGACCGACACCTTCACGTATGCCTTCTGCTCCGTCGAGTGCAGGGAGACTGATGTAGATGCCTCATAACCGTCGGCCGGAAGGGCGTAGTCGGTCAGGTTCACGGCATTGTATGTCTTGAGATACTCTTCATCGATGATTACCTTGGCGTCTATGTCCCACCTGTTGTCAAGCGACTTTACCTCTACCGGTATGCTGATTTCCATCTTGTCTCCAGGCCATGTCTCGTCTATTGCCGCGCTGACGCGGTTGAGCCCGGCTCTCTCGAAACCGATTGTAGGGACGATGACATCGCTTATCTCGCACATATATGTAGCGCATTTTTCATTCACAGAAGTGCTTTCACTGCTGAGCCTGAATCCCAGGACATAGCGCGTTCCGGGATTTGACGAGCTCAGCTGTGCCAACTTTTCCGAACTGAGGGTGCAGGCGATGACCTTGTATGTCTCGCTTTCAGAGAAATCCAGAACGAGAGGCGTGTCCATGGTGTAGGTATCTTCCGGCAGCATCATGTACCTGACCGAAGCACCGCCGGCATTGAAATTCTCGTCAAGCTCGCTCTGGAGGAGTGGGGTCAGTTCTGCGTGTACCCTTGTTCCGATGTCGCTGCCGGCCTTGCAGACGGTGAAGTCGAGCGTGCGGTCGGCGGCGGTCGCATCGATGGTCACATATTCCGTGCTGCTTTCCTTGATGTAGATGATGGTCTTGTAATGTTCGGGGAAGATGTCCATCTCCTTTCGTTCCGAACACGAAATGGCGAGCGCGAGGCAGGCCAATTGTATGAATATGAATCTTTTCATTTCTTCTGATGTTTAGAAATCATTGGGCAGCATGTCAGTAAAGCGGAGCCTGGACCATCTGCGGGTTGGCATACACCTCGGCATCAGGCACCGGCTGGAGGTACATCCTGTTGTGCCACATATACTGCTGCTCGACCTGCGTCCTGACGTTGAACGAGTCGAAAGAGGGATTCTTCTCCAGAACGTTGAGACCCTGATAGTTGTCGTGTCCCATATATTTTGCACCGTTCACATATCTCCTTATGTCCTCAAAACGCCAGCCTTCAAGATATAGCTCGCAGAACCTCTCTTCCAGCACGGCCTTGAGAAAGGCCTCGGAGCCACTGACTTCAGCAGCTGTGTATTCCGGGATTCCGGCTCTGCGGCGGATTCGGTTGAGGTAGTCCAGGCCCTCGGTTATGTGCCCTGTGTGAGCACATGCCTCGGCGTACATGAGGTAGAGGTCTGCAAGACGGAAAACCGCCCACGGGTGGTTGGTCATTGAACCGGTGTTGTCGTTGCCCCATTTATCATAGCGAGTGTTCGGGTGCACCAACTTCTTGTTCCAGAATCCTGTTCTGGAATTGTTGTTCACACCATACTTGTCTGTATTGTAGCCATTCTCGTCCGGATTCAGGGCGTTGACGAAGAGCGGCGTACCGTTGGCGATTACCGGGGAGTATTCATCCCCGTCAAAAGATATTGCAGCATAGAACCGTGCCTCTCTGTTCGCGCAGAGGTTGATTACATTTTCCTGACTTCCTTCGAAACCTGCCCGTCTGAACCAGTCTCCCTCGCTAGGAAAGACAGGGTCATCGGCCGGGCGCTTTCCGTTTTTCGTGAAGAAGGACTCTACGCTCTGAAGTGTCGGGCTTATCATTCCCCAGCCTCCTTTCGGCTGCCCGTTCTCCTTCACGAGCACATAGTGGGGATATGACGCCCACGAGCAAATCTCGTTCGTGAGCCACAACATTCCCCAAAGGATCTCCTTGTTTCCCTGATTAGGACGTGCGACGCTGAGGTAGCGAAACATCATGACCTTTTTGGCAATCTCTTTCCTCGCCGACTCGTCCGTTACAGGTATTCTCGGGAGCGGAATGCCGTCGGCGGCTCTGAGAACCTCCGAATCCTCAACGGAAAAGAGCCTGTGCCCGTTCTCTTCAGCCTCCTCAATGGCTTCAAGACAGGCTTTCTCGGCCCGTTCCCATTTTGCCGGGTCGTAAGTTCCAGAGACTAATTCATGACCATAGCCCGGGGTCTCGAAGTTCTCGTTCTTCCATGACTTGTCGTAGAACGAACCGTTCCACAATGGCGACGCGGCAAGCACGAGCACCTTGGCCTTGAGCACCTTTGCGGCGAGCTTGGTCGCGCGTCCGTAGTAGCGGGCGTTGTTGTCGAAGCCTGTCTCCAGTTCAGGATAGGCCTCGTCGCATAGTCGAACTACATAGTCAGTGCACGCGTCGAAATGCGAACGTCCGGGAATATGCTCTTTGGACGTTGACATCGGAAGCTGCTCATCAATGATCGGAATCGGACCGCAGGCCGACATCAGTTTGTAGTGGTAATAGGCCTTGAGGAACTTCGCCTCCGCAAGGTATGCAGTCCTGTCGCTGTTCGTGAGGTTTTTCACCTCCGTTGCCCGGAGGTCGGCAATAAACTTGTTGCAGTAGCCTATCCCGGTGTAGTAGTCGCTCCACACGCCTCCGTTTGCTGCCACGTTGAAACCGGTAATTTGGTTGCACTGCTGCTTGCGGAAGTTGTCATACACCGTCTCCGGTCCCACAATCTCATCGCTTCCGAAAGCCAGCGTGTTGTAGGATAGGACCTTCGTGTTCTTGTTCAGAAGGGTTCCGTAGCATCCGTACAGATATTTCAGCGCGTCCTCGGCTTCCAGAAGAAAATCGTCCGGACCCTCGGTCTCCGGCGGTACCACGTCCAAAAATCCGCAGGAAGGAACTGCCGCAGTCAGGGAAAATAAAAGGAATAAATATGGCAATTTATTGTGTCTCATTGTCTTAAATTTTATTATGTGTCGTCACCTCGTTTTTCCTCAGAAATTGACCTGAACGCCGACGTTGAAGGTCCGGCTTAGAGGGTAGGTGCTGTATTGAAGCTCCGGATCCCAATACTTGAACTTCGACCATACGGCAAGGTTGTCGCCGCTTACATAGACCCTGCAATGTGGGAAGGTATATCCAACTTCAAGCGTCTTGAATCTGAGGAAACTGCCGTCTTTCATCCAGAATGTACTCGGATTGAGGTTGTTTTCCTGCTGTGCCTGTGCGGTTGCGAGCCTAGGCCACACGGCCTTGGAGTTGTCTGTGCCTTCTTTCCAGTAACCGTCGGCAATCCACTGCATCAGGTTGCGGTCCGCCGTCCATGACTGGTTGAAAGGCTGCATCGAACTCGGGTCAAGCATAATTTTCCGCTTGGCCGAGCCGTTGAAGAATACGCTCGCGTCCAACTTTTTCCATGTCACGCTGATGCCGAAACCATACTGTATGCGCGGAGTGCTTCCATAAGGGGAGAGCATCACCTTGTCCTCGGACGTGATAGCTCCGTATCCGTTTATGTCCCTGTATTTCAGATCTCCCGGCATTACGTGACTTCCGAAGAAACTCTGGTCGGCGTGTCTGGCAATGTCCTCTTCGTCGGAGAAGAACCCGTCGCAGATGAATCCGTATAGGGCATTGAGCGGCTTTCCTGTCTGGGTCTGCCATGAGTAGTCGTACTCTGGTTCGTCCTTATAGACCAGTTTGTTCGCCGTGTAGGTGAAGTTGCTACGCAGGTCGATGGTGAGTTCGGGAATAATTTCCTTGCGGTAGTTGACGCTGAACTCCACGCCCCGGTTGTTTACCTTGCCGAGATTTGCCCACGGCTTCACTCCCATATATCCCATGATGTCTGGGAATGACGCCCTCTCGATCAGTATTCTTTCCCGCTGGTAGTCAAACCAGTCGAAGACAATCTGGAGGTCGTTGAAAAGATGGATGTCCAGACCTAAGTCAAACTGTTTCGAGCGTTCCCATGACGGGTTCTCGACAGGATAGTCCGTGATAATCGGCCCGTTGTAATTGTAGGAATAGTCACTTTGCATTCCTGACTGAAAGAATGGTCCTCCGTAGAGATTGACCTTGTACATATACATATAGTACGGAGCATTGCTGCCTCCAGTCTCGTCGCTACCAACGAGTCCATAGGATGACCTAATCTTGAGGTGGGTCACCACATTCTTCAGCGGAGTCCAGAAGTTCTCATTGCTGACCACCCATCCGAGAGACATAGCCGGGAAGAGTTCGAACCTTTCGCCCTTGCCGAGCCTTTCCGTACCGTTGTAGCCGAAGTTCACCTCGGCGAGGTAGCGGTTGTCGTAGTCGTAGGTAGCGCGTCCGGAGAATCCCTGGTTGCGGCTCGGGAGCACTGATGTGCGGTACTGTCTCATCATGTACATGAGCATTCCCGTGACGGTGTGCTTTCCGAAGCGCCTGTTGTAGTTTGCCCTTGCATCGAAATAGAATAGATTGTCCGATGTCTTGGTGACTCCAGACTGGTTGATGTAGGTCTCTCCTTCCTTGAGCAGGTCGAGCACATATTTGTCTGCCACGACGTTATAGCTGTCGGGCGCAACACGGTAGAGATATGGCGAAAGCGACCTTGTGTATGAAGCGTATGACCAAGCGTTGAAGTTGACCAGTGCAGAGAGGGATAGCCCCTGAGTGATGAAGTCAAGCTTTTGGTCGAAGTTGAGCGAGACATTGAGCTTGTTCTCGTTCACCTCCTTGAAAGAGTTGAGCATGTTCGCGTAAGGGTTGGTGTAGTAGCTTCCCGAACTTATGAACTCGGAACCGAACTTCATGTGACCGCATCCGTCGTCTGGGAATACGGCCGGATAGAGCACTGGGTTGTTCTTGTAAATTTCCTTGAAAATCGCGTCAGACGATGTGTTCGGAGACTTGAGGTTGGAAATTTGCGCGTTCATCCTCAGTCCGAGTGTTGTCGAATTTGAGACTTTGTATTGGAGGTTGTTTTGGAAGATGTACCTCATCTGGTTGTGGTTGTTGTCCAGTGAGTAGTTCTTCGGAACGTTCAGCATTCCGCTGTCGTGGTTGAGCTGAAGGGACATGTAGTATGTCACGTGTGAACCTCCTCCCTGGATGTTGATGTTCGCCCTTTCGTTCATCGTGAACTTCTTGAGCATGAGGCTGTACCAGTCTACGTCGGGATAGACGTACTCGTTCACATGATTCCGCGTTCCCTCAATCTTCACGTCGCTATATTTCTGAAGCGGAGATGACGACCGCATCCTATGGGCGTAGTTGTATGTTTCCATGAATGTCACGCCGTCGGTGTAGTCCACGACATTTACCGGCTGGGGGAACGAGTGCTCGTAGGTGACGTTGATCTTCGCCTTCGTATTCTCCGTTCCCGTCTTTGTGGTTATAAGCATGACTCCGTTGGCTCCTCGTGCCCCGTAAATCGCCGTGGCGGAAGCATCCTTGAGAATAGAGAAAGATTCGATGGTCTCGGAGGGGATATTGTTCAGGTCAGCGGCGGAAATCTCAACTCCGTCCAGCATTATGAGAGGGGTGGAGCGTCCGCCGAAGGTGTTGATTCCGCGGATGTAGAATGAAGACGTGCTTCCCGGCTCGCCGCTTGTGGTGACTGAAATTACTCCGGAAAGCTTACCGGCAAGGTTGTTTGTGAGCGATGATGACGGGGCGCGGAGTTTGTCTCCCGCCACGGCGGTGATTGAACCGGTCACGGAAATTCTCTTCTGCGTACCTGCGCCCACGACCACCGCGTCCATAATCTCGTTGTCCGGCATCATCTTGACATTCAGTATTGCCAGGTCCCCCACGAGAATCTCGCTCTGGCGGAATCCGATGTAAGAAAATATCAGCGTGGCGTTCTCAGGGACTTCGATGCTATACTCACCGAGATCGTTGGTGATTGTTCCCGTGCCGGTCCCTTTGACCAGAACCCCGGCTCCAATCAAAGGCTCTTCTCCGCTGTCATCAGTCACGACTCCCTTTACAATGTGCGTGGACGAGGTTTTTTTCTGCGGCGCCGTTTTACTCAAGGAAATCTGCTTCCCCCGGATGCTATACCCGATGCCGGTTCCGTAAAAGAGTTTCTGAAGCAGCTCGTTGATAGTCGCTCCGCTGACAGATATGGAGACGTGCTGCCCTGTGTCTATGTCTTTGTTGAAGATGAAAACATAGTCAGTCGTCCGTTCTATGTGGTCGATGCAGTCTTGAATTGACCGATCGGTCATCGAAAGGCTCAGTCCCGCGTCCTGCGCCAGGACCGAGCCTCCGAATGTTGATGCCATACAGAACAAGACCATTAATGTCGATAAGAATTTCTTCATTAGTCCGTTCTTGCTTTTATGTGTTTCAAAAAATGAGAATTGTTTTTCACTTTTCTGTGGGGCTACAGTTTCTCAAAAGTCACGGTCTGCGGGTTCGTGTTCATGTCGACTGTCATCCTGTAGGTTCCGTAGTCGTCCCATTTTGAGTTAGCGTCCGTCCAACGGAGGTTGCCGTCAGTGCCCTGGGTGATTTTCCCGGTCTTGTCGTTAAGGTTGACACCGCTCACGATGCCGCCGTTCCACCAGATGTTTCCGAAATATTTGAAGTTTAGGCCGTTGGCCCATCTGTCATAAGGCTCAAGCTCCCACCATCTTTCTCTGTAACGGCCTGTGAACTGATAGACCTTGTCTCCAATTTCAGCCATGAACGCAAGAGCTGTTCCGTCAACATTCCAGCCGACGCAATTCTTTATTGTAACCGACGCGACCCCTTCTCCGCTGAGGAAAAGTGTTGAATATACTCCTCCATTGTTCTCAGACCTGAAGATTGTCCAAGAATTGTCAGGAATCTGCTTCCCGGAATCAGACCAGCTGTTCTCGCGCGTTCCCAAGCGTAGCACGACCGTGTAGCTCCCCGTCTTTGAGTTAAACTTGCCGTCCTTGAGGAAGTCCGGGTCCTGCCTTACATATTCAAGGTCATTGCACCCGCCGAAGGTCACAGGCTCGCCCTTGGTGAAGTTGAGGGTCGCGGTGTATTCGTTGTTTCCTGCGTATGTCATTGCAGTTCCGTTCACCGAAAGTTCGAGAGACTCCACTTTCTCGATGCTGATGGTCATAGGGGAGGCCTTGTAGTCGAAGGTTACCTTGTGGTAGCCTGCTTCGCAACTCCACTGCTTCAGGCCGTCGCTGTTCAGAGTAATCCCGTTCTCGCGGGAACTGTCCTTGAAGTACCACTCTCCGGAACCGGCATAGTTGTTCGGACCATTCCAAGTGTTCTCCGCCCACATATTCTCGCCGTGAATCTTGAAGTTGCTAGCCGCTTTGAACCAACCGTACCAAGTTGCCTTACCCGCGGTCTTGTCTACGGTCATTTCATACTTATTCATCTCCCAACTGAGGTTGTCTCCCACGATCCAGAACCTCTCGCCGGTTTCTTGAATCATCGAGAGTTTGTTCGTGTTGGTGTCGAGGATTATGGTGTAGTATTTCTCCCCGTAGTTCTTTCCGCCGTAAGACTGGATTTTGAGGGCACGCACTTCTTTCGTGTATTCTATGTCAAACACGCGATTTTGCTCTGAAACCCACGGATCGACTGGCGCGTAGTAGAATCCGCTTGTGCCGGCAACAAACCAGATGTCATATTCCTGACCGCTGAGCCACTGATGCTCAAGCTTATATACGCCCGGCTCGACCTCAGTCATCGGGAAGTCTCCCTTGGCCTGTGGGTGGGTGGAGGACATTATCGGTGCCTGTCTCTCAACCTTTGTGGCGGCATCAAGGTCAATGTTCACCACGTTCACCGCTCCGGCGACCCATTCCTTCTCCTCCTTTGAAACGAACTGATAGACAGATCCGTCCGTGGTTATGGTGTAGGTCACGCTGCCTGCTTCGTTTGCTGCGACCTTTGTTGGAATCACGGTTGCATAGATTCCTTTGGCCTCACCAGCGGTCTTTGCCACGACAATCTCCGGTGTACGTACAGAAACGCTGACTTCATTGCCAGACCCCTTGGCGGAGGTCACTTCGCCATCGAAGCCTGCCGTGATGCTGCCTGCAATCTGTGCCGAGCCGGCGCTTACGCTGATGCTCCTGAGCTGCTCCGTGCCGGAGGCGGTGCTGCTGAATACATTGAACCTGAGCAGCGCTCCGGCCATGCGGAAGTATGCCTCGCCGGAACTGCTTTCCGCTCCGATCGTGATATCCGCAAGCTGCCCTTCAGCTGAACCTTTCGCGCCGCCGACGAGGAATAGTCTGTTGCCGGAAATCCCCGGAGTTTCCTGGGTCTGGGAGCTCGGAACGCTGAAAGTCACGCCTGTTTCCGAAACCTCGACTTTGGGCGACACGAGCCTATAGTTGCCGTCAGCGATTCCGCTGAAAGAAAACGCAGCCTGACTTCCTTTATTCGTTATGTCCTCTGATGTCAAGGCCGCTGATTCGTGGACGGAGTAGTCTGACAGTGAGACCAATGCAGCAGTTTCACCGATGCTCCACTGTGCCCGTGAATTATCCCCGATCCCCGCTTTTGTCGGGGCATAAATGGTCTGAGCCTTAATCGTGATGTTTCTTGAGACCGTTTCCGGTGTCTTTTCTTTCTGACAAGCAGCGAGAGAGACGGCTGCCAATGCCATAAGTATAGATATCTTTTTCATGTGTTGGTTATTTGTTTTTCAATTGTTTTCCGTGTTAAATTCGTTGTCCGTGATTCCTTCCTCGAAGTAAATCTGGTCGGTGCTGATGGTGGATGCGGCGAATCTCTCGTCGCACCCGAGGACGAGTACGTCCATCTGTGGCTTCTGATAATTCATTGATTCAGTTTTAATTGATTATTAAATATGTAGCAATTTATTTTTGATATTTAGAAATATGAGTCAATCTATTTCCCTCGACTCTAAAATTTGTCTGTCCTATGTATCTCAACTGTGTCTCCATCCGTTTCGAAACTTACCGGAGCTGTGAACGCAATCGTGTTGAGCACGCTTTCAAGTTCCTCTCGAAGGTCAATCTTTCCGTTGATGACGATGTCCTTGAGTGATTCCGTGTAATGAAACTTCACTCCGTAGTATGTGGCAAGTTTTTCTGCCACTTGTTCGATGTTCTGATTTCGGCAGATCATGCGCGGTTTGGTCCAGCCGGTCACCGCTTCCGTATCCACGGCCTGTGCCTCCGTCAACTCCCCGTTCTCGAGTCGAACCTGCTCGGATGGCGACAGGATGCAGGATTTTCCCCCATCGTTAGTTACGCTGACCTTTCCATGCACTAGCGTGACTTCCGAAAGATTGTCGCGCGACTTCATGTTGAACTCAGTTCCGAGCACGCTGACCTTCATTCCGTCGGCGCTGACTGTAAACGGCCGTGAAGCATCCTTGACGACGGAGAAATACCCCTCGCCGCAGACATAAACCCGCCTCTCTGTTTCAGAGAACGTGGACGGACATATAAAATCGGAGGATGAATTCAGATCCACGCGGCTTCCGTCGGGCAGGACGAGGTGAACCCAGTGTCTTTCGGGAACAATCACCCTACTGTATCCTTCATGTGCCGAGGACTCTATGCTTACGGAATTTATTGAGTATGAACCGTTTTCGGAAATTATAATTTCGGAATATCGCGAATCTATGTCTATCGATTTTCCGTCGGATAATACAAGTCTCGTGTCCTTGAGCCCAGGCATTTCTTCCACGGCCGCGATATATTCATCCATTGTCGGCAACTTTGTGGTCTCGTCGTATAGGTCTTTGAACAGCAGAACTGAAACGCAAGCGACAGCCGCCGCGCAGGCAGCCACCGTCGCCACCCTCCATGTCCTTGAGAGCCTGCGTCTGCCTGACTTAATCCTGTTCAGAAATGCTTTCCATCCAGCTGCCGTGTCCGGACTGATCTGACTTCCAGCCTCTAGAGCCTTTGTATACACGGCCTTCAGGCTCGCATATTTCTTCTTGTTTTCCTCGTCGGCAAGACAGTTTTCGAGTTCGCATCTTTCACTTTCCGACAATTTCTTTCCGAATGATTTTATGATAAGGTCTGTGTTTGTGTCCATATATTATACTTTGTGGTTTTTTATGATAATAGAAAACCTTCAAAAATAATCCTCAATCAGAGGCAATTTGCTCTTTTCATATTCATTGACACAAAAAAATCGGGATACCCTAATAAAATTTTAGGTATCCCGTAGTTTTTTTCTGTAGTCCGGTCGTTCCTTTGACGACAGGTAAGTGATTATCCTGCACTATTTTCATGTCATAGTCCCAAGAATATTAGCAGAATCATGTGTTTCTTCAGATTCAGGCGTATGGTTTTCAGGCTCTTGGTGATGTACGCCTCCACCGACTTCTCGGACAACCCCATCCTTTCAGCAATCTCCGAGTTTTTCATGCCTTCTTTCCGCGACAGACTGAAAACTTCCTGACATTTCTCAGACAACGACGACATTGCGGCCCACACAACAGAACTGATGTCTTCCATATTCAGTCCAGCATCGACATTTTCGGGAGACTCGATGTCCTGCATGATGTCGAGATATGCGTACAAGTCCGTTTTCCTGAGCCTATTGAGGCAGCGGTTACGCACTGATGTCCTCAGATATGAATGGAAGGACTCCGAAATGTCTATTGATTCTCGGTTTTTCCACAAATGGAGCATGAGGTCAAGAATTACCTCCTCCGAGTCTTCTCTTGACTTAAGAAACCACCAGGCATAGCGGACAAGCGTGTCATAGTAAGCGTCAAACAGCCGCTTGAAGTCTTTCCTGCTCCCCGTCTGCCTAAATTCATTCCAAAGAATATTTCCTTCCGCAGTCATTAAATTTTTCCCCAATTCGAACTACAAATGTGGCGAAATTTTTACATAAATCAAACGGCATTCGCTCCAGATTTGTTCGCTTTCGCAGCGGTACTTCCAGATTACGGTTCTGAAATCCAGCCCAATGGTTTGACTCGGTTTGCTTTGGCAGGTCTTCCGTTCATACAAGAAAAGTTTGTGTCAAATCAAAATATCCTTCCATCTGTTCAACAAGTCATCAAAAGTCAGTCCCGTGCAGAGGATTGCCGGGCTAGTGCTTGGGCATGCGCAGGTGTGCAGATGTCCTACTATGTTTATCGTGTCGGGATGCTTTTTCAAGTATTGCGCGTAAGACTTGGCTGCCTTTTTCCCGTTGAACACAATTGTTGATATTGTCGGGTTCTTTCTGATAAATCCGACTATGTCATTGAACTCTCCACCACGGATATTCCCGTCGCTGCTGCCAGTACGTTCTGCTGCGGCGTAAACATCCCAGAGGGCAATATGACTTTGCGCAAGCATCTCCTTTTTTGCCGGATAGCTGAGCGGCACAGGAGAACCTGTTATTGTCGCTATGATTCTCCAGAAAAAGTTCTTGTGATTTGCATAATACTCTTGGCTTTCGATGGAAATGTCGCCAGGAAGGGAACCGAGTATCAGGATCTTCGGTTCACTGCATACTATAGGCTCCAAGCCTTGTTTAGAGTTTGTTGTCATTTGAAATGCTGATCTTAATTGGTGAAACACTCCTATCAATGTCAAATAGGAGAGGATAGTTCTTTACTCTTGCGGAAATCTGACTCGCCGGCACCGGTTTACCGTCCTTTCGGGCGTATAATCCCTGCCTGTTTATGAGTTTCGCGATTTCGGTAAATGTGAGTGCCGTCGATGCTTCTCGCAGCACTTTCTCAATAGCTTCGTGCAGTTTCATATCGTTTTTTATTTGCTCACTATTTCCGGAGTCGCATTCGTCAACTACCGGCTTTTCAATGTCATATTCCGGATTATCTTCCGCCCATCCGATGTTCAGCAGATCAACCAGCCGGCATCCTATTTTAGCCTTTTCAAGCCTCGCCTTTTTCAGCGCCTTTTCGAAGCGGAGCTTTTCATCCTCGGCAATGTCACCGGATTTTAGCTCGTATTCATCCCGCAGCCGATCTTCATCCCTGACAGCATAGAAAAAATCCGTCGCAGCTGCCAGAAGTGCCATATACTCGTGATCCGGAGACAGCATCGGAAGCGTCCCTTTCGTGCAATATTCAACATTCAAGTCAAAATCCGCATAGAATCGGAACGCCGAATAAAATGACATATACTCTTTTCCGTTGAGTATTGTGTATAACTGTGTTGGCGTAATATTCTTATGCATAGCATATTCGTTCAGGCCTTTGTATTGCTGCCTAATGATTTTCTTTATGTTTTCGGCAACTTCGGATGGAGTATGTGTCTTTTCCATATTTGAATTTTTACGCAAATATATATATTAAATATCAAATATCAAATAAAACTTAATATATATATTTATTTACCTTCTTGAGTGTGGTGCGATACTCTAATCTTATAGTCATATAGAGTCTTGGGGTGGAGAATATGAGTCTGTAATATAATTGTTGCGAAAATAACGGCAACGATGGGATAATCGTAAATGTGTTGCCGGTGAACGGAAACTGACGCTGCCTCAGGCCAGTTTCTTCTTGCAACCTCTAAGACCGGGAAGTAGTCCTAAATGCAAGACAGATGCTTTCGCACAAGGTGTTTTTTGCTTATTTTTGTGCCGTAAAACAATATTGACATGCTCACACTATACACATTGACATCAGGATTGCATAGCGAGGCGGCAGGGAAGCCGTCGGAAGAGAGGTTCATACGCGAGGTCGAGGAGAGACTCGGCGAAGGGTTTGACTTTCGGGGCGAAGATTTCACCGGATATGGAAAGACATTGGACAATGTCATCTATGTCAGGACCGGCGGGACTGAGGGCGTTTTCAAGAGCGTATTCTGCAACGACGGGCATCTGCAAGTGCCTGACAATAAACCGATAAGACTGCTGACCAGCGGCAAGAGCAATTCATTGGCAGCGTCAATGGAGATACTGTCATTCCTGAACCGGAACGGTTATCCGGGCGAAATCATACATGGTAGTCCGGAGGTTATCGCAGACAGACTGCGCCAAGGTTTCGCAGCCGGGAACAAATGCCATGTCAAGGCATATGACATGGGACGGATACTGGACGGGATGAAAGTCGGCGTGGTCGGGAAGCCGTCTGACTGGTTGATTTCCAGCAATGTGGATTACGAGACAGCCAAGGAACGACTGGACGTGGAGATCATTGACATTGACATAAGGGAACTTGTCCGTCGCGCGGAGAATCCCGACAGGAAGCATCTTGAAGGGCTGAAACTCAATGCATTGAACAAACCGAAATTCGGGCAAGCAATCACGGAGGCCGACTTCGGGAAAGCTCTCGACATTTATTGTGCAATGAAATCAATAGTGGATGAATACGGCCTCGGAGGCGTTACCCTGCGATGCTTCGACCTGCTTACGGCATTGAACAATACCGGGTGCATGGCATTGGCAATACTTAATAGTCAGGGAGTTGTGGCGACTTGCGAAGGCGATGTGCCGACACTGCTGTCAATGTGCGTTGCGCTCAAAAAATTCGGGACACCGGGATTTCAGGCGAACCTGTCACGCATTGACGGAGACAAACTGCTTTTTGCGCATTGCACCGTACCGCTGAGCATCGTCAGCAACTACTGCTATGACACGCATTTCGAATCGGGGATAGGAGTTGCGGTGCACGGCATCATACCTGCCGGCCCGGCGAAGATTCTGAAAATTTCCCCTGACTGCACCGAAATGTTTTTAGAGAATGTCAATGTCGTTGAAAATCAATACAATGACAATCTTTGCCGCACGCAGATTGTCGTGGAAGCGCCCGGGCTCGCCGACTATTTCCTGCGCTCCCCTATCGGAAATCACCACGTTGTCATTCCATAACTGATATTCTTATATAAGTTTCCCGTCACATGACTGACGGTGATATAATGATTAAAATATGTATTACGTAAGCAAAAGATTCGAGGTGTCCGGAGCGCATTATGTGACGACGGACCACAGGAGCAAATGTGAGGAACTTCACGGCCACAACTGGATCGTGATAGTGCATTGTAAGTCAATGACTTTGAACGATGACGGGATGGTGACGGACTTCACGGAAATCAAGCGGAACATAATGTCCCGCATTGACCATAAGAATCTGAACGAGGTGCTGCCGTTCTCCCCTACTGCAGAAAACATCGCCAAATGGATATGCGATGAGACCGAGAACTGCTACAAGGTCGAGATCTGGGAGTCAGAGAACAACAAGGCGATCTACGAAAAGGATTAGCCCCGCTTTACTCTACGAAGCGGACTTTGGATTCGTCTCTCGGCTTTGCGGCAGGCGACTCGTCAGGATAGCCGAAAGCGATGGCGAAGAGCAGTTCGTAACCTTCCGAGAAGTCGAGTTTCTTCAGGAAATCCGGGCACGAATCTGTCAAGAACCGTACAGGACCGCCGAGGCAGCATGTGCCAATGCCCAACGACTGGGCAGCGAGCATCATGTTTTCGCCAAGCAATCCGCAGTCAATCTGTGACATACCGGCGTCTGCCTTATGCGCCACGAAAGCGACTGTCGGAGCATTGCGGAACATATTCACAAAGCCGGGGCGCGCTGCCTGGTCCGGATTCGTCTCCGCAAAAATCTTAGTCACCGCAGCAATCTCATCCGCATTGTCCAGGACGCGGACTTCCCAATTCTGGCTGTTCATCGCGTTAGGAGCATTGATTCCGCATTTCAGAATCACATTCATAGTGTCGCGCCCGACAGGAACTGCCTTGTACGCACGCACACTTCTCCGCGCCATGATATTGTCAATGACAGGATTAGTAATTTCGCCACCCGTTTTTCCGCCATTCGGCGCGCAGCCCGCCAGCAAGGTAAGTGTCAATGCCACAGGCAACATTGTCAATGCAATTTTCTTCATACTCTATTATTTTTTCCGATTACAAATATAAGTAATCCTTAAATCTTTGCGAGTCTTTTCGGTCTATCATATGCGCTTTATCTACCGATTCCAATATGGCCGCAAACGACATTATTCCGTCAATATCATTTTCATCAGTTCCTCATTGGCCCTGTTGTTTACCGACGCATCCTTTACTTCAGAAAGATAGTCGAGCGTGGCAGAACATTCGCCTGTTATATCCACGCCGATTACTTTTTCGTGGGCATAGATAATGCGCAGCACGGCTTGCATCTGCATGAGGCTCATGTCTCCATTGCTCCAATCTGTAATGGCGTCTTGCTTTCTAAGCACGTCCTTGTCTATGGAAATATATACTGGCTCATGTATCAGTTTGCCTGCCTTTGAAGGCCATGCCTGATGATGGTCGATTTCCGCTTGACTGTAGAACATCACCTTTTCTCTTAGATGAACAGGCACTTGTGATATAAGCTCGTCTGAAGCACCTACGATAATGATGTTTCTTACAAATGGATTCTTCTCTAACACATCTGTCACCCAACCGCCACATGAGACAACACCATCCCATTGAGGTTGTTGCATGTCCGGATGATGGTCGAATACAATTAGTGTAAAAGGTTCCTGGAGTTTTGATACCCAATATTCTGTCAGATAATGGTAATCGCCGGAATCTATAAAATGTAGAGCTTGAGCGGGATAGGGAGCAAGAAGACTATGCAGTTTTCTCCTTCCTTCCTCATCACAATAGCAGTCCACACCATTTATGTTGCGGCAATCAACATGGGTGATGTTATGACCAGAGGCAAACGATTCATAATCATATATGCCTGTAAAATCGAGAAGTATAATAGGAAATTTCTTTATCATGAATGCGAAAATACATATTATTCTTGAAGTGCCCGATTATCTTTTTAAGGAAGTGCCCGATTATCTCCTCTTTAAGGGAGCATTTGATTATTAACATCTCGTTTCAATCCTGGAAGATAGCAATAGACGAGAAACGCTGGCACTAAGGTCGAGAAGAATTGCAGATAAGTAAACGCATACAACAGCCAACCAATCCCGACTATAACTCTGATAGAATACAGGCCAACAATTGCTATCATCACCAATCTCCGCAATGGTAACTTTCTGATATCGCCAGCAGCTGCGAGCGCATAAAAGCCCGCAATGGTAAAGCCAGCTGCCAAGCAAACCGTAACAACATACAACAGCCATTCCCGCCCAAAACAGAGATGCTTCATTTCCTCTTCTTTTCCTCTTCTTTTCCTCTTCTCTTCTTTCCCTCCCCTCTTCTTTTCTTTTCCTTCTCTTTTTCTCTTCTTTTCCATCCTCATCCCCTCTTCCTTCCCCTCCTCTTTTCATCTTCTTTTTCCTCCTCATTTCATCCTCTACCGGAATCCAACTTTCTTTTATTTTTCTTATCCATTTTCCGTTCTACTTTTTATCACCACCTATTTGATGTAATGAGATTACAAAGATATGCATTTATAGGGCAGATGACATTGCTGTCCAGTAAAAGTTCCGGAAATCCAGACGACGGGGGCAGAAGGGTCTGATTTGCCTACGAAAATTCAGGGATCTCCACAGACACAGGCGCGCTGTAACTTAACTTGTTTTCATGATGTGTACAGGGCGGTCATCACTATGATGGGTAAACCGAACAGCGGCATAGCCCGCGGCGAATTGCGAAGCACCCGGGGCTGAGCGGGCTCTTGCCGCTGTTCGGGACAACATTCATTAAAGCCGACGTGGGCAAAAACCCGCGATCTGCACCCGTGAAGTTCAATGAGAAGAAGGACGGGGGCAGAAAGGCCTGATCTGCACACGTGAATCCAGCCACGGGGGCAGAAGACCACGATTCGCCCCCGCCGTCCTATCACTCTCGGGACTTGGAAAGCGGAAACATTGCATCAACGTCATACTTGGTGAGACCAAGCATACGGCTGACCTGACCATTGGAAGAACGATACTCATAGTGCAGCTTTTTCGCCAGTTCCCGGACCTGCGCCTTAGACAACTCTTTTACGGAAGATACACCATATACTGATTGCAAGATCTTTGACAATTGGGCATACATTTCATTGTCAGTCAGGAATTCACCATCATCCAATTCCTTGGCAATCCCCAAGTATTCCTCCACATTCTTGGTCAACAATGAGAAGTAATGATGAGCGTCACGGAACATTGCCATTCCTAGTTTTACGGCACAATAAGAGGATGGCATCACATATCCGTTCATCATCTGCATTGACTCCGGATTTTCTGGGGGCCGTGCCTTAAAAAATTTTCGCAAATCCCTGTATGGCATATCTTTAAGAAGCGGCAAGCCTTTCGGTTCCATGTTAAAATAACAAAATCCAGTACCCCAGGGATACGAAAACGGCGTATGATTCGGCTGGACAACATAACCATTACGATTGACATACACGATCACGTTTCTCAATGAAGCGAGATCCTTGATCTTCTTGAGTGTCATCTTAAATTCATCAGCAAGAACGACATTCCGCTTAGCGAAATAACGAACAAGACGGTGGCGGAACACCGCGAAAAAATCATTGACCCGTTTTTCCTCTCCTGTCAATACAATGTGAAGATGGTTGCTCATCAATTCAAACGCCACGATTGCCAATTCAGGAAACTCACTACTGCATTTTGCCATCTGATTCATGGAATAACGATAGTCGTCATCATCGGAAAAGATTATCGATGTCTCCTTCCCCAGCGTGTAAAGATGCCACCAATCATGTTTAGTGTACGAAAACGTGGCTTCGCATTTCGCTTCTGCTTCACGAAAAGAATATTTTTTCATAATGTTAGATTTGTGATACGCCAGAACATTTACACGTCTGACGCACCGATTATTATATACTATATCAACTATCAGTGTCAGGATAACTTTCCTGATTCGTTCTACGAATATACTACAATTAATCAAGAACAAGAAACGTTTTAGAAGAAAATCCGCGTGGCAAAAGACGGATCCTTACACGTGACGAACAATGAGAAGAACGACGGGGGCAGAAGGGCCGAATATGCACACGTGAAGTTCAATGTGAAAGACGACGGGGGCAGAAAGGCCTGATCTGCACACGTACATTCCGGGACATCCTCAGGCACAGGCGCGCTGTAACTTACCTTGTTTTCGTGAGGCGTACAGGGCGGCCATCACTATGATGGGGAACCCGAACAGCGGCATAGCACGCGGCGAATTGCGAAGCACCCTGAGCTGAGCGGGCTCTTGCCGCAGTTCGGGACAACATCCATGAAAGGCGACGGGGGCAGAAGGGCCGGATCTGCACACGTGAATCAAACCACGGGGGCAGAAACCCGCGATTCGTACCCGTGAAGTTCAATATGAAGAACGACGGGGGCAAAACCCCGCGATCTGCACCCGTGGAGAACAAAGTGAAGAGCCACGGGGGCGAAACCACACAATCTGCTCCCGTGACCAAGCCCCACGACCCCTTTCTGGCAAAATTCCACCCCAGGCACTAAAATCTGAGACAAAATTGAAGCCGGAACACGAAATTTGAAAGTAAAATCCGTTTCGGAATGAAAATAAATTCTTATATTTGCATTTTGAAACGAAAGCGCGGAACACCTCGGCTTAAAGGCAGGAAAAAAACAGCTTCAACGCAAGAGAAGCGAATCTGTTTCAGCGGAACAAGCTTCAACGCAAGGGAAGCGAACCAGATTCAGCGGAACAAGCTTCAACGCAAGAGAAGCACCGCTGCCTCAAAGCCGGCAAACGACTCCGTTTCAGACTTAGATTTTACACTTTAACTTTTGATTATATCGCAATGTCCGGAACACAGAAAAACGAATTTGACGTCATCGTCATCGGTGGCGGCATCACCGGCGCAGGAACCGCACGAGACTGCTCATTGAGAGGCCTCAAGGTCCTGCTGATTGAACGTCACGACATCGCTGACGGCGCCACAGGACGAAATCACGGTCTGCTTCACAGCGGAGCGAGATACGCCGTAACAGATCAGGAATCCGCAGCCGAATGCATCCAGGAGAACATGATTCTCAAGAAAATCGCCAACCACTGCGTAGATGACACATCAGGCTTCTTCATCACACTACCGGAAGATGACCTCGCATATCAGGCCAAGTTCGTGGAATCATGCACCAAAGCCGGAATCAAGGCCGAAGTGATAGATCCGAAAGAAGCCATACGGCTCGAACCGTCAGTCAATCCGGACATCATCGGCGCCGTAAGAGTGCCAGACGGATCAGTGGACCCGTTCAGACTATGCTCCTCAAACGTAGTTGACGCCAAACTCCACGGAGCGGAAGTCCTTGTATATACGGAAGTTACAGAATTTCTGCGCGAACAGGACAGAATCTCCGGCGTAAAAGTCCTCGACCACAAAACCGGCGAGACAGCAGAATACAGAGCACAGATAATCGTCAATGCAGCAGGCATCTGGGGCCATCACATTGCCGAAATGGCCGGAGCACAGATAAGCATGTTCCCGGCCAAAGGCGCGCTCCTCATCTTCGCACATAGAGTGAACAGCATCGTTCTCAACCGATGCAGGAAGCCGGCCAATGCAGATATCCTGGTACCGGGCGACACAGTCTGCGTCATCGGAACCACTTCAACCAGAGTACCTTACGAAGAGTGCGACGACATGCGCGTAACCCCAGACGAAGTGAAACTGCTTCTGGCAGAAGGCGAAAAACTCGCACCATGCCTGAACGACACCAGAATCCTGAGAGCCTACGCAGGCGTAAGACCGCTCGTGGCAGCAGAAGGTGACACCAGCGGCCGAAACATCAGCCGAGGCATCGTACTGTTCGACCACGAAAAACGTGACGGAATCAAGGGATTCATCACCATAACCGGCGGCAAGCTCATGACATACCGTCTCATGGCGGAAATGGCCACCGACCTCGTCTGCGAGAAACTCCACATTGACAAGAAATGTGAAACAAGAGAAACACCGCTTCCGGGCTCCGGCAAGGGAGACGTACAGGAAGTGGCCAAGAACATCTGGACCAAGCCATCGACAGCACAGAAAGCCACAGCAGGACGTATCGGCAGCTTCGCATCCAAACTGAAATTCGACACCGAAGAAGAAAAGAGCCTCGTCTGCGAATGCGAGGAAGTACCTGAAAGCGAGGTTGTCAATGCCATTGAACATCTCGACGTACACAACCTGGTGGACCTGCGCCGCAGAACCAGAGTCGGAATGGGAACCTGTCAGGGCGAACTCTGCGCATGCCGTGCAGCCGGACTCCTCGGCAAAGCCCACGGATGCACACAGCGAGCAAAACAGGACCTCGTGCAGTTCATGAACGAAAGGTGGAAAGGAATGTTCCCGGTAGCCTGGGGCGAAACCATGCGTGAAGCCGAATTCACATCATGGATATATTCGGAATGTCTCGGAATAGGTGACGAGGCTGAAGACGGCACAACCCCTGAAACACCTGTATTTGAATAAAACAGCAGCATTATGAAATTCGATACAATAATAATAGGTGGCGGACTCGCAGGACTTGTATGCGGACTCAGGCTACAGAAAAACGGACAGAAATGCGCAGTAGTCGCAGCCGGACAGAACGCAATGCACTTCTTCTCAGGCGGTTTCGGACTCCTGTCAAGACTTGACGACGGCACACGCGTGGACGAGCCGCTCAAAGCCATCCCGTCACTGGACGCCGCACATCCATACTCGAAAATCGGCGCAGAGAAGATTGCCGCATATGACAATGAAATAAAAACACTCCTGAAAGAAGTCGGCATCCCCGTAGAAGGCGACGCCACCAGGAACAGATACGTGATTTCAGCATCAGGCGCATTGAAACCGGCATGGCTGACAGTCGAAGACATCGCATCAGTCGCTGACAAGACAGAGAAAATCGGAAGCAAAGCATTGATAATAAACGTGGAAGGCTTCCTGGACTTCAACACATCCTTCATTGCCGAGTCATTGGAAAAACGCGGAACCGCATGCAGAATCGCAGCCGTGACGACAGACGAAATCCGCAGGCTCAGACAGAATCCGAGCGAAATGAGAGCGACCAATATCGCAAGACTGCTGGACAAGGAAGAAGTCCGCACGAAACTGACCGGCGCCATCAAGGCTCTTGTCAATGACGAGGACTGCATCATACTTCCGGCCGTATTCGGACTCAAGGACAATGCAGCAGGACATAAGATCGCGGAAGAACTGAAAATCAAGACATTGTTCGTCGGCACACTTCCGCCGTCAGTACCCGGAATCAGATACCAGATGGCATTGAAGACCGCATTCGAGGCAGCAGGAGGCACATTCATGAAAGGCGACGAAGCAGTAGGCGCAGAATTCGACGGAGACAAAGTGTCAGCAGTAAAGACCGTAAACATGGGCGACATCCTGCTGACAGGCGAAAACTACATCCTCGCTTCAGGAAGCTATTTCGGACACGGACTGATTTCCGACTCAGAAAAAGTATATGAACCGGTGTTCGGAGCAGACGTCATTTTCAATGCAGACAGAAACACCTGGTACGACAAGAACTTCTTCCACAAACAGGAATACATCGGCTTCGGCGTGGACACTGACGAGAAATTCCACGTCAGAAAAGAAGGCAGGAGCATAACGAACCTCTATGCGTCAGGCTCAGTGCTCGGCGGATTCAACCCACTTCACGAAGGTTGCGGAGCAGGCGTTGCACTCATGACAGCATTCAATATAACAGACTCAATATTAGGCAGATAGAATATGGAAGCAAAAATCACAAATGAAAACAATTTCGAGCAGTGCATCAAATGTACTATCTGTACTGTATATTGCCCGGTAACCCCCGTAAGACCCGAATATCCCGGACCTAAACAGGCCGGCCCGGACGGAGAACGCCTCAGACTGAAGAACAAATACTTCTTCGACGAGGCGCTGAAATACTGCCTGAACTGCAAACGCTGCGACGTAGCCTGCCCGTCAGGAGTAAAAATATCCGACATCATCCAGGAAGCGAGAATAGAATTCAGCACCCACGGACCGAAACTCAGGGACAGGATGCTCGCAAGCACCGACTTCATGGGAACACTGGCCAGCCCGTTCGCTCCCATTGTCAATGCCACCCTGCCTCTGAAGCCGGTAAAAGCCATACTTGACGGTGTCTTGGGCATTGACCACAGACGGACATTCCCTAAATACTCAGGTACGAAATTCGAAAGCTGGTTCAAGAAGAACGCGGCCGGAAAACAGGCCGCATTCAAGAACCAGATAGCATACTTCCACGGCTGCTACGTGAACTACAACTATCCTCAGCTCGGAAAAGACTTCGTGACAGTGATGAATGCGCTCGGATACGGAGTGAACCTGCTGGACGGGGAGAAATGCTGCGGCGTGGCAATGATCGTGAACGGCCTGACCGAAGGCGCCAAGAAACACGCCAAGCACAATGTAAAAGTACTCCAGAAGGCCGTGGACAAGGAGATGAAAGTGCTCACGACATCATCCACCTGCGTGCTTACGATGCGCGACGAGTACAAGGACCTGCTGAAAATAGACAACTCCGGAATAAGAGACAGCCTGCTTCTTGCCACCAAGTTCATCTACAGCCTCATTGACACGGGCAAAGTCAAACTCGCATTCAAGAAAGACTACAAGGCACGGATTGCATACCACACACCTTGCCACCTCGAGAGACTCGGTTGGGGAATCTTCTCCACATCACTGCTCAAGATGATTCCGGGAGTGGAATTCACAATGCTGGACAGCAACTGTTGCGGCATATCCGGAACATACGGTTTCAAGAAAGAGAATTATGAAGTATCACAGGCCATCGGAAAGCCACTCTTCGACCAGATCGGACGGGTTGCCCCTGACTTCGTGGCCTGCGACTGCGAAACCTGCAAATGGCAGATAGAGATGTCCACCGGATTTACAGTGAAGAACCCTATCAGCGTGCTTGCAGAAGCCCTCGACCTCGAAGCCACAGCCAAGCTCAACGGATAGGAACCGATTTTGAGCCCTTGTGGCGATGGTAAGTCCTCTCCTCGAGGGAGAGGATTTAGGTGAGGGGTAACGTGGATAAACAAAATGAGCGAGGGCCTTTTCTCCTTCACAATAGAAAACTCCCGCAAGCGAGCAGACAGTTCAGAACAACGGAAGGAACAAAAAAGGAATAGCAATGGAATATCTGTCAAAGGAACGCTACGACGAAATCGTGGCAGAACTGAACAGCCTCATTGACGTGGAGTATCCCCGGATAAAGGATGCCCTGTCAGAAGCGCGTGCACAGGGAGACCTCAGCGAGAACTTCGAATACCGCGCGGCAAGAAGGGCACAAGCCAAGGCCATAAGCCGAATCCGTTTCCTGCAGAAGATACTGCAGTATTCGAGGATCATTGACACCAAGGCATTGCCCAAAGACCAGATTTCGCTTCTGAGCAAGGTTGAGTTCACGAATCTTGCCACCAATGTACGTATGACCTACACGGTGGTAAGCCCGCACGAAATGAACCTTCAGGAAAGCAAGATATCCTGCAAATCCCCTATCGGCATTGCGCTCATGGGAAAGAAAGTCGGCGATATAGTGGATGTCAATGCCCCGTCAGGAACATTCCAGCTCAGAATCGAGAGCGTCACAATCGCCTGAAACACAAATCGATACAAAAAATTCATACTTACGCCATCTACGAGTTACACAAACGACGCGCAGATGGCGTCTGATATGAGATGATGTCCTGCCTCGTTCGGATGCATGCCGTCGTCGCAGAACAGCTCAGTAAAATCCCTGCGGGAAAGAAAGCAGGTAGTTATGTCAATGAGTCTGACACCTTCTGCCGCGGCAATCCGGTACAGCTCCAGGTTGTACATCTCGTGCCAGTTCCCTATCGTATTCACAGTGCCGCCGAGCCACCTCAGGACATTGTTCCGCTTCTCAGTGCAGAAACCAGAGCAGATATAGGAGTAGAACTTTATGGAGTCAATGGGCGGAAGCGAAAGCATGACCGGAATGCAGCCCAGTTCCCTTACCTTTACAATCAGGCTCTCATACGTCTCGCGGAACATCGACAGCGTAGTCTGGGGCACGTGGTCCTCGTCAGGACGCTCGGCGATAGCGTTCCAGTCATAATTGCAGTCATTGCCCCCGAACTCGAGAAACGCAAACTGCGAATCCCGGATCTGCCTCGTATGCCTGGCCACATCCTTCATGCCTCCTGTTACGGTATTGCCGAAACGTCCATAATTATCGATATCGACACCCATCCGTTTGGAACAGAGAGCAGCGAATCCAGAGTCCGAAATCACATAACGGTCTCTGCCCTTATCTTCTGTATTTTTCCCGGTGATTATCCCTTTCATGACCGAATCACCGAATGAAACAATCTTGTTACCCATCATAATGCCAAGTTATTTTTTAAGGATTACTAAACACGCTGCAAAAGTAAACAAGGCCGGCTATTCAGGGAAATAAAGGTGATAACGGTATAGGATTTGTGACAAAACAGGCGTTTCAGTGACAAAAACAGATATATAGTGACGAAAAAAGATTACTTTTGCATTCGTCACAACATAATGTTATGAACGACATCAACGAAATATTCAGGAAATTCTGGCCGCAGACGGTGCATATTGTTGCAATTCCAGCGTTTTTCTTCTGCTTCATGATGATCTACACACCATATGGAGCAGAGGGCTACTTCAGCGACATGAAACTGGGATATCCGTTCCATCTTGCGATGCTGACATGCATAATCGCCGCAAGTGAAGGCCTGAGCAGAAGCATTCTCTACATTTTCAGGAGAAAAATCAACAGGACCGCCTACCTCTTCTGGTGCCTGATGGACATGGTATCCGCGTCACTGTTCATGGGCCTGTACATATGGCTGATGAAACGCACCGCCATTTCGTATTTCAGCGCAGCAGCCTGGTCATTCGGGACAATGGCATTGACCACCGTCTATCCGTACGTGGTTATCTACCTGGCATTGCTCGCCCATCTGCGGAAGAAGCAGGCAGAAAAAGCCGAAGAAGGCCCGGACGACAGAATCCGGTTCTACGACTCCAGAAAGATGCTGAAACTGGTGGTCAATGTTTCGTCCATCTACTATATCAGCGCAGACGAGAACTACGTGAACATACATTATATAGAAGACGGCAAGACTAAAAAATATGTTCTGCGAAACTCCATGAAGAGCATCGAGGACATCTGCGCCAAAAATTCACTGGTACGGTGCCACCGCTCATACTTCGTGAATCCCGCGCATATCAGGATATTGAAAAAAGACGAAAACGGACTGGTGTTCGCGGACATTGACACACCGGAAACCACCAGCATCCCCGTCACCAAGAGGTATTACGCGAACGTCACCGCGATGCTGTGACGGACTCTCTGAAAATCGCGACCATCGTCTCTGCGATGCTGTAACGACCTCTCCGGAGAAACAGAATCACCGCGATGCTGTGATCAGTTTCCTCAGATTCTTTGAAAGTGAGATGGGATAATCCTCGTCAGACCTGTCCAACCATTTGAGAGCCAACGCTTTGTCACCGAGCATATAACAAGCGAGAGCGATATTGTACTCCGCGCAGGAACGCTTCATCATGCTCTTGGTGTCAGTCAGGGACATCCAGATTTCCATCGCTTCCTTCCACTTGAAATCATATGCCGCCAACGATGCAGCCTGCCACTGGGACGGATAATCGAAATACAATACAGTCAGCTGCTCATTTTTCCATTGCGGAGAAAAAATCCTTGCCGACAAGTTGCCGAACTTCTCGCCAGGCTTGGAAAGGGACTGCCAGAAAAGAGACGGGACATTGTCCGGCACCGTATAGAAATCCGTTTTCAGATTATCAGAAATCGTCTTGCTGCCGGCCCAGGTATATACAGTATCCACCTTTCCCATACTGTCGAACGCGTATAGACGGATATGCACAGGGACATTGACCTTATACTGGGCGGAAAGCCCGTCGGAAGCCGCCTGCATATCACCCACGGACAGTTCGCCGAACTCAGGAGAATCGAAAAGGAACACGATGTCCTCCCCCGTCTCCATCACCATATTCACCAGACTCTCCTTCGAAGCGTAGTTTGCAGAACCGTCTTTGGAACGCTTGTAGATAGGAATCGCCTCTTCTCCGGAGAAATAATCCTTCTCCAGGGCTGAGGCAAAACCATTCGCCATATACTTGCAGAACACCGAATCGCTCTGCGCATTGTCCTCAAGATAAACGACCGCCACGGACTTGCCGGCAAGGTCAATGCCGGACTTCGACGGATAACGCATCTCCACATTCAAACTGAACGCCTGCGGATCACAGGATGCCAACACGACAGCAGCCACGGCTGCCAATGCAACAGAAACAATCGGTTTCATAGTCTATAATATTTACAAAGATACGAACTCGGCAACAAGGTCATAATCACCGGCTTCCACGATTTTGACGTTCATGAAACCGCCCACATAAGCCTGCGGTTCCCCAGTCATCACTGAACTGTCGTAACGCACCATAATCTCACCGTCCACTTCCGGACTTTCAAATTCGCTGCGGCATACGAACACCCCATCATTGAAGTCATCGACTATCACTCTCACCTGCGAGCCCACACGGCTGGAATTGAAAGCAAATGATATACCATTCTGCAATTCCATCAGCCTGTCAAGCCGTGATTGTTTGGTTTTCGGCATCACGGAGTCCTTGAAGTTCAGGGCATCGAAAGTCCCCTCCTCCTCAGAGTACTTGAACGCTCCAAGTCTCTCAAACTTAGCCTCTTTCACGAACTGGAGAAGTTCATTGAACTCCTTTACACCCTCACCCGGATGTCCCACGATCATAGTGGTACGCAGCACGATTCCCGGCACTTTCTCTCTCATTTTCTTTATGAGAGCCCTCGTCCAGGCCCCGTCCACGTGACGATGCATCATGTCCAGCACCTTGTCAGCCACATGCTGCAAAGGAATGTCCATATACCGACACACCTTCGGATTCGTAGCCATCTGGTCCAGCACATCTTCCGGAAAATCAGCAGGATACGAATAATGCACACGCAGCCACTCTATACCGTCAATCTCAGACAGCCTTTGGAGCAACTCTCCGAGAGCACGCCTGTGATACAGGTCCAGTCCATAATAAGTGGTGTCCTGAGCTATCAGCACCAGCTCCCTGATGCCCTCAGAAGCAAGCACAGTAGCCTCCTTCACCAGTTCCTCGATAGGCACAGAACGATGCGCACCCCTGATGAAAGGAATCGCACAATACGAACAGCGCCTGTCACACCCCTCCGAAATCTTCAGATAAGCGTAAGGCAGATTCTTGCCCGTCCTCACACGCTCAGTCCGCCTATCCGGATGCACCTTCACGCCGAGAGCCTTCACTATCGGATCAATGTCCCTCGCACCGAACCATCCGTCCACTTCCGGAATCAATGCCGGCATATCAGAAATGTAACGCTGTGAAAGACAGCCGAATACAAATATCTTTCCGACCTTTCCGGCATTCTTGCGCTCCACCGCCGCCAAGATGGCCTGGATAGACTCCTCCTTGGCATCACCGATAAAGCCGCACGTATTCAAAAGCAGATAGTCCACATCCCGTTCCTCCCCTGCCGGCACGATTTCGTACTCGTCACGGATCTGGGCAAGAAGATGCTCGGAGTCCACTTCGTTCTTCGAGCACCCTAATGTAACTATCTGAATTGACCTTTTTTCTGACATTCTATTCCTCAGATTTCTGTTCTGCCTCTTCAGCCTCGCCTTCCTCCACGAACTCGAGAGAAGCGAAATTCTTCAGCTCATTGTACCAGTCCACTACCTTCTTCATGTGAGAAACATAGAACCTGTCCCCGTCATAATCAGGTACAGCCTTGGTAAACAGCTCCTTGAGCTCCTCAGCGGTAGCCTTCTTGGAAGACGGAGCATCAGCCTCGCCAAGCACAGCGTGAAGCTTCTCGAACACATCCTTCAATTTCAGTTCACCCTCAGAAGTATAGATGGAGATATCAGCCAATGTGGTGATCCTGCTCTTCATATCGAAACAAGTTCTGCGTTTGTCGCTCAACGCCTCTACAATTGCTCCATTACGAGCCTGAGCGATATACAGGAACAAGCCGTGCTGGCCTGACACCGAAAGAATTTTTGCCAAATCTGTTTTCATAACCTAAAAAATTTAAATATCATTCATTTTGGACAGCACCACCTGAATCTCACGCAAAACCGCCTCGGTCTTCGCCCTGAGCTCCTCAGGAGTCCCGTCATTATCGATAATATAATCAACCGCAGACACATCCACGCTCTGATTTCTGATCCGTTCCCGAACCGCAGCCTCATCCACACCGTCACGCTCGCAAGCACGCTTCACCCGCAGCTCCTCCGGCGCCCTCACAGCAAGGACAATGTCGAAAATCCCGCTGAAAGCAGGTTTTGTCAATGCCAATGCCGACTCCATCGCTACAATTTTTCCGCCACACTTGCCAATGTCCTCTGACACTCCCCCCGACACTTCATTCTTCCAAGCCTCAAAGTCCTCAATCACAGCAGGATAGACCACCTGCTCCATCTTGGACATATTTACATTGTCACTGAAAATCAGCCGAGCCAGCGCCCGTTTGTCGAACCGCCCGTCCTCCGTCCTCAACCTTGCATCCAACGCAGTCTCAAGCCGGGAAAGCAACTCCCCTTCATAGAGGGCCTTAGTCCTGCTGTCACTGTCGTACACAGGCACGCCCAGCTCCTCCATATACCTGGAGACCAGCGACTTGCCGCTGCCGATACCGCCAGTTATGAGCAATGTCAATGATTTCATTTCCCGCTCTCCACACAGTCAAACACCTCAGGGCTCACCGTATAGTCCAACACCCCGACAGGAACAGATTCCATATGCGGAAGACATTGGCCCTTAAGCGATTGGGTAAAATCATTGTAATCCACATACACCTTCACATCGTCAGTCGGAGCCGACGAAATCGGGAACGCACAGTGGAACGTCACCTCCGCCACAGACGGATAGATAATCAGCGACTTGCCCCGCGGAACATTCCTCGTGTCCACAGGTATCTGCACCTTGACCTCCACAAAACGCGAGACATTCAGACGGTAACGCACCGTGGCATCGGACATCCTCACGCCCTTGATCTTGTCGAGCTTCGCCTCTCCGTGAGCCGAAGCATCCAGGTCATTGAGCGTAAGCGACTCAGTATAAACCCTGTCAATGCCGGAAAGATGGAACGGTTCGCCGTAAATCGTAACAGAATCAGGCGACACCGAGAGGGTTCCGACATTGATATACTGAGGCTTGAAACTGAGCGAATAGACCGGCTGGACCGACACCCGCTTATGGTTCTCGAAAGGGAACCGGAAGGACAACGTATCGACCAGGAAGGTCTCCAGCTTGGTCCCCGTGCCGAAAATCTGCGCAGCGTACTTGTTCAACTCGTCAGACATGATGTAGTACATCTCCTCACTGCTCCGGTGCATATCCGACGAATTGAAACGTATGACCACAGGCTGCTGATTCTCAGCCCTTTCCAGCTGGATAAGGCCGAATCCCGTAGCGCGGCACCTCGCCATAGCCACAGACGTGTTAGAAGACTGGAAAGCATGACCGTTGATGTCGCACTGCGCCTGAACCGGCACACGGACGATTTCGGTATAGTTCAATGACAGATAATGTATCAGCCATATACTATAAGCCAGCAGGAGAGAGACAATAAAAAGCTTTGCATCCCTCCCGCTGATATTCAACTTTTCCGTTATTTTTCCGAACACGTTCCGCATAGCCTGAAGTCCGGATTATGGAACTACTGCTGCTGAGTTTCAGAGAAATCCTTTACAAGAGAATTCTTGTCCACTCTGAGTTTGGTGTCACCGTCCACCTTGATGATGACAGTCCTGTCTTTGATTTCAGCCACCTCACCGTAGATGCCGCCGATAGTCACGACCTTGTCGCCCTTCTTGAGGGCATTGCGGAACTTTTCCAATTCCTTCTGCTGCTTGCGCTGCGGACGAATCATAAAGAACCACATGATCACGAAGATGAGAATCAGCATTACCCACATTGACCAACCGCCGCCTACAGGCTGCTGACCAGCCGGTGCCTGAAGAATTAAAGTAAGAATATTCATTTCCAATAAAAATTTATTCTACAAATATAATAAAAGATTTTCCTTTTACGACAATCCTACTCCACCAGACCTGCTCCGCTCTTGACTATCTTGCCGTCAGCCACCAGTTTCGCGCAAAGCTTGTCCAGAAGTCCGTTCACGAACGAGCAGCTCTTCGGAGAACTGTAGTATTTGGAAATTTCAACATACTCATTGATAGTCACTTTCAGAGGAATCTCAGGGAAACTCTCCGCCTCGGCCAGACCAAGCGCCACAATAGATATATCTATGGAGTTCAACCTGTCCGCCTCCCAGCCTTTCACAGACGACGTGATGAGACTGTAATAGCCCTCGTATCCGGTAAAAGCGTTCTTCAACAGCCTGGTAACGAACACCTTGTCGCTCTGCACATCAGCTTCAGGATTCTTCTTCTTGAGAATGTCGCTCATATACAGATCCGGCAGACGCCAAGCCTTGCCTGCGGCCAGATCCTCCATCGTCCTGCAGCAGAAGGTCAATGAATATGCGAGATCATCTATCCAGTAAAGAGAAATGTCCTCAAGAATAGCCGCGAGCTGCGGATTGTCCACAAACTCCTTCTCAAATATCTTTATGAAAAGGCGGCAGTCCTCCTTGAGCGAACGGGACGGCTCGGCCATATAGTTCTGGAAATACTTCTTGCCCTTGAGCGAGTCCAGAACAGAACCGATGAGCAGGTCATACTGCGACCATGAGAGGTTCTTGCGCTCAAGCATCTTCTTGAAGTCAGGATCGTTCCTGAGGATTTCAGCCACCTGATTGTCAGCGAACTTGGTATTCGGATTCAGGTCCTCCTCCGTAGGATTGAACTTGTTCTTAGCAAGGTCGATGCGGTGCTTCGCCTCATCCGTCAATGGCATAACTATCGACAGCATAAACAGATACAGGTCACGTGTCGCCTCGCAGGACAACTCCAGTTCCTTCATCGCATCATCCAATGTCATCTTGCCCACAGATGCATAGCCATACAGCACCTTGAAAGCCTTTATCCTCAAAATTCTTCTACCTAACATAATCGAATCAGTATCTTTTTCACAAAATTTTCTCAAAGATACTACCATTTTTCAGAATTATCCTTATATTTGGTAAATAATTAAATTTAGCAAGGGAGATATGTACAACGATGATTATGAGGGAGGCTACTCCCACGATCGCTCCGGCGATGAGATCTATTCAAAGCCGGTAAGAGCAGGCAAAAGGACTTATTTCTTCGATGTCAAATCGACAAAAGGTAATAACGACTTCTACCTCACTATTACTGAAAGCAAACGCAGGGTTGAACAGGACGGCAAGTTCAGTTATGACAAGCACAAGATTTTCCTGTACAAGGAAGATTTCGACAAGTTCGCTGAAGGACTTGAGGATGTCATTTCCTATATCAGAGCCAAATGTCTGAAGGATGCGCCGGAAGGAGCCGCCGAAGTAAAGGCTGCGCCAGAGGTTTCTGTCAATGAAAAGGCAGAGGATTCTGACATGTTCTAATATAACCCCGTAGCATAATACGAAGAAGGCGGCCCGATTGAGGTCGCCTTCCTTGTTATTATATGCAGCGCATCACATATGCGCCGTGGGGATACACCGGGGATGCACCGGCCCCATCAGCACCTATTCTTTTATAGGGTCGCAGGTGAATACTACACCCAGACGCTTGAACACCCTGCGGTCCACCTCCGAAAGCATCACCGTCGAATGCACCTGACAGCCGGCAAGCTCAGGAAGCTGGGCCAATGCCCTGCGGCACTTGTCATCCGTAATGCTCAGCAGCGAAAGCGCCACCAGCACCTCATCAGTATGCAGCCTCGGATTATGTCCGTGAAGATAAGTAACCTTCGTCTTCTGGATCGGCTCGATCATATCACGCGGCAGAAGCTTTATATTATGGTCAATGCCGGCCAGATGCTTGATAGCGTTCAATATCAATGCGGCACTCGAACCCAGCAGCGGACTGCACCCGGCCGTGATGATAGTACCGTCGGCAAGTTCGATGGCAGCAGCAGCCAGACCACCGCTCTCCTCCTTCCTCTCCTTGGCCGCCACAGTCGTCTTGCGGAACGAAGTGTCTATCTTGGCCTGCTTCATCAGGGAGCCTATCTTATTGATTTCAGCATCATTGACAGCGCCGTCCGCCATCCTGCACAACGCATCATAGTACCTGCGCACGATTTCCTGCTTCGCGGCATTGCAGCAGATCTCCTCGTCGCACATGCAGTAGCCTATCATATTGACACCCATGTCGGTAGGCGACTTGTACGGATTCTCGCCGTAGATGCTCTCGAAAATGGCATTGAGCACAGGGAAAATCTCGATGTCGCGATTATAATTGACCGCCATCTTGCCATAGGCCTCGAGATGGTACGGGTCGATCATGTTCATATCATTGAGATCAGCCGTTGCAGCCTCGTACGCCAAGTTCAGCGGATGCTTGAGCGGCAGATTCCAGATAGGGAACGACTCGAACTTCGCATAGCCGGCCTTGATGCCCCTTTTGTGCTCCTGATAGAGCTGGGACAGGCACACAGCCATCTTTCCGCTGCCCGGTCCAGGAGCCGTAACCGCCACGAGAGGCCTGGTGGTAGGAACATAGTCATTCCTTCCGAAACCGTCCTCAGAGTCGATCAGTGCCACATTGTTCGGATAGCCCTCGATGGTGTGGTGGTAATAGGTCTTGATACCGCGCCTCTCCAGCTTGATGCGGTAGTTGTCCGCGCTGGACTGGCCATTGTAGTGAGTGATGACCACGGCGCTGACCAGGAAGCCATGCCGCTCGAACTCATCATGAAGCCGCAGCACATCCACGTCATACGTGATGCCCAGGTCATTGCGGACCTTGTTCCGCTCAATGTCCAATGCGCTTATGACAATGATGATTTCCGTGCTGTCGGCCAACTGCCTGAGCATACGCATCTTGGAATCCGGCCGGAAACCCGGCAGAACCCTGCTTGCATGATTGTCATCGAAAAGTTTACCTCCGAATTCGAGGTAAAGTTTGTCTCCGAACTGCGAAATCCGCTGTCTGATGTGTTCGGATTGAATTTTTAAATATTTATCGTTGTCGAACCCGTATTTCATAACGGGATTCAAAGTTACGAAAAAAATCCTTATATTTGAACTTTGACGACAAGATTCGTCATTTTTTAGAAACAAATTTGCAGAACAGATGAGTTCGATATTACTTAAGAATATAGTAGTCAACGGAGTCCTTTCCAATATGTATATAGAAGGGACGACCATCCGCAGGATAACTCCCGTCGGCATCGCTTCCGAAGAAGAAGTGAAGACAGCCTCAGGCGTGGAAGTGATGGACTGCGAAGGCAGGACAGCGGTGCCGGGATTCATTAACATGCACACCCACGCTGCCATGACATTGATGAGAGGCATTGAAGAAGACGTTCCTCTTACGGAATGGCTTGCGAAAATCTGGGAGACAGAGTCCAAAATCGATGCTGAATACGTTTACTGGGGCACGAAAGTGGCCTGCCTGGAGATGATAAAGACAGGAACCACCACCTTCAATGACCAATACTGGTTCTCCCCTTACGCCCGCAAGGCCGCTGTCGAGATGGGTATCCGCCCAGTAGTTTCATACGTCACACTCGACCACGGGAACCATGAGGAATGCGAGAGGCAGAAGGAACAATGCATCAGGACCTATGAGGAGTCACTCGGGCTTGATGACGGCGGCATATTCGAGATCGGCATCCACGCCATCTACTCCACAAGCGAGGAACTGATTCTCTGGGCCACCGAATTCGCGAGGAAGCACGGTCTGAAGATTCACATACACGTAAGCGAGACCGCTAAGGAAATCGCAGACTGCAAGGAGCAGCACGGCGGACTCTCCCCTGTCGAATATCTGGACAGGCTCGGAGTTCTGGGACCGGACGTTCTCGCCGCGCACACCCTTTGGCTAAGTGACAATGATGTGGAGATTCTCGGAAAACGCAGAGTGAACTGTGTCCACAACATAAACTCGAACACCAAGCTCGCGTCAGGTTATATGTTCAGGTACAATGAGTTGCGCGATGCCGGGGCCAATGTATGCATAGGCACTGACGGCTGCGCCTCATCGAACAATCTGGATATGCTCGAGGCCATGAAAACCTCTGCATTGTTCCAGAAAGCATGGAGGAACGACCCTAAATCATTGCCTCTGGAGGAACTCCTCCCGCTCGCGACGGAAAACGGAGCGAAGGCATTGGGGCTGAACACCGGCAGGATCGAGGAAGGCAGATTGGCGGATATTCTGATTGTCAATACCGATAATACCTTCTTCATTTCTCCGGGCTCATTCTTGTCGAATTTCATTTATTCAGCGCACAGCGACTGTATCGACCACGTCATTGCAGGCGGCAGATTCGTGATGAAGAACCGCAAGGTGAAGGACGAGGCAGGCATCATTGCAGGTGCGAAGGAACAACTAATCAAAATACTCTAAATCACATAGTTATGGACCCAAGATCAGAAAAAATTTTCAAGGCCGCTGACTATATCAAGGAGCGGCTCGACGGACGTGTTCCGGTAGCCGGAATCGTACTTGGAAGCGGATTGGGAAAGCTTGCAGAGAAGATCGAGAACCCTATAGTAATTCATTACAAGGACATCCCCGGATTTCCTGTTTCCACTGCCATCGGGCATAAGGGAAATTACATCGCAGGTGAGCTTGGAGGCAAATTCGTGATAGCGATGCAGGGACGCATCCACTATTATGAAGGTTATCCGATGGATATGGTGACATTGCCTATACGCGCGATGAAAGTGCTGGGTATCAGCTACTTGTTCGTATCCAATGCTGCCGGCGGTATCAATTTCGACTACAAGGTCGGTGACCTAATGATCATCAAGGACCACATCAATCTCCTGCCGAACCCTCTCATTGGCCCGAACCTCGACGAATTCGGTCCGCGGTTCCCAGACATGACGCATCCTTATGACAAGAAGCTCATTGCCAAGGCCAAAGAGATTGCTTCGGAGGCGGGCATTCCTCTTCGCGAGGGCGTTTATATCGCAGGTACAGGTCCTTCTTACGAGACACCTGCCGAGTGGCATTTCTTCAGGACAATCGGGGCTGATGCTGCCGGCATGAGCACTGTGCCTGAGGTAATCGTGGCAAGACACTCCGAGATTCCTGTTTTCGGAATGTCGGTCATCACCAATGCCGCACAGAAGGAGTTCGCGGCTGACTACAAGAACGATGGAGACGATGTCGTGAAGGCTGCGGACGCTGCAGCGGACAAGATGACATATATCTTCGCCAAAATCATTGAATCACTTTAATTTACGGTGACATTGCCCATCCTGGCAGTGTCACTTTTTTAACAGAAAGATATGGAATTCGGTTTTATCAGAGTGGCTGCGGCGATGCCGAGAGTGAAAGTGGCTGATGTGGATGCCAATGTGGAAGAAATCTGCAGAATGGCGGAAATCGCTGAGAATGAGCAAGTTTCCATCTTGGCTTTTCCGGAGCTTTCCGTCACGGGCTACAGTTGTGGTGATTTGTTTGCCCAGGAACTTCTGGTCAGCAGAGCTGAGGAAGGCGTAAAAAGGCTGAAAACATTCTCACGCGGCAAGTCATTGACACTGGTCGTGGGCGTGCCGGTAAGAGTGCGGGGCTCGCTTTACAACTGCGCAGCGGTCATCCAGAACGGGTCGCTGAAGGGCATTGTACCGAAAATTTACCTTCCGACCTATAACGAATTCTACGAATCACGCTGGTTCTCAAGCGGTTGTGATTTTCTTTCCGATACTCTGAGCGCTTACGGCCGGATTGAAGACAATGCCAAGGACTGCAGTTCGCCTGCAGCCGGTGCTGAAATCAGCTACGCCGGACACAAGGTGAATGTCTATCCGAATATGCTGTTCAATGTAGGCCGCGCGACTTTTGCCATAGAGATCTGCGAGGACCTTTGGACACCGATTCCGCCGTCTTCCCATCATGCTCTCGCAGGAGCTCAGATCATCGTGAATCTTTCTGCGAGCAATGAGGTCCTGATGAAGCACCAATACCGCAAACAGCTTGTCAGTCAGCAGTCTGCGAGGACGATTTCGGCTTACGTCTATAGTTCATGCGGTTATGGTGAATCTACTCAGGATGTGGTTTACGCCGGTTCTTCTCTGATTTATGAAAACGGAAGCCTGATGGCGGAGAACAAGAGGTTTTCGCTTGAGTCAGGGATGATATGCGCCGACATTGACATTGACAAGCTTTCCGTGCTGCGTCAGAAAGAGAGCACTTTCCACTCTGTGGCTCCGGACGGCACGGGTGACGGGATGGATGCACTGAGGTATTTCGCTGTGGCATCTGGTAATGGCGCTGCGACTGATTTCGAAAAATGTCTGAGGAGGCATATAGACCCGCATCCTTTCGTTCCGGGCAATGCGGCTGAGCGTGACGAGAGATGTCGCGAAATTACTGACATCCAGGTAATTGGCCTCGCGACAAGGCTCGCGCACATCCATTCGCAGACTGCCGTAATCGGCATTTCCGGCGGGCTGGACAGCACATTGGCATTGATAGTGACGGTCCTGGCTTTCGACAAGCTCGGCTGGGACAGGAAACGGATTATAGGTATCACGATGCCGGGACTCGGCACGACGACGAGAACGCATTCGAATGCTTCCGACCTGATGGCGGCGTTGGGTGTGACGTCTCTGGAGATTCCTATCGGGAAGGCTGTGGCGCAGCACTTCTCCGACATTGGCCAGAACCCTGAGGTTCAAGATGTTACCTATGAGAATTCGCAGGCACGCGAAAGGACGCAGATTCTTATGGATGTGGCCAACAAAGAGAATGGTATTGTGGTGGGTACCGGTGATCTTTCTGAACTCGCGCTAGGCTGGGCGACGTACAATGGCGACCACATGTCCATGTACGCTGTGAACGCCAGCATTCCAAAGACGCTTGTGCGATACCTGGTGGGCTGGGCCGCCGAGAACCATTTCGAGAGTGATGTGGCAGTGGCTGCCGGACATGGCGCCGTGGGGGCTTGCGGAGGTATTGTGGGTGCTGCTGGTGATGAGAGTGCTTGCGGTGGTGTGGAGGATCGTGGGACATTACTAGAAACTTCTCGTGGAGACTCGTCTGGCCGCAAACGCTCTGTGCGTGAGATACTTATGGACATCATCGACACGCCGGTAAGCCCTGAACTGAAGCCGGCGGACAGCGAGGGAAACATCACCCAGAAAACGGAAGACCTTGTGGGCCCATACGAGCTGCACGACTTCTTCCTCTACCACATTTTCCGTTTCGGCGCGAGACCATCTAAGGTTTACTTCCTGGCACGCAAGGCTTTCGAGGGCGTATATGACGACGCCACCATCCTCAAGTGGCTGAACACGTTCATCAGGCGTTTCTTCGCCCAGCAGTTTAAGCGATCCTGCCTCCCTGACTGCCCGAAAGTCGGCTCCGTCTCCCTCTCCCCAAGAGGTGACTGGCGAATGCCGTCCGACGCCTGGCGCACTATCTTCCTGAACGACCTGCCGGAAAGATGATTACTGCCTTTTTATATTCTCGATGACACAGCTATGCTTTTTGGTGCTTCGGTCATAGTTGATTCCGACTAAAACTATGTCGCCGAAATATGACTTGAGCGCATCGCCGTAGTTTTTCTGCTGAATTTGGCGGATAGCCGTATCTGCGTCTTGATTGAATTTCAGTTCAAGGACGATTGCCGGTAAATCAATATTCTTATGTGGCACCAATACGATATCGGCGAACCCTCTGCCGGTCGGCAGTTCACGAACTATACTGTAACGGGATCTTGCTGTATAGAAAGCCAATGAGAGCACACAAGCCAATGAATTCTCATCATTGTATTGGAGCAAACTGGTATTTTGTTCGTGAACTTTATCGACGCATGATGCTACGATGTCCGCATCGCCATTCAGAACACATGACAATAGATAATCCGATTGCTTTAAGGCGTCATTGACTTCGGACCAGCCGGAGTCAGCGATGGCAGTTTCGAACTCCTGACGAACTTCATAATTTGGAATGTTGGCGCACTTTGTTTCAGTATTGTAGGAAAGATATCCCAAGTGGCACAAGAGCGTAAGAACGTCATCCTTGCAGTCAATCTTGTGCATGTCGTTGCTGAATCGAAGGGAGTTCACCTTGACCGGAATATCATTGAGAAGGGATACGACATCATCTTTCAGCCCGTCGAAGTTCATTGTAATATATTGAATCAGGCTTTCGAATGTATTTGTGCTTGCCCAATAACTGGCGAAGGACTTTCTTTTCAGAGCCCGCATGACTGCAAAAGGATTATAAATTGCCTTTTCGGAACCTAATTCATATCCGTCATACCAAAGCTTCATTTGTCTTGCATCCATACCGGCGTCATGACATAGACCGGCAACCTCTTTTTCTGTAAAACCGAAATATGGAGCAAGTTGAGCCGGACTTAGCATCGTGTATTCCTCGAAGTTATTCAAAGCAGATTGTGTATTGTACCGTTTGATTGGAAGAATACCGGTCATATATACACACGCGAACACATATTCAGTTTTGCTTCCCTTGAACAACCGACGCAGGAAATCAACATATTCATCCATCAATGCCTCATAACCTTCACGACAAAGCGCATCCCACTCATCTATAAGACAAACGAATTTTTCGCCAGTCTGATTGACGATGTTTATCAAGAGATCCATCAAATCATCGTTGGTATTCATGGCGACGTTATTGTACATGCTCAATAGCTCTTCGCAGATATCGTGCTTTATTCTGTCAATGAGATGCTCATCATCCCCATACTTGGTTACGAAATCAGTCATATCCAGATAAAGCACAGGGAAGCGATTGAGATTTTTCTCAAAATCAGCCTGTTTACTTATCTCCAGCCCTTCAAATAATGACCTTGATTCACAGGACCTGTCATAATAAGCATTGAGCATTTTCACGGCAACAGACTTCCCGAAACGGCGGGCACGAGTTACGCACATATACCGATTCTCGGTTAACATTACGGAATTAACCTCCTCTATCAGCATACTTTTATCCACAAAATTAGTGTTGCGGACAGAAGCGAAGCCGTCATTGCCTTTATCTATAAAATTCCCCATGGCCAATTATTGAATATATAGCGTTTGCACGCGGATCTACATTTGACAAATCTACACTTTTATTTCGAATATAACGTAATTTATCTGTATCTCCCCTTGTAAATGTTTGCACATTGGATGATTATTTCCGGCTGAACATTTCCTGCTCATGCCCTGTCCCGCGGCATCCGCTCCCCGTGACACACCCGTTAGCTACACCCACTCCCCGTGAATTTGAGCGGCGATTCTTAGGAGTTCACCGCGACTTCCACCGCCCGCAGTGGGCAAAAGCCTACGATCTGCACCCGTGACAATGACAATCAGACACGACGGGGACAAATAGGCCAGATTCGCGCACGTGACAATATAAATCAGACACGACGGGGGCAAAAGGGTCGAATCCGCACACGTGGTTCCAACGACGGGGGCAAAAACCCACAATCTGCACCCGTGACAATGTCAATCAGGCACGACATCTGAACCACATCCTGCAAATCTGTATCCGTTTCCAGAAGAAGTGCCAGATGTAGTAGAACGGGGCGGAGAGCGCGTCGCTTTCGTAATGGCTCAACAAGTGGAGATTGCGTCTGGCGATTTCGACAAGCTTTCCGGCACGGGACGTCGGGTGGCGGAACCTGGTATCACCATGTCCGAAGTTCCCTCCCGCCATTATTTCGTTGAGCAGAAATTGTCCTTCCGACTCATCAGCATTCCAGAGTGACGGAATCTCAGGCAATGCAAACACAGTCCGGAGCACCCACATTGACGCGGAAGCGAAACGGGTCATGCCCATGTCATTGACATCCTTCATAAGCCTGGCATCCATCCCGGCATCGCGACGCAGAACCGCAAAATAGATGTCCATCATCTGACGCAGACCGATTCCGCCGGAAATGAGGTGCCTGAAAGCATGATGCAGCAGGTAAAACAGGTGGATGTAGTCGGACGGGCAGACGATTTCCCCACAAGGCAGTTCAGCCTTTCCTGCAAAAAAATCCGCCACATGACTCCCCCAGAACCCCTGTATCTTCCTGTTCTTGAAAAGATTATGAGAAATGCTCAGCCTATAGTGCAGCTCAACCTCAGCATCATTGAAAATCTTCGGATGCGCATGCACGTAGTCCCAGCCGCCATTGTCAATGTCCTTCTTCCTCAGGTATTCCAATGCCTTCTCCCATCCGCATTCCACATATACGTCAATGTCCCCCGCCTGTCGCAGACTACGCAACTCTTCATCATCAAGAGCCGCCACGCTCTGCCCCTTGAACGTAGTCAGACGCATTCCGTCGCGGTCGAACATCTCCTGCAGCTCGACGCAATGCCGGTTCATCACCTCATTACGCTTCTGGATATTGGCCGCTGCTCCCAACCATTTCATTTTCAGTGCCGCCGGCAGGTTCACCGCCTGCTCCGGATAGGCACTGCATACCCTCTGCACCCCGGCAAAGCACACCCCAAGCAACGTCTGCTTCTGCGCCTCCCTATACATCGCCGACCAATCCTCCGCCGACGGCACCACCGGCCCGAACCCGTCAGCCGTGCCTACCGCATTCTGTATGAGCCTGAAAAATAAATTGTCTGTCATAGTCTAATACGAACTATTTGGAGTTTTCAAGCACAACCCAGATGCCTGCATTAACTTTCCCTTCATGTCTAATTATTCCTGCCTTCTGCAGTATGGCGAAGTCTCGTTCGACAGTGCGTTGGGTTACCGACAATGTTTCCGACATTTCTTTGGCTGTAATGTTTGGATTGTCCTTAATTATCGAAACGATAAAGCGTTGTCTATTAGATAGTTCGACCTTTATAAGGTTTCCGACATTTGTTTCCGACACGTTTCCGACATTTTCACGGGAAGAGCCTACATCAAGTTCACCGCGTTCAGTAATAACTTCGTGCATTGTCCTTCGATGAATCGTAACCAACACGCCGCCACAATTTTCTTCGATTGTCGGTAATGGAAGATTCACGCGCTCAAATTCTTCCTTGATTTTCTTAAAACCACGTCCCCATGTTTCCACAAAACCAGCTTTGTAGAACACATTGGCAATATTGTGATTGCGAGGAAAAGAAGAGTGCTTCTTCATTAAGTCGGCCGGAGTCAATTCTTTCGGTAGTAGGCCGTAGTTCCACAATTCTATACTACGGTCATATATTCTCATCTGGATTGCTGGCCCGGTATAATCCTTATGTGCCAATGAGTTATAGATTAATTCGCGCAATGCAGTTTCTGGGATTTCCAACTGTTCCACGCGCTGTAATCCTTCATAATGAATTGGCGAAAACAAATATTTGCTGCGAAGAGTATCGACCACACGGCTTGCCATATGCATGATGTTCCCTTCAAGCATATCCTGAATTATCAAATCGCTTTCGTCACTATGAAAACGTCCTATCTTGAATATGGCGGAAGGGAAGAACTGTCCTACATGTTTACCGAAAAGCAGTATAGCTGCATTCTTCAGTTCACCTTCTTTTGTCAAAAGTCCAAGATTACGCAATACATCTTCGGTGGAGGCATTTATGACTTCTTCATCCATGCGACCGGCCTTAATACTGCATTGCAGGAAATAATCAACGGCACTGCGGTCAATGTCATTAATGGTAGCTCCATAAACTGGAATGTCGTCCCATGAACGCCCCATTTTCTCCATTATGAAATGTTGCAAGGCAATACCTTTCAACTCCTGTTTGGTGGACCCGCTGCGAAAATGATATGTCCCTCTATATGCAATCGGCACATTACTGGGCGACACCACTATTTCAATATAATCTTTTCCGTTTTCAGTAAGCAGATTGACGTCCTCTACAACTCCAAGATAGTTGACAATCTTATTGGGGATATCTTCCATCAGTCGCTTGGCATCGGACAGACCTACAACCTTCTTGTCATCATTAACACCTATGTAGATGCGCCCGCCGTGAGCGTTGGCAAAGCCGCATATCCATTTGAGATATTCATCGTGCCAAGACTCTTTGTATTCTATGTTTTGACTTTCGCTTTGCATTAGTTTCTTCTTTTTATTTTGCTCGACAAGAACAAGATGCATTATTACAACTCTTTTCTTAAAGTTAAAGAGTCCGCATTGCAAATGTACGTTTTTTTCGACACAATTCTATTCATTCTCACAAACTCCGACAAATGTATACTTCTTATTTTTTTCAATGAAAATCCTGAACAAGTTGGCAGATGCTGATGTGCTTGCCTGTGGCAGTAACCTACTGAAAGATAGGAGATTATGGCGCTTTGTGCTCGATCCGGTCCCTGCCAACTATAATGAAAAAATAGGGGAGTTGGCACGCTGCCGATGCCGCAATGCGCTGCTAATCAATTATTTCTGAAATATTGGGCCTGCCAACTTGTTCAATAAAGCCTGTTCATCATAATAGTTGAAAACAGGATTACGGAGATAAATAGGGATTGTCGTTTAATGTTTTCTTTTTGACCGAAGCAGCCGACTGAT
>OGOZ01000079.1_pt1 | contig 64033 bp, 53 predicted proteins | sample 1552801 | NCBI WGS metagenome assembly OGOZ01 (sample SAMEA2580196, study PRJEB22360) | human gut metagenome | biome: human gut; feature: human-associated habitat; material: faeces | place: Denmark | collected 2008/2010 | reverse complement strand
CTGTTTTTTTTGAACAGTTTCTTTTTTTAATACCTCGATTTCCGCTGTTTTTGTGTCTTTTTTTTCATCACTCTGTTTTTCTAACTCTTCATAATGTGTAATTAAAAGAGTGTTCGATTCTACTTTATGAGAAAGTAAAAGAATCTCATTATCTTTCGTCTCTTTTTTCCGGCGAAGCTCTTCTTTTTCTGATTCCTTTGTCTCAAGACTTTCTGTAACTGCCTGCGTCTGATCCTGAAGCTTTCCATTCTTTTCCTTTCTCGTATCCTCTAAATCTCCGGAAACGATTTTGTACTGGCGCTCATTTTCCTCCTGCTCTTTTTTCAGTCGTTCATAATCATAAAGGAAAAGATGAATATCAATATCTTTTTCTTCATCACGAAGTTTTAAATATTCCTTTGCCTTCGCACTTTGTTTTTCTAACGGACCGACCTGTTTTTCAAGCTCAGCCAGAATGTCGGTAACACGCTCTAAGTTTTGGCGTTCCTGCTCTAAGGATTTCTCAGTAACCGTACGATTCTTTTTATATTTGGCAATTCCAGCTGCCTCATCAAATAGTTCTCGGCTGTCTTCAATCTTGCCACTTAAGATTTTTTCCACCTGGCCTTGTCCGATAATCGAATAGCCCTCTTTACCAATACCAGTATCGTAAAAAAGCTCCACGATATCTCTTCTTCGACAGGAACTTCCGTTAATGAGATACTCACTCTCTCCAGAACGATATACTCGTCTTGCCACCATCACTTCCTCATAATCAAGAGGAATAATACGGTTTGCATTTTCAAAAGTAATCGCCACATAAGCAAATCCCATCGGTCTCCTGCTTTGTGTACCGGAGAAAATAACATCTTCCATCTTCGAACCTCGAAGCTGTCTGGCACTCTGCTCACCTAAAACCCAGCGCACCGCATCTCCGATATTACTCTTTCCACTTCCGTTCGGGCCTACAATACCTGTAATTCCCTGTGGAAACTCAAACACGATCTTATTGGCAAAGGACTTAAATCCATGTACCTCTATACTTTTTAAATACATTCCGTTAACAACCTATTCTGTAAATTTTCTTATAGGGATTTCTTCAACACCCCGTAAGCCGCCTGCTGTTCCGCAGATTTCTTGCTTTTACCGGTACCGCTTCCCACGCATTCCCCATCAATCAGTGCTTCGATCACAAAGACCTTATCATGATCCGGTCCGGACTCTGAAACCAGACGGTAGGTGAGTTCCTTACCGGCCTTCTGTGTCCTCTCCTGTAAAATGGATTTACTGTCGTAAAAGAGCTGCTTCGTCTCAAGATCGGATAAAATCCACTGGTGGACGTATTTTTTCGCCTCTTCAAAACCGCCATCCAGATAAATGGCGCCAAGCACGGCCTCCATGACATCAGAAACAATGGAATCCCTCTCTCTTCCTCCGGTTGCCTCTTCTCCCTTCCCAAGAAGAATATACTTCTGCAGGGAAATATCCCTGGCACAGTAGGCAAGCGCAGGCTCACAGACCATGGAGGAACGGACTCTGGTAAGCTGTCCTTCTTTCCACTCCGGATAATGCTCAAAAAAGAACTGGCTCGAAATCAGTTCTAACACCGCATCGCCCAGAAATTCCAACCGCTCATAATTTGGATGCTTATTAATTTTCTGTTCGTTTGAAAAAGAGCTATGGGTCAAGGCCTGCAGCAATAACTTTTTGTCCTGGAACTCATAGCCGATTTTCTTTTCTAAACCACTAAAATCTTCATTTGGTAACATTCTATTCTCCCATATGCATGGCAATATCGGAAAAAAGCCCTGTAAGGGCTTTTTCATCTGCAATATATGCAAAAGACCGGATCATCTTTAGTTGGTTGCAGCCTTGATCATATTTACTGCTTCTTCCACTGTTGTGATCTTTTCAGCTTCTTCTGCAGGAACTTCTATATCAAACTCCTCTTCAATTCCCATAATAATCTGAAAAACATCCAAAGAATCAGCTCCCAGATCGTCAAGGAATGTAGTATCCATCGTAATTTCATCGGGATCAACGTTTAATACGTCTGCAATAATTTTTTTTAATTTTTCAAATTCCATAGTGATAATCCTTTCTAGTTCTCTTCCATAGTGATTTTTTCTTTTATTTTTTGATTAATATTCTGTTCTGAAAATGTGATACATTGCAGAATAGAATTCTTAATTTCCACGGCCTTGGAACTGCCATGTGTCTTCACCACAAGACCTTTGAGTCCTAATAACGGTGCCCCGCCATACTGCTCCAGGTCAAACGCCTTGAGTGTCTCTTTCAACGCAGGCTTCACAAGAAGCGCACCGATTTTACTGCGCAGGGAAGACATCATGCCGTCCTTTACCTTATGGAGCAGGGATCTTCCGACACCCTCGTACATCTTAAGAATGACATTGCCCACGAATGCCTCACAAACAATGACATCGGCGGCGCCTGCCGGGATATCTCGTGCTTCCACGCTTCCGATAAAATGAATATCCGGACAGTTCTTTAAAAGCGGATAGGTTTCCTTTACAAGCGCATTTCCTTTTTCTTCCTCGGCACCGATATTTACGATGCCGACACGGGGGTTCTGAATTCCCATAACGCTTTCCATATATACGGATCCCATCTTGGCAAACTGCACGAGATGGGAGGGTCTTGCATCGACGTTCGCACCGCAGTCAATCAGCAGCGCACATCCCTTCTCCGTCGGAATTAAGGGAGCAAGCGGAGGGCGTTCCACGCCTTTGATTCTTCCGACGATGACCTGACCGCCAACCAGTGTTGCACCAGTGCTTCCTGCGGATACAAATGCATCACAGGTGCCATCCTTCACTAAATTCAGTGCTTTAACGATAGAAGAATCCTTCTTACGGCGGATCGCCATAACCGGAGGCTCTGCGGTCTCAATGACCTCCGTTGCATTCACTACCTCAATCTGCTCTTCCGGGTAGGTATATTTTTCAAGTTCCTTACGGACAATCTCTTCCTGTCCGGTCAGGTACACCTTGACATGATCGTTTGCATGAACTGCATCGACAACGCCCTTTACGATTTCTACAGGGGCATTGTCACCGCCCATAGCGTCTACTGCAACATTGATAAAATCCGCCATTTAAAACCTCCGTCCATATCTTACTTAAATATACTAGACCGTTTTGTAAAAATCAACCCAAGTTTATGATTATTTCACTACAATATTAATAATACGTCCCGGTACATAAATTTCTTTTACAATGGTTCCGGTCAGCTTGTCTGCAACCACTTCCTTACCCTTTGCAATCGCGGTGTCCTTATCGACATCTGCAGGAAGCATTACGGTTGCTTTCACCTTACCGTTAATCTGGATACCGATTTCTACCGTGTCCTCCTTAACAGCAGCTTCGTCATATTCCGGCCACTTCTCAAAAGCAATGGTCTCGGTATGTCCAAGTTTCTCCCAAAGCTCTTCACCGGTATGAGGACAGATACAGGAGAACATCTTAATGAAGCCTTCTGCATATTCACGGGGACATTTGCCCTTGGTTGCCGCATTCATAAAGATCATCATCTGTGCAATGGCGGTATTAAAGCCTAAGGTTTCAAAATCAGAGGTAACCTTCTTAACCGTCTGATGATATACCTTCTTTAAGGATTCATCATTTTCTTCGGTAATATTCTCAGGCTCGGTAAAATACTTAAATACTCTTCCGATAAATCTTCTGGCGCCTTCCACACCCTGCTGGCTCCACGGCTTGGATACCTCTAAGGGGCCCATGAACATTTCATAAAGACGAAGGGTATCGGCACCAAAGTCACGGACAATATCACTCGGATTAACCACATATTCCGGGAAACGTTTTCCCATCTTGATTCCGTTTTCACCTAAAATCATTCCCTGATGAACGAGCTTCTTAAACGGCTCTTTGACAGGTGAAAGGCCCTTGTCATAAAGGAAGTGGTTCCAGATTCTCGAATACATCAGGTGTCCGACGGCATGCTCCGGTCCTCCGACATAAAGGTCAACCGGCATCCAGTGCTTTAACAGCTCCTGATTTGCAAATTCCTTATCATTATCCGGATCAATATAACGGAGATAATACCAGGAGGATCCTGCGGATCCGGGCATGGTAGAAGTCTCTCTCTTACCCTTAATTCCGTTGTAATCGTACTGCTTCCATTCGGTTGCATTCTCAAGCGGAGCCTGTCCGTTGCGTCCCTTGTAGTCTTCCAGTTCCGGAAGAACTAACGGCAGTTCATCATCATCCAGTACATGGATCTGTCCGTCCTCGGTATAAACCACCGGTACGGGCTCACCCCAATAACGCTGACGGGCAAAGATCCATTCACGGAAGTGATAATTGACGGTCTTTTTGGCTACACCCATGGAAACGAGCTTATTGGTAATGGCTTCCTTGGCTTCCTCTACCGTAAGTCCGGTAAATTCTTCGGAATTGATCAGCTTGCAGCCCTTGCCAAGGTAATCCTGCTTTTCAAACGCATGCTCGGAAACATCCGCGCCATCAATAACCTGGATACGGGGAATGTTGTGCGCGATGGAATATTCAAAGTCTCTCTGGTCATGGGAAGGAACGGCCATAACCGCACCGGTTCCGTAATTTGCCAGTACGAAGTCACCGATGTAAAGCGGAACTTCCTTACCGTTTACCGGATTGATACAGGTAACACCCTTTAATTCGCATCCGGATTTTGTTTTATTTAATTCGGTACGGTCCATATCGTTCTTCTTGATTGTTTCATCGATATAAGCCTGTACCTCTTCTTTATTCTGGATTCTCGGCATTAAATCCTTCACGATCTGTCCGTCCGGAGCCAGTACCATAAAGGTAATACCATAGATGGTTTCAATACAGGTCGTGTAAATGGAGAACTCTCCACCGCCTACGATCTGGAATTTCACCTCGACACCTTCGGAACGTCCGATCCAGTGTCTCTGGATGTCCTTCGTGGATTCCGGCCAGTCGATTTCATTTAAACCTTCCAGAAGCTTATCTGCGAAAGCGACCTGATCGATGACCCACTGCTTCATATTCTTACGGATAACAGGATAACCGCCACGCTCGGACTTGCCATCAATGACCTCATCATTGGAAAGAACGGTTCCCAGTTCCTCACACCAGTTTACCGGCATGTCAACAAGCTTTGCATAGCCGTCTAAATATAACTGCTTGAAAATCCACTGGGTCCATTTATAGAACTTCGGATCGGAAGTTGCGATCATCTTGGACCAGTCATAGTCAAAGCCAAGTTCCTTTAACTGATTGGTAAAAGTCTCTATATTCTTTTCGGTGAAACCTGCCGGATGATGACCGGTCGTTACGGCATACTGTTCTGCCGGAAGACCAAAGGAATCATAGCCCATGGGATGAAGCACGTTGTAGCCCTGCATTCTCTTCATTCTGGACATAATGTCGGTTGCGGTATAGCCTTCGGGATGTCCGGCATGCAGGCCGACTCCGGAAGGATAAGGGAACATATCTAAAGCATAATACTTGGGTTTGGAGAAATCCCAGACATCGGTCTTGAATGTCTGATGCTCCTCCCAGTACTTCTGCCATTTGCTTTCAATTTCTCTGTGATTATAAGGGATTGCCATAGCGATTACCCAGCCTTTCTTTCATCGAACTCTTTACTGCTATAAAAACCAATCTAAATTGTACCTATTCTGCCAGCAAATGTCAAGAAAAGGGGGATACCTTTTCGATATCCCCCGTAAAAACCCTGTTTCTTTCTCTTATGCTTCCTCACTGCCCTCTGCAACCTTCGCTGCTCTGGCTGCGACTTCCTTCTCCTGTACATCGGAAGGACACTGCTCATAGCGCGAGAACTGATACTCAAATTCGCCTCTGCCGCCGGTCATGGAACGAAGATCGGTACAATATCCAAACAGCTCCATCATCGGAACATCGGCTTCGATCACCTGCTTGCCCTGTGCGGAAGGATTCATGCCGAGCACTCTTCCTCTTCTCTTATTGAGATCACCCATGATGTCACCGGTATAACTGTCCGGAACGGTAACCTTTAAGGAAACAATCGGCTCAAGCAATACCGGATGCGCTTCCATAAAGCCCTTCTTGAAGGCCTGGATCGTTGCCATCTTGAATGCCATTTCAGAGGAATCCACCGGATGATAGGAACCATCATAAAGAACGGCTTTCACACCGACAACCGGATAAGCGGCCAGCGGTCCCTTCAATATGGATTCCTGGATTCCCTTTTCAACTGCCGGGAAGTAGTTCTTCGGAACGGCACCGCCTACAACCACCTGTTCAAATTCATACGGCTCTTCCAGATTGCCCGAAGGACTAAACCGCATCTTGACATGACCGTACTGTCCGTGTCCGCCGGACTGCTTCTTATACTTGTATTCCACGTCACTGGTTTTCTTGATTGTTTCACGGAATGCAACCTTCGGCTTGCTTAATTCGATCTCTACCTTATAATCATTTAAAAGCTTGCTTGCAATGACTTCCAGATGCAGATCACCCATGCCGTACAGCAGCATCTGCTTGTTTTCCGCATCATTGACATACTTCATCGTCAGGTCTTCATGGGAAATCTTCTGCAGCGCCTGCGATAATTTATCCACATCTGCCTTATTCTTCGGCTTATACCGCATGTAAGTATAAGGAACAGGCATCTCCCATTTACCGTATTTAATCGTGGTTGCCTTCGTGGAAAGGCTGTTTCCGGTACGGGCTGCCGTCAATTTTGCAAGTGCACCGATATCTCCGGCATGTAATTCCTTTACTTCAATCGGCTTATTGCCCTGTAAAACATAAAGCTTGCCGACCTTCTCTTCAATATCACGGTCTACATTGTAGATCATGTCATCCGACTTCAATACACCGGAGTTTACTTTAATCAAGGAATACTTACCGATGAACGGATCGACAATAGTCTTCCATATGTAAGCCGATTTCGCCTTGGAGAAATCATAGTCTGCATGATAAATATCGTTCGTCTTCATATTGATACCGGCAACGACACGGTTCTCCGGGCTCGGGAAATACTTAATGATATCATCAAGCAGGGTATAAACGCCCTGACATAAAATGTTGGATCCCATGGTCATCGGAACGATGCTTCCATCACAGACGTTCGTCCGTAATGCGGCACGGATCTCTGCCTCAGAGAAGGTTTCTCCACCAAAATAACGCTCCATCATTTCTTCACTGGTCTCGGCTACCGCCTCCATCAGCGTATCCCGGCAGATCTGTAAATTCGGCTTATTGTATTCGGGAACCTCACATTCCACAACGTCCTTGCCCTGCCAGCGGTTACCGGTCTCGGTAATGACATTGACATAACCGACGAACTTCTCGTTCTCTCGGATCGGCAGATGGAACGGTGCCATCTTCTTGCCGAACATCGCGGTCATATCCTCTACCACCTGTCGGAAAGAAGCCTGATCCACATCCATGTTGCTGACATAGATCATACGGGGCAGCTTATACTTCTCACACAGCTCCCATGCCCTCTGGGTTCCAACCTCCACGCCGGACTTGCCATTCACTACGATAATGACTGCGCCTGCTGCACTGATCGCTTCCTCTACTTCCCCTGCGAAATCAAAAAACCCGGGTGTATCGAGAATATTGATCTTGTATCCTTCCCACTCAATGGGAATCACGGAAGTATTTATGGAAATCTTACGTTTGATTTCTTCTTTATCAAAATCACTTACGGTATTACCGTCATCGACTTTCCCCATCCGGGAGGTAATTCCGGACAGATATGCCATTGCTTCTGTCAAAGACGTCTTACCGCTTCCCCCATGTCCAATCAAAGCAACATTACGAATCTTATCTGTTGTGTAAATATTCATGTGTTTCCCTCCATTCTTTCAAATACCATGCACCTATTTTACTAAATTTTCTGATAATACACAAGGGTTTTTGGTGAATTTTCCTACATATTCTTTATTATTTATGTTCTGCAAGATAAAATATGCATAATGGACATGGTGAATGAAGTTCTGAATCGTTACGATAATTTCTAATTTCCATATTGACTTATTTTTAAATCGGAATTAAAATTAGTACGTTGAAGTGTCATAGGCTAAAGCGTCGAAGCGTCGACGTGCTAAAGAATTGATATTTCCCACAAATAAATGATATTACCTATATTATACAGGAAGAAAGGAAGTTATATCATGATTGTTGTTATGAAACCCAATGCCTCCGACCAGAGCATCGGAGCTGTTACCAGATATATCGAAGAAAACGGATTACATGCCCACATTTCCAAAGGTGATCAGGTCACGATTATTGGTGTTGTCGGTGATAAAACCCGGCTTTCCACCAATAACCTCACTATTTTCGATGGCGTGGACCGGATTCTTCCGGTAACCGAAAGCTATAAGCTGAGTAATATTAAATTCCATCCAGATCCCAGTGTGGTGAAGGTTGGCAATACCTCCTTCGGTCCCGGCCGCCTTACCGTTATCGCCGGTCCCTGTGCCGTGGAAAGCAATGACCAGCTTATGAAGATTGCGGTTGCCGTGAAGAAAGCCGGAGCCAGCGTTCTTCGTGGCGGTGCATACAAGCCGCGTACCTCACCCTACTCCTTCCAGGGACTGGAAGAGGACGGTCTGAAATATATGCAGGAGGCAGGACAGGCAACCGGTCTTGCTACCGTATGTGAGGTCGTAAGCCGGGAAGCAATCGAAGCTGCGGTTAAATATGTCGATATGATCCAGATCGGCGCCCGGAACATGCAGAACTTCATTCTGTTAAAAGAAGCCGGTCAGTCCGGTCTTCCGGTTTTATTAAAAAGAGGCTTATGCGCCACCATCGACGAATGGCTAAACGCTGCCGAATACATTATGGATGCCGGCAACCCGAATGTCGTTTTGTGTGAGCGCGGTATCCGTACTTACGAAACCGCTACCCGGAATACGCTTGACTTAAGTGCCATTCCCGTATTAAGATCCAAGACACACCTTCCGGTCATTGTGGATCCTTCCCATGCCACCGGAGCGTATGCTTATGTTCCACCTATGGCGAAGGCTGCTGTCGCAAGTGGTGCTGACGGACTGATCATTGAAGTGCATAACGATCCGGCTCACGCCCTCTCCGACGGTCCGCAGTCTCTGACCTTTGAACATTTCGATACCTTAATGACAGAGCTTAAGCCTTTCGCTTCTCTTATGAACAGGAGTTTATCATGATCACAAATACCGATTTTCAGACCTTTGGTTTTATCGGACTCGGACTGATCGGCGGTTCCATTGCCCGCGCCATCCGTGAAAAGTACCCGGCAAGCCGGATCCTTGTTTTTGATGCCGATCCCAATACCATGAAGCTTGCCTTAACAAGCGGGGTTGCATCCGAAACCACCGGTTCCGTTAATGAAGCCTTTGCACAATGTGACTGTGTCTTTCTATGTGCACCGGTTTCCGATAATGCCCATAATTTATCCTTATTAAAAGAATTTACTCCCGATACCTGTATAATTACCGATGTGGGCAGTGTCAAAACGCACATCCATAAACAGGTGGAGGAACTGCAGTTAGAGGATCGTTTCATCGGCGGCCACCCTATGGCAGGCAGTGAACGTGTCGGATTTATCAATTCCAAATCCCTGCTCCTGCAGAACGCCTACTATATTCTGACTCCCTGCAGCGGGGTTCCGGAGGCAGCCGTATCGGCTTTCCGCGATCTCATTGAAGCCATCGGTTCCGTACCGCTCCTGATGGATTACCGGAAGCACGATTTCATCACCGGTGCGGTAAGCCACCTTCCGCATGTGGTCTCCGCTTCTTTGGTAAATCTCATCAAGGCAGAGGATACCCCGGATGAACTGATGAAAACCATTGCAGCCGGAGGCTTTAAGGACATTACCCGGATTTCCTCCTCTTCTCCTGTGATGTGGCAGCAGATCTGTCTGACAAACAAGGAGAATATTTCGATCCTGCTGGAGCATTATATTAAAGCCCTCCAGAATGTCAAAAAGCTGATCGATGATTCTACGGAGCAGGAAATTTTCGACTTCTTTAAAGAAGCGCGTGATTACCGGGATTCCTTCGTCAATACTTCGAGTGGTCCGATCAAGAAGACCTACGCGATCCATGTGGAAATTGCCGATCAGCCCGGTGCCCTTGCATCCGTTGCCATGCTGCTTGCTGAAAATTCTATCAGCATTAAGAATATCGGCATTACCCATAACCGGGAACGTACCGATGGTGCTCTGCGCATCGAGGTTTATCAGGAAGAAAGTCTGAAACAGGCAGAAGAACTGTTGCATGAAAATGGCTATCTCACCCATCTTCCCTGAAAAAAGTTCATAAGCGAGCAAATCCCCTGCACCTTATTTAAAAGGTACAGGGGACTTTTTATATCTCTTATATTTTCTTATTGCAAATACCATTCCGAGGATCACCATACCGGTAATTCCACCCGCACAGTCAATCAGAACATCCTTCACTGCCGCATACCGGCCCGGCACAAAATACTGATGAATTTCATCTAAGGATGCCGACAGCAACAGCTGCATCCCGATCAGAACTCTTCCGCTCCAGACCTTTCCCTTCCACCACAGCAAAACCAGACTGTAGGAAAGCAGACCGACGCAAAAGTATTCGGAAAAATGTGCCACCTTCCGCACAATCTTCTCCAGCTCCAGCGGGAAGAGATCTACGGCAGCCTCTGTCGTTGGTGTTCCTGTTCCGTCACTGTTCTGGAAAAAGCCCCAGATTTTCAACAGAAACTCAGTCACTGCCGAGCTTTTCACCGAGGAATCCTCTGCCACATCGGACGACAGCAGAAAAATCATAATATACAAAAGCACCAGCAGACAAACCGCTGCTACCGTATAAATTCTTTTCTTTCTCATCATTTACCCTGAGTCAGATTATTAATGGTATCATACAGTTCAATCCTGGATGCTTCCATCTCCGGCATTCCAATAAAGATTGCACCGTAAATAAATCCATCCGTAGCCTTCTCAATACGGACGATTTCCAGAAATGCGTGAAGTACCTCCTGTGTCCAGATACGAAGATTAGACTCATAAACAGCCCCAATCTCCAACGGCTTGGAACAGGAAAATCCTACGCCGGACTTGGATACATCGAGAATCTCAATTTCTACAGGTTCCTGTGTATCACGATCCAGTCTCTTAATAAGTAAAGTCGATGTCAATTTAATTCGGTTATTCCTTCTTCTTTCTTCCATAGTAAGCCCTCCATTAGTACTATCTTACTCATAAATCCTGTTTTTGTAAAGTGTCCGTAAAGAAACAGGCATCCCCGAAAGAAAAAAAACGATATTTTTCGCGTACTGCTTCCTCATAAGCGGCAAGAACATGTTCCCTTCCTGCCAGCGCACTTACCAGCATCACCAATGTGGACTCCGGCAGATGGAAATTCGTAATCAGGCAGTCCAACACCTTAAACCGGTATCCCGGATAAATAAAAATCTCCGTATTGCCACAGCATTCCTCCAGTCTTCCGTTTTCATCTGCGGCACTTTCAATCGTCCGGCAGCTTGTCGTTCCAACGCAGATCACGCGTCCACCGTTTTCCTTCGTCTGATTGATGAGATCTGCGGCCTCCTGTGTTACCTGATAATATTCCGAATGCATATGATGCTCTAACACATCATCCACCTTTACCGGGCGGAAGGTTCCAAGGCCCACATGAAGCGTCACATACGCAAGCTTCACGCCCTTCTGCTCAATCTGCTGCAGCAGTTCCTTCGTAAAATGAAGTCCTGCGGTCGGCGCTGCGGCAGATCCATCAAACTTCGCATACACGGTCTGGTAACGGTTCTTGTCCTTTAGCTTATGGGTAATGTAAGGAGGAAGCGGCATCTCGCCCAACGAATCCAGAACCTCTTCCCAGATTCCCTCATAATAAAACTTCACGAGACGGTTGCCCTCTTCGACAACATCCAGTACCTCTGCTTTCAGTCTTCCGTCACCAAAGACCACCTTTGCCCCGGGGCGCATCTTCTTTCCCGGCTTCACAAGGGTTTCCCACACGTCGCCTTCTCTTCGTTTCAGCAAAAGGATCTCTACCGAAGCTCCGGTATCTTCCTTGGTTCCCATGAGACGCGCCGGTAATACTTTCGTATTGTTCAGTACAAGGCAGTCTCCCGGTTTCAGATAGTCGATAATGTTCCGGAAAATTTCATGCTTCCATTCCCCGGTTTTCTTATCGACAATCAGCAATCGTGAGGAGGAGCGGTCCTCCAGCGGATCCTGGGCGATCAGCTCCTCCGGTAACTCAAAATTAAAATCCGATGTCTTCATTAGATGGTTGCTCCCTTTAAGAATGCCACATAACCACGCTTTGTCTCATACACATCGGCCTTGCTTGTAGCTTCCCAGGGCGCATGCATATTTAATACCGCTACACCGCTGTCGATGACGTTCATGCCATATAAAGCAAGAATGTAGGCGATTGTACCGCCACCGCCAAGATCTACACGGCCAAGCTCCGCAGTCTGGAAATGGATCTTTTCCTTTTCAAAAATGCTGCGGATATGTGCCAGATATTCTGCATTGGCATCGTTGGAGCCGGACTTTCCTCTGGCTCCGGTAAATTTATTGAAGACCATACCGCCGCCAAGATAAGCCACATTTTTCTTATCAAAGCTTGCTGCATAGGTCGGGTCAAACGCACTGCTCACATCCGAAGAAAGCATACAGGAGGACGCCAAGCATCTGCGTACATTCAGTTCGGAATACTCACCTAAGAGGTTCAGCACCTCGGCTACCATATTTTCAAAGAAATGGGACTGCATACCGGTTGCACCGACGCTTCCGATTTCTTCCTTATCTACCAGCAGACAGCAGGAGGTTCTTTCCACACTCTTCATCTCAAGCATTGCCTTTAAAGAAGTGAATGCACAGACTCTGTCATCCTGTCCGTAGCTTAAAATCATGCTGCGGTCAAATCCGGCTTCTCTTGCTTTTCCGGCAGGAACCACTTCAAGCTCTGCGGAAATGAAGTCTTCCTCGTCCATATCATAGTTCTCTTTGAGGATATTGAGAATGCCCTTCTTTACGGCATCCTTGCCTGCGGATTCGCCCTTCTTCTCCTTTTCTTCCTTGGAGAACGTAAGCGGCTTATTGCCAACAATAATATCCAGCGCTTCTCCTTCGATCACCTTGGCCGCCTTCTTTTCCAGCTGTTCCTGTGCCAGATGAATGAGCAGGTCAGAGATAAAGAATACCGGATCATCTTCGTTTTCACCAATATTCAGTTCTATCGTCGTTCCGTCCTTCTTCACAACCACACCATGGATAGCAAGTGGAATCGTTACCCACTGATACTTCTTCACGCCGCCATAATAATGGGTATCAAGATAAGCAAATCCACCGTCTTCATATAACGGATTCTGCTTGATATCCAGACGTGGGGAATCGATGTGTGCACCGAGAATGTTCATTCCCTCTTCCATCTTCTTCTCACCGATATGGAATAGTGCAACGGACTTGTTCATCCATACAGAATAAACCTTATCACCTTTTTTAAGCTTGCCGCCCTTTTTGATGATCTCCTGCAATTCCTTATATCCGGCTTCTTCTGCCATATTTACAATATAGTCCACGCACTCCCTTTCCGTTTTGCATTCGGAAAGGAATTCGCGGTATTCTTCATTCAATGTCTCCAGTTCTTTTAACTGCTTTGTACTATAGGTTTCCCAGACATTTTTCTGTTCCATGATCTACCTCCGGTTTTTATCAGTATTACCAAATTATTACTATCCTATCACGCTTATGCTCTCAGATCGATATCCAGATCATTCTTCAGGGTTCTGCAGATCTTGTCTACGAACTTCTGGATCGCTTCTGCATCAAAGGCCTCTTCCTTCGGTGCAAAGGTGATGGTATAAGCCATACTCTTCTTTCCCTCCGGAATCTGTCCACCTTCGTATACGTCGAACAGCTTGATCTCTTTAATGTATTTGTTCGCTCTGCGGATGCATTCCTCTACCTGTCCGTAGGTAATGTCCTTATTCATGACAAGCGCAAGATCACGCTTTTCTTCGGAGAAACGGTTCAGGGACTCAAATACTCTCTTCTTGCCGTACCATGCAGACAGCTTATCCAGATCCATTTCCAGAATAAAGGCGCTGGTACGCATATTCAGTTCATTCTGAATATCATAAGCAAGCTTTCCGAAGTAGCCGATTCCTTCTCCTTCGCACAGCACGTCTACGGTCTGATAGGGATGCAGGAACGGCTTTTCGGAGGATGTATAGGTAAAGGTTACATCCAGACTTTCTGCGATGGTATTCGCAATGCTCTTCATGGTATAAAAGCTTTCCTGTGTTCCGAAAATACCGATGCACAGGGTATCCTTTTCCTCGGGATACTCGGCTAACGGCAGAGACTTCGGAATGAACTTCTTGGCAACTTCAAACAATCTGCCGGAGAGAATGCCGTTCTTCTCATTTCTGGCAATGGCATTTACCATGGAAGGAGCCAGTGTTGTTCTCATTAAGGACAGATCCTGGTTAATCGGATTTAACAGCCTGATTGCATTGCGTTCTTCCGCATCCTCGGGGAACTTCATCAGATCCAGGTCTGCCGGGGAGAAAAAGGAATAATGCATACATTCGTTGATGCCAATGGCACATAAGGTTCTCTTTAAGGCAAGTTCACCCTTCTGCTTCTTATTTAAACCGCCCATGGTCACCTGTGCGGTCGGAAGGAAGGTCGGCACAATATGATCGTATCCGTACATACGGATCACTTCCTCTGCCACATCCGGATATCGCTCTACATCGTTCTCTCCGTTCGGAAGCATATCTTCACGGTAAGCCGGTACATGAATGGTCAACTGATCTCCGTCTACGGAAGGTGCAAAGTCCAGATTTTTCATAATGCGGACAATGTCTTCTTCCGGTACGGTAATACCAAGTACACCGTTTACTTTGGAAATGCTGACCTTCATTTCAGTCGGCTCAATAGAGTTACCGGTATTAATATCTACATGTGTGGAAGAAACCTTACCACACTGTAATTCTTCGATCAGATGTAACGCTCTCTTCATACCAAGAACGGTGGAATACTCGTCCACACCCTTTTCATAACGGGCACTGGCATCAGTACTCTTTCCAAGACTTCTTGCGGTCTTTCTGACGCTGTCCCTTGCAAACTTTGCAGATTCAAAGATGACGCTCTCTGTGGTATCACGGATTTCAGAATTCAGTCCACCCATGACACCGGCAAGTGCAACCGGCTTAACGCCATCGCAGATCACCAGATTGTCGGTAGTCATTTCATATTCCTGTTCATCTAAGGTAATGATCTTCTCCGCATCCTTTGCTCTTCTGACACAAATTTCGTTTTCTTCCAGGTAAGAACCGTCAAATGCGTGCATCGGCTGTCCGATTTCCTTTAATACATAGTTCGTGATATCAACGACGTTGGAAATAGAGGCCATGCCAACCAGGGCAAGACGTCTCTTCATCCACAGCGGAGACTCGCCGATCTTTACATCATATACATAGTGGGCGCTGTAACGGGGGCACAGATCCTGTGCTTCTACCGTTACCTTGAAGCCCTCTTTCTTCACTTCGGTTTCGGTATAATCGGTTGCCGGCATCTTAAGCGGCTTGCCAAGCATTGCAGCCACTTCTCTCGCCATACCGAGAATGCTCTGGCAGTCCGGACGGTTTGCGGTAAGTGCAATATCAAAAATCCAGTCATCCAGTCCGGTGATCTTCTTTACATCATCGCCCGGATTGACATCTTCGGGAAGTACCAGTAATCCGTTGTATTCAGAACCCGGATACAGATCCTCGGTAAGTCCCAGCTCGACACCGGAGCAAAGCATTCCGTTTGATTCATAGCCACGGAGCTTGCCGTTCTTAATGGTCATCACACCTTCTACCGTCTTATGATCCTTCGCGGTTGCATAAACGGTTGCGCCGGGAAGGGCTAACGGGAACTTCCCGCCTGCACAGACATTGTCGGCCCCACAGCATACCTGCATCGTGCCATGGGCACCTGCATTGACCTGACACACATGAAGATGGGTATCCGGAATCGGCTCACAGGATTCTACGAGACCAACGACAATATTGCTGACATCCTTACCCAGTTCGTACTTTTCTTCTACTTCAAAACCGGCATCAAACAGCTTCTTCTCTAATTCGTCCGGTGTTACATCCACATCTACATATTCTTTTAACCAGCTTAATGGTAATATCATAATCTATTTCCTCCTGACTATTTCTCGTTGATCTGCTCTAATACACGTAAATCGGAATTGAACAGCAGCTTGATGTTATTGATACCGTATTTGAGCATGGCAATACGCTCCAGTCCCATACCAAAGGCAAAGCCGCTGTACTGCTCGGAATCGATGCCGCAGTTTTCCAGCACGCGCTTATTCACAACGCCGGCACCTAAAATTTCAATCCAGCCGGTTCCCTTACAAAGGCTGCAGCCCTTGCCGCCGCATTCAAAGCAGCTTACATCGACTTCTACAGACGGCTCTGTGAACGGGAAATAGGAAGGACGAAGTCTTGTGGTTACGCCCTCACCAAAAATCTTCTGTACAAACACGTCGAGCATACCCTTTAAGTCGCCGAGGGTGATTCCCTTATCTACAACCAGTCCCTCCATCTGGGAGAACATCGGAGAATGGGTGGCATCATCATCGGAACGGAATACCTTACCGGGAGATAAAATCTTAATCGGCGGCTGCTTCTTCTCCATGACATGAATCTGTCCTGCGGAGGTCTGGGTACGAAGCAGAAATTCCGGAGAAAGATAGAAGGTATCCTGCATATCTCTTGCAGGATGATCCTGCGGAGTATTCAATGCCGTAAAGTTATAATAATCGGTTTCGATTTCGCTTCCTTCATAGATTTCAAAGCCCATTCCGGCGAAAATATCAATCAGCTGGTTCCGCACAAGGGTAACCGGATGAAGATTTCCGATTTTCACAGGTTCCGCCGGGATCGTAAGATCGATCTTTTCTCTTTCATATTTATGTTGAAGCTCTAACTTCTTCATCTTCTCTTCCATGTCGGCGAACTTGTCAAAAGCCCACGTCTTTAATTCATTCACGGACTTACCGTAACCGGCACGCTCCTCCGGAGCAAGTTTCCCCATGTCCTTCATGAGTTCACTGATCTTACTCTTCTTGCCTTCCAGATAAACATTCTTGAAATCATACAATTCCTTGGAGTTCTTTAATTCCTTCAATTCCCCTTCAATCTTCTCTTTCAGGGATGAAAGCTTGTCTGATAATACCTGATCCTGCATACGTTTTACCTCTCTTTTCCTTTCATTTTTTGTTCCGCTCTACATCTACCTGCTGCACTAACCTCGCCCTTCGTCTTCGACTCGACCTCACTAAGTGCACAGGTACCGTTCGCACTAAATTTGAACTTCGCCTTCGGCTCGTTCTCATTAAGTGCTCTACATGAAAAATCCCCTGTATTCTTCTGAATACAAGGGACGAATTGATCCGCGGTACCACCCATGTTCCTGCCCATATCTTACGGACAGACACCTCTGAACACTTAACGCGTGCAACGTTCTGATCTACTACACAACGGATTCAATCAGAAAGCTCCGGTGGGAATTTCACTTCATGTCAGAACCTGAAGAAGCTCACAGCCGATGACTTCTTCTCTCTGCAGGTAAACATGTCACTACTATACACCTTCACAGCATTTCGATATTTCATATAATTCTTATTCTAGTCAATCTCCAATTCCTTGTCAACAAGTATTTTGTTCATATACGCTCCGACCAGAACCAGATTCATACACACATACAGCCAGATCAGCAAAATCACGATCGTGGTAAGGCTTCCGTACATACTGAATCCGTTAAAATACGTCACATAAATGGAGAACCCGAAGGTTACCACCGTCCATCCCAACGACGCCAGTACTGCTCCCGGAAACTGATTGCGGAGTCTTCCGCGCGGTCTTGGCAGATACGCATAGAGACAGGCGAGAACCAGCGTAATAATCAGGAAGAAAAAGAGATGTCTTCCACTGTTAAACGCCAGCATAAAGTTCGCAATGCCCGGAATCCTGCGGTCTAACAGATTCACAATCGACTCACCGAACACCATGATTACCAGTGTCAGAATAATCACAAACAAAATTAATACCATATAAAAGCTGGTTACAATCCGGAGAACCAGATAATTCCGCTTCTCTTCCACACCATTGATGACATTCAGCCCGCGGAGCAGTGCAAGAAGCCCTTTACCTGCCGACCACAGGATCGCAACAATGGAGAAGGAAATGAGTCCCACCGACTGCTGATACACATCATTAATCACCGAAATAGCAAGCGGTTCCACCGAAGACGGTACAATTTCAATCACTACCCGCATAAAGTCTGCTCTCGTAAGCGGGACAAACGGAATAATCGCACATAGCAGCATCAAAGATGGAATCAACGAAATAAACAGGAAAAAAGCAGAGCTTGCCGCATAAGCTGTCACGTTCTTCTTGGACAGTTCCATGCTCAACGATATGATTCGAATGATCTTTTTCTTCCTCATAAGCGGTTTCGTCTCCTCCGGCTTCTTTCTCCCACATGTTCGCAATTTTACCATATTCAGTATTTTTTCGCAAGCTGGCAATCCCAATAGAACATGGCAAGGATCTGCTCATATGTTTTACCGGACTGTGCCATGGCCTTTGCCGCATTCTGCGACATGCCGACGCCATGCCCGAATCCGCCACCCGAAAGTGTAAATCCTGTGATACCCTTTTTTCCTTTTTGCAGATCCATTACAAAATAAGCACTTGGCAGTATAGTGGAAAGTTCATAAGCGGAGTCATCCTGCCGGATCACCTTGCCTCCCTGGTTCAGGACATAACGGATCTCGTATTCCCCCTCTACGGGAATCTCTCCCTGATCGGTCGTAATCACCAATGCACCCGCGCTTCCTCCTGCTGCGCGCCTTGTAATTTCCATATCCTTCACTTTCTTAAAATCCGTGAAAGAAATTCCACGTTCCTGCAGCTTCTTTTTCAAAAGATCAATATCTATGTCCTTCACGGTATAACTCCAACGATACCATGGTTCTTCCTTTTCATAATCTTCTTCGTGAACCGTGGTGAGATATTCGCGAAGTACTTCTTCCTGCGTGAGATCGTTCTGATTATTGTCTATCGTTTCCTTAATCTTTTGTTCTGAATTTTTCTGTGAATTATCCTGCTGATTATCCTGCTGATTTGCAACTGGCTGTTCGCTCCTCTCCTGCAATTCAGTTGTCTGCTCGTTGTTCTCCTGTTGCGCAATATGTACACTTCTTAAATAAGGAGCCGCGCTCTCCCCCTCCTCCTTCCAGATACGGTCATCGGTCCCGTAACCGCAGGACGTGGAATAATAATATGCGGTGATGGGCTTTCCATCCTGCAGCAGCAGTTCTCCTCCGGTCTGGCGCACGGCATCGGTCGAGCTCTTCTTTTCCATAATATTGTTATAGACCTGATAATTCACGCTGTCGTCCACATGTGCCCCCAGTGCCGGAAGTCCTGCATGCTCCAGATAACCATAGGAATAGGTTCGCGCACACACGGCCTGCGCTTTCAGGCTTTCTGCCGGATAGGTGGATGGCATCTCACTTGGCACCACGGCATACAAATATTCTTCCAGCAACAGCTCATTAATCAGTAAAAGTCCCTCCTCCGTCTTATGAATCTCGAAATTTCCCCGGTACGACGGCACTCCCTGATTCCGGTACACCGACAGAAGATCGGTCTTTCCGGAATTGGTCGGATTCACAACCTTTACCATTCCTTCTTTCAGATAGTCTGCGTCCTGTGACAGGATAAGTTTTTCTCCTGCTGGAAGCGGTTCTTCCTTCCTTTCTCCATTTTCAAGATAAGACAGTATAAGCTCCTCCGAAGACTGCAAAATAACTTCCTTATGATACAGCCCCCTGTAATCACTCTGCTGAATGGCCACACGGATATACTCCATCTGTTCCTTTGGGAGAATCAGAAATGCGCAGATCTTTCCATCCTTGATCAGATAATCTGTAAACGCATAGCCAATGGGTATTTCATCGGTATTGCTGCTTCGTACCTCTTCCTTCTGATAATAACCTTCGCATCTCTCCCCAAAGGGAATCGTCCCCTGCTCTTCTAACGTAACCGCCTGTTCTGTCACCTGCAATGTTTTTCCGCTGATGATTTCTCCATCCTCTTCATAGGAAACCAGCTCTGATCCTTTAAAGGCAAGTGTTACGATCTGCTCGGATCCCTGCTTCTGCGTACAGGGGTGATACAGTTCACAGCCCCGGTAAAAGAACTGGATCCCGCTCTCATCGGCTTCCTCCAGATAAGCTTCCGAGAACACAACCGGATCCGGCAGCTTTTCCCGGATGGCCAGTAACGTATTTCCCATCCGGTAAGCAACAACATTCGTATAGCTTAACTGCTCAATTCCTTCGGATACACAGGAATACACTGTAGCATCCACGGTAAGAACCTGCCCCTTTGCAAGCTCCGGTTTATGTACGACTGCTTCCCCTCCAATGATCCCGATCGTTTCCCTGCAGATCTTCTGATCCAGCTCATGATATGTAAGAAACTGGTCGAATGCCTCATACCAGTCTTCTTCTTTCGTATACTCCCCGATTTCCTGCCGGACCTCCTCCGGATCCGTCTTCAGAAGTTCCGCACTTTTGTCCGTCAGGATCTGCATATCCCCCGTAAAGACCATTTCTCCTACATATTCCGGTTCCGATCGTTCTTTATAAAAGAACAGTAAAAAAGCAAGCAATGCTGCAAGCACTAAAATAGTAATCAGCTTCCATCGGATCTGCATATGACGATTCATTCTTCTCTCCCTTGAAATACAATAAAGAGTCCGCCTTATAAGAATGCCCTATAAAGCAAGAAAAAGCAGCGCATCCGCGCTGCTTTTTCTTTGGAATAACCCCCAAAATGCTGTTTCCTGCCTTTTGACTCCTAGCAAAGCTAGGTGGGTGACCGCAGCCTTACTTTTGCCTTCCCTTCCAATCCTTATTGCTAAGTGAGGGCTTGACAGCCATAAGGTAATATAGGAATCCCGTTTAAAGTATCTGTAGGTTCAAAAATAACAAGAAACATAAACACATTTCAGGTTACTTTTATTATATCCAAATCCCCGATAAAATACAACCTATTTTAATAGTTTTTGCATCTGAATCATGCCCCAGCCCTGCTTATTCCACGGCTCGCCCAAATCTCTTGCGGTATGCAGTAATTTTGTTTTCGCTTCCTCATTTGAGATCTCCGGATTTTTCTGTAAAAGCAGGGCAAGACCTCCGGAAACAACCGGCGTTGCCATTGAAGTACCGCTCCGCGCAATATAGGGATTTTTCTTATAATTAGAATTGCACGAAATAATTTTCGTTCCCGGTGCAACCACATCCGGTTTTTTCATGGCATAAATACTGGGACCTCTTCCGGAATGATCCTCACACAAATTTTTTGCCTTGCCAAAATAACCGCCCTCATTACATCCAACGGTAATGACATCCTTTCCTGCTCCGAGAAGCGAAATCGTCATAGGCTCCGGCCCGGAATTTCCGGCGGCACACACAACCACGATTCCACTCTTCCAAAGTTCCTCCATGCACCGCAGGAGTTCCTTCATCTTTTCCTCGTTCTTACACTCTGCAATTCCAACCGAAATATTCACAATCCGGATATTCCATTCCCGGCTGTTTTGCAAAATCCATTCCAACGCCCGGATCATATGCTCAATCCGCCCTTCGCCGCGATTGTTCAATACCTTTCCAATCACCAGACGGCACCGCGGATGCATTCCGCTGTAAATTCCACGTGACAACCTGCCGTTCCCGGCTACACACCCTGCCACATGCGTCCCATGTCCACTATCATCATAAGCACCTGTCTGCTCATTTACAAAATCCCGGAACACCTGAATCTGCTCCTTCAAATCCGGATGCGGGCTGATACCGGTATCCAATACTGCCACTCCGACTGCCGGATTCCGTCTTCCTGCATGCAGCACAGCCGCCTGCACCTCTTTCGTAAGTCCAATCTGACGCTTTACCCGATACATAATAAAAACTTCCGGCTTTTTCTTTATCATATGCCGGAAGTCTTGTTCGGTTTATTTATATACCATATCCTGTAACTATTCAGAACCCCATTCGTAAAACCGCTGCTAACGCAGCTTTAGTTTTACTCACGCACTGGCTTTTTGCCCTGTCCCTTGTAAAAAAGAAAGACACAGGCAAGCGCTGCAAGTCCAAGAGCCAGAAACCACTTTGGATGAATCAGATCCCCGGTATCCGGGGTATTATCCCTGCTTCCACCACGGATGATAGCTTTACCGTTACTGACCACCCCGGTTCCACCGAAGCTGTCATATTCATAAATGCCATAGGGAGAAAAGTGACTGGTGGTAAAACGGATCTTATTCTCTCCGTTGCTTTCAGTTACCTCATAATTGACTGCTTCTAACTGTCCATCGTCATCCAGTGTAACCACATGCATCTGATCTGTTGAAATACCATCCGGAACAGGCAGTTCCACCGTTGCAGTCTGCTTGCCCAGCTTATGAATCGGAACCGTATCCGTCTCATCCATCAAAGAGATTTCATACGCCTGCAGTTTGGAAGGAGTACGTCCTCCATATAATTCACCGTAGGCGTCACCGATTCTTGCTGCGGCATCCTCAGATTCCCGGATATGAAGAATAAAGTCTTCCTCACTTCCCGGGATTGTAATGTCGTGCATCATATCCGATGCTTTGCTTACTCCCTGATTCTGTGCAAGCAGGGTTCCCTGCTCGTCATAAATAGTTCCCTGATATCCATAAATACCATCCTGCAGAATTGTGTTTTCAAAATCAGAAACACCTGTGGGTACAATCACTTTATTTAAGTTTCCGGAAAATGCATAGGTCCGGTCTTCTTTATTCAACGCACGGGAAGAATCGGTTCCATAGGTCAGCTTCGGAAGCGCCGTTCCTTCCATGGTAACCGTATCGGTTCCACCACTCAGATCGTACGCAGCAATTCCAATTTCTTCTACAGAGGAAGGTATGGTCACATTGGATAAAGCACACCCCTGAAACGCTCCTGCTCCAATTGTTTTCACATTCTTTCCACCATTTACCGTGGTCAGATTGTGACAGCCTTTAAATGCATTCTCGCCAATCGTTTCTACGGTATCCGGCAGATTCACGGCTGTAATTCCCAAATGATCCCGTAATACACCATCACTGATCTGCTTTACGCCACCCGGAATATTAACAATACTGTCCGCTCCCAGATATCCGATCAAGATGCCATCTCCCGCTACCACAAACGGATAGGTTGCAGAATGATTGTTCTCTAAGAACGGTGTTTTGGCAAACGCATAGTCATCAATCTCCGTTACAGTGGACGGAATCTGTACGGACTGCAGGCTATCACAATGATAAAACGCACCATAACCGATCTTCGTCACTCCCTCCGGAATTACAATCGCTTCAAGTCCGCTTCTTGCAAAAGCAAAGTCACCGATTTCCGTAATTCCTTCCGGAAATTCATAGGAAGTAAGATCTGCATTCTGGTAATAAGCCTGAGAGGCAATCTTGTCCTGAACTACCGTATATTTCGGGAATCCTTTTCCCTTCTCTGCATTGTCTGCAAGCAGATTTCCGATTGTTTCATCGGAGGTGCTCTGCGAAGAAGCATCACCCTGTGACTGAACCTCTCCTCCAAGCTGTGATAAGTCAAGTGTTGCATTCTGTACCGGCATGCCCTGCTGTACCTTCGCCTTGCCGTTATCAATAAAAACAAGCGCTCTGCCTGTCACAATACTGGACTGTCCAAGCAGCACCTGATTCTCTACGGTTTCAGAGGTTGTCGTCATCGTGGGAACCGGTGTCGGATCTGCACTGCTTATTGTATCTGTCTTGTCCTCCAAACCAGCATCTTCTGGTTGGTTTGCTGTAACTGCTGTCTGCTCCGGACTTACTGTATTTGTTTTGGATGCTGTATCTCCTGCTGTTGTAGGCGTTCCGCCGGCTGCCGGAGCTGTCGTGGCTGCAGAACCGTCCTGTGACTCATTCGTACCGGTAAGGTTCTGCGGCTGTACGGTCTGTGCCTGCTGCACGTCTGCATATTCTACCTGTTCTACCGGTGTCTTCTGCATGTTCTGTGCATAATTCCAGGCATAGGAACCCTCTTTCGCACTAAGCTTCACATTGGGACAACCATCAAATGCCGTATCCTGGATATTGGTTACGGATTCCGGAACCTCCACATGCTGTAAGCTCACACAGTCTTCAAATGCCTTGGCTCCGATACTCTGCGTTGGCAGATGAATCGAAACATCCGTCAGATTACTGCAATTCGAGAATGCATAGGACGGAACCTCATAGAGACCGCTCCCTAACTGTACCTTCTTAAGAGAATCATTGCCCCAGAAGGCATACGCCATGATTGTCTTTACATCATTGGTCAGATTTAAGGCTTCCTTCTGCGAAGACGGTAACAGGAAGTACAACGTTTCATGCTCTTTGCCATATAAAATACCATCTTCCATAAATAAATAGGGATTGGCATCGGATACCTTAAAATCCGTCAGTGCCTTATTCCCTGCGAAAACACCACTTCCAAGCTTCTTTACACCGGAGCCGATCGACACATGGGTCAGAGATGTATCATTACTGAAGGCGCCTGCATCAATCTGCTCCACGCCATCCCCGATATTCACCGTCCGCAGATAATCACAGTTTGCAAATGCACCATTCCCAATCTGCTTTACTTTACCGTCAATATTGACTTTCACAATATTGTCATTGTTGGCAAAGGCCTCTTCTCCGATGATCTGTACATCATCCGGAATAGACACGACTTCCGCCGTGCCTGAATACCGGAGCAGCTTATTTCCTTCCATTTGAAAATCAGATGCAGTGCCTGCCGCCTCCGAATCTGATACCGGTACCTGGGTAACTGCTACTGCAGTCAGCAATAGCAGCACCCCGATTGTTTTTGATATCTTTTTATTCATACCATCCACCTTATGCTGTTCTGGTCTTAGGCAGCTTCCGGTCTCTCTTGAAGAACAGGATCAGCGAGAGACTCGCAAGTCCTAATGCAAGGAACCACTTAGGATGAATCGGATCTCCGGTCTTCGGAGTTGCATCAATTGTTCCTGCAGTCAGATTTGCTGTATCCACATAAATCACATAGGGTGAAAAATGTGTTGCAGTAAAGTTCACACAGGGAACGCCATCCACAGTTGTAAATCTGGTATTCAGATCTTCAATGGTTCCTCCCAACGTGGATGCCACTTTATTATTTCCTGCATACTGTGCCAGATCATCCGGCAGCGGTAACGTAATATTCACAGAAATTCCCGAAGTATCCGCAATCTTGGTTCTGCCTGTGGAATCATACAGACTGATGTCCATCGGTAAATACTTCACTCTGCTGATATCTCCGAATTTTGCCTGTAATGCCTGTACAGCCAGATCATTTGCAGTCTGGTCTTCGGTTACCTTAACCACAAAGTTATCGGTAGATCCCGCTACAGTCGCACCCGCAAGATTCGTGTTGGAAATCCCCGGCTTCGTTACTTCTACGGTCGTTCCGCTGTTGCGGTTCGAATTGCTTCCAGAGCTTCCGTTCGATGAGGAGCCTCCATTTGAGGAGCTTCCCGAGCCACTGTTGCTGCCCGAGCTTGCAGATGAGCCACTTCCGGTCTTATACGTTGCCGTAATGGCAACATTGGCTGCCGGCATAGTAAAGGTTGTTGAAGTAGCTTCTGCATTTGCAAATCCCACTCCTGCTGTTGATGTTGTCCACTTGTCAAACTGTTTTCCAACACCCATATCATAAGCATTCAGGGCTACAATTGCTCCTGCCGGATAGCTTCCGCTTCCGCTTCCACCGGATACACTTACGGTATACTTCTTCGTGTTATCACCATTGTTATTGTTTCCAGCCGTTGAGGACGGGGACGCTGATGCACTTGATGAAGAACCTCCGCTCGGTGACGCACTTGCGCTCGCAGAGTTCTTCTCATATGCCGCAACAATGGTCAGGTCTGTTGTTACTTTAGAGAACACTGTTTTATCCGGATACCATCCTGTAAAAGTATATCCATCTCTCGTCGGAACTGCCGGCTCTACCGCTGCTTCTCCATCATTGACCTTTTGGACACTGATAGCAGTCATCTTATTTTTTTCATAAGCATAGAACGTAACCGTATGCCTGCTCTGATCTCCTGAATTATCCGTATATTTTGCAATAACCGTCAGATCCTTGGAAACATTATGATAATCCGGTGTCCATCCATCAAAGGTGTATCCTTCCCTGACCGGATCTGTCTGAGGCGGAGTCGCACTCTTACCGTCTTCAACATACTGCGGATTGGTAAATCCGGTCTGTGAAATTACCGTTCCATCCCAGTCTAAGAATTCCACCTTATAGATGCTGCCCCCAAACCTCGGCCATACATCCGTATCCTTCGAAATTTTGGTATAATCGGTCCATCCACTGAACATATAACCTTCATGTTTCGGTGTGTCAGTTGGAGGAACTGCATCTTCCCCATCACGTACCTTTACCTTGTGGAAAAGTGCCTTATTTGATGTGTCCGGATAGTTCGGATAATCCCAAAAAGATACTGTATGTTCCAAATATACCTTCCCGTATTCAGGCTTAATGTAATCGTACGCCTTAGCATACCGGTCAGCGGTTGTTCCCTGTACACATTGAAATGATATGGTCTGCTGACCTTCATTATTCTTGAAGGCCTCTTTCTCTATGTACGCCTGGTTTCCGGGGATTGTCAGAACACGGATTTTACTGTTTTGGAATGATTTAGCCTCAATATTCTTAACCGTATCAGGCAGAATAACACTATTTAAATCTTCCATATCATAAAATGTCTTTTCAGGAATATCAACAACAGAGGTGCCGGAAAGATCAACCTTTCCAACGTGATCACAATCCATAAATGCTTCTGCCTTGATTTCCGAAACTCCAGACAATTCCTCCGGTCCAACAGAATACGTTCCAACTGTTTCTCCACGTCCTGCCAGACACTCGACTAAAGTCTTTCCATTCGCAGTTGTCTGATATAAGATACCATCCTGATAAGACAGATTATCGCCAAGACAGGTTATGGTATTTAATTTTGTACAGCCACGGAACGGACGCTTTCCAATATCAGTAATATTTCCCCCAAGTGTCACCTGTTCAAGTGCGTCACAATTCTGCCTCGTTGTAACATGACCATTGGCTGGATCGATTTCCTCCACAGCCCCAAATGCATAATCTCCGATTTTACCAGCCTTGATGATTGAAACATTCTTAAGAGCTTTGCAGCCGGTAAATGTAAACGGTTCAATTTCATCTACACCATTTAATACAATAGAGCTGATCTTGGTATCCGGTTCCGCTATCTGCTCTGCTTCACCGGCAGAATTCACTTTGTAACCGGAGAACAAGCCCGGTTTCAGGCTGTCCACATTCGTAGGAACGACAACATTTAAAGCTGCATTAACAATCTGCATCTGCTCTTCTGTCGGAGGAACGGATGGATCAGGGGTCGTATATTTTTGATATGCATCCCTGATCTTATCCACATATGACTTAACTTCTTCATTGTCTGTTTCATCCACATACGGCAATGCCTTTACCCAGTCTGTAAGCTTCGGATCTCCATAGAGTTCGTATCTTGGATAACTCTGCATCTGGGCGCTTCCGGTATTCGTTGTAAAATCATAAACATACTTTACTTCTATATTAGTCGGAAAACCACTATGACAGGTAATCCATGACTTATTCTGACTTGGATTATGAATGGTATTCTCTGGTGTCATCGCATAAATGAAAGGTACAGTGTCTTCTCCACTATCATTCATCATTGCTCCGACAAAGGTAAGCTCCGGATCCTTGTTTGTAATAGAATCTCCACAGGAAACCACCTGTGTCCGGAATGCATCCGTGCCAATATACTGTATGGTAGATGCATTATCAAAGCTGACGGTTTCCAGATTATGGCTTCCCTTAAATGCTCCATCTTCAATACGCTCCACGGTTTCCGGAATCGTAACTCTTTTAATGGAACATGCATCGTTAAAACATCCCGTTCCAATAGAAGCAATTCCATAAGGTCCGATTCTTTTAGGAATCACCACATTAACCGGATTACCTTCCAGCCAGATTTTAATCAGCTGACTCTGATTATTTACCTGATAGGTAATGGAAGATCCGCTTTTTTCTTTAATTACAACCTCATATACTTGTTTATCAAAGTACTTATAAGCAATCTGATTGTCATTTGCTGTCTTATGAAGTGGCGAACGACCTATCCTGTCATTCGTATCGGTATCTGCTCCCCAGAAATAAAAGTTTTCCGGAACAGTTGACTTGAAATTTTCAAAGGTCAATCCGCTGCCAGTATCCTGCACAAAGTTCATGGACTTATTGGGAACCTTCACAAACTGCAGACTTGAACAGCCTTCAAAAACACCAATCTGTAAATCTTCTTCTGCATACTGTGTCGGGAAGATCATCGCTCCCAAGGAACTGCAATTCTTAAATGCCGAATTACCAATGGTCTGTAACATGGTATCAAGTTCACTGCCACCACACAGATCTATCGTCTGTAAACGGGTACAGCCTTCAAAACAGGAATCTCCGATTGCCTTCACATTTACCGGAATTGTAATACTGGTTAACGCCGTGCAATTATAAAATGCATCTTTACCTAATGCCTGTATGTTGGAATTATTTGGAATATCACAGCTGCTCAAACGAATACAATTTGCAAATGCTCCGTTTCCAACAGTCCGCAGGTCATTTCCAAAGGAAACGCTCTGTAATGTTGCACACCCCTGGAATGCATAATCACTGATACCGGAAAGATTCGAGCCAATCTGCAGATTCGTAATATTCGCATTATTTGCAAAGACTCCGTCATCCGGATTTTCACGATAAACCCCCGAACGTACTTTCCAGCTTGCAATATACTGAACTCCCGTAGCCGGATCTGTATCTGAGACTGCATCCACAAACTGCTGGCCAATATACTTCACAATTGCATCAATACGGTAATGAGCCTGTGTAGATGGATGAATCAACGTACCATTTGGCTGCGTAGTTGTCACACTACCCTTCTCCTGATAATACAAATCTGTATCATCCAGATCACCCCATATGGATCTCTGTTCATAATAACAGGGCTTCTGGTTCGTCACCATAATGGGCTCCACAGAATAATCCTTCTCAACTTCCTGTTCTGTCCCATCTTCATTTTTAACTTTTTCTTTATTACGATAAACCAGAGTTGTTCCATCTGCTCCATAAATCAGCTGATTCTGGTTCACAATAATCGATTCTCCTTCTTTAGAACCGGTAGGAGGCGTCTCATGTCCATAACTACCGTACTTTACATCAGTAACCCTGTAAAGCAGGACATCGGAGTCATCTCTTTTCTGTTCATACACATCATAAAACATAAATTCATCATTCTGTGTAACCAGACAAAAATAACCATCGGAAGAGGTCTGCTTATATTTCTTAAATGCTTCCATTGAATCTGGAATCGTCAGGGAACTCTCTGCGAGAGCATTAGCATTATAATTCAGAATAACCGCATATTTGTTACCACCGCTATCCGATTCTACATAGGCAAACTGAAACCGGCCATCACCTGAGGTATACACGATGGAGCTGTCCGGCACATAGGGAATGGTATTCTTCGTTGCTGCCTGTATGGACGATGCCGGACTGCCTGCCACGCTTTTCTCTGTTTTATTATTATCCCAGACCCATACTTTTCTTTCTGGTTTTGAAGTAACAGTAGGTTCTGCATTTACTCCCGTCACCGGAATTGCAGCAACTACAATAGCGGAAACCATCAGCAGTGCACCGATTGTTTTCCGGATCTGTCTTCTTAATTTTCTGTTTTTCTTTTTTGCAACTTTTGTCATTGAAAAAACCAAGCCTTTCTTTTACAATGAATAACTTTATTATAACATCTTACAAACTTATGTTTAACTGATTCTCTTCGCAACCACTACGAAACGGCCATCCGTCTGGGAGCTGTCACAGGTGGATAACGTTAAGAGGCTGTCACCGAATTCTGCCGTCACACCGGTATCGTACAAGCTTAATTCACTCATTTCCTGCATATAGGAATTGAATTCCGTTTCAGAATTTGCCTCAATAAACTGATAATACTTAAAAACAATATCATCCTCATTATAAACCTGTGAACGGAACACATACATCACCTGATACTGTGCCTTTTCATAGATCGTATCAAAGGTGATGACAGCGTGCTTCTTTCCATAGGATTCCTTGGCATATTTTTGCAGATTCCCGAACATGCTGCCCGATTTCATATGATGTCCGTAGACAATCATATTCGTGGAACGGGGATATACACTGCAGTTATAATCCAGAAAAATACTTCCATTCTTGTCATATTCCTGGTTGTAATTGTGATCCAGATAATAGGTATTATCCGAGGTCTGCATGACAGGGTAATCTATATTTGTATCGTCAATTTTGAGCCATCCGATTAGCTTTTTATTCTTATTATATAAAGTTTCATACTCCGGAAGGATATCCGGAAGCCGGATGGCCGATTTATGTAAGGAAAAGGTATTCTGTTCCTGCTGTGTTCCGGAATTTAATACATTGCTTCCCTTAAGGGAGGCCAACTGATCATAATCCATGTTCGTCCGTGCGCTGAAATAATAATATACGAAAAAATATCCGAGACTCGCAACTGCAACGATTGATGCCAGAACCATAATTCTTTTCCGCAGCTTCTCTGCTTTCTGCAGCTCTTTAAGTGCTTCCTTTTCAATTACAGCCTGATACTTTGCATTATTCCTGGTATTCTTTATATCTGTTCTTACAGCCTGTCTGCCTGCAGAAGCAGCTGCTCTTTTTCCCTTCTGTTGATCCTTGTTTCCACTTTTCTTAAGAGAATGTTTTTTCTCTTTCTTCCGGGTGGAAGGATTCCTCTTCATCTGCTCCATCTTCTCATAGACCTCATCATCAAAATGAGTTCCAATGATGGTTTCGAACCGGTAGACTCCGGCCTGCATTTCATTAAACAGGCCTTCTAACTGCTTTTTATTGTTGAAATCCACTTGTGCCCTGATCTCATCAATCTTCTTCTGATCTCTCAGAGCCGCCTCATAATCTGCCCTGGTGCGAAAACGCACGCCCCCAACCGACAGGTTTTCTGAAGTCATGACCTACTACTCCTTTATAAAAACATATACTTTTATTTTAGCTATATCCAGAAAGATATGCAAGTGTTTTTCTACATATAGGAGATTTTCCCTATACGCAAGCTGTGTATCCATGCGCAACTTGTATTTTACAGATAATTCCGGCGAAATTTCCTATGAACAAGCAAAGAGCCGTGTCTTCCACGGCCCTTTCCCCTTAAGCAATATTGGCTTATTTGGTCTCTTCGTATGCCTGTCGTACTGCCTTGCACAACTGGTCAGCACAGGAGGTCGGCTTGAATCCACAGGTATTTCCGAGCAGCTTGCTTTCGATGTAGTCCACGGTACATCCGTCCACCAGCTTGGAAACGGCCTTTAAATTTCCGTTACAGCCTCCGATAAATTCCACATTGGAAATCACATCTCCATCAATATCAAAATTAATCTGCATTGCACACACGCCTGACGGCTTATAACTGTATCTCATACTCTCTTACTCCTTTTAAATCATATTCCATACTCTTACAACACGGCAAGAATGATGTTCAGTACCCACAGGACAATGCTGAGCACACAGGCAATGATACCAAGTATCCTGCCTGCTTTCGCCATTTTGGCCTTCGTGGAACCAAGTCCGAGACGACCACGCATTACAGCAAGTACACCACAACAAAGTCCGGCAATCGGAACAATGAGTCCAGTAAGACATCCTAAGATACCAAATATGAGTGATATGGTTGCTGCGGAGGTGTTATTCACCGTCGTAACCGGAACTGCACCTGCATTGGCTGTGCCGCCTTCCATACCGGCTGTTCCCACATTCATCTGATCCGTCGGAATATCCTGCTGCATCAGGGTATAAAGCTGCTCAAGGCTCTGTTTGAACGGCTTCTTCTGCAGACATCCTACAAATCCTGTCAGACCCATTTCACCACCGAACATTCCCTTTAACCATGCTTCTACATGCAGAACACCATTGATATAGCTCCAGGTCATGAACTTATAGCCCTCCAGCATCGGATCTCCGGCACGGTATACGGGCTGTCCCTTCCATTCTGCCGTGGAAAAGCCATTCTTGCTCAGGTAGTCGTTCATCATAAACTGGACAAAATCCGCCGGTTTGTTAAGTGGTAAATCATTTGTGTATCTTGACATGTTATCCTCCCTCATCTCGTTGCATCGCCTTACTGCAACATTTTTCTCCTAATAAAATAACATAAAAATTTTTATGGTGCAACTGAAACACATACAAGCTTTCCTACATATGATATAGCATAAATAAAACAAATACCCTTGGAGGTAACTTATGAGCGATTTAACAGCAACATCCTGCGGATGCGGAACAAACAACAATAACGGATGTGGATGCAGCATTCTCTGGATTATCCTTCTTCTGTCCTTCTGTGGCAACGGTAACGGATGCGGAAGCAGTCTGTTTAATGGTGACTCCGACTGTGGATGCTGGATCATCCTTCTTCTGCTCTTCTGTGGTAACGGTCTGTGTGGCTCTAACAACAACTCCGGTTGTGGATGCGGATGCTGATTTTTCATTTCTCTTCACCCTTTCTTCAGAAGTAGGCTCTGCGGAGCCTACTTTTCTGCATAAAGAAAGAAGCTTTGCGCATAAAATGAACTATCATGAAGCAAAGGAGTCTGTATGGAGCAAAAGGACACCAGTCAAATTTCAGCTTTCGATACGCTGTTTTCCAATAATCATATTCAGATGCTGAAGGTTCTTCTGCCTTATATGGACAATCAGTTTCAAAAATATCTTGCCATTTACATCAAATTTCAGGAGTTGCAGGTTGCCCTCAACTTTGTGCGGAAGCGTCCTTATCCCCTGTGTGGCTGTATGATCCGTCCGGATGACACGGATCCTGCCCAGGTGGTAAAGCGCCTCCTTCCTCTGTGCACGAAGGAAGAAAAGGAACAGTTAAACCAGATTCTGAAAGTGTTACAGTCCATGTCACAATATCAGGAAATGATGCATACCATGGAGCTGATGAAGGATTTCATGCCGGAGGGAGATGCTTCTTCTCCTTCGAGCATGACGGATATGCTGATGGGAATGCTAACCCCTGAGCAGAAGCAGATGTTCGATCTGTTCTCTGCCATGGGCGATTCCTGATTTTCTGAAACAATCACCGGATTTTTAAAGGAGGATACCCCTTATGACGAATGAATGGATGAACGATCCCTCTTTACAGGGAATTGCTCCCTACAAGCTGCAATTTTTGCAGGCGCTGATTTTTGAAAGTGCTTCTCTTTCCAAGGAACAGATGATGCCGTTTCTCATGGCAGTCATGAAGCGTGGAAAAGAAAAGAACATCAACTTTACGGATCAGGAATTCCAATCCATTGTTAATGTTCTTAAAAAGCATGCTTCTCCGGAAGAACTCGCCAAAATGGAAAAGCTTATGAGTTTTCGGAAATAAAGGTAATAAAGGCATCGAGCGGAATGGGCTTTGAATAGTAATATCCTTGCAGATAATCACAGCCCATTTCCTGCAAGGCCTGCGACTGCTCCTTCGTCTCCACACCCTCTGCTACAATATCCATATTCAGGGACTTAATCATATTGATGGAATGCTTCAAGGTACTTAAGGCACGGTCATTTTCCATCGCATACCAGACAATGCTCTTATCCATCTTCACAATATGGAACGGATAAGTAATGACGTTGGTAATATTCGAATATCCGGTTCCATAATCGTCCATGGAGAAGGTAACGCCCTTCTTGCGGAGATATTCGATATTATTACGAAGAGTTTCCTTGGAAACAGTAACGGCAGTTTCGGTAATTTCCAAATTAATAAAGGAATACGGTACGTGATATTCATCCATGATTGCAAGCAATGTCTTATGTAAATTCTCCTGCATGCACTGTGCCACGGAAAGATTGACCTCAATATATTCCAGTCCATACTGCTCCAGCTTCTTTTCGGAAATTGCCTTACATACCGACCGGAATACGAATTCTCCGATTCTGAAAATCATTCCATTTTTCTCTGCAAGCGGAATAAAATCCTCCGGGCTGATAAATCCCAGTTCCTCATCATGCAGCCGAATTAACGCTTCTGCCGAATTGAAGCACCGGTCCTTCACCGAATAAATCGGCTGGTAATAAATCTCGAATTCTTCGTTGGCAATCGCCCGCTGTAAAATATGGGTAATCTTATTTTCCCTCTTACGGTTCTCTAAAATTTTCTCACTTGCAAGGCGGCGTCCTTCCAGCTCTTCATCCACAACAAAATTCAGGGAATAATCGATGATATCAACGATTTCTGCCATACGACTGGCGTCCCGCGGATAAAGCAGTTCAAAGTTCGATACCGAAAGTGTGATGTCCACATCATCCAGGGTAACAGTCTTCTGTAACTCCAGACGGATCCAGTCAATCGATACGTTATCGATTCCAGCCGCATTCTCGGTAAATGCCACAAGCTGTCCCTCATTTAAGCAGAACAGATTGACATGCGGAATCTTTTTATCAAGCGCTTCAACCGCCTGCTTCATCACCGCATTGCTCTTCTCCACACCGAGAATATCCCGGACGAGACGGTAATTGTCAATGTTAAAAATCTCCACTTCGAAACTCTTATTCTTCTCCATGGTTTTCTTCATCATCTTAATAAAGCCCTTCCGGTTATAAATTCCAAGCCGGGCATCCACATCATCCTCCGGATTTTCCAAAGACAGGTACGCCAACAGGATTGACACGGAAACACAAAACTGCAAAATCAGAACATGGGACATATTGGCCTGTACAAGGATTCCTCCCAGACATAAAGCCGTATACACCCAGACAACGGCACGCTGTGCCCGTACCAGCTTCTTGCGGTAATGAATGATCATATACCAGGAAAAAATCATGTAATACCCGGACACACCATACAAAAACGAAAAGATCCGTCCATGCTGATAACCATTCACATCATCATACGTGAAAATCAGTCCGGTCCACGGCGTTCCCAGAATCAGCACTGCTGAAATAAAATAAGGGACAAACAAAAGCACACGGTTCCATGCCGTCCACTCCTTCTTATCCTTAACAAGACTCAGCAGATATAAATTGTATACTACAGGAATAAGATTAAAAGAAAGCAGATATAACATATTTAATGCATACTCTGCCGCCACCGGAAAAGGCTGCGCGTATGCATATACCGTAACCCCATCCAGAAGATCTGATCCAAAAGACAGCCACAAAAGTGCCGCAAATATATTCGTTGACATCGTCCGGATGCTCTTCTTACAGTAAAAGTAAATCAGTAAGATGCCCATCAGGAATGCCGCTGCAACATCATAATGAATATTGTAAGCCATTCTCCACCCCCAAGTATGACCCGAATTAACATAAGACTTGACTATGTTATCATAATGATAAGGGTTTTTCAACTATATCAGTATGTAAAAAGACTTCCCAATTATGGGAAGCCTTAGTTTTCGGATTAATCCTGAGCGATGATCTCTTTCTTGTTGTAGGATCCGCAGTTCTTGCAGACTCTGTGAGGCATCATGAGTGCTCCGCACTTGCTGCACTTAACTAATCCGGGTACGCTCATTTTCCAGTTAGCTCTTCTCTTATCTCTTCTAGCTTTAGAAGATTTATTCTTAGGACAGATAGACATCTTTACACCTCCTTATTAAACGCATCGTAAATATCTTTGATAGCTGCCATTCTTGGATCCGGCACGAACTGGTCGCACCCACAATCGCCATCATTCAGGTTCTTTCCACACACCTTGCAAATCCCCTTACAATCCGGCTTACACAGGATCTTCGTCGGCATATTAAAACTTATCTCACTTTCTATGAAAGCATCTACGTCAAACTCGTATCCGACCATGAAACTCTGTTCATCTGCGTCTTCTGATTGCTCTGTCGCTTCCGGAGATGCCAGTTCATACTCCATTGGAACATGTACCGATGTTCTCACCGGTTGCAGACATCGATCACAGGGAATTTCCAAATCAAGCTCCATAGTCCCCGTAAGCAGGATTCTGTTGTTTCCAATATTCTGAAACGTAATCTCTGCATCCGTTTTGGAAAGGATTGGATACTCAAAACCAAAATATTCAACCGTTCCGGGTTCATACGTAAAGCTTTCTCTTCTGACTTTTCCCTCAGAAGTAAAAACATCTGTCAGATTGATCAACATATCTTACTCCCTTAAAGTGGGTGTCACGCCATAGTAAACATACTATCGCACACTTCAACAATTATAGCGATGGTCCCTGACTTTGTCAAGGGCTCTTTTTATTTTTTCCAGAACTTGTAAGTTGTAAAATTTAAATCAAGAAAAACAGAAATACCTAAAAGATAATAAAGCGCGCTTATTATAGATAAAAAGTATAAAGAAAGAAAAGAGGAAAAAAAGAATGCAGGTAACGATTTTAGGTATCAAGAAAACATCATACAAAGGAAAAGACGGTTCTGACAAGATCGCATACAACTATTCCTGTGCAAAGGATTATACCGAATATGAACAGGAAAATGCGGAATGTAAAGGACAGGATGTAATCAGGGAGTTTTCTTCAAAGGCATATGATGTGCAGGTAGGCGATGTTGTTGATCTGGTCTATGAACCGGGATACGGGGGAAAAGCAACCCTTGTTGATATGCGGATTGTGAAGATTGCCACTACTCCATTCGATAAGAAGGGAGACAAGTAAACATGGCAGCTAAAATAATGTTTGTACTATGTTGTTTCTTCTTAATCACTGGAATAGCCGGAGTAATCAAAAGTACGGTAATATCTGTGAAGACAAGAAAAAGACAAAAGCAGTATACAGAAGCCAATCAGGCTAACAAGTAGTTATCAATTTGCAAGTTGAGATAAATATTAAAGGAGAGGAGAAAAACGGTATGGAAAAATTACCTGAACTTACAACGAGTGCAGTAACGCTTGTGACAAGTGTGCTTGGATTATTTGAAGTATATCCTTTAAATATTATTCTCACATTTACACTTGGCGGATTTGCATTTAAGTTCTTTTCAAAAGGACGCAAAGCTGCAGGCGGTCATGCATAAGTGGCCTATATGTTCCTTAAAAAAGGGCATGGTATCAAAAATGCCATGTCCTTTTTGTTGTCAAAAATAAGTTTAGAAGGGAGAAACTTATGAAAATAGAGAAAGTCAAAAGCAAATTAAAGAAAGTATTTAACCTTGTAATGGGTGTACTGCTTCCAGTAACTACCTTGTTAGTATCGTGTAACACTAATGCGCTGGTAGTCCATGCAGCAGAATCGTATTACAACAAAGGAAATACAGTAACCTTTACGACTAATTATTGTAATACAAAAGATAAAGATCATACTTATAGAACCACGCAGACAGGAACAATACAAGCGAATGCTGATTATGAGATTGTAGCAGTCCTTGTAAATTATAAGTATGGGGTTGATTTTGATCATTCAACATTAGCCTTTAAAATTATTAAATCGGCATCAGAAGCATATAACTTGCAGAAATCCGGAGTCACTTCATGTTTTGGTACAGAGTCGAATTTTAAAGATGCAGCTCCGCTAAGTTCCAAGGTATATAGTTTAGATAATTTGCCAAGTGAGATATATGCAAAGGGAAACGCCGACGGAAGTATCACGGTATCATGCAGTATAACAGGTTGTAAGGTATTTAAAGATAGTGATTCTTTGAATGCGTATATTACTTCCGGTGATACTAGTGGGATGATTGAGCTTGATAAAGATATAGACGATGGTGTCAAAGATCCTGATATTGGTTATCTGCATAACTTGCAAATGAACCAACTTCAATCAGGTAAACAAGATGAGAATGGTATTTATGAACGTTATAGTGATCGTTTTACATGGGATGATACCTACCCTGAATATGATTCTTCTTATCTGGTCGAAGTAAGAGGAAAGTGCGTTGTACAGACTAGGGGCTTCCTTGGTCTTGGAAAAACAAAGACTTATACCAGTGACATAGAAAATATTGCAAAAGATATTTCCTATAATGATTTAGAATGGATTGTTAGCTCTACCGATAAGTATGCACCTTTTAATTCTTTTATCAATGAACATATGCCGACTAACCTTGTAATGACAGGGGTTTATGGAATGCGTGATTTATATTTCCGTATTTATAAATGGTCGGAAGCTGATGATTGCTACCACTATGGACCATGGGTAAATATGCACTTTGTTGATGATGATGTGTGGGTATCTGTTGACGGTGATACTACTATGGGTGACTTTGATAAGGATGGAAATTTTATTGTAGATCCTGATTCTGATTATGGCACAGGAAAAAAGAATGATGTAGGTGTTGGTGTTGGCGATACGGAAGAAGATGCGAAAAAGGATAATGATAGAAGAAATGAAGAAAAGAAAAATGATGATGGAAAACTAGATCTTTCAAACTCTTCTTTAACTGATATATGGAACTGGTTCACTACTTCATTATGGAATTTATATAACAGCCTTGGATTTATTCCAGAATTCTTTCAGAAGATATTTTCCTTTTTACCTACTCCTATTTATGTGTTCTTAGGTATTGGTATCGTGATTGCTATTGTGCTTCGTGTGTTAGGCAGGTGATGAGATGGAAAGTATCGGTTTATTGATTCGTATGTGTTATAGCGTATTGAATTATGGAATAAATCTCTTCGGCTATCCAGTTAGTTTATGGCAGGTCTTGGTGCTTGGAATGCTTTTATTTTTTATTGTTTGGTTGATATTCGGAATATTAGATTAATAATCTGATATCACGTATGAGCCTACATATGTACGTTCTCCGTGGTATTCTCCTGCTAGTTGATTCTGTCCCACGTAGATATTATAGACCAACCATAACATAATTAAATTGATAATTAGAATTAGTGCCAGTAAAAAATGTGTAATAGAATGATCGTCTTTGTTTCGTTCTTTTGCGTTTTGTGTTTTTTCTTCTTTGCTCATAAGTAAATACCCCCTTTTGAAAGATCATAACACAAAAGAATGGAAATGGAAAGGAAAGTGGTTTTATAAACATGAAAAAAGTTTTATTAGATATGTCTCTTGGTAAAAGGGTAAAAGTTACTTTGTTTGATGATACGGTTTGTGAGGGAGAATTGCATAAAATTGGAGATGAGTTTTTTATGAATGATCCTGATTTATATATTTCACCACGTTATTTTTGCATCAACTCAAGCTCACGATCCGTATATTTTAAGTATTCCCATGTAAAGGAACTTGAAGTTATGGATTAAGGAAAGGATAAGGATTATTCTGATAGGTTCGATAAGTAAAGAATAGGGTTGCGATTAGTAGGCCTGTAATGATTAGTAAATAGATATTTTGACCGCTATGATTGGTTATGTTGCGTTCCCATTCTGGATTAAAATCTTTTTCTTTTGTAGTTTTGTTTTCATTCATAAGTAAATACCCCCTTTTGAAAGATCATAACACAAAAGAACGGAAATGGAAAGAAAGGTGGTTTTATTGATAATATATATATTTTTTTTTATTCTATTTTCTATTTTTAGTTTTTTGTGGGTAAAGGGAGATTGATTATTATGATTTTATACTTTCTGTTACTGCTTAGGCTTGGTGTATGGCTTGCAGATGATGACATGGCTAAGACCTACACGGAAAGGCAGGGATTTTGTAAATGATACTTTATATGCTCTTTGCTATATTTCTCGTTCTGGCAAATGAACCCTGTGAGGAATGTAAAAAAAAGAAAAAATCCAAAAAGAAGAAAGGAAAAAGGAAATGATGAATGATACAGATATTAACGTATTTGATGATACTGGTAACGGAACAGATCAGTCCATATCTGGAACAGATTCCGGATCTTCCCCTGTGGAAGATCTTCCTGATACTGGTGATTGGTCTGCTCCTGATCCGGCTGATTCTGCATCTGATCTTCTGGTTGATGAAATGGATTCACCGGAAGATACGGAGAATGGTTCGGAAACTTCTTCGTCTGATACTGATATGGTTACGGATGCAGAGGGGAATCTGACCGGAGAAACCACGGCAGACGGTGAACCAGTGCCGGAAGGGGAAACTTCCGGGGTTTCGGAAGAACTGGTGCAGCATATTGATGATACTTTGACGGAGCACTCTTCCGCTTTTGATTCCTACGTGGAAAGCACGGTTTCCGGTAACGGTATCAATATTAACCTTGATGATTACAGTACGGAATTACTGGAAACTTCCGTGCAGAATCAGGGAAAAATATTAGAAAAGATGGATTACCTGGGCGGTCTGCTCTTAATCATCTTTTTAGTGCTTGTGGTGGATTATCTCTACCGTCAGGCAAAACGCATTATTAAAAATTTTATGAAGGGAGATGATACGAATGAATGAAATTCTTAGTTTTATCTTTGTCAATGGTGACGTAAACGAATTGACCGCCGGAAGTCTGCTCTGCCTGTTTATCTTTCTTGCGGTCTTGGAATGTATTTCCGCGATTGTGCGTGAAGCAATGAAAGGGGCGGCGATGAAATAATGAAGTTTGCATACATAGCGATTATTGTAGCTTTCCTGTTCTGTTACTACATGTTTATACCGTTCCGGCTTGTGATTAAAAATCCAATTGCAACGGTTTACTATGGCATCAAGGACTTACGGGAAAGAATCATACATCATACAGGACGGAACTGTCCTACAGGTCAGATCATTGCCTATACTGCCCTTTTCGGTGGCGGTAAAACCTTGTCGGTTGTGCATTATGTCACTACCCTCTTCTACCGTTATGACGGTCTGAAAGTATGGGACAGAGACCGGAAGAAATTTGTTATCCAGAAGATTCATGTGATCTCGAACGTAGATCTTGTGATCCCCTATGAAAAATTCGTTTCACTGGAACAGATTGTAAGGGTTGCGGATAAATTTCATGAAATGGACTTAGAGAACGATACCCTCACCGTTACCGTTGTTCTCGGTGATGAATTTTCCGTTCAGCTCAACAGCCGTGAGTTCAAAAAGAACATTGATCCGCTTTTCTTAAATACCCTGCTTACTTGTCGGCATCATCATATATTAATGGTATACGATGCCCAGAGGTTTAATCATGTAGATGCCTTACTGCGTCAGGTCACCTTATCCGTGATTGAATGTAAGAAGGTATGGCGGTTTATGATCCATTATGAGTTTGACGCTTTTGAGATGGAAAATGCGGTAAATCCGTTACTGCTGACACCAAAAGCAAGATATGGTTGGTTTATCCGTGATGCAGACTATCAGGCATATGATACATTGGCCTGTGTCGGCAATTTAAAGAAATCTTGTGAAAAGGGGGATATGTTATCAGAAGAGGATATCTTAAAACTGCAATGTAACAATGGAACAAATATGGAGGCGGTAACTTCACCCAGTAAAACTTACCGGAAAAGCCGTAAGAAACTGACCTAGCGCAGCGCACGGCGAAGCGTACCCTTTACAGTAGGTTGACGCACGTCAGCCTGTCCTAGGGCATTGTCCGGCAAGCGTAGCGCGGACACTGCCCGACGGACGTAAGGGGCGTGCGTCAGGGTTCATGCTGTCAAGGGCGTGCCGGAAGTTCCCTAAAGGCTAGTATTACCTTTAGGGAACTTCTGAAACATGAAACATTTATGGTTGAAACCCTTATAAATACTGGGTTTTACTTAAAAAGTAACTTTTGAAACATTTGAAACATTGTGGCAACTTCTGAAACATTTAAGGAACATATGACAGATAAAACACAATCCCGGAAATGGTTGTTAACCATTAATAACCCCGAAAAACACGGATGCACACATGAGACAATCAAAGTTGCTTTAAGCACAATTAAAGATATTACGTACTGGTGTATGTGTGATGAGACCGGAAAAGGTGATACCTATCACACCCACCTGTTTATCTATCGGAAGAATACAATGCGGTTTTCCATGATAAAAAACAAGTTTCCGGTGGCACACATCGACTATTGCAGAGGTACGGCACAGGAAAACAGGGATTATATCCGCAAGGAAGGGAAATATGCAGAAACTGAAAAAGCAGAAACGAACCATATAGAAACCTTTGAAGAATTTGGAGAGTGTCCGGTAGAACGTCAGGGAGCACGGAACGACTTAACTGACCTGTATGACATGATCAAGGAAGGATGTAGTGATTATGAGATACTGGCAATGAACCCGTCTTACATGATGCAGTTGGACAAGATCGAACGGTGTCGGCAGATCGTGAATGAGGAAAAATATAAGCATGAGTTCCGACAGATGCAGGTAGAATACTGGTACGGAAAGTCAGGAGCAGGAAAGACAAGGACAGTCATGGAGATGTACAACTACGAAGCATACCGGATTACAGACCAGAAGCACCCATTCGATGGATACAGCGGACAGGACGTAGTGATATTCGAAGAGTTCCGAAGCACTTACAAGATACAAGACATGCTGAACTACCTAGACGGATACCCACTACGATTACCGTGTAGATACCAAAACAAGATGGCGTGTTACACCAAGGTATACATACTAAGCAATGTAGATCTGAAAGACCAGTACAGGGAGACGCAGGGAGAATACGAAGAGACATGGAACGCATTTCTAAGAAGAATACACAAAGTAAAGGTATTTACAGTCAATGGAATCGTAGACTATGAAAACGTCAACGATTACCTGCACGGATTCCGACCAGTGATAGACGAAAAAGAATTGCCATTCGATTGAAAGGAGTAAAGGAACATGAAAAGAGTGAACGAAAGAAATATAAAAGTATTGGCAGGAAATGGGTATATCGTAGCAAAGGGAAGACGCTACCCCAGTTTGAAGAATGAGAACGAAGACACTTATACGGAAACAGACTACCAGATGCAGATGGAAATGTTGAAGTTTTTTATAAACCGGATGGATGAAGCAACCGACCTGTCTCAGATCGAATACTGGTACATCAAAATGATGTATACCATGTATAACCTGTATGTAATGAAAATGTTCGACACGAAAAAGAGATATGGATATATTGGCACCTGTAAGGGCAGACAGTAAAAAAGAGGGTTTAAACCCTCTTTTTCTATATCATTCATTATAGTGGTCAAGTGCCATTTCAGCCATTGCACAGATTCTTCCCAAACGTGCAGCCATAAAGTCTCTTCGATTATCAAGATATATAGTATCTATTGTGTCCGGAATAGGTTTTAAATCTGTAAGTCGAATAATTTTTTGTAAGGCATCTTTTAATATTTTATTTTCATCTATAAGCTGTTGTTTTGTCATATGATTTCCTTTCCGGCTTCAAAGCCTTAAAAACGATTTTGGGTTTTGTTTGTGGTGCTTTCGCTCCGTATGTAGTTTTTTGTTCTGATTTTTCTGATCATCTCCTTTTCTGTATGTTTTGATTTTGGTATGTTGCCCGTGTCTGCTTTGCTCGGGTGTTTTACTATCAGGACAGAAAAAGAAATCAAGAAAACGAAGTTAGTATAAAATTTTATGTATTTTATAAAACTTTTACGGTTCTTGATTTCTTAGGCTGTTCTGATATACCCGATCAAGCAAACAGACAGGCAATATATAAAAATCAATACAGAAAAGAAGATAGAAAAATCAGAACGAAAAACGGACGTCTTAGATATCCTTCCGTGTAGCCACAAGGAAACTAGGCTCAACCTGAATAAAAAGAAAATCTATCAATCAGGAGCATAAAAAGAACAGCTTGTAAAGGGCACGCAGTGTTTATACACCCTTTATAAGCTGTTTCTTTTTATGATACCGTGCGAAAAAAGGGGGAATTTTCGCATGGGAAACTATATTACTGAAAGACAACGATATGAAATTGAAATTTTGTTAAAGCAGAAATACACCATTACCCAGATATCTGAAGCATTGGGGATTAAATACAATACCCTGTATAAAGAAATTCGCAAGGGAACGGTAAAGCAGATCGATACCCATTTAAGGGAATACTATGCATATCTGGCAGACTATGCACAGATGAAGTATAACCAGTCGGTTTCTAACCGTGGCCGTAACCTTAAGATTGGTTCAGATCATGCGTTAGTTGCTTACATTGAAGAAATGATTAAGGATAAAAAGTATTCACCGGAAGCCATTGTTATGGAACTACGCAATACCGGAAACCCATATAAGACGGAACTGTGTTGGAAAACGATATACAACTACTTGGATATGGGATTGTTTTTGAATATCAGCAATAAGGACTTGACATGGAAACGGGCAGAAAATAAGAAGCATGGAAAACGTTCTAAGGTATCTTTGAATAACCGAAAAGGTACTTCCATAGATGAAAGACCGAAAGAAATATTAGACCGTGAAGAATACGGACACTGGGAAATGGATACCGTAGTAAGCGGACAGGGGAAAGGCCTTGCCTGTTTACTGGTACTGTCTGAACGCATGACAAGGGAAGAGATCGTTATAAAAATGAAGAATAAGAAATCCTGCTCTACCGTCCATGCTTTAAATATGTTGGAACGGAAATACGGAACTAGAAAATTCCGTGAGAAGTTTAAAACGATTACCTGTGATAACGGTGTTGAGTTCCTCGATCAGAAAGGAATTGAAAAGAGCCGTTACGGAAAAGGTACACGTACAAAGGTTTATTACTGTCACCCTTATAGCAGTTATGAAAGAGGTACGAATGAAAATATAAACCGGATGATACGGCGGTTCTTTCCAAAAGGGATAAACTTTGATGAAGTAAGCAAACATGAGATCGCCATGGTTGAAAACTGGATCAACAATTATCCCCGAAAGATCTTAGGCGGTATCTCCAGTAACCAGTACCGGAAAGAAAAAGATTTAATGATCGCATAGCATCATAGCCCCCTTGGGAGTCGGGCAAGGGGGTTGGGGGTGTCGGAATGGTACACGAAAAAAGACCTTTATTAAGTGCGCCCCAAAATATTCATTGTTAAAAATTACCAATTAAAAACGGCTTTTCACTCTCGATCAGGAAAAGAAAAAGCCGTTTTTCTTGTCTAAAATTCACAAAGATTAGAAAATCTTGATTTTATTGTTGCAATTTACGATTTTTTCCAGAACTATTTCTGAACTAACGCTGCAGTTTCTCTCGCAATGGCAAGTTCTTCGTTCGTAGGGATCACTAAAACCTTCGTACGGCTGTCCTTCGTGGAAACAATGAGGGCTTCGCCTCGCTTCTCATTCTCCGCTTCATTCAGGGCAACGCCCAGATATCCAAAGTACTTACAGATCAGGCTTCTGACAAAACCACTGTTCTCTCCAACGCCTGCGGTAAAGCAGATCGCATCCACTCCGTTCATGGCTGCCGCATACGCACCGACATACTTTGCAACACGGTAGCAGAACGCATCCACGGCACGGATACAGTTCTCTTTATCCTCCACATAGCCTTCTTCCAAATCACGGAAATCAGAGGAATAATCCTCAGACAGGCCATAAATTCCGGATTCCTTATTCAGGATATTCAGAACCTCATGAACATCTTTGTTTTCCTTATTGCAGATAAATTCTACAATCGCAGGATCCAGATCTCCGGAACGGGTTCCCATGATCAGACCCTCTAATGGGGTAAGACCCATCGAAGTATCTACGCACCTGCCGTTCTTTACCGCGGATACGCTGGCACCGTTTCCAAGGTGGCACACGATCAGCTTCAGGCTCTCATAATCCTGTCCAAGGAGTTCCGCAGCCTTCTTCGACACATAGGAATGGCTGGTTCCGTGGAATCCATAACGACGGATCTTGTAATCCTCATAATACCGATACGGAAGTCCGTAAAGGAAAGCCTCCTCCGGCATGGTCTGATGGAATGCGGTATCAAATACGGCTACCATCGGAGTATTCTTCATGAGCTGCTGGCAGGCACGGATGCCGATCAGGTTTGCCGGATTATGTAACGGTGCAAGATCATTACACTCTTCAATTGCCTTTAATACCTCTTCGGTAATCACGGTAGAGCTTGCAAACTTCTCTCCACCATGCACAATACGGTGTCCGACTGCTCCGATCTCACCAAGCTCCTTCACAACACCGGTCTTTTCATCGGTCAGTGCAGAAAGCACCATCTGGATTGCAGCGGTATGATCCGGCATGGGAGCTACGGTAATCTGCTTTTCTCCCCCCTTCGGAGTATAAACCATACGACTTCCTTCAATTGCGATTCGTTCGCATAAGCCCTTTGCAATGACTTCTTCTGATTCGGAATTGATCAACTGGAACTTCAAAGAAGAGCTTCCACAGTTAATAACTAAAATATTCATCCTTCTAATCCTCTCTTTATCAAGCTTTTAAGATAACTGTGCCTGTACGGCTGTCAGTGCCACAACACCAACGATATCCTGCCAGGAACATCCTCTGGACAGATCGTTTACAGGCTTTGCAATTCCCTGAAGCATCGGTCCGTATGCTTCTGCCTTGCCCAGGCGCTGCACCAGCTTATAACCGATATTGCCGCAATCCAGATTCGGGAAAATTAGGACGTTTGCTTTGCCTGCGACTTCGCTTCCGGGTGCCTTGGACTTCGCAATGGAAGGAACAAGAGCCGCATCCGGCTGCATCTCCCCATCGATACAGAGTCCCGGATACTGTTCATGGGCAATTCTGGTGGCCTCTACCACTTTATCTACTAACGGATGCTTCGCGCTTCCCTTCGTGGAATGGGAAAGCATCGCAATGATCGGCTTTGCTCCGACAAGGCTCTTAAAGCTTCTTGCGGAAGAATCAGCGATGGCAGCAAGCTCTTCTGCGGTAGGATCCTGATTCAGGCCGCAGTCTGCAAACAGGAAGGTTCCGTTCTCTCCATATTCGCAGTCCGGTACACACATCAGGAAGAAACCGGATACCAGCTTCACGCCGGGAGCGGTCTTCAGAATCTGTAAGGCCGGACGAAGGGTATCTGCCGTTGCGTGGCATGCACCGGCTACCATTCCGTCTGCATCATTGGCCTTAACCATAATGACACCGAAGGTCAGCGGATCGCTTAACAGGATCTCTCTTGCTTTCTCTACGGTCATTCCTTTATTCTTACGGGTTTCATATAATAATTGTACATAATCTTCCAACTTCTCACAAAGGAGCGGATTCACAATCTTCACTCCGGTCAGATCAATCTCGAGCCACGTTGCCCCGTCCATGATCTTCTCGGCATCACCAATCATAATGATATTGGCAATTCCTTCCTGAATAATCTGGGCCGCTGCAATCAGCGTTCTCTTATCCGTTGTCTCCGGAAGGACAATCGTCTTCTTATCCATTCTTGCTTTGTCTTTAATAATATCAATGTACGACATCACACTGTCTCCTTTCACAGCTTATGTAAAAATAATAGCCCATTCTGCCTTTTCCGACAAGTCCCCACATGTAAAAACTTTGTGCAATTTTCGAAACATTTTCACCTCTTTTTTAAATTGCTGATCCCACCTTCCCTATGATATAGTGGGTAAAAAGGAGTAGACCATGAAAACAGCCGCAGTAATTGCCGAATACAACCCATTTCACAAGGGACATGAATATCATTTATTAAAAACCCGTGCCATGGCAGAGGCCGATTACATCATCGTTGTCATGAGCGGAGACTTCGTACAGCGTGGTGCCCCGGCAATGATGAACAAATATCTCCGTGCAAAAATGGCTCTTGCAGGGGGTGCCGATGTCGTGCTTGAGCTGCCCTCGCGCTATGCCCTTTCCAGTGCCGAGGGGTTTGCCGAAGGGGCCGTTTCCCTGATCGACCGTCTTCGCGTGGTCGACCTGCTTTCTTTCGGAAGCGAATGCGGGAATGCCACGCAGCTTTCCTACTATGCACAAAAACAGCTTACCTTGGAGCAGGATCCGGAATACCGTAAAGTGCTCGCTTCCTGCCAGAAGCAGGGGCTTTCCTACCCGTCTGCTGTCCAGAATGCCATGCAGGATCCTTCCAGCACCATGTTCTTGCCAAATAACATCCTTGGAATTGAGTACTGTAAGTCGTTGATCCGCCGTAACAGCACCATTACATCGGTTTCGATTCTGCGAAACGGGGAAGGCTACCACAGCCCACAGCTTTCTGCGGATTCCGGAAGCTATTCTTCTGCCTCTGCACTCCGCAAGGCAGCCGAGACACATGAGAATTCTTTGGATTCTCTCCTCAAAGATACCCTCTTTGTCTCCCAGATTCCGGCACAGGTCCTCCCGATCTGGAAGTCGGATCCGGACATTCATTATGGAATCTCCGAAGCAGATTTTTCCCTTCTTCTGCATTACAAACTGCTCTCCGATCAGGCAGACGGCTACTCCTGCTTCGAAGACTGCAGTGAGGATCTTTCCCTGAAGATTGCGAAGCATCTTCCGGAATACCGTGATTTCACCGGCTTTTGCCAGCTATTGAAGTCCAGGGATCTCACCTATACCCGGATCAGCCGTGTACTGATGCACATTCTGCTTGATCTGCGAAAGACCCAGGCCTTTCTTAAGGATTCTGACGCTTGTTTACAGATTCCCTACGCAAGGCTCCTAGGCTTCCGTAAGAGCGCTTCCTCTCTTTTAAACCGGATCAAGAAGGAAAGTGAGATCCCGCTGATTGCAAAGCCGGCCGATGCTTCTTCCCTGTTATCCGGCGATGGATTGTCCCTGTTTAAGGAAGATGTCCGCATCGCCCATACTTACGAAGCCGTTGCTTCCAGCAAAAATCAGACACTATTACACAATGAATACCAGCAGTCCCCGATTGTCTGGTAAAGAAATGGAGGTATTTCATGAAACCGTTTATGGATCAGGATTTCTTATTACATAGCGAAACTGCACGAAAGCTTTACCACGAGGCGGCGGAAACGATGCCGATTCTGGATTATCACTGCCATATCAGTCCGAAGGAAATTGCCGAAGATCGTCATTTTGACAATATCACCTCTCTGTGGCTTGGCGGCGATCATTATAAGTGGCGTTTCATGCGTGCCTGCGGTGTGGAGGAACACTTCATCACCGGCGATGCTCCGGATAAGGAGAAATTCTTCAAATGGGCAGAAGTTCTTGGCAGAGCAGTCGGCAATCCGCTCTATCACTGGAGCCATCTGGAATTGCAGCGTTACTTTGATTACCATGGCATTCTGAATAAAGATACCGCAGAGCAGGTCTGGAACCTCTGTAATGAAAAGCTTGCCGATCCTTCCATGAGTGCCCGCTCCATCATCGAACGCTCCCACGTTACCCTGCTTTGTACTACGGATGATCCGGTGGATTCCCTCGAATACCATATGCAGCTTGCAAAGGATGAAAGCTTCCCGGTTCAGGTTCTTCCGGCATGGCGTCCTGATCGCGCGGTTTCCATCGGGAAATCGGATTTTCCGGATTACATTCATACCCTTGCGGAGGTTTCCGGGATCTCAATTACCACCTTTGAGGATCTGAAAAAGGCTCTCTCCCTCCGGATGGATTATTTTGCCGAAAGAGGATGTCTCGTCAGTGACCACGGACTGCCTTATGTCATGTTCTCTCCTGCTTCCGATTCCCTTGTTGAGGAAATCTTTGCAAAACGCATGCAGGGACAAATGGTGGATGCACAGGAGGAACTGCAATATGAAACGGCTCTCCTGCTTTTCCTCGGACGGGAATACCAACACCGCAATTGGGTGATGCAGCTTCACTATGGGGTACGTCGTGACAACAATCACAAGATGTTTGCACGCATCGGTGCCGATACCGGCTTTGACAGCATTGGGGATTCCGCTCCGGTTTCCACACTGGCAGAATTTTTAAACGCCCTGTGTGAAACCGATGAACTTCCGAAGACTATCCTATATAGTCTCAATCCACACGACAACGAAGCGATCGACTGTATCATGGGATGCTTCCAGGATTCGACTGCGGTATCGAAGCTGCAGCATGGAAGCGCCTGGTGGTTTAACGATCACAAGAACGGCATGCAGAACCAGTTATTATCTCTGGCTGCCTCCGGCAACCTGTCCGGCTTTGTCGGAATGCTGACCGACTCCCGGAGCTTTATCTCCTACACGAGACATGAATACTTCCGACGGATTCTTTGTAATCTGCTTGGTGAACTGGTGGAAAACGGAGAATTTCCGGATGACCTTGCAACCTTAAAAGAAATTGTAAAAGATATTTCCTACCGGAATGCTGTCCGCTATTTCGGCTTCAATCTTCCGGTGGATGAAACCATCCAAGAGTAGATACCTTTTATCAAAACTCAAAAATGATCCACTGGATCATTTTCTCATATGCATGGCAGCATAAAATCAGCCGGTGCATCGTATGGTATGCACCGGCCTTTCTTTCATTACTTTCTGGAAATACACAATTCCGATCTGCTCTCTGGCTATCGTTGTACTCTTCCGGAAGCATCTCCCCCTGCCAGGGTTTCCACTTCCTTCCTTGATACCAGATTAAAGTCACCCGGAATCGTATGCTTCAATGCAGAAGCTGCTACCGCAAACTCCAATGCATCCTGAAATTTCTTACCATCCAGCAATCCGCAGATCACACCGGCTGCGAAGGAATCTCCACCGCCTACGCGGTCCACAATCGGGCGGATCTGGTATTCTTTGGAATGATAGAACTCCTTCGTATCCCTTGCATACATGCACGCCGACCATCCGTTATCGGAAGCGGAATGACTCACACGTAAGGAAGAAACACAATATTCAAATCCAAACTTTTCTACCATCTGTTCAAAAATCGAACGATATCCGGCAAGCTCGAGATTTCCGCTTACCACATCGGTCTGCGCCGGTTTAAAGCCAAGTACGAGTTCCGCATCCTCTTCGTTTCCAATGCAGACATCCACATATTTCATGAGGCCGGTCATGACACGCTGTGCCTTTTCGGACGTCCACAGCTTCTTACGGAAATTCAGATCCACCGAAACCTTCACGCCATGCTTTTTAGCTGCAATCAGTGCTTTCTCGGTAAGCTCTGCCGCTGAATCCGAGATAGCCGGGGTGATTCCGGTAAAATGGAACCAGTCTGCATCCGCAAAAATCGCATCAAAATCAAACTCCTGCTCTGTTGCGGTGGAAATCGAGGAATGAGCACGGTCATACACCACCTTGGACGGGCGCATGGCAGAACCGGATTCCAGATAATAAATACCAAGACGTTCCCCACAGCGTGCAATGTATTTCGTTCCTACATTGTACTTACGCAATGCAGCTACGGCACATTCCCCGATCTCGTTGTCGGGTACGGCCGTCACATATTCGGTATCGTATCCATAATTGGCAAGGGATACGGCAACATTCGCCTCTCCACCGCCATAGTTAATATCAAATCCATCTGCCTGAATAAACTTTTCAAAATTCGGGGTCGACAGCCGGAGCATGATTTCCCCCATCGTAACTACTTTTGACATGAACGGATTTCCTCCTTCTTCTGTACGGCCTGACGGCTTAATTCCGTAATCCGGTCAAACGCACCTGCCTGAATCAGATCCTTCTTTACCATCCAGCTTCCTCCACAGGCAAATACCTTTGGAAAGCTTAAATAGTCCTCCATATTGGCAAGGCTGATTCCACCTGTTGGCATGAAACGGACATTGCCGTAGGGTGCACTCATTGCCTGAATCATCTTAATACCGCCTGCCGCTTCTGCCGGGAAAAACTTCACTTCCGTAAGTCCAAGACTTAACGCCAGTTCAATTTCCGACGGAGTCATGATTCCGGGAATCACCGGGATCTCCTTTTCCTGACAATACTTTACGGTTACCGGATTTAATCCGGGGCTTACGATAAACTTCGCACCTGCTGCAACCGCACGGTCTGCCTGTTCGGTGGTCAGTACCGTTCCTGCCCCGACCAGCATTTCCGGATAATCCTCACTTATTTTCCGGATGGTTTCTTCTGCCGCCGCTGTCCGGAACGTCACCTCTGCACAGGATATTCCGCCGTTTAATAATGCTTCTGCCAAGGGAGCGGCATCTCCTGCATCATCTAATGCAATGACCGGAATAATTCCGATCCGGCTCATTTGTTCGAAAACTGGATTCACTCTTTATCCTCCATTCTTTTGCTGTCTGTAAATTGTCCAGTGCTTTCCCAATGAACGCAATCTTTCCAATTACAGTATAGCCTTTTTACCGGAGGATGTCTTTTCAAATCCATTACAAAAGATTACAAATCTTGTTCGGATCGTTCTTCTGCCACAATCTGGTTTCGCCCGTTCTGCTTTCCGATATAAAGCCGCCGGTCCGCACCGCTTACCATGCTGTCAATGTTAACAAACTGTTCTCCGGCTTCCACAATACCAAAGGTCATTGTAACATGAACTTCAATCTCCTCTTTATAGGAAACCGAATGTGCATCCAGTTCATGGATAAATTCATTCATTACCTCTTCTGCTTCATCAATATGGAATTCCGGAAAGACCAGCAGAAATTCCTCACCACCCCATCGCACCGCATAGCCCTTGCCACGCATAAAATATTTCAGTCTCTTTGCAATTTCGGTCAGCACCACATCTCCACAGTCATGACCATAGGTATCATTGACCCGTTTAAAGAAGTCAATATCTCCAAGTGCCACACAATAGCTGATACCCCGCTTCACATAGTCCTCATAAGTCTGCTGCAGCTTTTTTTCTCCACAGCGGCGGTTATTGAGTCCGGTTAAGGTGTCCTCTTCCACAAGCTCACGCAGAGATTTCTGCATACGTACCGCATTTCTTCCCATCTCTCCCAGCTCATCGTCACGCTTTAACACCTCATAATCCAACGCATCATGAAGGTGTCCCTTTGCAATGTTCGCCATATATGTTTCGATCTTCTTAATCGTATCTACAAGACCTGTTGTGTAGTGGATGGTCACAAGGGCAACCAGAATCATGACAAGAATTGCAATCACAACCATCGGCGTAATGGAACTGCGGATCAGCCGCTCCACATTTGCGGAGGGCTGTGCAACGAAAATCATTCCGATGCAGCTTCCATCCTCCGCAAACAACGGCGCATAATAGGCAAAGTACCTCTCATCCTCTACCATAACGGACGAATAAAACATATCATCGGCCTGATCCAATACATCCCGCTTTACGACAGGACTTACCTGCGTCCCGACTACCCGCTCTCCCTTAAGATTTACAAGAGTGGTTGCCACCCGGATATCCTGATAAAAAAGTGTAATATCCACATTCGCAACCTTTTTTACCGAATCAATCAGCTCATAGTCGCCATTAAAGACATGATCGCCCTTCATAAAATAAATTGCATTTTCCGTTTCTACCACATGATATGCTCCGGGATACAGTTCATCTATAGTTACCTGAATCGTATTGCAAAGATCCATTAATCCCCCCTGAACCTCGTGGTACATGGATGCTGCGAACCGGTTAGCACTGAATATGGTAATGACAAGCCCCATCAGTATAATGGGAAGCAGATTCATCGCCAGAAACTTACCATGCAGTTTTGTCACTTTCAGCTTTTTCATTCCGTTCTCCCTGATCATTCCCCTGTTTCTTTATTGTATCTCGTGAAGATAAATCTGTGCACGGTTCTGGATAATCTGTGCAACCTCACCTGCATTCTTCTGTCCGTTAAAATAAGGCTCTGCCTCTTCGGAAATGATATTAATCAGTGTATCATCATATCGACCGACATTCTTAAAGGTCTTAAGGATCTCCATAAAGTGATCCACCTCTTCCCGGGTCATCGGATCGATCGTAACCTCTACATCATCAATATAGATAATATCATCATAATATTCCTTATTTCCATTCTCATCCATATAATAAGGACGATCCATGGCTTCCTCGGCCCGTTTCTCCAATACCTTCATGCTGAGAGGAAATCCGGGTGCTTCATTCTGATAGTCTTCTGTCAGATAATACCTCAGGAACTGCCATGCAGCATCCTGATTCTTTGACTTTGCAGAAATTGCAAACTGCATGGTCGGTACAAGAACGGAGCCATCCTGATCTGTGGAAGGAAAGCCAATCATGGTAATCGGTTCCCCGAAGGTCCCCTTCTCTGTATAGTTGAGATTACGGAAATCACCCAGATACATCTGCTGGGTAATGACCTTTCCGGTTCTCCACAGGCTGTCATAGGAACTCCAATATTCATCGGTATAATAATCATCAGAAATTTCAACCGGGAAACGTTTCAGAAATTCCAATAAATTCAGAAATCCTTCATTGTTAAAATCACAATCCCCTGTACTGTAATCCACAAACTGGCTGCCGGCAAAGCTCATACACATATTCAGCATCTCACTTCTGGTTGCCCCTGCAATAAACTCCGTTCCTTCCGGCTTGGAGTCCCAGAGAGCCATCGCCTCTTCTACAGTCCAGCCACGTTCTTCCCCGACATCTGAGGTCTTCGCAACAATCGTTCTTATAGAATAAGACGGTATAAGACGATATAGCTTTCCGTCCCTGGAAAATGCATCAATTACATTCGGCATCAGGTCATTACGGTCAATCTCCTCATCTTTTTCGATAATGGGAAGAAGATCTGCAAACAGGCCTTTACTGATATAACTGTCCGTTGGCATGGAATCATCCAGCAGGATAATATCGGGCACTTTACCGGATATGATATCCGTATTCATTCTGGAAATGCCTTCCTCATACTCACCTGATTCAGAGGAATAATCAATCAGACTGATCCGGTAGGTATCGTTCTTTTTATTAAACTCAATTACCCGGCTTTTTACCGTCCAGTCTGTGCTTGCCATGGCAAGGGTAATCACCTGACGCTCCTTGACATCCTTCGGATCTACCTTCGTAAATTTAGAAACTCCATCCTGCCAGTCAGAGGCACTGGAATACGAACCATAAAACTCGGTATCACTGATCGGAATAATATTATTGATCTGCCAGACATCAATATCGGAATCCACATAGCTCATGAGCTTCGTAACGGTAGTATCCCCAAGGTTATATCCATAAACCGCATAGTTATCAGATACATAGAAATCATATCCGGAACCCGGATAAAAGCTGAAGCTGTAGCTGTTTCCCGCAAGCTCTGCAGCCGTTCCGATTGTACCGCTTGCAAGATCCAGCGGATAAACCTTCATTCCATTATCTCCATAATTAATGGCTGCATATTTCCCGTCTCTGCCACGGACAACAGATGCACCATCCAATACATTTCCGGCATCCTGTCTGATGACATTGCCTACCATGTTTCCATTCTTATCAAACTTCAGAATGCTGCTTCCGCAGACAAGATACAATGCATCCTCTTCTGCAAACAATCCATTAATATAAAGCCAGCCCTGCTGTTCAACAATCTTCTTTATTTCCGGAAGTTCATTCAGATTTACACTGAACACGGTTTCATCATCCAGTGTTTTCTGCTCTAAGTAATACAGATCCTCACTGGTATCACTGCCGTCATCATATACATACACGTTGCGCAGGCAGTAAAGATTCCCCTGTGAATCTGCTGCAAATGAATTAATGGACTGATCCGGTGCCCCCTGAAGCTCATGGCCTTCCCCAAAGGTGCCGTCCTCCAGAATTTCATAAAAAATCATGGAAGAATAGCTTTCCGCAATGTCCTCTGCTGCCTCCTCCGTACCGGGCTCCGGTTCTGCCACAGTCTCTTCTGTTGCCGTATCGACATCCTCTGCTTCTGCTTCTTTTTCAGCGTTTCCGATGCCCTCGATATCGGTTCTTGGCGTTACAGCCCCATCCATCTCACGCCATTCATAGCTGTAACCATAAACCTTATCCCCGATCTGAATCAGTCCGCTGGGTGCTGTACCACTTCCATTATAAGAAATAACCTCCTGCTTATACACATAATCCCTGGAAACTGCCTGTTGCTGCAAGTCACCCTTTTCTTTCTTTCCGCATCCGGCAAAACACCCAATCACAAGTGCCACAACCAGTAACGATACCATTACCTTTTTCATAATTGTCCTCCTTTCCTTCCGGGAATCAGAAATTCTCCCATTTTTCCTTTTCCCGCCTGCTCTTCTTTCGAAGACCATCCCTTATATCTATGATACGGTTGCCTAAATCTTTCCAGGTAAACGTCCGATGCCTCCATTTCCAAATAAAAAAGACCATCAGGATCGTCCCCGGAATGAGTAAAAACAAAAACTGAAAAATCAGTATCAATGCACACACATCTTCATAACCACGCGCCACATTCTCCCAGAAAGGGAACCGGATTGCGGCATTCTGCATGGAACGTGTGCCGAATTCCAGTATCACCGGAATCAGCGACTCCACCTTGAACCGTGTCGTGTTCTCCACAACGACCATATCATCCTCTGCCACGCCAAGCTGATCCTTCACGGCATTGTAGACGAAATGCCTGACCGGGTTTGGGGCAAGAACCTCATAATTGCTGATGCCCGCTGTTGTTCCATAAGCCTGCAGGGAATCATCCGACAGATACACCGTCGTCTTATTTAATCCGGCACTCTTTGCAAATTTACTGCCATCCCGTTCAATGACTCCTGCCACATAATGTGGCACACCGCCAATCATCACACTTTTCCCGACAATATCATTGGATCCGAACAGCTGCCACGCACCCTCCGTATCCAGAATAATACTGTCCTGCATGAGATCCTCGCCGGTAAAATATCCTCCGGAAAGGAGCTTCACCGGATGAAACAGGAAATAATCTCCTCCGATTCCAATCGCATCGACATCGGTGAGCTTTCCCTTTTCACTAAGAACCGTCACCTTTCCCATGGCACTATAGCCATCTACCACCAGACGCCTGTCATTCTCTTCACTATATTCATCGGCAGGAAGTGTCTCCTTCAACATCTGTTCAAGCTTCTTTTTAAACCCTATAAACTCCATGTCGGTAAGCTTCACCTGATCTGTAAAGTAGCAGCTTACCTGAACACTTTTTCCGTCCTTGTCCCATCGCTGTGCAGCCTGCTGGTCTGTCAACTGACTGGTCAGATGGTGTGACCAGATGGTTAAAACAAGAAACAGCAGCAACGATACCACCGCCATCAGGCTGAACACAATCTGCTTTATTGTAAAATTGGAGAAAAAACGTTTAAGCCTTATTCCCACTGTAAATTCCTTTCCTCAACTGTCCTGCATTTCTTATGGTTCTTAACGCATTCCTCATCAGGAGTTATCCGCAAGCCGAACCTGCTTTCCTGCTTCTACCGGCTTCGTAGATGTCGTAATAACATATTCCCATCCATAAAGCGGGGCGGAAATTGCAGAATTATTATCATCTGAAGCCAATACTTCCACGCCGACCCGGGTTGCAATATAACGGTTTCCTAACGGACTGCTCTTGGATTCCACCGTCAGAATAAACTTACCATCGTTATCCTCACGGATAGCACTGTTCGGTACCACCAGTTCATATTCCTGACTACGCTGTCCTACGGAAATACTTAAGGACTGGTCTGCCTGAATGGTTGATCCACTCACATCAAATACCAGCAGCTTATTGGTTCCCGGGTTATCCGGATCCGGTTTAATCGCAGACAGCATCACCCTTGCATCATCATAATACCAGGAATTCTGCAATTCTGCCATGTCACCGATCTGCACCTTCTTAGCCTGTTCATTGGTCACGGAGATAGAAAGGGTAAAGCCCTTGCCCTCCGGCTGGATTACTGCCATGACGTCCTCCGGCTGTGTGGTCTCACCGGCCACATATTTCACCGTAGTAATTGTTCCTGCCACCGGTGCTTTGACTGCAGAACCCATGGACTTTTCCTTCAGTTTCTCTATCTCTTCTTTCTTTTTCTGAATATCCTTATTCGTCTTGGACAGATCCAGTTCCGCATTAATATCTGCCGCAAGAGAGGTCTGTTCTTCCTTTAATAAGTCATAGACTGCCTGGGCATTCTTCAATGCCGCATTTGCATCAGCCAAACGGTTCTGCCACGCCACGCTCGTCTGGCTGTTGGCTGTTGTGATTTCTAAAATATTGCGGTTTGCCTGATTCAGACGGTTCTGTGCATCCTGCACACCACCATCTGAGGATGCCGTGATTGCCTGTACTTCGGCAAGCTTATTCTGTAATTGTGCAAGTTGATCCTGTTTCTTTGCAAGTGCTACCAAATTAGCCTCAATGCCGGAAACCTCTGAGATAGATGCTTCTATATCTTTATAATCCGCATATGCCGCCATAAAAGATTGAATAGATATCTGAGCATCATTCCCCCATTCGGACCAGTTAATTGTTTGACACCAGTCAAATGCCTCTTTATTATCAGTAAAACTCTTTGATGTTTTACTATTAAGCTCAGCCCGCGCACTATCCAATTTTGTTTTAGCATTTTCTAATTTTGTCTGTAAATTTTTAACAGTCGTTAATGCTGAATCAGTTCCAATTTCAGTATTTCCATTTGTAATCAATGTTGTCAAGTCTTCAATATCTGCCTGTACATTCTTAATCTGATTATTGAGACTGGCAATCGTTGCTGCCTTGTCCTTCTCAAACCGGTTCTGTGCCTCGGTGAGGTCTGTCGTTGCCTGATCCTTCGTCAATTCCTCATTCTTGGTGCTCACACCGGCATTATTGGTATCCTTCGTGCTCTGTAAGGTCAGATCATCTACATTCTTCTGACATTCCTCTACACGCTTTTTTGCAGCCTCAAGACGGTTCTGCATGTCGGTCACCTTGGCCTGTAACTGGCTGAAGCTATCGATATTTCCATTTGCAACCTTCGTAATGACCTCCGGAGAGACATTCGCTCCGAACAATCCCTTCATATAATTCAGTTCAAGATCCTCCAGCTCCTGTTCAGCCTTCGTAAGTTCATCGCTCTCGGATTCTTCCAGATAATAAATTACCTGATCCTTTTCTACGATATCCCCCTGCTTTACTGCCACACTGGTGATGACACGGGATTCCTTCGCAATGACATTATACGGATCAGAAGCCTCCACCTTGCCGGTTCCGCGCACCTTTGCCGTGATCGTTCCGGTCTGCACATACTGTGTTGCCACCTCCGGCAGGGAATAATTCATGATCGTATTGGAAAAGAACGTCAACAGCAACATGATCGTTAAGAATATGATTGCTGCGTTCTTCACCCATTCTCTTCTTTTCGTTGTATTCTTCTCTTCCATCGTTTCTCTCCTCATCCAGCACTATCCCTTAATTCCACCCTGATACGTGATTCCTTCTACCAGATAATCCTCTCCGTAAAGGAACACTAGAATGGGCGGAACCATATAAATTGTTGCAACAGCAAATGCAAGTCCGATTTCCCCCGAATTAATCTTCGATAAAAATACGGACAACGGATGCTTATTGGAATCCGACAACAGGATCAATGGCTGTTCCACCATATTCCAATAATCAATAAAAATCAAAATCGCAATAGAGCACATTGCACCCTTACAAAGCGGCATACAGATTTTCGTAAAAATCTGCCACTCGCCTGCACCGTCAATCTGTGCCGCCTCCATCACGGAAACCGGAATTCGCCGCATGTACTTCGTCAGAAGAAATACCGCAAACGGTGAGAAAATTCCCGGCAGCCAGATCGCCCAGTTGGTATCTAAAATATGCAGCCAGTCCGAAACCAGATAATTGGGAACCAGAGTCACCTGATACGGCATCAGCATTAAAATAATATAAACAAAGAAAATCAATTCCTTGATTCTTCCCCGGTATCTTGAAAATCCAAATGAGGCACCTGCCGCTACCAGTAACTGAAAAACCACAATCGGCACAACCAGGATTACGGAATTCCAGAATTTCAGCAGATAATCCGGACTCTTAAACAGAACCGTTACATACTGACTGAACGATACCATATCCGGAATAAATTTCAAATTTACCTTTGATGAAATAAATACCTTGCCGCCCGAATCCGTTGTGGCAAACACCTGTCCGTAATTCGCGGCAATCTCTGACGAGGACATAAACGAATTCGTAATCGTTAAGACAATCGGCATCAGGAACAGTACTGCAAAACATCCTGCCACCATCGTTCCCAACAGAATCCGTATCATCAGTCGGGTATTTTTTATTTTCTTCCTGCGCTTCACCCGGCGGTTCCAAAGCTCCGCAGGATCCTTTCGTTCCAAGCTCATCCTTCCACATCCTTTCCAAAATAATTCTCGGTAAGGAAAAGGATACCGATGATAATAACCATCACAACCGCCATCATAATGGCCGCCGCAGACATTTTCTGATAATCCAGCTTACTGAACGTATTGTTCATAAAATGCTGGAGCATATACATCGTCGGATAAGGATAATCTCCCTTTAACAGATAGATTTCCCGGAATACCTTAAAAGAATTAATCAATGACATAATTGTTACAAACAAAATCGTCGAGGACAGATACCGGAGCTTGATATGCCAGAAAATCTGCATCGGCGTTGCACTCTCCAATACGGCAACCTCTAGGATATCCTTCGGAATACTGCTCAATGCGGCCATAAACAAGATCATGTTATAGCCCAGATTTTTCCAAAGGAACAATACAATGATGACCACCTGTGCATAATCGGAATTCAGCCAGTCAATCTTGTCCTTCCCAAACCAGCCGATGATCTCATTCATCATTCCGTTATAGTGGAACAACACCTGCCAGATCAGTACCACCGAAGCAATCGGCACCATCATCGGACTTAAGAAAAAGGTCCGGAACTGGCTCTTAAACGGAATCTTACTCTCCATCAGGATGGCTAGAAGGAGCGATAACACAACCGCTAACGGCATCGCAATCGCTGAAAACGTCATGGTATTAAATGCCGCCTGACGAAACGCCGCGTTCTCAAATACCATTTTAAAATTGTCAAAGCCTACGAATTCCGCATTGATCGGATTGTCAATAACGGAATAGTAAATCACAATAAAAAAGGGCAGAACAAAAAACAGCAATACTCCCAGAATACTGGGAAGCAGAAAGCCATTAGCCATCCACTTCCCCCTATTCTTACGACTACCGGTTCTGCCTGCTCTGATTTCGGAGTTTTCATCTGCTCCTCTTTTTCCTGTATGCTTAGCGATTTTCATTGACATAAACCTGAATTCTGTTCTGAATCACATTTGCAACATCGGAAGCAGATTTCTGTCCCTTAAAGAAGGGCTCTGTTTCCTCTGTAATAATGTTAATCAGTTCTTCATCTACATTATTCTGCCTTTTCTTTGCGGAAGCAATCAAGTCCTTCACCAGATCAATGTCTTCCTGTTTTGCAGCATAAATATCCATTTCAAAATCGTTACCAAAGCCCCAGGTGGTCTTTGGCTGTTCCACCTGTTCGCCATTTTCATCCGTATAATACTCCGGTGTCATATCCTTCTCAAACTGAAGCTCCAGTGCGGATTTCAGAATTGGGAAGCCACTCCATCCAAAGCCGTCCACGAGACTGTTCTGATAGTCTTCCGTAAGCAGTGTCTGTAAAAATGCCCACGCTGCTTCCTTATTCCCGGATTTGGAAGAAATAGCAAGACAGCCGCCGACCGCACTGATCAAATTTCCTTCACGGTTCTTATTCGGATATCCTACGTAAACCGGCTTCTCACCCATCATGCCTTCCAGCATCTGGCATTCCTCTACGGAGCTTACCGATTCCATCAGCAGAAGCAGTTTATTATTCCGGAGCCTGGTTGCTTCTCCCTCTACCCCGGCATCATCGTTATACTGTTCCGGAAAGGTCTTCGTATATTCCAGAATTCTCGCGAATTCCGGACCGTCAAAGGAACACTTTCCGCTCTCCCAGTCAATGAACTCATCCATATTATTATATACCAAAAGATACAGCATATACTGCTGGGAAGCATAGGGAAATACCTCGCTGTCCTTATGCTGATCGATAAAGTCCATCATTTCTGAAAGTGTCCATCCGGAAAGCTCTCCTAAAACAGATTGCTTACCAACGATGGTATAGATTGAAAATTCCGTTGTGAATCCATATAACTTTCCATCCATCTCATAGGCTTCCAGCACATTCTCAACGTAGTTCTCCTTCTTTAAGCCGCTCTTTTCCATATAAGGGTACAGATCTTCAAACACGCCCTTTTCCGCATAGAGCGTATAATTCAGATTGGAAAAATCTACAAGGTCAGGACCGCTTCCCGATGCCACATCGGCATTAAACTGGGTCAGTCCCGACTCCCAGTCATCCTGTCCATAGGTCTTCACGGAAATATGGTACTTGTCGCTGCTCTTATTAAAGTCAATTATGGCGCTCTTCACATTATCATCAAGCCACAGTGTTCCGAGTGTTACTTCTTCCTTCTGTGCAACCTCTGAGGATTTCTTCTTTTCCAGAAGCAGAAGCTCAGCTTCATTATTATTATTACCGTCATAGGTAGAAGTAATAACCCAGATTCTTCCATCCGGCAGTTCACCGAAGTAATTCACATTATTGCCGTTCACATCAGCATCCAGCCAGTCAAAAAGCTTCGTAACGGTTCCTGCCGCTACATCGGCTGCATAAACCGTATTCTGATCATTTACCAGAAAGTCACAGCTGATACCTGTCATACAACCATTGATGTTCATCAGCTCCTTATCAAACTTCAATGGATCAGACAAAGCCTTTTTCGTAAGGTCAATCTTACGGATCTCCGTACCGGTATTTCCATAAAGAGTTACATAACTTTCTCCATCCTTTGATGCAAACATCTGATTGATATAATCGGACAAGGATATAGCTGCAACCATTTGCAGATCACCGGAAAGCACATAAATACAGGGTTCATTGCTGTTAAAGAGATAGTTATTTCCCTGTGCGTCAATATAGAAGCTTCCAAGGTAAGCATCCTTTGCGACACCATTCTCTTCCGAAAGTTCTTTCTGACCGGTAATCTCCCCACTCTCCGGATCCATATACCAGAGGGCATAGCTGCCTGATCCATCCTGATACTCACCATTTTCATCCTCTGTATTGGTCCATTCATAAATCAGCAGGGCAATCTTACCATCCGGCGTTATCTGCATGGCAGAAACAGAAGCTTCTCCAACGTCAATGGAAATCATTTCGGATTTCCTGCTCTCGAAATTATATTTTGAAATGCCGGTTCTGCTTTTTCCTGTTTCATCATCCCATGCTTCCGTGTAATAAAAAACTTCGTTTTCATAGTTAATGGCAGAACCGATATAATCCGAACTTCCAAGATTAAAATATTCCGGCACATAGATATACTCCGGTCTTTCGGTACCTGCTTCCTCTGTCTTCTTACTGCCACAGCCAGCCAGCAGACTTAAGGATAAAAGCATAAGTACTGTAACAAATAATGTCTTCCACTTTTTGTTTGATTTCATTCCACACCTCATGATCTTGTATAGTCAAACGATATTGTATACAGACTATAGCATATTTATCCCCGCAGGACAATGCGGGGATTCTTAAGATTATCTTAAACCACTTGGACGTTATTTTTAATTCTTAAAACTGTGAATCGGTGCAGGAATCCGTCCTCCACGGTTCACAAAAGCTTCGCAGGAGAAGCCGTTTACCGGCATAATCGGGGCGTGTCCCAATAGGCCTCCGAACTCCACGTTCTCACCAACGCCCTTTCCGATCACGGGAATGATACGGACTGCTGTTGTCTTCTGGTTAATCATACCGATTGCCATCTCGTCCGCAATAATTCCTGCGATTGTGTCGATAGGCGTTGTCCCCGGAATTGCAATCATATCAAGTCCGACCGAGCATACACAGGTCATTGCTTCCAATTTATCAAACGTCAAAAAACCGTTTCTTGCAGCTTCAATCATTTCCGCATCTTCCGAAACAGGAATGAATGCACCTGAAAGTCCGCCAACATGCGAACTTGCCATAATTCCACCTTTTTTAACAGCATCGTTAAGCATTGCAAGTGCTGCGGTTGTGCCGTGTGCACCTGCGTGCTCCAAGCCCATTGCACGGAAAATTCCCGCTACGCTGTCTCCGATTGCGGGTGTAGGAGCAAGCGAAAGGTCGATTATGCCAAAAGGAATACCCAATTTTTGTGCCATTTCGTGACCGATTAATTCGCCTGTTGAAGTAATTTTGTAAGCAATTTGTTTGATTTTGTTTGCAACTTCATCTAAAGGTGCATCTTTTCTCAACGAATCAACTGCCGCTCTAACAACCCCAGGACCTGAAAC
>OGOZ01000078.1_pt1 | contig 65229 bp, 82 predicted proteins | sample 1552801 | NCBI WGS metagenome assembly OGOZ01 (sample SAMEA2580196, study PRJEB22360) | human gut metagenome | biome: human gut; feature: human-associated habitat; material: faeces | place: Denmark | collected 2008/2010 | reverse complement strand
TGCTTTTATTGAGTCTGCAGTAAATGTTCCCATTAAGGCGGCATTCTTTTGTGCATCTCCCATTCCATTAGTAGCTTTTTCTACATCACCTAATATATCGGTCATGTCTCGGAAATTACCATTTGAGTCTTGCACAGCTACAGCCGTATTTCCTATTTGTATTTTTCCGTTTTTCATTTTTTGCGTAATATCACGCATCACCGCAGTTAATGCTGTACCTGCTTCAGAACCTTTTAAACCTTGGTCTGATAATTTTCCTATTAAAGCAGTTGTTTGTTCTATATCTAAGCCAAATGCATGAGCATTAGCTGCACAGTTCTTGAACGCTTCACCTAAACCAGCAGTTGTTGTATTAGAATGAGCTTGTGCATATGCAAGTACGTCCGCCATTCTGCCAGCTTGGTCTGCTCCTTCTCCGAAAGCTGACAAATAGTCAGTTACCATGTCTGATGCGTCTGCTAATTCCATACCTGATGCAGCTGCTAAGTTTAATACGCCAGGTAAGCCGTCCATTGACTGTTGAGCGTCCCAACCTGCTAATGCCATATAACCAAGTGCGTCCGCACATTCTGAAGCACTAAATTGAGTAGTGGCTCCCATCTCTCTAGCTAAATTAGTAAGGTCTTGTAAATCTTTTCCAGTTGCACCACTCAATGCTTGAACATTAGACATAGAAGTTTGAAAGGCATTATTAACTTCATATGCGGATTTTGCAATTCCTGCTACTGGAACTGTAACTGCTGCAGTTAACCCTGCTCCTATACCTTGTAATCTCTTACCTGCATTCGCAACTCTATCAAAACCTGAACTTGCATTTTCTAATTGTTGCTGAGCTTGTTGCACTCCATTTTGAAATTGATTGACATCGAGGTTAAGGTGGGCGACAATAGTACCTAAATCTGTTCCTGCCATATATATTCACCTCCATATATATAATAAAAAGGCTACAAGGCTTAAATAGCCTCATAGCCTTATTTTTCTTTACCTAATAATAATTCTAAACCTGGATTATTATGTTTAGATTTTGTTTTCCTATCTTCTTCAAATATTGGTTTTTGAATATGTCCGTCTTTGTCAGGTTGCATTTTACTATATAAATAGGTGCATGCTTCATCAAAACAATATCTTGTGTATGGGTCATCTTTACTCAACCCTATTACATCACTTGGCAGAGCATTAAAAGTTTTTGCTATAGAAATAACATCTAATACTTTTTTACTCTGCATCAATGGGCATAACTTTTTTTACTCCACCTGACGCCTGTTCAAATATAGTTTGTATTTGTTCTTGAGTCAATACATCTTCTATATCATCATATTTAGGTTCGACTAATGCTTCTTTAGCTATTAGTTTCATCATATTCACTAATTCTTTTAGTTTATCTGGGTCATCTAGTATTTCTTTTGTGTTTACATCAGGTTGTTTGTCTTTATCCAGTTGAACTGTTTTAGAGTCAAACATATCTGACACTATTTTTAGTAATGAATTTGGCAACTTGCCATTAATTAACATATCGGGAACTGAGACAGATTTTATCATTACCTCGAAACATTCGTCATCTGTAAACCCAGGTATTGTTATTATCCTAGTCGCTTTTTTTCTAAATTGTTCTGCACTTATTACTCTACTCATTTTTAATATACCTCCTTAATTTATACTGTAGGTTTAGTATCTTCTTTTATTACTGCATTCTGAGTTGCTGGTTCAGCTGGTAAACTATTAACCCATGCAATAGATTTTATTGGTAACTTAGCTTTTGTATTTTCTCTAGCTTTTATTGAGAACTCAGGCGCATAGAATTCTGAACCCACTGTCATGTCTGGGAATTTACCTAAACATTTATTTAATGTTATTTTACAATAGTTTTTAATACTATCTCCTTCATAGTTAGCAACATATATTTCTGCCATGAAAGGTTTACCTTGATTACCTTGATTCATCATTGGAGTCTGTAAATCATTTTCGCCTGCACCTGTTCCAGTTGCTTTTACATAACCTGCAACTAATTGAGCAGCTTTTATATCAAATGTATTATCAGTAAATGTAAAATCATAACCATATAATAAGTCGTCTTCTCTAACAACTGCTAATATACTTGTAGCATTTCTTAATATTTCTTCAGCCCCTTCAGATATAACTGCAGCAAGTTTTGCTTCTTTGGCAGTTTTTATTGTAGTTTTTATTGCGTCAGTACCAGCTGCAGGTTTACCTGTTGATGGGTCAAGTTCTGTTAAATCCACTCTCTCTATATTATATAAAATTTCCATTTGTTAACCTCCTTTAGTTAGCATTTTTTATGCCGAATGTTTTAGGTGTTCTTATTTGAATACTTGAAGAAAATGCTTGATATTGTCTGTCAAAGTATTCTGCTCCACCTCCATATACTAGCTCGGCAGTAGTATTTTCAAGTTGTTTTATAATTAATTGTATTAATTCATCAACTCTTAACGGACTTCGTTTTGAATAAACTTCTATAGTCCAACTATCCCAACCTGCGTTGCTATTTGATACAGCAACTAAATCAATATTCTTTCTAAGAATACAACAATCTGTTTCGATAGTGCTTACATCAAATCCAACTGAGTAGGTTGGAATTATTTTGTTCAGTTGTTCATGTAATGTACTTCTAATCATTGTACCCTCCTATAGTCTTATATGTTTGACTGCGTCTAAAAATTCAGGCAGCATAGCATCTCTTGAATTTTTTAGTATTGCATACTTTTCATTATTACATAACTCTAGGTAAATACCATATTCCATTTGATGAAATATTGATATTGTTAACCCATTTTCATTTATTTCAGAATTGTATTTTAATCTTTGTCTAGCATCTCCTGTTCTATCAGTCCAAGGAGCATTTTCTTGAGCATATTCTTGTATTTTCTGACCTGTCGCTTGACCTAATACTTGTAATTGAGTCTTTAAGCGTTCTGACATTTCACCGAGATTTTGAGCAACTATTCTATCGTCTACTGTAACACTAACATTCATATTTAACACCTCTTACTGACACTTGATATAACAAACCTACTTCTAATATATCAACTGGCATATCTAATATATACTTTATATTATTTATAATCACATAGTCGCCAGGTTCTATTGTATAGCTTGGGTCTTGAAAATATGCATAATATAAAGTGCCATTAATAGAATATTGATGAAATTGTTGTTCTTGTTGTACACTAGAATTTGAACTTTTAGAGTTATCTAATACACCTTTTATTGTTGCTACTAATGAAGTATCTTTATAAGTTTGAACACCTACTTCACTTTCATAAGTATCTCTATATACATCGAGTTCTACTCCATATTTTTCAATAGTGGCTTGGATTTTAGGTAGCAGTTTCTTATAATTATAACTCATCTGAACGCCTCATTGATAAACCTGTCAAGCCTTCTTCATTTTGTTCTCTCATAAATTTTCTATAAAATCCATCAGCCATTTTTAACCAAAAATCATTTGTATTACTCTCAATAGATATTGGGCCTATTGTTATATTTTCAGAAGATGCTTTCATTAAGCACCCATAATAACAAGCTTCATTAATATTATCATAAGTACTTGCTAACATTTGTAGTTGTGCTTCTGTTAGCATTGGGTTACTATCTTCCATTAACATAGTTTTTATTACTTCTACATTTAATGCCATTTACTCACCTCCAAATATTATAAAAGCCAAGGGAATTAATGGCAACCTCATTCCCTCCCTCGGCATGTATATTAAAAATGAGCAAACTATTTTATTTCTGTAGTAGCATCAGTTGATACAGCTGTAACATCAGCTACTGCGCAATCGTCTATTGTTTCAAAACTTGGTATCATGACGCTTGAAACAACTGTTACAACTTGAACCGGATGTCTTTCTTTATAAGTAGTTATTGCAGTTCCGTTGTTAACTATTGACACCTGAGCATCAGAACCTGTCATAAGGTCACTTTCTTCAGGTGTTGTACCATACCAAGTAGAACCTAATGAAGCTCTAGGTGGTAATATTACAACTTTACCGTCAGGTATTAGATTTACTGGAGTTCCAGTTGCTATACCTGTATCATGTGATAATGTCGTTATCTTCTTAGTGTATACGAATATAGTGCAACCTGTAGTTGTTTCTATAAATGATTTTGCTTGAGCATCTGATACAAAATAATTCAAAGCAGAGTCATCTGGGTACATCATTTTGTGAACTTTAGGAGAACGCACCATATTTAAGAATGTGTTTCTATTCATAACAAGTCTAGTTGGTCTAATACCTCTTAATGTTTCCATATAATCACACCATGCAATTATGTCTCTTACTGGGTCAGCTGCATCATTTGCTTCACCCCAAGCTGCTTGACCTTTTTTGCATTTGAATAAATTTTGTTGTCCATAGTCATATACATATTTAACTCTACCGTCAGCAGAAGTTACGTCTATTTTACCACTTGTTAATAATTGACATCTCATGTACTCACCTTGTACTCTAACACCTTCTACTAATCTTGACACTTCGTCAAATATGTTTCTTATTATTGGCATTGCCATTTGTTGTTCTGGGTTGTTTAATAGCATGTTAAGTTGTTGTCTATCTTTTTCACCTATTCTTGTAGCTTCTCTGAAGAATGCCATTTCAGTTGCTACGCCTTCGAATCCAGTTTTTTCTCTTAATCTTGCTTTAACATCATATTCACTAGGTTGTATTGCTACTGGTAAACCATTAGCTCCTTTTAGCCAAGATATATCTGTACCCAGTTGTCTTTGAGCTGGGAATAATGTTTCAGCAAAATAAGGGACTTTATTTTCAGGTTTTTCTGTAACATAAGCAGCTATGTCAGTTGCGTTTATATAATCGAATAAATTTTTTATTACTGGCATTTAAATTCCCTCCTTATTATTTATTTACTATGCATATCATAGCATTATCTAATTTAGCTTTTTCTGAACCGAATAATCTGTCAGCTCTTACAAAGCCATGTACTAATATTGATGCATTTATAACTAGGTCAGTTGTTTCATCATATTTTTTATAATCAATAGTGTTAAATAAAATTGCATTAGGTTTTACTGCCGTAACTGTTTCTGAACCTGCCGCTGGAGCAGTTACTTTTCCATCTCCGTCTATATGAACAGCTAACCCTCTTGGTAATACTTTTGTTGAGTCAGTATATACATTTGCTAATTTTTGTTTTTCAGCAGTTGATAATGTTGCATATAATTTTGCCAATTCTGCAAATTCTATTTTTCCAGGTATATTTACATAATGGTCTGGAAATGCTAAGAATTGAGGTTCTGGCGCTAAATATTGTCTAGTTTGTAATTTTGGCATTTTTATTCCTCCTTAATTAATTTACTAATTTTCACCGAAGAAATACTCAGGTCCTACTCTTTGACCTTCTTCTGCCTTCGGTACTCCATTTTGATGTGCTAGCATTTTGCCGAAATCTCCAGGTTGTGCTGTTTGTGAATTGAATACAAAGCCACTAGCTTGTTTACCCGGCACGCCTGTACCATTGAATGGATTTTTTCCACCTTGTTGTTGAGGTTCAGGTTCACTAGCTTCAAATAGGTATGCTTTTTCTTTTTTCAAGTTTTCAACTTGTTCTTTAATACCTATTACCTCTCCATTTTCTCCAATTGAGATTTTACCCATGTCTAAAAAGCCTTTTAGGTCTTTAGCATCATGTGCTTTATTTTCTACTGCACATAATTGTAATGCGCTATCTATTTGACTATCTTTTAATGCTTTCTTATAATTATCTAAGTCTGTTTGTAGACTTTGAATTGTTTCTTTAGCTTTATCATCATCTTTGACCTGAGCTTCAAGAGTTTTTATTGATGCATTTAATGTTGTTATTGTTTGAGTTGCGGTATTGAGTTCTCCAATTTTTGCATCTAATCTAGATTTAGGTACAAATATATTTTTCTCACCGTCGTCTATGAATAACTTACATTTTGCATCTTTTAAGTTATCAGATATAATTTTGGCAACGGCATCTGCGTTGTCTACTCCTTGCAAGAAATCTTTAATATCTTTACTCATTTTCTAATACCTCCTTATACGATTCTTTTGAATAGAGAAAAGTAACTATATAACTCGATACAAGGGAATTTTAAGTGACCCAGGTTCACTACTAGTTATATTATATATTAAATACCTAAGTTTGTTAACTAAACATAAAAATAGCTAGATACTATTGAGCACCTAGCTACAATGATTAATATAGAACATCGTCATCAAGTGGATAATAATATTCTACTGGTTTATTATTTATAATACATTTATTTATAATATTAACTATTTCCTGTTCGCTAAAACTGTATTGCATTAATGGAAATATGTCGTCAAAGTTTTGTGCATATTGTTCTAATTTTTCCTCAGTTTGTTTTCTCATTTTATTTCACCTCTTTTAATTTTTTCAATTATTTCTTCAACTGTCTTCTCTACAAATGCTTTACCACCTGGCATGTATTTTTCAATATATTTAGCTTGATTAGGTATACCATAACTCTGCAATATATCTGCCCATGCTTCTGAACAGACTTCGCCTTTTTTATCTCTTCTAGTCCAATAACTTTTAGCATGACCCCAACGTCCTACAACTGCATTACCTGTTACGCCTCCGTATATATCAGACACACCTGCTATAGCATCAGTTGCACCATTCAATTCGCTGCTAACTAATTTCTTTGCTTCTGCTTTATTTATCTTTACTCTTGAATTCTTTTGCTGATATTTAATTCTATCCTCTACATCTTGTTTTAATATTTTATACATTTCCTCCTTCACACTATTAGTTACTGTACCTCCTGTTTCTGAATAAATATGCCAATCTATCATATGACCCCATTCATGAAATACAGTTCCATACGGTCCTCTATTATCATTATTTGTTTTCTTGACTGAGAAATGAATTGAGTCTGTCATAGGACTATAAAATGCTCCGTCAGGTGTATAATTCATTTTTAAATCTTTTAGTGTATGCAAATATAAATCTTGAATAGAAGCTGGATATTTTCTCAAATTACCTATAATGCCTTTTACAGTTGTTTTTGCATATGGCTTAATCATGTTGTCTTTATTTTTATTATTGACAAGTTCAGTTTCTAACATACTTGATATTCCGTCGAATAAATGTGTTTCTAATTCTTGATATTTCTGTTCTCTTTGTTCTTCAGTATATAAATGTCCTTTAGGTATTGTAGGTTTAGGAGGTTCGGTAGGTTGTTGAGGTTTAGGTTGTGGTTTAGGTTCAACTCTCCTTGGATAAGATTTACCAAGCCATTGTGTCATAACTCCACTATTAGGTTTGCCATCAAAATAATCATTCATATCGTCGACCATATCAGCTAATGATAGTTCTGTTTTGCCGTCTTTACTCATTACAGGCGATAACCAACATAGTCCATTCGGGTGGTCTAAAGGAGCATCATGAATTGGGAATATTTTGCCATCTCTGTCTCTACACATAGAACAGGTTCTACTGCCGGCATGTCCAGTATGATATTTAACAAATTTATTATATGGGTTAACCGTATCGGAATTCATAACTGTTAATTGTGCCATATGAGTATTAGTTGTTCTCATAAGTCTTAATGCTTCATAGTCAAGTCCACCAGTTCCATATTTGTTAGCATATTTATTTCCTAACTTTTCTCGTATTTTATTTTTATCCCATGTATGATGTCCGCTTTTAGCAAATTGAGCAATTATTTTTGATGCCTCTGCTGAACTAATACCTCTAGCTAAACAACTTGTGATTACATCTTCAATTTTACGTCCAGACGCATTTGTAGCACTCCATAGTCTACTGTCTAAACCTACTCCGTCTTTATATACTTCGCCTTTTATCATTTGTTCCACAATATTTCGTGATGTAACATCGACATTTTTATTTATTTTATCTATAACATCTTTATTGTTTGTTATATCCTTCATTACTTTAGCATATTGATTTAAAATTTTTTTAGGTATTTCTTCATTACATATTAAAGACTGTTTCTGTAAAGTTGAGTAAAGTTGATTAATATAAGCTAATTTACATTGTGTCAAATTAGGTTGAGAAGGGGTTTTTCCCTTCTCTAGTTGTTTTAAATAATCTGAAAATGCATCATCAAAAGCTATTTTATAAGCTCGCATAATGTCTTGTTCTTGTGTTTTTGAGGCATCTCTCGCTATTCTCTTTGCCGCTCTATCCATAACTAATAAATACTCATTCATTTTGTTCTAGAGTAGACATAGTCTCTCACTTTCCCCTCCTTCAATAAATATTTTTCTCTTAGTAATAGCTCATAACTTTTATTTTCACTTATCATTGAGTCCACTTCTTTTTTAAGTTTGACAATTTTAGTTTGCCATCTCTTTACTACATCTTGTGGAATACTTCTATTATTCATGTCGTAGTATTGATAGTCATTACCTTGAGATTTAACTGCTCGTTGTAATTCAACTTGTTTTTCTTGAAGTCTGTTTATCATAGCTCTGAGTTTATTGTCGGATATTACTGTAACATATACTGCTCCGCAATGTTTACATTCAAACCCTTCAACTCTTAATTTTGTTTTACTATCATAATATAACTCTTTTGTCATAACTTTTAATTTTGTAGCACAATTATCGCATACCACCTCGATTTGGTGATGCATTTTTTCTCTCCCTAGTCTGCTCATTTCTAATACCTCCTTAAAATTTACTGGCAAGTATTATATACTATTTTTGACTGTTTTTGTTATTGTCTTCTCCTTTATTATTTTTGTCATTTTCTTCGCCTTCGTTATTTTCTTCGCCTTCTTGAGTATTACCAGTAGGTTCAAATCCACCCATCATCATGTTTTGCATATTTTGTATTTGTTCTTGTTCTTCCATGATGCGTTCAAATTCTGCATCTGCGTCTTCAGAATTGCCATATTCTTCAATATATGATTTATGAGAACGCACATTAGCTTCTACTTCTTGTATAGCTATAGTTCTTACAGATTCATCATCATCTGGTATTGGGTAATTATGAGTCCATAAAGTAGTAGTTTCTAAAGTTAATGTTTCACTTCCTAATACTTCCTTGAATAACCCAAAACCTGCATATACTTCGAACATATGGACTACCCATATTAATACTTCGTCCCATGTTCTCCATTTTTCTTCACATCTAGTTATTAAGTCATAATAAACCATTTTCAATGCTTTAGCACTAGGTATATTAAGTAATGACTCTGGCATAGGTTGTTCCATTAATTCGTACATATCTTTTTTAAGTTGTGTTAAATAACTATCAGCTGCTGCTTGGAAACTAAATGTACTAGATAATGTACCGAATTTAGCAACTGAATTACTTCCAGTACCGTCTCCTAATGTTGGGTCAGATTTTAGGTCTATAATTTTATTTGGTGCTATTTTTATATTTTTTAATGAACTTGATTTTACGTCTGTAAATACAGGTTGTTCAAACATCTTAAATCTCAATGCGTCTCGATAATCTGACATTGTTTTATTATAGTCCATTGCCATGTCCATTAGGTCTTTAACATCACTATGACCTCTAATATCTCCAGTTAACCCATCATTCAATATTACTTTACATGGCAATTCTTCAAGTCCAGTATTCCATTCTTGCTTTAGTTCGACTGCTTGAATTGTGTCATCGTCTTCATTATCACTAACATTATTTGTAACAGTTGTAAAAGCAGTTATATTTGCTCCGTCGACTATTTTATATGTCGCCCAACAGTAGCCATCGTCTCTCATTTCATAAGTCCATTTATGCCATCTTTGGTCTCTTTGTATTTTACCTATTGTCGATTTATCTTGATAAGCTATCTCTACTTTTCTAAGTACATCAACATCATTTTCATCATATTCATATATAAATTCCGGCATAGTGTAAAATCTAAATTTTATTTCTCCAGTAGGTACGCCTAATTGGTCTACATCAGCAAGCATACATAACAATACTCTTTTTCCTATTGTGCAATCCATAAATGCTTTTCCGAATTTATTCCAAAACTTCGTGTCTCTTAGCATATGTTCTATGCAAGCTCTTTTAGTGTCTATTGAGTCTCTATTAACATTGTCATCATAACTACTCAATACAAGTGTAGGTGGAACTGAAGTCATAAATCTACCTTGTTTATTTAATAATTTTTTAGTTAAATTTCTTATTTCTCTTGTAGGTGTATAGTCACCTACTCTAACTCCCCATAATTGACCTATTGTAGACTCATAGTCTTCCTCTGCTGTCCATCTACGACCTTCATAAAATTCATAATAGGCTTGAACCTCTGGCAACTCTTTTCTGAATTCTAAATCATTAGCAAATAGACCAAGAAGACTATTTTTAAAATCTTTATAATCACTCATTATGTGCTCCTTTCTTAAAATCAATTTATTAGTGCTACAGCACCAATTATCTCTTAATTCCATTGGTCTATGTCAAAACCAAATATTAAAATTTTAAATTTATGTTTTTCTGTTAATTCTTTACTCAACTTTTTATTATTGTATATTTCAATCTTTTCTATAATAACATCATCACCCAAATACATTTTCCCATCAAGTGGTATTATCCTACCTATTTCTTTATCGTTTTCATCTAGTATCCATGGGTAATACCCTAAAGATTGAAGATACAAAATTCTTTTACCATTACACTTACTCTTTATAGTTTCAGAACTTACACAATTTTCATGTATTCTCATATTATCCCCTCACAATCTTTTTATTTTCCCATTTCTTATAAGCATCTATATACATCTCTTTTTTATCGCCATGGTATGTACATTCATAGTACATTCCATCGAATAAAGTTGTACTTAACAATGCTTTATTATTTTGTAGTATTTTACAACACCAAACCATAAATACATCATCTTTTGTTATTTGTTTGTTGTCTGATTTATCTAAGTGATTATTAGTATATTTTACAACTTCCTCTTTACACCAATTTAAAAATTCTTGTTCGTTCATTAATATTCTCCTTCCTTTTCTAATATTGCAATTTCTTTATCAAGTGTTCCATTTAATATGGAATCTGTCATTATTGCATATCTAATCTTGTCCATGGCGTGGTCGTCAATTTTTATGACTTCCTCTACGCCCTTGTCTAGTTTATCACTATCCCAAGCATAAGTTGTAAATTCTTCAATATCTTTTATACAACTTGGGTCTAATGTAAATTTTCTCTCATTGAGTAAAAAAGATACAACTTGTATACCTAAGTCTACTCTATTTTTAGCAGGTAATATATCAATTCCATGTCTTGCAAAATATGGGTCTTTTCTTAATTCTACTATCATTGGAGCAGCTGAAGGGTCAAGTGTAATATATTCTGGCATTACTAAATTATCTGCTAAAAATTGTTTTAAATCATCTGCATATTCTTTTGTTGTTTTTTGACCGTCATCTCTACCGCTATGATAATAACTAGCTATTTGATGATAACGTCTTTCAGGTGCATAATATCCAAATATGCCAAATGTAGTAGCATTCTGAATACCGAAGTCACCTGCTACAAATATTCTAGTCCAGTTTCTCTTGAGTTGTACGGCGTGAACGTCTGGGTCAAACATTGGGTAAACTATGCCATCAGCGGCTACCCATAGTCCTAATATATATCGCTTATAGAATACTCCAGTATATAATGTTTTATACCTATTCTTTACATCTTCGCTCAATGATGGGTTATCGTCCATAGTAAAATGCAAATACAACACTTTATGCTCAGTAACTTTATTAATCCATTCCTTCTTGAACCAATGGAACGGTGAGTTCGGGTTACATGAAAACCAAAACTTTGCTCCTTCAACTGAACATCTAGCTGTTGCTTGGTTAACAAATGATTCCGGCATCAATGCAACTTCATCAAAGAATACTCCTGCTAAAGTAATACCTTGAATTAAATCTTGTGAACTCTCATCTTTTCCACCGAATATATAATAATAATTAGTTGTTTTCTTTTTAGTTTCTTTGTCTATAGCTCCTATACAAAAACACCCTTCCATTCTTGAATCTTCTATAATATAGCCTGTAGATTTTAGCATTTGTTTTAGTGGACCTAGCACATTACGTCTTAACCCACCAACTGTTTTACCACATAAAGCAAAGTTCTTGCCATCAAATGTACTCATACTCCATAATACAAATGATAGTGCTTCAGATACTGTTTTTCCACTTCTTACTGCGCCATCACATATTATTGCATCAAAGTCTTTATACTTACTTGTAGGTGTCCACCAACTCATAACAATACTTTGTTTTTGACTAAATGGCACAAAGTCAAATGGCACAACTCTATCTTTTAATCTAAGCATTATTCATCACCTATTCCTGCGTTAACTGCCGCAAATCCTAATGCTTTCATTAAGCCACTTGTGTCGACAGTCATGCTATCATCTTCTCCTAATAATTTTTTCTGTAATTCATATTTACCTTTATCAATTTCTAATCTTTGTTTTCTCATTTCAATGTCAATTTGTACTTCTTTACTTAATAGACCAGATGTAAATTGTTGACCTTGTTGTGCTTTAGTTATTATGTCGGCTAATTGATTTAATTTATAAACATCATATTGACCTCCTTTTGTAATTCCTTCTCCAGTTTCTAACATATAAGTTGCCTTATTATACAACTCTTGCCATAGCGCATGGTATTGTAAATTAATATCAACTCCTGCCTCTAAATATACATCATAGGTTTGTTTGTCGATATCGTCTTTTAATGTGGCTATTATTTTTTCTTTTTCTTCCTTCCATTTCTCTTTACTAGATAAACATCTAACTGTTTGATAACTAATGTTAAATTCTTTTGCTAAATCTTGTAAACTCACATCTTCATAAATATATTTATTCTTTATTATTTTGTTTCTTTGAGTTACTGACATTTTAACTCCATTTACATTACATATACTGTTCCAGTTGCTTTTCTTTGTTGTCATTTTTGACCTCCTTTTAAGTTTATTTCGATTTTACTTTAATAAATAAACCGTTAAAAGTGTTTTGCCGGCGGTTTTTTGACACCGCAGTTAATTTATTAAATAAAATCGTATGTTTTGCTTTATTTCCTTACATTCTGAGGGGTATTTCTGTACCCTTTTGAGCCTTGAAAACTATGTAATTTGCTCTCCAATTTGTTCGAATACTTCTTATCATTACTTAATCTAAGCAAACTAATGATGAAATACTTGTTAACATTGGTCGGCACTTTGTTTTTTCTAATGCAATCACATAAGTATTCAGCTTGTTTTAATGTCTTAATATGCGTATGTCCTTTATTCCATTCTTTATTGGTATTATAAACTATATATCGTTCTTCTTTACTTGAATATAGTATTACCAATGGTTTTAATTCTTTTACTATTCTAGACATTAGCTAATAGCTCCTCTCCGTTTTAATTATATTATACTCCAGTAATGCGGGTTTGTTTATTTATGTATTATGTTTGTTAATGGTTTGTTATTGGATTGTTAATAGTTATATATGTATTTGTTGTATATATACTTTTTATATTTAGACTATACATTTCACCCACACCCGCCAAACTTTTTGAGTACATTTATACAATAAAAAAGAGTAGATATTTCTATCTACTCTTTGTATTTGTTTTAAGTTTTATATTTAAAATAATCTTTTCTGTTTATTAGTTAATATAGCTGCTTCAATTCTATCTTTAGCAATATTAAAGTACTTTTCATTTATTTCAACGCCGATAAATTTTCTATTGGTATTTATACAAGCAACTCCAGTACTACCGCTGCCCATTGTGAAGTCTAATACTAAATCATTTTCATTAGTATAAGTTCTAATTAAATATTCTAATAAATCTACTGGTTTTTGAGTTGGGTGCAAACAACTTTTACCAGTTATACTTTTAAATTCCAACACATCAGTTGGAAATCCTGTAAAAGCTTCATATTGTTTTCCTATTTGGTTAGGTCTTTCACCCACTACTCCTCCAGCATTAAAATTTTTAGTTACTGTTTTTACTCCTATACTCGATATACCTTGTGGATTATATTCCATTCTTTTATCTTTTAATTGTGATTTGTGCCCCCATTTACTCTTGCTAAAAACACAAACATTTTCTATAGCTCGCATTGGTCTGTTTTTAGCATGTTGATATAAAGAAGATTTTGATTTTTTCCAATACCAATCATATTTATAATTATCAAAATTGCTTATTCTTAATTTTGTTGCAAATGGTTCAGTGGCGAATAATGCAATAGCTCCTGTAGGTTTTATCAATTTATTCAATCTATTCCACATTTCATCAAATGGGATAACTATATCCCATTTACAAGCAGTTGTTCCGTAAGGTGGGTCTGTTATTATAGCATCAACCTTTACTCCTTGTTCAATTAGTTTATCCATAACTGTTAAGCAGTCACCATTATATAATTTATATTCCTCATTATTATTCATTTAAATTAAACCCCCTATATATTATTCTATAGGTTCTAATAAGTTTTCATACCAAGTCCAGACTGGTTCTTCTTCTACTTTATACTCTGGCATTGTTGGAGTTGACCATAAATAACGTGGTACTACATAAAGTATAGTTACTATTTTACCTCCAGCCTCTATCATTTCATCTATTATGTCTGCTCCATTGTGTTCTAACTCAACTAATTGTTCTTTAGGTACTATTCTTACTTTTTGACCTACTTTAAATTTATTTTCCATTCTTTTAATCCTCCCTATCTAAAAATTTAATAACACCTTCTGAAACTAATTGTGGTAATGTTCTAACCGCCAATCTTAAAATACAATGTTTACATTCTATATTATTGTTATATTCACATAATACATCTGCACAACATATTGTATTTTCGCCCCATAATTTGTCTGGGTATACTATTGCCCATTCGCCTTGAAGATTTATAATCATATAATCAGCTCCTTAAATATATTGCCATTTATGTTTAGCTTGGTCATAGTTTTGTATTAACAATGTCTTAATTTGTAATTGATTACGTCTAGCAAAGTTTAGCATACACTTATTACAATTATTTATATGCTTGCAATTAACTTGTGAACAACCTAAATACATATGGCTCTCTGTATTAAGTTCTATTGGATATTTTGGGTATACATAAGTATCTTTTCCAACTTCTACTCTTTGCATATATTTCATATATACCACCTCCTTATAGTATATTAAATAACCTTCTATGCGCCTCATACAAAGGTTTTATTCCTTTGTATGAGTTTTTATATTATACTATTTACGAATACTGTCTAGCACGTTTTGTCCATCTTGTGTTAAACCTATTCTCCAATATTTATAATCTGGTGCAGTTCTATCTAATTTGATTAACCCTTTACGTTCTAAACTTGCTACTAATAATTTGAATTGACTTTCGTTTAGTTGTGTATTTTCAAATACACTTAAATAATTGATAACGTAATCTGCTAATGTTGAACTTTCTATTACATTAGGACATCTTTCAAATTCTACAGCTTCTAAAAATAACATTTTTTTCATTGTACTTACCGCCTTTTACTTTTATTATTTATTTTTGAAATATTTTATTTCTATGATAACTTCTAGTACTAATAATACTATTAATACTACTATTATTACCGCTAACATCTTTTTAGACCTTCTAGTAACTCACCGAATGTCATTGTTGGGTTTATTGTTGCTATTATTCTAAGTAATGTGATATTATCCATAATTACACCTCCTCATTTGAGTCTAATAATATTCTTGGGTCTATTTCTCCAATGTCTTTTTTAAGTACTATTCTTAATGGCAGTATCTCATGTGCGTTATAAATATATTTACAAGTGTGTATCTCTTTTGTATCATGTACACCTAACACTTTTAGAATGATGTTTTGTGTAAGACAATTATCTATTTTATTACGTTGCGGAGTTGTAAATATACAACCTAAATTTATAAGCTCGCCATAAACTTGATATTTACTTGTTATTTCTCTTGATATTCTTTTGTTTTGAGAAATAATATAAAAAGGTATTCCTTCAATGTTATATGCCATATCTATTCACCCCTAATTATATATTTAGTTGAGTTCTATTTAAAGTTGAAACTCAGTAGCAACTTATATATTATATACAATTTTTACTATTTATTGTTAACTGGATTTGTTTCTAATATTAGATGATAGCCACCGCATTGTTTATGATAATAGTAATGATGTAATACGTTGTATATATAACTTTTACTTGGATTGTTTACATAATCGATTACTTTATCGCAGTCTACACATACAAGTCTATGAGATATAAGACCTTTTTCCCACATTACCTCTTTATAATGTACTATTTTATCCCCTGTTGTTGGACTACACCCATATTTGATACAATTAGCTTGCCATTTAGGTCCATGCATATTAGATTCTTCAGTTTCTAAATCTGTTACAGCATGACATATTTCATGTATAATAGTATCTATTTTTAAATTATTGTCAGGTTCATATTTTATATAATTTGGACTAAATTCAATACATCTTATATGGCGTTTTCCATATCTAGCAGTTTCACAACATCTACCTAATGAAGTTCTAAGTCTAGAATTGAATGTTACTTTAAAATATCCATCATGTATTTCGTCTAATAATAATTTTTGATGTTTCTTTGATAATACATCATTTAATACTATACCTACGACCTCTTTGACTTTATCAAGACTGTTTATATTTTCGGGATATATTGAATATTCAGGTTTATTTTTATACTGACTTAATTCAGTTTCTGCAGGTGTATCAACTACAGGTTGTAATGTAAATAAAGTATCTACTATATTTGTAATAACTTGTTCTTCAGTTTTATTTGGGTTATCTATACCTAAATATTCAAAACCTAAATCTGTTAAAATATATCCATATGTTTTTATTGTTTTTCCAGCGTGTACGCCTTTTGTTATTTCTATTACTGCATCAACTTTTTCTACTAACCCTTTTTCTATTAATGCTTTAAAAGTTCTATCGAACCATCTGTGAGAAACTATCTTCGCAACTGCTGTCATATAAGTATATGTGTCTGATACAGGTTGTACTTCATATTCTGTTTTTGCTAACATTTCATTTAAGCTATTTATTACTTGTTCTTGTTTTTGAGTTAATTTAATTTCTTTTTTCATTTTTATATATCCCCTTTTATTTATTTAGTGAGGTTTTTAGGGATAACCTCAAACCCTAACTTATTTTATTGACCTATATATTCGCATCTTTTATATACTGTATTTGGAGTCCATTTTCTTCCGTCTGATGTACAATAAACGACTTTATGACTTCTTGAGTATTCATATAATCTAGCTAATGTAAATTCTTCTCCAGTTGTTTTAACTCTTACTCTTGCGCCTGTTGTTATTCTTGGGTCATGTTCTACTTCTACTAATTTGTTGTATTCTTCTGTATTCATAAATTGATTTTCAACTCTAAATGTCATTGTTATTATTCCGTCTTGTTCTGTTGTTGCTATACATTTTCCAAAGTACATTCCTTTTTCTTCTAGGTTGTGCATTTGTTCTCTTATTTCTTTTTTGTTTAAACCTTCTAATACTATTTGTTTTTTCATTTTCCTTAACCTCTTTCCTTATTTCTTATTTCTTTTTATACTTATATTATATACTTTTGTATGTAATAAGTCAAGTGTTTTTCATAAATTTATTTAAAAATTTTTAAATAAAAAAAATACTTCCTTTAATAGGAAGTATTATTTATGGACGATATTCTCCATTCTTGCCAAATTCGTGTTGATAACAAGATTTATGAAGTAATACATTATCTACTATAACATTATCATAACCGTTATGTATTGGATTTCCGCATAGTGGACATACTAATTCATCATCTTGTTTTATATTTTCTTGTGTATCTTGTTGTGTTGATTGATTATCATGTTTAGGTTCTTCTGAACTTTCTGAATTACGTTTAACTTTGTCTACGCCTTTTGTTGATTTTTTATATTGTTTTGTAGTATTTGTTCTATTACTATCATGTTTGCGTTCTGTCTGTTGCTTGTCGTTTATTTTTGTAGGTTGAGTTGTATTATTATGAGTTGTATTAGTATTTGCTTTTGGCTCAACTTCTTTTTGTTGTTCTATTTGTTGCTCTTCTTTAAAATAACCGCCTTGTTCATAATCACTTACAGTTGATTCTCCTGCGTTTGTACAACCTGTGATTGATATTGCTACACCTGTTAAAATTGCTATTAATGATTTATTCATTACTTTTCACTCCTTATATAATATATTAAAAGAGGCATTTATTGACCGCCTCTAAGTCATTTTGTGATTTAATATTATATTGTTAGTATTTACAGTATTTTAAAATTTATACTTATTTTTGTAAAATTTCTTGTATTTCTTCTTCATCTAATATATCAAGTGCTAATTCTACTAATATTTGACAAACATATTCATTGTGTAATTCTACATATCTATTATATACATCTACTACATATTGTAACTGTTCGCCTTCAGTTATTACCTTATGTTCATCTTCTAACTTACATATGTCTACTATTGCATCATGAACTTTTAAAGTTTTTAAGAATACATTTATTTGCATTTGTTCTAATGCTTTATCGTGTAAATAAGCTGTTCTTTGTTTTGGTGAAATAAATAATGTTTTTGCTAATACTTCGTCTATACCTTCTTTTAGTATTTTGTCTACCTTATCCTCTGCGGCTCCTATTATTTCCTCGCATTGGTCTTGAGTTAATTCTAATTCTTTAACTTCTATCATTTCATTACCTCCTAGGTTTTATTTTTTTTATTTGTATATATTATATACTTTTTTATATAATTTTTGTTAACTTATTTATATATTATTTTTGTAATTTCTCTCAACTAACCACAAAACACAGTAATTTGCTAAATCTAATATTGTATCGTCTAATTTCTCATCTTTTACTTCACTGCATTCGCCTTTGTCTGATAATGATAATATTCTATTGTATTTGTCAGTAATTCTAGTTAAAAATGATACATCACCGAATTTATTATATGTGTCGCCAACTGAGTCTCCATAATCAGCATTTTTAGCTTCATATGTTTTACTCATATTTTCTATTATTGAATTATATAAGTCTTTTTTCATATACTAAACCTCCATACCTTTATTATTCATTCTATAGTATATTTCCTCTCTTTGTATATCATTTATTTTGATTAGTAGAAATACAACTCCAACGGTTCTAGTGAAATCCTTCATGTTTAAAGCATTCTTATTTTTGGCATTAATTTCTTCTATAGTATGAAGTGTTTTGTCTTTATTTAGTAAATCTTTGTCATATGCCATATATAGTACAGTTCCACACTCAGTAGGTATTCTATCAACACCTTCTTCTTCCATATATTGTTTAACTGCGCCTTCTTTAATTTGCAGTTTAAGAGTTAAGTCTTTTATATGTTGTGCAAGTACGCACATATCTGAAATATATTCTATTCTGTCTTCGACTGATAAATCAGCTAATTTTGTTTCACTCATTATTTATTTACCTCCTTTTTAGATAAATGGTAACAACCTGCTACTGTGTATGCCATTATGACTCCACTAACTGGCAAACTTAAACCTGCTATTGCCAGCATAGCTCCTACGCCACCTATTGTTATAACATTCGCACTCATTGTTTTTTTATTCATGCTTTTTAACCTCCTTATTATTTAATTTATATCTAGGACAATTTTTATTGTTCTCTGGACAATAACCTAATTTTTTACATTGAGGAACTAAATAAGGTTTATATCTAGGTTCAACTGCTATAACTTGGTCGACCATTTGTTTTATTATAGTTCTAATTGGTAATTCAGCTCTAGTACATAATCTAAGGTTTGCTAAATGTATTAACGACTCTATATTACAAGCTATACTGCACTCAGTAGCAACACCTATTGGCAGTATAGTTCTTGCTATTTCGTTAGCTTTTTCTCCAGTTATGCCTGCGTCTTTTAAATATGTTTGAATATAATTATATTGTGCATTTACAATATTTTCTTGGTCTTGTATTGTTTTTACCATGTATTCATTTTGTAATAGTTCAGGTGCCACATATATATTAACTTTGCCGTCTTTATTACAATATCTTAAACTTTGTACATTAGGTACAAAACCTGTATAATGTCTAACTAATTGGTCGACTGCACTTCTAGGTACTGTTTTTAGTTCAAATACAAAGAATAAATGTCTTGAACCTGACATATGACCACTTTTTAAACAATGTTCGCCAACTTTTTCTGCTCTATCTAATGGTGTATTGTAGCATACAGCTGCGAATTCGCCATGTTTCTTTATAAAACTTTTAACTTCTTCACCATTAACTAACTTTACTTTGAAATCTTGTAATGTAAACATTAACTTATACCTCCTGTAGCAATATATTCTATTATGGCTTTCACCTTTTCGATTTTTTCTGTATATACTTCATAACCATTACTATAGTCATTTAATTTAGCTCTAGTCTCATATAATTGACATAGTTGTATTACTAAATCAAATGGAACATCTTTATAAACTCTTGAAGTTTTATCCTCTCCTGTTCCCATATTTACACCTCCTTAACTGGTATATCTTTTATTAAATCAATAGCTCTATTGATATATTCAATAACAGTATCAACATCTTTTAATTCTGATTTTGCTATTTCTTGTTTTAATAAGCCTTTTCTGACTTGCTCTAAGGTTCTGTAGTAACCTAAATCTTTATAAGTAGGTGTACCTACTTTTGATGTATAATGTTGTCTTAAAATATAAGTACCTATAGAGTCAACTAATATTTCATACTCTTTATTTATTTTCATTGTTTACCTCCTCCTTTATTTGCCACGCCTCAGGTATATCAATAGGACAATATTCTGTTACTTCTGCTATCGGACAAGTTCCTGTTTCTTTACCTGACAAATAATTACATTCGTCGCCTTGATGTTGTTTGCATATGTCTCGAATTAAGATTAATGCATTTCGTATAGTGTTTAAATCTTCCATTCCCTACCTCCTTATTTTTTTATTGTTATATGTTATATACAAAACCTGCTAATTAATGTTAACTAGCAGGCGTTAATTTTAATTAGAATATAAAATATTTAAGATACAACATTGTAACCCAATTTCAGGTGAATATTTTCCAGTTTTTATTCCTGTATCATATTGCTGTATAAATCTGATTGATGCAAGTAACCCACTTGGACTTATTCTAGTATTATTAAGTATTTTTTTCACTTGCCAATAAGGTAGACCTGTCTTTTCTGTAATACCTTGTTGACCTTTATGACCTACTACTAATATTGCTTTTGATATATTTTGATACAACAATGATAATATCCCAAGCGGATTTTGATTTTGAGATAATAGATAGTCCATTACGTCTATTGCTCGAATATCTTTACTTAATACCATGTCGACTAAGTCAAATACAGTATAATTATATTTTACTGGCATCATATCAATTAAAGTATCTATTGTAAACTCTTTATATACGCCAGCTTCTTTAAGTCTTTTATATTTGTCTATTTCGTTCATTATTGAAGTATAGTCATTATTGCAAGCATCAACGAAATATTCCAATGTTTTTTTATTTGTTGTTAAATTATAATGTTGTATCTGATGTATAAGTTGTGTCGGTGTTAATTTATTAAATTCAACTACATAATAATTCCATGTCTTATACCATGCTGATTTTTTATTAGCATTTGTTATTTGAACTATTAGAGTTCCTATTTTTGCTTTCTCCAGTTGTTTGATATTTTCCTCTAGGTGTTTATTAGTTAAAAAATCTAAATCATCTCGAACGACATACACTTCTTTTGTGCCTTTATTAAATCCAAAACCTTTAGCAGTTAATTTATTTAATACCTCACTAACTGTATCTACTCTTTTATATTCTCCAAATTGTTTTAGATATACATTTTGAAGTCCAATCTCATCTCCTATAAAGATATAGAAATTACCTATGTTGTTAGTTCTTAACTGTCTATTCAGTTCAACTAATTCCATTTATCTTTTCCCCTTTCTATGAATTGCTTTTTTCTTAGATTTCTCTGCTTTTTCTTTTGCTATATGAATTCGTTGTTTATCCTCTATTTCCTTCATCATACCTTGAGTAAATCTATCCTCAAATAACTTTCTAAATTTTCTTGGCATTACATTTTCCAAGTCGTCTTTTTGTACTTGATATAAAGTGTCATATCTTTTATTAGCAAACATTCTGACCCATTTTTCAGTACTTTGCCAGTCGAAACACATTTTACAACTATGCACATATGCAAGTGCGGTTTCCAATATTTGTTGTTCAGTTGTTATTTTAAGCATAATATTCACCTCTTCTTAATCTACAATCTAATACCCATATATCAAATGCCATTTCTTTATTAGCTCCGTTTACTCTACTCATGTGCAATGCTTTTATTGTGCATTCAATAATATATAGTGCTTTTGGGTCATCAATATGTTTTCGACATATAAATAACATCATATTAAAAAACATATCTAGAGGAAATCCGTCTCCTTTTCCTGTAAAGTTAATTCTATTTTTTATTTTGAACGCATTACCTGTTGTAACCTTCATGATATTATTAAATACCATTTCAGCGAAATTATAACAATCTTTATAGCCAACTTCTAAATACAATTTTATATCACCTGGAGTTGTTGCTATTTGACATATATTTGAAGTGTCTTCATTATCACTCATACCTAACACCTCTATAGCATATTTTTTTAAATCTTGGTATGAGTATCTATCTATTTCAAATATAGTTCCTCTTGATATTATAGTTTCTAATACTGAGTTTATGTCTGTTATTTCCATTGCGATATAGCAATTTTTAGGAGGCTCTTCAGTTATTTTTAGTAAAGCATTTTTAGCTCCTAAAGACATTGAATCGCCTTCGGAAATTGCGAATAATGTAGGTTCTTCTAATGCTACTGAGTCTTGAATTAACTCTCTAATATTATCTATTTTATTACCTATATATTGAAGTCTTAAATTTTTCTCAGTTGCTATTCTTTTTATTAGTAAAGATTTCCCAGCACCTCTTGGTGCTGAGATTATTGCTAAATGAGGCATGTTAGACATTCTAGCCAACATTTCTATACAATTGTTCATTCCAATTATTTGCATAAGTACAACAACTCGCTTTCTATGAAAATCTTTGGATTATGTTCATATCTGATTTTAAAATATAAACTATTATAGCTATCTAATATACTTAATAATTGTCCAGGTGTACTATGTTTGATTATATTGGTTACTCTAGCTTGACAAGATTGTGGAATATTTTCACTACTACTGCCCATTTGACATTTGATTACATCAATTAATACTTTAATTGAGTCTTTAATGAATAATTTTAAGTCTTTACCTTCTAAAAATATAGTGTCTATTGCTCCTAATATATTTTTAGGTTCTTTAGCTATTATGTTATCTAGTATTTCTAATATAAATTGAGTTGAAGTTAAACCTAAACATTTTATAACTGCTTCAGATGTTATGTTTTGAGTAAAACCTAATACTGTATCAAGTTTTGTTATTGCATCTCTCATTCCACCCTCTGCAAGTTGTGCTATATATTGTAATGCTTCGTCTGTATATTCAATTTGTTCAGTTCTAGTTTGATTTTCTTTTTCTATTATATATGTTAGTCTATTCATTATTCTTTGAGTTGGTATTCTCTTGAAGTCAAATCTTTGTACTCTTGATAATATTGTTGCAGGTATTTTTTGTGGGTCAGTTGTACATAAAATAAAAATTGTACCTTTTGGCGGTTCTTCTAATATTTTTAATAGTGCATTGAATGCTCCTATACTTAGCATATGAACTTCGTCTATTATAAATACTTTATATGTTCCGTCTAATGACTTCATTTTACAATTGTCAATTAAGTTTCTTATATTATCAACACCATTATTACTAGCTCCGTCTATTTCTACAATTCTACCTTCGCCTTTATTAATTTCATTGGCGAATATTCTAGCTGAGGTTGTTTTACCTGTTCCAGCACTGCCACAAAATAAATATGCTTGTTTAAATTCATTTGTATCTATTTGATTTTGAAGAACTATTTTTACATTATCTTGACATACTATATCATTGAATTTTTTAGGTCTGTATTTTGTTGCTAAATTCATTAATTTTCGCCTCCCTTTGATTCTACTATATAAGTTGCTACTAAATCTGCTATATGAAGTAGAAATGCTAATTTATTTTCTTCAAATGTTGCGCTTAAATCATTCATTGTATTATATTGTCCTAAATCGTATGCTCCCATATGCCAAAATATAGCTTCTTTTTCATAATCTTTTAGTTTTATAAAATCTTGAAGTATTGATAAAGATTTAGCTCCATGTCCCATTCTAAAAGGTTCATTTTTCTTATAACCCGGTTGTTGCTCCCATTTTCCAGATTTACTTCTTTGTGGAGGAACATTTACGATTGTTTCTTCATATACTCCAATTTTACATAAATCATGACCTAAGGCTGTTAATATTATGCTATCTTTAGGTATATCTACTTCATAGAATTTAACAAGTTCTCTCAACTCATATGCTACATTTAAAGTATGAAATACAAGTCCACCTGGGTAACTTCCATGAAATCTTGTACTAGCAGGAGCAGAGAAAAAATCGGTAGTATCTAGCCAACTAATTAATTCCTCGACACCTGGTCTTTCTACTTGTCTCAATATTTTTATAAATTCCTCTCTGTTTTTCATTCTAGACATTTTGTTCCTCCTTTAAACTCAAATATTCTTTGTAGTCATCAATAGGTATTACTACACATTGGTCAATTAGATTTTGTGTACCAAAGTCAAATATTAATGCCCAATGATTTTTGCCCATTTCTATACATTCTTTTATTAGGTTTAATATCCATTCCTTTTTAATTGTGTGCGATATACTTTGTTTTGTTCTTGTTTTGCATTCAATTATTGTGTCATCTAAAAGTATATCTCCTTTCTTATGTTTTGCTCCACTATTAGGTGTTAATACTCCACCTAAATATTTAGCTACTTTTTCTTCTTGTAATTTACTGTAATGTCTTGTAGGTTTATTTTCCATTTCACTTACCTCCTTGTAAAAGTTATATACATTTTATACTAATTTATGTTAACTCTTTTCTACATTTTTGCTTGAATTTACTAACTGTATTTGAGACATGACTTCTTGTAACTCCTAACTGTGCTGCGATGTCTACTGGTCTAGTGCCTTGCATATATTTCAATAATATTAATTTCTTAGTTCCTGTATAATTTTGTTCTATGAGTTGTATAGCGCTTTCTTTTAAGGTTTTTACTACACAATCTGTAGCAGTATCGTCTGAAGCTACTAATTTTTCTTGAAGTGGAACATTGTCAGTATCTGTTATAATTTGATTTAAACTAGATAGAGACCATGTTCCTTGACCTGTTTCATATCGTGATGCATATATTTTTAGTTTTGACAAAGAACTCAATATTTGCCAATAGCAATGTGTGAGAAATTTAGTACCTTTAGTTGCATCATAAGTTTCTATAGCTTGCATAACACCTAGCCATGCTGTTTGAAATGAGTCTTGAGGTAACTGTTTTACTCCATGTGTTCTGAGAATACTCCATATAAACGCTTCTAGTTCAGGTGTTAGTTTATTTAAAAGGAGGCGTTTTTCAACGCCTTCAGAATGTTGTATTTTTATAACCAGTTCTTGAATTAATTCGGAATTATTTGTTTTCATTGTACATCACCTTATTTAATCTAGATATAACATCTTCTTTGAATTCTTCATCATTTCTTAATTCGTCTAATAATTTGGCTTTACCTTGAAATTTCATTTCATTGTTTTCTGCGTCTACTTCAACATTACCTTCTTCATCTAAATAGTAATACCAACTGCCACCTTGTTTCAATATTCGATATTGTAATGCTACGGTAATTATGTCTGCTAATACATCAATGCCTTCAGTATAATTTAAAGTATAATAACCAATTCTTCTATCAGGTTTACAAACCTTAGTTTTTGCAATTTCAATACCAACTCTATTACCTGCTGGGTTTTCAGCTCTTGAAGTTAATTCGCCATTATTCATATCAAGTAGTGTGTCTTTTCTAAATCTCAATCTTAATGAGCAAGCATGTTTCCACATTTTACCACCTGGAGTTGATACGGTATTATACATACTTGCTAAATCTTCTCTTATTTGATTAATTCCAATAAATGCACATTGTTGTTGAGTTAAATGCGGAGTAACTTTACTACAAAATACTGTCAATGCTTGAGATATTCCGCCATATGATTTTTTATCCATGTCTTCATTAAATATATTTTGAGAAACTAACATTGGTATTGAGTCAAGCACACATAATCCAACATCTCCAGTTGCTATTAAATCAATTGCTATTTGTAATACTTGTTCTGCGGTTTGTTCTTGAGGTCTAACTAATATCATAGCTTCGGTGTCTACTCCTAATAGTTGTGCCCATTGTACATCAAGCGTTTGTTCTGCATCAATATATACAACTACTCTTGGACCTCGCTCTACATATTCCATTAAATCTGACATCAATTTATCTGCTTTCTTTTTAGATTCTTTAGTATCTTTTTCTTTAAGTTGTTCTATTTCGTCTAACACTTTTTCTCTATGTTGTTCAAATACTTCATTAAATTTCTTTTGTGCATTTGCACATATATCTAATGCAGAAGTTGTTTTACCTCCACCTTCGCCACCGAAAAACTCAGTTATTTTACCTACTGGAATTCCGCCATAGGTCATCCAGTTAGCTGTAGGGGAACTAAATGGTATTTTTGCTACTTCTATTATGTCTGTACCTTGATTGATTATTTGAGCTTTGAATTTTTTATTAATCTCAGCCATTTTTAAATCTATGTTTCTCATATAGCTACCTCCTTATAATTCTTTATATATGTTATATACAAAAAACCCTTGCAACTGTAAAGTTACAAGGGCTAAAATTATTATTGACCTGTTGAGCCATAACCTCCTCTATTTGGATTATTTAATGAGTCAACTTCTTCAAAATCTACATTAGGATTAGATTTTTGTATTGTCATTTGTACCAGTCTATCATGAACTTTTATGCTACCTGGTCTAGTTGCATAAAATACTGCAACCCATTCATCTTCATCGCCACAATAGCTAGAGTCAATAAGACCTACACTATTTGTTAATATCAAACCTTTTTTAGCGAATGTACTACTTCTAGGTATAATATGAGCTTCATAACCTTTACCTAGTTCCATAGCAAAACCTAAACTGCATATTAAAACATCACCTCTTTTATATTTTATTGGAGTAATAACACTCAACTCATCTACATTATCAAATACATTTTCGTTAAAAGACTTTTGTAATTTGTCACCTCTAACTAATGAAATTTTATTAACAAAGCAATCATACCAGTTACCATTATTTTTTACAGGTAACTGAGCGCTTGGTCTTATTGTTTTTATTTTTACTTTTTTATTTGCCATTATACATACCTCCTATAAATCTCTAAAATTTATAATTACATTCAATCCATCATCTACTGTAAAAGGAATATCATGATTCTTTAAATATTTAGTTAAGTCGGCTAACTTTGGTGTATACTCATATTTAAAAAAGTTATTATCTTGAATTTCTATTAATTGGGCATTAATACCATGCGCAGCCCCTTCTTTATAAACATAATCTAAAGCGTCCATTCTAGAAGTAAATATATTATCTTCATAACTATCATCTGACACTTTAACTCTGACTATATATTTCATTTTTACACCTCCTAGAATTTTAATAATTGTAATAATGTTAACCCATGTAATTGTCTATCTAATGTTTCTAATATTGAATACATAATTCTACCTCCTTTTAAAATGTTATTTTAATATTCAAGCTATCATCTAACTCATATGGTATATTAGTAGCTTCTAATTTTTTAATGATGTCTTCTCTATCTGGATTGTATGAATATTCATATCTACAACCTTCTTCTATTTTAACAATTTGTGCATGGACGCCATATTTCGCTCCTAATTTTTTAATGTATGCAATTGCGTCTTTTTCATTTGTAAAGTCTTTATCTATTTTAGTACCATTTAAATAAGTTCCACCTTTTACTTTATATGTTATCATTATAATACCTCCTATCTTAAAATATTATTTCTAGTTATCTCCAATTCTGAAGTTTTCCAACTTTGAACTTTTTTCAGACTAGAATGTAATATAGTTGCTATTTCTATTTTACTTGCACATTCTTTGTATGCTCGCAACATTACATCTTCCACGAATTGCTCATTCATTGATTGATTTTGAGCTACTGAAGTTTTCTGAGAAACTGTTCCGTGCGTCTGTTGTACATAAGCATCATTGAATACAGTTCGTCTTTGCATTTTAGCCGCGTCTGATTTTACGCCTAATTCCGTTATTTTGCCAGTTACATCATATAATAATATTGGCAATATAGTTATATAATAATTAAGTTGTTGAGGGGGAATATCCTCCCCGGTACTCAACAATTCTTGTATTTCATTTATACATTTATCTAATTCTGAAGTATAATTTTTAGTAATGCTATTTACTGTATCAATTATGTCCAATGTATCTGCATCTAATTTTTGAATTAACGGTAGGCGCATTCTTTTCCACCCCATCTCAGATGATACATAAGGCTTGACATTACAGCGTCAAATTCTACTTTATTTATAGCACAATTTGTTCTTTTGTATTCTAACGGTATTTCTCTTATTAATTCATGTTCTTCGCAATCTCTAATTGAAATTGATTTTTTACATCTTATTTCTAAGAACTCTCTACATACAACGGCAGGTATAAAAAATGCTCTTTGTTCTTCTCTAAATTCAACACATAACCCACCTAATATTCCGTCTATTTTTCCAAGTTCAATCAATGAGTCAATTTGTCTTTTTGTTGTTTCCATATTTAAATATAAAGATTTATCTTTTGTACTTTTTAATTCAAATAAATATTGGTATGGGTAGCGGTAATAAATAAAATCGCATGGATTTCTAACACCTGAAAAACCATTAGTTGTATCATATAGTCTAATACAGCTTAAACCTAAACTGTCTTTAAAATTTTGTTCCCATCTTTTTCCGTCATTCATATTATTCACCATCTCTTCTGCATTGATTTTGATAATCACAATATTTACATTTATCTAATTCCCTAGGTGGAACTTCCTTATTCAATACGAAAGTATTAACATAGTCAATTATGCTTTCTATTCTATTTTTCATCAATTCAGTTATTTCAACTAGATAACCTTTTTTAGTGCAGTTATCTCTATCTTCATAAATAAATATTACTTTCGGTACACCTATTGTCATTGAGTAACAAGTTGCTTGTAATTTATGGTCTGCCCATGCGTCTGTATGACGATTGAATTTATGAGTTGACTCTGTTTTTATTTCTACTATATAATATTCACCATTATATTTTATTAACCCGTCACACATAAAACGCATGTTATATTTCTTTGAATATAATTTCGTCTCATTTCCAATTTTGCTTATTACCTGTGGGTCTGTTACTTTGTTTTCTTTTAAATATTCTCCTACATCGAGCCATTCACAATTAATATCATGTTTACTCATTTTTTCTATATAATTCTGTATTCTCTCATGTCTATCTGTTCCACTCTCACATATACCTATTAAGTTAACTCCTGCGTCTGTGTCGTCTGGTGCCACGCCAGTTAATTGATAATATAAACTTCTAGTACACCCACTTATACCTGAAGGTTTAAAAGATTGAGTAGGAGTTCGAACCGAACCCCTGTCTTCTTCTTCTATGGTATAGATTAGGTCTTCGATAAATTGTTCTGCAACTTTATTTTCTTGAGCTTGCTTTATCATTTTAGCAAGTGAACCTAACTTTGCCATTCTAATACCTCCTATTAATTATCTAATGTTGATAACAACATTTTATCTTTATCAGATACAATTTTGATTAAATCTGGAGTTCCATACTCAATGTCGATAGTTGGAGAATCTACAGAAGAAACTAAATCATATAAGAATTTAATATTTACTGGATAAACTATATCGGTATGAGTTGGACAATCTTTTGTAGCTATACTTTCTATTGAACCTCCTGTTGTTTGTAGAGTTATTAATTCTCCGACGAATGCTACTTGTAAAGTATTCATATCGTATACATCAACGAATAAACCTATTCTATCTAATGCTTTTAATAGTTCTTGTGTATCAACTGTACATAAACTAGGTTGAGTTTCTTCTATCATTGGTAATATACTGTCTGGATATTCTTCAACGCCTTCCATTAATGTCCCACTTATTACTATATTTTTACCTTCAAACATTATTGCATTATTACTATCATCTAAAATAATATTAACTTTTTCCTCGTCTAATGTAGGAATTAAATTTGCTAAAGAAGGTGGTATTAATACTTCTAGTCCTTCACATTCAAAATCTGATGCATTAACTTTTATTGCGTCAGCTGTTATTATATGATTGCTTCTAATTAAATACCCAAATAAACACCCGTCTGCCGCAGTTTGTGATTTAACATTTTTACCTACGCTTATTCCATGTTTTAGGTTGTACGTAACACAATCCTCTATTTTTAATGCTCCGTTAGTTTCTATTTTATGGTCTGGGTATACTTCACCTTGAACTAATTCAACTTTATATGTTCCGTTACCTTTTACCTCTAAATAAGTTTCCTTATTGGTAAGCGTAACGGTTTCTGTTGTTGTTTTATTTATTAAGCTGACAAATTGGTCAGTTTTAATTATGAACTCAACAGGTTCTTCAGTTGTTTCGTTATCTTGAAATACAGTTATATGATTATCTCCGTCAGTTGCATTTATTTTTAACCCTTCCTTGTCACATACTAATTGTATATAATTAGATATTTCTAATAATGGATTGGGTTTTATTTTAGTGACATGACCTAACATATTTTTTAATTTACTTGTATTTATTTTCATAGAAAATACCTCCTCTAAAATAATCGTTTTTGAAATTTTGTACTACCTTTATACTCATAATTTTGTAGCCACTCAATTAATTCTAATGCTTCCCATCTACTTCTATAATGACAAGAAGTCATCATCAAGTCCAAGTCTAAACCTCGTTCTTCAACTTTGTCTTCAAATGCTTTTATCATTTCAGGTCCTAAATTTTTATAAAAATTTGGGTCATCTGTTTTTCTATCAGACACTACAATATTGTTCTTACCGAAATGTAATGTTCCTATACGAGCATGCACTAACCACCCAGTCGAGTCAGCAGAAGTGAATGGGTATTTTTCTAACAGCAATTTTGAAGTCATTCCAAATGCATGCGTCTTTACGTTTGGGTTACTGGAATTTTTTATAATTCCAAATACCTGAGCAAACCATTTATCTTTATACTTAGTTACAACATCATTGGCAGGCGATATTCCAATATATTTTATTGGCTCACCGTCTTCATGTCGATATGCTAACATTCTTTTTAAATGTTTAAAGTTTTCTCCTTGATGAAATATAGGTAGCAATTTATCTCTACTTGCTACTTTGTCTTTCATATATAAATAATTTTGCCAACTCAATTCGGGCGCTTCTTTTAACTGTTGTATAGTTTTTGGTTTTTTATATTCACCTGGGATTGTATCAAGTTGTGCATATAATGTAAGATGTTCGTCTAACTCATTTATTCTAGCAATATATTCATCAACATTAACGGTTTTCCCTTTAGTATGAGCTGAGAATGCACCTGAATCTAAAAATAATTTTGAGTCTGTTTGTCCTTCTGTAAGACCTATCCACCTATTAATTACTCTAGGTCCGTCTAAAAATGAATAAAGTCTGTTAACATGAAGTGGTGCTATAAATACGTCTGATGCTATTTGACCTTGTCCTGCGAAATACAAATCCATATCTTTTTTCCTCCTTTTTTATTTATGTATGTTATATATAAAAAATGAGTAAGGTTGTTAACCCTACTCATTATATTTTTTCTAATATTTTACTTCTTTATTATTGCCAGGTGTACATTTAAATATATTGACTAAACCTTCGTTCTTGAATAATTTTACAGCTACAATATATCCAAGTACCATACTTACAAATTCACCGAATGCTCCAACAGCAAATTGATACCAAAATGGTAAACCAAAGAAAAACCATAATTCCCAAGCAATTGCACTTGTACCTAATGTAGCGTATACTATACCTGTCCACATTCTTTTGGATTTCCACATTAGAACACCTACAAGGAATGTGCCAGCTGAACCTATAAATACGTCCATAACTCCAAATGTAAAGAAGTTACTCAATGCACAACCTAATGTAATTCCTATTATATATATTGGGTCTATAAACATTAAGAAATTTAACATTTCGGATAATCTGAATTCAACCGGTCCGAATACAAAAGGTTTACATACCATTGTTATTACAAAATAAAGTGCGGCTACTATGCTTATTCTACACATTGATTTTACTGTTATTTTCATTATTTAGTACCTCCTATTTTAGACCATTTTTCTCCGACTAAATCGAATGTATCTGTGATATCTCGATTTAAGTCATCAATTATTCTTACTCTAGGATTTGCTAATAATTCTTGAAACTCAGTAGAATTATAAAATTGTTGTACTAATTTTTCATCTCGCTCAAATTTTGTTGTATTAGGAGTAAATACATTAATACAAATTTTGTCGAAATATTTAAGACCTAATTCAACATCTTCCAAGAAAGACTCATATGTTTGACCTTTCCAACCGAATAATAAATTAGTTCTATTAAAATATTTACTAATACTTTGAGGACTTGCGACTCCCATTCCTTTATTCAATATAGCTTCACGATTGAATAAATTAAAAGTTTCTGCGCCTACTATAAACTCTAGATTTATGCCACTAAAAATTAATCTCATAAATTTTATAAATTTTCTGTGCATATAATGTCCTTCAAATATTACAGTTGATATTTTCTTTTCAGTTACTACTTTGTGAATATACTCAATAGTTTTACTATCTAGTTCTACGAAACTTCCACTGCATATTACTTGTAACTTATTGTGTATGCCAGTAACTTTGTCTAATACTTTTGCATTAAGTTGATAGTCTGCTTCTGTATTTTTATCATGGTCAATACAATAATCGCAGAAATTACATTGAGCCCATTCACACCCAGTACCTCTTAATAATACAACTTCCATTTGTTCCTTGAAGTCATTTACAACTCCATATCTTTTCATTTCGTCCATTTTAGAACCTCCTGTTTTAATATTTTTATAGTGGAGCAGGATTAGGAAAACTACTCCACGTACTTATAATATACAATTTTTACAGTATAATGTTAACTATTTTTTGGAATTCTTTTTAAATTCTATTGTGTATGAGTAATAAAAATCTATAGGTTTAAATAGCATTTTATGGTCATTAATTCCGTCTTTATTATACATATCGTGATACGGACCTGATGCATTATCAAATTTTCTTCCTTCATGATAACCTATATCTTCACATAACCAACCTACATAAAAGCCACTCAAATTATATTGGCGGAGTGATTTTTCTAATATGCCTAATTGCCACTCTTTATTAAATAATGATAACTCAGTAACATTAATTGCATCTAGTTTCCCTTTATAGAATACTAATACTATATAAAATGGGTTCTTTTCTAATAGTTTATTCTTCCATATGAAGTTTATTAAATTTTTATCTCTACCTATTGCCGGTCTTGATAAGCGTTCTGTACTTTTGCAGTCATTTAACCAGGTTTGTAAAAAATTCATTATTAAGTCATAGTCTTCATATGTCGCATATCTCCAAGTTAAATTCTTTTGTGCTCTTTTTACCTTTTTTCTACTACTATGCCATTTACCACCTTGCAATTTAGAAATGTCTTCTAAGTCGTACACAAAGTCACCTGCAGTTCTAGTTCTTTGTGTATCTTTATATTGAGTAATAAATTCTTTAGATTGTTCTGCAGGTACGAATGAAATTTTAACTGGCATAGGTATTGCTTTCATTTCTTTATACAACCTTTCATTACTACATAATGGGCAAATCATCTCTGCCTTTTTACTATATTTTCCAGTAATTGATATTAAAATTATATCTCCAGTTTCTTTATAGTCTTTATTAATATAAAGTCTTCTTCTATCACTATCATAATAGCTAAATAGTTCTGCTATTGAAAATGAATAAAGCATATAAGGTTGTGCCTGTATTAACTCAGTAGCAATTTTTACATTTTCTAGGTTATACTTAAATCTAGTATAACCTTTTATTTCAGAATAATCGAATAACATTATTTATACCTCCTATATTTCTATTCCTTCACCATACCATCTCTCTGTTACTTCAATATCACATTTCATAGGTATTTTAAATTTTCCGTCTACAATGTGTACCATTATATACTCTAGTCTATCTCGAACTGCTTTTGCATTTTCTCTTGGACATATTCCTAAAACTTCATCATGAACTGGAATTATTAATTTATATCCAAGTTTGTTGAGTTCTTCATCATTAAAAATTTTTATCATTGTTAGCTTGGTCATGTCTGCGGCTGAACCTTGAATAATACTATTTACACATTGTCTTTTTGCGTCTTCTATAAAACCTCTATTATCTTTTATAGTATAACCCTCTTGTTCTGCTAGTTCTTTTACTTTTTGTTGCTGTTGTCTACCTCTAGCTCTATTTAATAATGTATAATATTTTCTGTACACTTCGTCTGGCACATAATCATCTTGAGGTATTGACTCAGTAGCATCAAATGCGAATGGGTCAAAATTGTCGCTGTACGATTTTATGCAAGGTTTTATTTCTATTGGAGGTAATTGCATATCAGACAGTCTTCTTTTTCTACCCCAAGCGGTTTCTACAAACCCATAGTCTCTTGCAAAGGTTTGAGCGAAATCTACAAATTCTTTTACTTTAGGAAACTCAGCATAAAAGTCATCAATTATCTTTTGTGCTTCTTGAGTTGATATTTTCATTTGCTCAGCTATACTTGGCACACCTCTACCATACATAAGTCCAAGTAATACAGGTTTAACACTTGTACGTCTAGCTTTACCATCTGGATTTACAGTTCCGTCTGCACGAAACTCTTTACATTCATCATATGGCATTTTATATATTTTCGATGCTATTGTAGCATATAAATCTTTTCCTTCTAAATACGCTTGTAACATATGTGGGTCATCACTCATGTGAGCTAGACATCTAGGTTCTTGCTGTGAAAAGTCTCCACCTACTATTACTTGACCTTCTCCAGCTATAAACATTTGTCTAATATCATGACCTGCGTCTATTACAGTTCCGTCACTCAATTTTGTTTTTTGTGAAGGTATATTTTGTAAATTTGGGTCACTACTACTAAATCTACCTGTTTTTGCTCCATATTGATTAAAATTAGCATGAAGTCTATTATCTCGTTTTGCAATATGTTGCGGTATTGCTTCTATATAAGTACTCAATAATTTACTCATACTTCTATATTCTAATATGCTGTCTACTAATGGGTGATTAAATGATTTTAAAATAGCTTCACCTGTTCCTCTTGGTGATTTTTTGTCTGGACTTTCAAATTCTAATACATCATAAAATAAAATAGCCAACTGAGTAGGTGAACTTATACTTACTTTTCGTATTCCGTCTTTAAATAATTTATTATAAGCTGCTGGGTTTTTTATCATTAGTTTATCGAATTTATCGTTCAATTTTTCTATTTCTAAATTGAATTTTTCTTCTGCCGCATCTTTATGTTTTGTATATTGTGCCTTTAGTTTATCAGCTAAGTCTGTATCTATCTTAACGCCTGTGCATTCCATTTCGAATACTACTTGTATTAGTGGCATTTCTATATTTCGAAATACTTCTGCGACTCTCTCTAAACCTTTTTCCTTGCAGTATTTTCCGTTAATATCAATAAAATTATACTGGAATTGATATAGTTCATAAGTCATTATTGGGTCAAATGATGCATACATATAAGCAACATCTGGCGGTACTTTATTAAATTCAATACCTTTAAATAATGAGTTAAAAGATGCGACTTTACTATTTTCATCTGCATTATCTACATATTTTTTATATAATACTTTTAGTTTATGCGGTTCATTTTCATTTAAAAGTTGTGAACCTATTTGCGTATCCCAGTATGGAATTATTTTAATTCCAAGCATCCACCAAAGAATATGCATATCAAATTTAGCATTATGCAGTACATATTTTATATTCGATTTGTTCATTCGTTCAAATTGGTCTTTCATAAATTCTTTTGATATATTTGTGTTTAATTCTATACCTGTCATGAAACTCTCATGTCGTACTGGAATATATACTCCTTTTTGTCCAGGTGTATATAAGCATACACCTGCTATTTTTCCGTCTATTCTATCTAAGCCATTTGTTTCTGTATCAACTGCTATTATGCCATTTGTAATAGCACAGTCTATATATTCTCTAATTTTGTTCTCATTGTCTAATAATGATAGTCTATCTAATTTATCTGCGAATACTTCTTTAGACATTTCTTTTGCAAGTTGCACTTTTCCACTAATACTTTTCGGTACTACTTTTGCAACTTGTTTTTTACTTGATTTTTTACTCAACATTTCAAGTGCTTTCTTTTGTGCTTCTTGTGTTTTTCTAGCACTAACATTACAGAACATGTCGCCAATTCTTCCCATAATTATACCTCCTTATAAAATAACCACCTCAATTAAGAGGTGGTTATCGTTTTAAAATACTGCGTCAACACTTAAATCTATATTTTCTATTGTTGCTCGTGCTTCTAATACATCTCTATATGCTTTCATATACATTAATTGTTCATATAATATTCTATATGGACAATTTGGAGTAAATTCCAAAGTTCCTTCTTTATAACCTTTTAACATTCTTTGTAGTCCAGCTATTCTATTATTTAGTTGATGATATTCTGCTAAAAATCTTTCCATATAGTTTCCACTTAACATTAAATCTACTGTATCTTTTAATTCCATATTATCACCTCCTAAAATACATCACTTGGTGCAGTAGTTCTAGTGCCGCGTTCAGTATGATGCATTGGCTCAAATTGTTGTTCTTGCATTTGATGTTGTTGTGCTGCATGTTGAGGTGTATAAGTTCCTGCTATTATTTGATTCATTTCATCAATATTTGCTTTAATTATTAGACTTCCTTCAAGTTCTTGTTTTTGTGGTAAATCTTCAAGTTTTACATTGTCTTTACCCATTGGCATAAATTCATATTGAGTTTTTTGGTCACCTTTTTTACCTCGTCTTATAACTTTAATTTTTACTGCTGACAAGTTGCCAAATTCATTTAAGTAAGTTATAATTTTTGATACAAAGCTAGACCCTCTCTCCCATATTTGAACTGAGTCTGGGTTATCTGATGCTACAAGTTGTAAAAATAATTTTTCTTTAGGTTTATTACCTGCTTTACATAATGGGCAATCGTCTGGGTGAGATTCTCCATTTTCGTCTACTGAGTTACAACTAACATAACGTTTTTTACCGTCAATTTGTACTTCATGTACTAAAAAATAATCAATGTCTGAGCCGTCAGGTTGATTATAAAGAAATCTAACTACTGCGCTATCTCCGTCATCTTTTAAACTGAAGTAACCTCCGTTACCTGAACTTTGATATTTACCTGCGTTTCCAATTCCTATTTTTGCCATTTTTGTGTTCCTCCTTGTTTTTAGTTTTTGTATAAGTGTATAAGTTTTTAAGCTAGGAGGATATATTTTATAACCCTCCCCCTATTGGGTTATGTATGTTATATATTTATTTTAGTAAATATTGTTAACTTTGTTTTTAAAATAATTTTTTCTGTTTTCTATTCGGACCGTATGCAATAAGTTGAGTATCAAATATATGTTTACAATAAGGCGAATTTAATCTATTATCACTCATTAATAACATAGTAACATTTCCAGACTCTATACTAGATATTGAATTACTACCTGGTATATACTCCATATCCTGCGAAATTTTTTCAGTATTACTAAAACCGGAAGTTCCGTAAATTCTATTTCCTTCAATATATTTTAAATATAAAAATGTTATAGGCGATATCCTATTGCCTTTTATAATTTGAACTCCGCCTAAAAATTCTTTACCTTCTTTAAGTGTTTTAATAACATCTGACCATTTCAATCTGCACCCTCCACCAGGTTTTGCAAATGGAATATAAGTTACATTATTTTTCTTCATAATTACCAACCCCTCCTACATAATGATACAGTATGTTCCATTATATTAAATACTTGTTGTAATTCTAAAAACTTATCGGAATTATTCTCATAACCTTTGTCTGGGTGATAATAATGTAATAATTGATGTTTATAGTCTTTATATAAATTCTTATCTAGTCCAATTATATCTAATACATAAGCAACTCTATGAAAAAATGAAGTACTTTGAGGTGTTAGTGATTTTATAGTTTTCCCACATTTAGTATTAAAATTTCGGCGGATTTGAGTAACCTCACTAATAAGATTATCTAATACATTTAAATTAGATAAATATGCAACCTTTTGAGTAACAACACTTTTAGGTAGTTTTTTATTATTTCTTGCTTGTTGTCTTTTTACTGTATAATTATTAACCCCGTCAGATAATATAATATACCATACTTTGTTTTCTTTATAAGTATTTACGAAAGTAAATATTCCAAAATGAGTTGATACAACTGTACCAGGTTTTAATATGCTATTCCAGTCTATTCTGTTTTTCCATATATTGCCAGCTTTTGTATAAACTGGATATTGTTTACTTAAATCCTTTCTAGTTATATCAATCATTTTAGTTACCTCCCCAATTTCTTATTTGAATATTATATATTTTTCTTACTAAATTTTGTTAACTAATATAATGCCCATATTATACAACTTATTACAAATATCGTTAAGATTATTATAATTGTATCAGGTGTTATCATAATATCACCTCTAATCGCATTTTGTCCAGCCGCAATTATAACAATTAATACAGCCACCTGTATGACTTAATTCTGCACCACACTCTGGACATTTTGCAATTTCAATTTTTACCTCATTACCAATTTTAAGTTGAGTAATTTCAGGTTGATTAAGATAATTTATTTTAAATTGCTCATGTAATTTTAACAACTCTCTACCTACTGCCTCTGCACAACTTCTGCCGTCACTAATATTTGCTTCAGTTGTTTTTCTACTTACAAATGAAGGACAAGCCACAACAGATTTTAGTTGGTCAACAATTTCTTCAACAGTTGCTCCTTTTTTACCTGCTAATGATATTAGTCTTGATAAACCTACCATATAACTATTACAACCGCCTTTACTTCCTTTGTTTAAGAATATATGACATAATTGTCCAGTTTTCTTATGGAAATATACGGTCATCCATAAACTTCCACAACCTGTTTGCAGTTTACTGCCAAATGCAATACAATGATTTATGTCGGTGTCGATTGCATTTAATTGAGTAGGTTCAGGTTTTTCCTCTTTAGCTACTCCTTTTAAAATACCTTCTTTTTTACAGCCGTCTCTGAATACAGTCAAGCCTTTACAACCTAATTCATGTGCGGCAACATATGCTTTAAATACGTCTTCAACTGGAGACTCTTTAGGTAAATTTAAAGTACTTGAAATACTTGCATCAATCCACACTTGCCAATCGGCTTGAGTTTTTACTCTACTCATAAAGTCTAGGTCTTTTGCTCCTATCAAATATGCCGGTTTATTATTTAGCATGTCGATATCGTCAGCTTCTATTGCTCGTTGCACAATATTTGGGTATTCCATGTAAACTTTATCCTCAGCGTTTAATGATTTTGTTGTTCTTGCAAAACCGTTAACATCATATATAGGTTCGACTCCAGTTGATACACCGAACATAGTACCTATACTACCTGTTGGAGCTATTGTAAATAATTGACTATTTCTAAGACCATGAGCTTTTATTAAGTCAATAGTTTCTTCATATATTACGCCTTCTTTTATTTTACTTTGTAAATAAAATGAGTTAAGTATATAGTCTGGATTATATGCTTCGAATGTACCTAATTCTTTTGCAAGTAAAGCTGACTCTTGGAGTCCAACATTACATAATGCCATACCTATTGTTGCTATCAAATTAGAACATCTATCACTTCCATAAGGAATTCTCATTTTGATAAGCATGTCGCCAAATCCCATAATGCCAAGACCTATTTGTCTCCATTTTGCAACTGAGTCTCTTTGTATTTGTAATGGGTGTAATGGTAACCCCTCGTCTAATACTTGATTTAATGCTCGTATTGCTACTTTTACAGCTTGTTTAAAACTAGGTATATCAAATGCAGGTCTCTTGCCGAATGGGTCTTTTACAAATTCTGCTAAATTAAGTGAACCTAATAAACAACTACCTCCAGCTGGTAATGGCTCTTCTGCACAGGGGTTAACTCCTGCGAACTCAAATTCACCTTTCTTGATATACTCAGATAATAATGTTTCTTTGTTAATATTATCCCAAAATAACATGCCAGGTTCTCCCCAGTTCCAGTTATTTTCAGCTAATTTATACATTAACTCATTAGCATTACCATCTCCTGCTATAACTCTAGTCATGAATAAATCATCTGTTCTTACTGAGATATTACATTCTTCTAATTTTTTATTTTGAGTTTTTGCGTTTATAAAATCTTCAATTTCCGCATGGTTTACGTCCATACTTATCATTAATGCGCCACGTCTACCTTTTTGTCCAATAGTTTGTGAAGTATTATTGAATGTTTCCATAAATGAAACTGCTCCAGTTGTTGTCAACGCGGCATTATTAACTGGTGAACCTTTGGGTCTCAGTTGTGATATATCAATACCACAACCTCCACCGTATGAAAATGTTCTTGCTAAGTATTTATTAGTGTCGTATATTTCCTCTATACTGTCACCTACTGGAGGTAATACATAGCAATTACTATAAGTTACTTTTCTGTCGGTAATTCCTCTTGATGCTAATATTCTGCCTCCGAATATAAATTTTTTACTTAATATTAAATCTTTAACAGCATCATCTCCATTTGATACCCTATCAAGCCATTGGTCGAATGTCTCGTCTCCATTTTGATATTTTCTAGTCCAAATATCTTGACCTAACTGCGTGTTTAGCCAATTTTTTAATTCCATGTTCATTCCTCCTTATACAGCTTTTAAATCTATTAATTTTTCTTGTAACGCTTTAACTACTACATTAGCTCCTGCTCTTGAAATACCTATTTGAGAAGCTACAGCAGATTTTGTCGGTTTACAACCTTCAACTAAAGCGTCGCAGAATTTTCTTTGATTATCATTCATGTCGATTGAGTCTAAATAATATTTCAACTCAACTTCCTCAAAGTCTTCTGAGTCTGTTTGACCCATGCAACTATGTTTGTCTTCACTTCCTTCGTCGTCATCTCCAACAAAGTAATCTGAAAATAATTGTGTATGAGTACATTGATTTAATACTCTCTTTTGCATTTTTTCTGCTTGAGTTAAATGTCTTAATTCATTATAAATATATGTGCATATTAGACTTGTTAGTTTAGCATTACTTCCTATTTCGTAATTTTCTAAACCTTTCCAGATTTGTTCCAAAATAACAGATTCTTTAGTGGCTTCATCTACACCTAAGAATTTGTTTGCTATTGAACTGAATTGAGCGTAACCTGTTTCATATACGAATGCTATTATAACGTCTTTGTTACCTGTATGATATTCATTGATTAATTCTTCTACAGATTTTTTACCTGTGAAATTATCCATTATATTTAAAAATATGTTTTGTTTCATAATATTAAACCCCCATCGTTTTATTTATTTATTTTATTTGTTTTACTTTATACTTATATTATATACTAAAGTATGTAATTTGTAAATAGTTTTAAGTAAATTTTATAAAATATTTTTTAAAGGTAGGCTAAGTACTTCTGAACCTAAATCGTTAATGTCTCTTGTATCGTTATAACTATATTGTAGAACTTTAAGCAATTTTGTGTTATTCAATTTTTGAATAATTTTAGCAGTCCCCTCTCTGCCTGCTTCGTCATTATCTAGTGCTATTACATATTCCCTAGCTGGCAATTTTTTTAATAACTCATACTGTTTACCTCCACCTGTACCTAATAATGCTACTGCGGGTATTCCTAATTGCCATAATGTTAATGCATTGAATATTGACTCTACTATCCAGACTACTTTATAATTTCCTGTAATACATTCATAGCCACCGAATAAAAAATCTGTTTTCTTTATTCCAGGTGGTATTTTATAAAATTTACTATTTATATTTCTTGTTTGAATAAATTTAACATCACCTTTTAAATCTTTTACTGGTAATGTTATTAGCATTTCAGTTGGACTACACCCCACACTAAATTTATTACAAATTTCTTTGTCTATGCCTCTGTCGGCTAAGTATTTACAATAATAAGCGTAACTATTTAACACTGAGTTTGGTATTGTAGGATAAGTGCTAATCGTGTTAGTTCTATTTATATTCAAATCTAATGTTCTAGTTGTTTCTGTCAAAGTAGTTCTATATTTTGATTTTAGCCAATTATTACCATATAATCCGCCGTCTTGATAACCAAAACAAAATGAAATAAAATTTGCTAAATCTGAAGTATAACCACACGTGAAACAATGTACTGTACCTGCCGGTGTTAATTTTCCATTTTCATACGAATTCACTAATGAAACTCCGCAACTTGGCTTTCGTTCTTGTCCAGACTTATGAGACGGACAAGATATCATAATATTATCATTCACAGGTTTTATCGAATGTAATAATTGAATTCCATTTACATTCAAGTCTTGTTGTAAATCGGTTAATAATGTCATTCCGTCAACATCAACCGATAATCCGTTTACTGTAAACATTTGTAAAACCTCCTCTCCATGTTTATGTATTATATACAAATTTTATAAATTTTGTTAACATAAAAAGACTCCAACTTTTTTGAGTTGAAGTCTTTTCGCGGTTATTATTCATAAAATATATTATAAGGAGAAAAGTATAATGGGAATTACTTTCCTTACTTATATTATATACAATTTCATAAAATTTATGTTAACTAATTTTTTAAAAAACGTCTACTGGATTTGGCATACCTTGTGGAATATCATTTCTATTATTTTTAAAAGGCAACTCAGTTTCTTTTTGCGAACCTTCTTCAGAAACAAATCTAAAAGTACCTAAATCAATATCCCAACTGTATATAAATTTTTTATTGTTTTCGCCATATCTATTTTTAGTAACTAATAGCGATAACCCTAATTTTGTTTGAACTAATGAAATTACTCTACTACTATTTTGACCTATTGCATCAGCTTCACCAATGTCTGCTAACTCTGGGTTTTCGGGTTCTTCTGAACTTGTTTTATTTCTATTAGCTTGTGCATCAGCTAATATAGGTTTACCTAGTTCTTCTGACAATCTAAATAAGTCCATTGTAATATTAGCAAGTTGTAATCTCCTATTCTCACCTCGTCTTTCATCGTCCATTAATGATAACTGGTCTATTCCTATAATGTCAGGTTGATATTTTTTACATAATGCTTTTAACATGCTTACTGTCATATATTTGCCGCCTAAGTCTTTTGGAGTTACCACAATAAAAGGCTCTAACTCTTTAGCTCTTTTCTGTAAATCGTTTTCATAATTGGTAAATTCTAAATCTGAAATCGTACCTCTTGTTAATTGTCTATTACTATAATTCATGGCTAAAGTGTCATGTCTATAACCTACTTGCATAGCACTCATCTCACCTGAGTATAATAATACTCTTTTATGTTGAGTATGTGCTGAAGTTAAAAATTTTTGTAATAGCCATGATTTACCTTGATTGACTCTACCTACTATGGTTACAAATTCCTCACCTGGTAACCAACCTCCAAGTACGTCGTCTAATTCTTTTAAGCCAGTTGAAATTCCCAATAGACCGTCTATACGCTTCTTACTATTAATTTCTTCTAGTTTTTGATTAACAATATTATTAATGTCAGTTCCATGTGTGATAGAGTTGCTGACGAGCAATTTCTCTCCTTTTGATAATATATTTCTAAGTCCTTCAAAAGCATTTTGTTTTAATAACTCAACTGACTCATTAAATAATTTAGCAGATTGTCTAAATACATAATCCTCTCTTAAATTCTCTAATAAGTATTTAGGCGGTTCTAATACATCAATTAAATCGAACTCAGTAAACGTTGCTAAAAAAGTAGCTTGGTCTGGAACTTTGCCGTATTTATTATAATGGTCTAATATATAATTCCACTCTTTTGTATAGCTAGGAAAAAAGTCTTCATTGATACCGTCTTCTAAATATGTTTCTATGTTATTTTCGGCTAATATATTATTAATACATTGTAATTCAATCATATTCTAACCTCCTTTGGAGTACGTTGTGGAGGGTTATTAAATTCTACGATTGTTGATGTTTCTAATATTCTACTTGCAAGTCTACCTCCAACATTATTTACGAATTCTTCGTCAATTACGTTTGATGTGAATATATTACATTTATTAGAACTTATTCTGCTATTTATAAGTGGAAATAGTATTGAATGGTCATAGTCGCTTAACTTTGTACAACCTATATCGTCCCACACTACTATGTCTACTCTAGGTAGTAATTCTTCAATTTGTAATAGTCGGTCATTTCGTTTTGAAATGGCGGATTTCTTTTGCATTAGCAAATCATCAACATTTACAAATAAACCTCTGCACTGCGTTCCATTATTAAACCATATTCTACTAAAATAAGAACTCATTAATTTTATACTCCAAGTTGTCTTGCCGTTACCATAATATTTACTATATATAAATAAATTATTTCCCTCAGTTACAAAATCTAAAATATTTGCTTTTAAGTTAGCTAAATATTGATATTTTTCTATGTCTGCTCCTGCACTCAACTTTTGATTTTCTGGGTACTGTAATTGTTCAGGTATATTAGCAAGATTTACTAAATAATAATATTGACAATATAAAGGACACCCGCAATTACATATATCGCTCTTATAATTATCACATACTGTTTTAAACCAGCATTTAGTTTGTTCAAATCTAAATTCTTTTACATCATACATTGTAAAACCTCCTCTCATATTTTATATATAAAAAGTAACATATTTTGTTAATATAAAAAAATAACCCTAAAGTGTTTACCAGACACTAAAGGGTTGAAAATAATTTAGAAAATACTATTAATGAATTGTATATATTATATACAAAACTTAAATAAAAAAGTTAACCATTTCTAGTTAACTTTTTATATTACTTATAAAACTGTTATTGTATTGTCTTCTACTTCAATTTTTCCTTCAAGTGCTAGTACTCCTAAATATGTTTGATATTTTTTAGAGTTTACTTTAAATTGAGTTCTAAGTTCTCCAAGTAATGCATCTACATCTAAGCTACCCCATATTTCAGTTTCTCTAATTAATACTTCTACTAATAAATCTTTTGTTAATACTTTTCTCATATCTTTTAAACCTTTTTTAGTTTTCATCATCTTTACCTACCACCTTTTTATTTACTATTTGTTTTTCTTTATACTTATATTATATACTTTTGTATGTAATAAGTCAAGTGTTTTTCATAAATTTATTTAAAAATTTTTAATAAAAAAATACTGAGTTGAAGGGGGAGTCCTCAACTCAGTATCCAAACAAATAAATAAAATAAAAGGGAGATTTACTTTATTACTATAAAGTATTTACATATATTATATACTAATATGATACAAAATTGTTAACTAATAAATTAAAAAAGTACCTAATAATTATTAGGTACTTAAAGTGGAAAAGGGGGTAATACAATAAAAGAAATAGTTTGTATTAAGTAACTAAAATCATAAACTTTAATTACTTATATATTATATACTAATAACAGGTTTTAGTGTAAACCGAATTAGTAAAAAATTCTAAATATTAGTTGAGGTGCGTCAGCACAATAACTTCCGCAGCTTAGATTTTTTTAATTTTTTTTAACTTGTTTTATTTGTTTAACTAATTATATATAATATACTTTTTGCGACTGTTAATGTTAACCTTAAAATAGTTACAATATTGTAACTTTTTTGTTACAAAATACTCAACCCGTTGATATTACAAGAGTTGAGCAATTTTAGTAAAATTATATTCTGCGATTAACAGTATTTATTTGGTTTACATTATTATTTTGATAAGAAGTATGCTTACCTTTATAATTAGGAATATTAGCATCAAGGTTATGCAATATCCAGTCGGTATTAAGTTTAGAAAAATCGAATATGCCATCATAGCCAAGCTGTTTATATTTAATTAGCCATACATCTAGTTTTGCGGCAAGTGCAAGGTTATTAAATTGATATTTTTCTTTTATCTTATTTAGTGTCTTATTACAGTATATAACCTGAGTTCCTAACATTTTAGTGCTATAAATTTTTTCTGCCTTAAATATAAACCATTTTCTAATTTCAGTCATATTAGGTTCTTGTGCTAATTGAAGTTTGTGTTCAACAATTTTATATTCCTTTTCATTAGGTATAATTTGTTTGCTATTCTTTTTAGATTGTAATTCTTTAAACATATTATGCCTCCTTTTTAGGTTTACTAAATGTTAATTTTGTTTGAATTGAAGTTTCCATAGCAGGAGCTATGTCCTCAACATTTAGAAGACCTTGATATATTAATTGTTGAACTTTCTTTTCATTAATACATGGCTTATACTCAATACATTGTTTAAGGCTGTCTGCGACTGTCTCGTCTCTTTGAGCATCAATTATTTTAGTTAATATGTCTATCAACTTTTCTTCATTTACAGACGTTCTCTCCACGTCGTTGCATTTTACACAGCAAACACCTGGAACATTATATTCATTTATAGCTCTACTCTTAAATTCAGTTTTTACTTTGTCTGTCAGTTTTTTAGTTTCTGCTTTTATCTCTTTTTCTTGGTCTTTCATTTCTTTACATCTTTCTAATAATTTTGCGAATTTATATTCGTCTTGTATAACGCCTATTTTCATAATTTTTCTCCTTTACATATATAAATTATTGAATAGTAACATACAACTTATGAGACAGTCGCACGTCGCCTATTTTTTACATTTTCCACTATACTTGTCGGAAATAACTTTCATTTCTCCTTTTACTTTAGTTGTTTTAAAAGTTAATATTTTTTCAATGTCGTCTTCGCTCCAATATCTCGCATGATTACCTCCAACTCTAATAAATGGAGGCAATAATGTTCTTCCTGTTGTTTCTTCATATTCATACCATCTCATTAAAGTATTTCTAGTAACATTACATAGCTCAGCAGTTTCGAAAGTTGTGTAATATTTTTTACCATCTATTATTTTCATATTTATCACGCTCCTATTAAGAATTTTATATCTGAAGGTTGAACTGCTTTTCCGTCTACAATACGGTCAGACAATTCGCCTTTGTCTTTTATTATTTGATGTATTCGTTCGTCTATTGTATCTTTACAAATTAGAGTTATAATATTAACTGTTCCTTTTGTTCCTATTCTGTGGCATCGGTCTTCCGCTTGGTCTTTTATAGCTTTGCTCCAAGGTTCATCAATAAATATTACTGTATTTGCTGCAGTTAATGTATAGCCAGTACCTAATGCTGGAGTTGTACCTAATATCACTTTACAAGTATTGTCAGATTGAAATTTATTCATTTCTAATATTGGGTCTTTAGATTCTCCAGTAACTAATGCGGGGTTATAACCTAAGCTACTCAACTTAATATATAGTGGATTTATAACTTTAGTCCAGTTGCTAAATATTATAACTTTGTCTGTTATGGACTCTAATATGTCTACTATTCTATCATACTTCACATTAGTAATATTTTTACTAGTTAATATGTTCGGGTTTGAAGTAACTTGTCTCAATCGAATTAACTCAGTTAATGGGTTAGGTAGTAACATAATTCTATCAATATCTTCTATAATTTGATTAGTGACATCTCTATATAATTTGTCTTGTGAACTATCTAAATCTAATAGCTCGTCAGTATAAATTTTAGGTGGTAAATCAAGTACTTCTTCTTTACGTCTCCTTAACATATTTTTATTAAGTGAATTTTCTAACTGGTCTAGGTTTTTATAACCTATAATTTCATACCCGCCAAATCCGCCCATTTCACAATATAAGTTTTTGAAATAAGTAAGCGAATGGTTTTCAACTTCAAGCCATTTGAGTACATTATATAAGTCGACTGGGTTGTTCATAAGCGGAGTACCTGTTAATGCTAGTCTATAATAAGAACAACAACAATGTATTGCTTTACCTTGTTTTGATTGACTATTTTTGCATTTATGAATTTCGTCTATTATAGTCATTCCTATAATGCCATCACTACACATTTTCTTGATTTGACTTTGTATGCTCTTGTCTCGTAATGTTTCAATATTAGTTATTAGAAAATATTCATCATGTATTTGTTTAAGGTCTGCGAGGCGCTCAGTACTGCTACCAATAACAGTTTTTCCTTTTCTATTAACTCTGCTTCCTAATATATGTGCTTTTTCATTAGTATGTATTTCTACTTCTTTGTACCAGTTCCACTTCAAGTTATTTACTCCACAAACTATAAGACAATGTCTCATTTTATGCTTTCGTGCTACTGCTATATCTAATGCCTGTTTTGTTTTTCCTAGCCCTTGCTCATCGCCAAGTAAAAATTTATTATGAGTTAGTGCGTAATTAAAAGACTCTATTTGATGTTCGAAAGGTTTTGTTCTACTCAAATAGTCTGCATCTTGTTCATCATATATATCAAGCATTTTTAAATACTTTTCAAATTTCTTTGGCACTTCACCGCATATTTGAATATCCTCAAATTTTAGCTTATCAAGTATTATTGGAAAATAGTCTATTTTGCATTCCCATAATTTACTATTGCGGTGATAATATCTAGTTTGAAAAGAATGTATTACATCTAAAATATTTGAATTATAGTCCCCCTTGATGTAGAGGGACTGTTTATAACTCAATTTTTGTGAAAAATCAAATTTTAGTTTTATCATAAAATACCTCCTAACAATTGCATTCCTCATCTATTGTAGTAATAGGAACTATTTCTACAAATATTTTTATATCAGATGAAGAATATAATCTTTTAGTTTCTCTTATTGTATCACTTTTATATAAATGTCTTAGTACATCTTGTGCCTGTTCCAATGTGCTTACAATATGTCTTTTTACCATTTCCCATGCTATTCGCTCTACATAGTTTAGATGTTTTTCTTGTAACTCAGTTATAAGTGCTTTTGTGTCATCGAATTGTTTCCATTGAACTTGTTTGAGTTCATGCAATCTATTTTGATTACAAGATACTTGATATAGTACAGCATATATATCATCTAATTTGTTTTGAGCTTCTATTCCGAATACTTCTATATGTTCTATTTTTATATGTTTTCTGTTTATTGTAGTTACCATATAATGTAATTCTTTATCTGCAAATATACCTTTAGGACCTACTGTAATAGTAAGGTTTGTATTGTATTGAGCTATTAACTCATTTAATCTACCCATCATTTTTCCTGCCATTAATAAGTCTTTGTCTATTTTTGTTTTTAATTCAAATATAGTATTTTCTAACATTTTTACATATCCCCCTTTATTTGTTACCTTTTATACTCTGCTATATTCTCCGTTATTTCTTCTTACTTCATGCTTAATTAATCTTAATGTAAAGTTTAAATCTTTTCTTATTTCTGGACTACATTTTTGACCATATTTATATTTTTGTGCTATATAAAATTTACCATCTTTTAAAATTTCTATAGTATACTCACCTATTTTAACTATCAATAATTTATTAGTTAATGCTTTTGAATATTCTATGTTGTTTTCTTCTAAATATTTTATTATTTTATTCATTTTTCATATCCCCTTTTTATTTTATATTGAGGTTTTTGTTGAGAACCTCCTAACTCATATTTATTATAAAACTGTTACTTTATTATTATCATCTACTTCTATAAGTCCCATTGTTTGTAATTCGTCTAATGCTTTTTCAACTAATACTAGAAAATAATCATCATATGTTGTATTTTCTCTGTATGCTAATTCATCTGCTATTGTTTCTGCATATAATGTAGGTTGTTCACCTGTTTGGTCTTGTGCTTCTTCCATGCTTTCTGTTATTAAATCTAATACTTCCATTGTTTTTCTTTCTTCAAATTTCATCATTTTTCATATCCCCTTTACTTTTTATTTCTTATTTGTTTTTCTTTATACTTATATTATATACTTTTCTATGTAATAAGTCAAGTGTTTTTCATAAATTTATTAAAATTTTTTTATTAACCCCCCATAATTTGAAGGGGGTTAAAGGTTACTATTTTTTAACTGGAACATATACGCTAGCACGATTTACAACTGCTTTAAATTCATCTAATGAATGTACTTTGAATTTTAGAGTGAAAGCATAGTCTTTAACAATTCTGCTATTATCTAAGTTTGCTTGTTCGTCTTCACTATATAGTTCTTGTCTAACTGCAACTGTTACTTCTGTATTACTAACATATATTTCAACTAATTTCTTGCGACCTAATTTGATAACTGAATGGTCTGTATTATGTTTTAATGTGAATGTATTTTGTTGAGTTGTGAAATAATCAAATATTTCGTTTGCTAAATCGTTGCTAGTATTAACATTTACTTGTTTTGGTGCTGTTGGTTTAATGTTGTCTGGATTAAAAGTTTCTAATGCTTTAAGACCTACTTTATAACCTAAATCTGTAAGGCTGATACTATGGTCGTATTGTTTTGAGCTTGTATTGTATTCTCCTTCAGTATCTATTATAACAAGACCTTTTCTAACAAGGCTACCTAAAACACCTTTTGCTCCTTGTATTCCACAACTAATATTTTCAGTAACTACGAAATCCCATGTACTTGCTATACCATCACTTCTGTCGAAACAATTACCGTATTCATTAGTTTTTAATATCCACAAAGCTTCAGTTTCTAATGGTGTTAATTTAACTGAGTTAACTTCTTCGTCTACTAATTGTTCTATTTTTTCTTTTTCTACTGTATCAGGTTCAACTGTTTCAGGTTCTACTGTTTCAACTTCTGTAGTAGGTTGTTCTGTTTCAGGTTCAACTTGTTCTACTGTTTCAACTGGTGCTATTGGTAATTCAACTTGTTCTACTGTTTCAGGTTGTACTAGATTGTACCATCTTAACATTGAAGAAGCAGTTATTGTTTTATCGTTTGATAATTGATATTTTACTTTACTGTCTATTTCTGTAATATTATTTATTGTAAAAACTTCACCATTCTTTTTATTTTCTATTTGACTACCTATGATTAATGTACCTAATTCGCTTTTTTTCATTTTTCATACCACCTTTTTATTTCTTATTTGTTTTTCTTTATACTTATATTATATACTTTTGTATGTAATAAGTCAAGTATCTGGAGTAAATTTTTTCACTTTTTTATAAAAAAATAGACCCAATATATCGGGTCTATTTCGTATTTATATTTTTTCTACATATTTCTTACTCAATGAAATCCAACCGGCACCAGATTTAAGTTTACCCCAGTTGTTTTTTTCTTCTATTATTGTGTATGCGTCGCCTTTATAAAGTTCTCCAACTTTTTCATATGAGGTAGAAGGACCTGTTCTAATATTTAACTCGTCTACTATTATTCTAACTACATAAGATTTGAATTCTGTATCTACAGGTTTTGCTCCTTTTACTAAATTCATAAACCAAGTCCAGTCATACCCAAAACGTTTATGTCTTAATAAATATGGGCAATCTTTTTTAGTCCAATAATAATGTTGTACTATATGTTTAGTTGGTATAGAATATTCTTTTGTTAGTTCAACACATAAGGCTGCGCAGTTTTCCCAGACTAATTTTTGTTTTGTTTTATCACGTGAATACTGGCAGTTTTCTATACCTATTGAATGTCTATTTCCTTTTCCGTATTCTCCGTCGCCTGCGTGCCAGGCTACTTTGTTAAAAGGTATTTCTTGATATATTTTATTATAGTCTACTGTAACATGCCATGATGCTATTCTATAACCTCCAGCTTTACCATATTTATTTGCATTACGTAATGCTTTATCCCATGTTACACCTGGAACATCATCGTCGCCGACATTATGAATTGTAATATATGAAGGTGTTAATGAATAACCTGGCACTACCTTACCTGAAGTCATTAAATTTTTAACAACAACGTCAGCATGACCAATAGTACTGCCATGTACTAATTTATGATTTTTTATTTTTCCCATTCTATCAACTCCTATTTTTTAAACCCTATTGTTTTATCTTCTTTTAAAGTTTTGTTGAGTTCTTGCACAGCTGACTCAATCATTATATCTAATTCTGTTTGAGTGATAGTTATACCATACTCATACAATAGTTGGACTATATGATTTTCACATTGTGCTTTTTTATCGTCGCCATGAATATCTTTATAAATTTGTTCCACTGCTTTTACGCAATCTTTTACTACAATTTTTTTCAGTTCTGTATTTACATATTTTTGATATAATCTTTTTCCGACTATACCTATATATGCTACTATGACTGCTAGAAATGTTTGAATAATATTTCCTGCTATTTGATTAATTAACTCTTGTATCATGCTCATGTTGTTGTTCAACCTCCTTTTTTAACTGGTCATATATTGAATGTACATAACCATTACCATGCAATTCGATATACCTATCGCCTGCATGAATTCGTTCCTCCAATGATAAATTTTCATTCAAAATAACAAGTTTTAAAGTATACATTGTATTCTCTTCCATTATTTCTTGAAATTCATGAATTTTATCATATACTGCTTTCATTGCTTTGCATACTTTGAAAAAAGTTGTAACAATTATAGTAAGCGCAGTTAGGAGACTTGCCAAATATAAAATAGAATTTACTCCCATGAATAATACCTCCTTGTTACTTATATTATATTATAAGTAGGTATAAAACTATAAATAAAAAACTACCTACACATATATAGTAAGTAGTTTTTGATTAGTACACAATATTTTTAAATTGCGAACTTATTTCTTCGAATTTTTTAGTTGCGAATTTTCCATTTGTATCTATGGCTATATCTACTTATCAGCTTTTTCATTCTCCTCCTTTTCTTGTTTTAATTTTTCATATTGTTGCTGTAAAACAATATATTTAGCCTTGAATAGATTACATTCTTCTATTGCGTCAGCTAATTGTTTTTTGTATAAGTTTAACATAACTTCAATATCGGACATATAAATCACCTCTAATTAATTATATGAAAAACAAGGGGATAAGTTAATATCCCCCCTATTCTTTTTACTCTGTATAAGTAATCTTTATTTTACAAGTACTTGAACATACTGAATAATGTGCTTTATCTTGTGATGCAGGTACAAGTCCAACTCCTTTTGCTTTCATGAAGTTTGCTATATCTGTGCTACTTGTTAATGTAATTGTTCCAGTTGAACCTGCACTGACAGACACGGATTTACTAAAGTCGCTTCTGAAGGAAGGTGTGCCACTTGGTCTTGAACTATAGTTATGTGTTTTTACGCCATGTAAAACTTCTCCAGAACTACCTCCGCTTTGTCTTGTAAATGTAATTACTATTTTACTAATATTTTTATTAGCATAATTACTCAATTTATTACCGAAGAACCAACAACCTACGCAATCACCGTAACCATAATCACCTTGTCTAACTGTACCGTCTTTTTTCCAGTTGTTATAAACTGTTTTTCTATAAGTGTCTCCATAATCAGCAGTTAGTGTGATAGTTTTAGTTTCTGTTGATGTACCTGTATTTGTATTTGTTCCACTTATTGTAGTTCCATTGAATGTTGCGCCTTCTGCACGAATAATACCATTAGAACCTGTTTTATAATGATTAGTTCCAGACTTTCTACTTACTTGAGTTGTAGCACTTAATGATATATCTGAACCTGATAAACTATAAAAGGCATAAGAAGATGTAGTTCCATTAGACGCTGCACAATGAACTTTAGACTGAACATATGCTCTTACTGCATTATAGCAATTTACAAATGAAACATTATCTATTTTTCCTTGCGCAAAAGACGAAAACTCAATACCACTATTATTGCCGCTTCCATTTCCTGCGTATATAGTTACATCTTTAATTTTTAAACTTGTGTTATATACAAATACTGAATAATTTCCATTATCACCGACGTAAGCGTTATTTGGCATTATAACTCCATTATTATTATCCGCAAATTCATATTCCATAGTTTTTATGCCGAAATATAAATACCCTTTAATTTTATGATTATTAAAGTTTAATATTATTCTGCCGTTATTTTGAGTAGTAAAATTCAAATTACCTTCATAATCGCTAGCAAATATCAACGTAACTTCATGACCATTTAAATTAGTTGGACAAGCTTCTTGAAAATCAGATAATGATGTATAAGTGCTTCCATGGTCAAATTCATCTGAATTTGCGCTTGTACTATCAATAGTGATAGTGACATCTTCGTCTAATACAGGTTGATATCTAGAATTATTAATAGTATTAATTGTTAATACATCAGTTGATATTTCGTTATTAACAGATAATGAATCTACTTCAACTCTACCATCATCGCCGACTTTAAATGACCCATCTTTACTCGTAAATGTAGAACCTAATATATCTCCAGTAAATTTAGCGTTAACTGCCTCTATTGAACCATCGGCTAATATTTTAAAGTTACTATTAGCAGTAACAAGTCCCTCAAGTGAAATGTTCTTAGCTTTTAATTTTATATCCGAATTTGCTATTGCTTGTATTGTTGCATCAGTCAAAGTTAAACTTGATTGAGTTGAACCTTTTTTCACTAGCCATTCGAATTTTTCACTTGTTTGGTTGGCTATTGACTCTGCTGTTTCTGCCTTATGGTTAGCCTCCCAGCTACTTAAATAAGCAGGAGTAGTATATGTTACTGTTCTGTTCGAATATGTAATTTCCGTCATATACCAAAGGTATTTTCCTTCCACATAATCTGGCATATTTTTAGTCCAACCTGAAGCATGCACATCTGGAGCGCTAGTTTTTGATGTATGCACAAAATAATATATTGCTGTATTTGTAATACTAACTCCATCGTCACCTTGCTCACCTTTTATTTTAGCCCAAGTATAACTACTTGTGTCGTTTGAGTCACTTTGATTAAAATCTGTATAAGTTCCTATATAAGTACCTACAGTCTCGCCATTGTTTGAAGTAAAAGTTGTTCCTCCGTCATCAGAATATTTAATGTGCAGATAACTTGTTTTCCCATTTGTTCCAACTCCAGGTACTCCTTGTTCTCCTTGTAAACCTTGGAATCTATACCAAGTGTATTTATTAGGGTCAGTGCTATCTGATGGGTCAAAATCTACATAAGTTCCTATATAAACATTAGGAGTTTCTGACATTTGAGCAGCTGTAGTAGGTTTTTCTACACTAGAATATTTTATATGGAAATAAGATGTTTTACCTTCTCCATCTTTACCAGGTTTACCTGGGATTCCTTGTTCTCCCTTTTCTCCTTGTATACCTTGAATTCCTGGGTCTCCTTTATCTCCTTTAGCTCCAGTAATACATGCGGGGTTGCCATACGTTTTGTCTCCTTTATTTGTTACATATACAGTTCTTAGCCATATATATTTACCAGCCTGTGGATTAGGTGCAGTTTTATCCCAAGTACCTCCTGTTGTAGTAGTATTACTATTTGATAAATAAAACTCATTGTATGTCTCTTTTATAGACTCATCTACTACAGTAGTGGTGCTTGTTACGGTAGACTTAATACCATCGACAGTTTGTTTTAATTGTGACGCTTGTGTAATAGCTGCGTCTGCTTTCGAATTAGCGTCATTTGCTACTCCTTCGATTGTACCTACATTTGTTTCAATGCCATTAACTGTTTGCGATAATGTAGAATATAATACTTTTAATTTTACTTTTGTTCCGTCAAGTTGTTCAACTTCTGTATCTGCTATAACGCCGTCAATTCTTTTTCTTTGTTCATCAACCGATAATTTTATTTGATTTAATTCTTCTAAACTACCTGCATTTAAAATAATTGTGCCGTCATCACTTACAGAAATGGCAGTACTTCTACCGCCATTCGTAAGCAAGTCTATAACTGTATCAATATTCATATCTAACTTGGTATTTCGTAAATCGTCAATTTGTTCTTGTAAATTTTCAGATTGCTCTTGTTTTTGTGCTGCATTAAGTTTATTGTAATCTTCGGTTTGTTGTTGCATTGAGTTTTCCATTTCTTCAAGGTCAGTTTGAGTAACTTCTCCTTTTTCTAATACCTCTAGTAGAATTTTTTCAAGCTGACTATATGAATTTTTATACTTATTATTTAATTCCAGTATATGTTCTAAATTAGCCATATTATCAATCCTTTCTTATTCTACATACTAATATAACCTTGCCAGGTTGATTATCTTTTAATTTACGTTTATATACAACATCACCAACATTAGTAACCTCAATAGTAGTTGCATCTCCGTCAGCATCAAATCCACTACATATTCCCACATGAGAAACTGACATAAATCTATTTAAATCTTTGCCATCTCTATCCCAAAATATTAAATCACCTTTTTCTATATTTGACCAATTAATTGTGTCAATTCCAGTTGCTACCCAACCTTTTGATACGCAATATTTAGCTATATCTGCGGCATATCTACCTGGGTTAAATGACCATGCTACTGTTGAACTTTTTTTATCTCGTGAAGTCCATTTTTTACTATAAGGCGACTCTGTATACGGAATACCTTTACAACATAATGCTACAAATGTTGAGCAATCTATATGATATTTACCATTAGAGTCTTTCCATTTAGTTTTGTTCTCGTGTGGGTTTGTATAAGTTAATGGAGTTTTTGTATTATATACAAATTTTGCTCTATTTTCCCAATAAGTTTCTCCGATTTCAATAATCTTATCTTTTCCTATAAAATCACCACAATCTGTGTATGTGCCATCACCATGATTAGCAGTAACAACTCCTATATATTTTTTGCCATTATATGAGTTAGCTCTATTTGGGTTACTTAAACATAAAATTGTATATTCAGTATCTGCTTTACATATTAATGCGCCGCTACTACAGTCATCGCCTTCATAATATATTATATTTGATTGTGTAAATTTTGTTGGCTCAGTATCTTTTTGTGTTTTAAATTTATATTTAGCCCAAAATGTATCAGATACAGCTGAATAAAATTTAATGAATATACTTTTTACAAGTCCGAAATCTTTATCGTCTTTAAATTCCATAATGTACTCCACATTCTTTGCAGTTTCTTCAGGTTTTGTATCTTCTGAAGGTGTATATCCTATCACTTTATTTTTTATTGCATTTTTTACTTGATTATAATAAGTTTGTGTACTTGCCTTATCTGCGCATGTATACCCATCTGAAGTGTCTGGAACATTACCTATATCAAGGAATATAACATATTGAGTTTTATTACAGTATGTTTCAATTATATTATTATATTCATCGACATTTGTATTTATAGTTTGATAATCAGCTAATACAGAAGTCGCATGCCATTCCTTTGCAATAAATATTGGAGTTTTCGGATATTTAACTAATAGAGTTTCTACTAGATTTATTACATTCTGTGCATCGTCTGTAGTTAGATGATTTATTCCAAAATGTAAAAATATATATTCAGGTTGAGTTGGGTAAGGTAATGAGTCAGCAGTTTCCCCAACTTGTATATATGAAACTAATAGGTCGTCTTCATAGAACATGTCTGCAGTTGCGCCTGGAACTCCTTTAGCTGTAAATGCATTCAAGTCTTTATTTTGCACTATTTGGTCATCAATAATAATTTCACCGTCAGCTCCTGTACTTTCTGTACTCGTAACAAGTTTATCTTTTTCTACTAATTCATAAGGTCTAAGGCAGAACCCATATTTATAAATATCTGAATAGACTTCCATATACATTATAGCCTTTGGCCACCAATCCCATTTTCTTGCATGGGCGACCATGTGTTTACCGTTTTCTTTTCCACAATATATTAATGTGTGATGTGTAAAGTTCTTTGCTATAGCTTGTGCTCTAGTAAATGTTGCAGGGCATGTTTTATTAGTCATCATTATAATATCGCCAGGTAGCATATTCTCTATTGATGTTTTTGTTATTTTAAACATTTTGTAACCTGATTTTGCTGTAGCGCCAGCAACTAATGTACCATAAGCACAACTCTTAGCATATACAGACTTCATGCCAGCTTTTAAATATGAACATGATACTAATGATGAACAGTCATAACAAATTGGATTTTTTATACCATATATTGTTCCCTTATATCTGTTCGGTTTATCGAAATTGACAGTTCTACTACCTTGGTCATAGGTAGCTATTTTTTGGTCAACGTGTTGTGACACTATTTTCTTTGCTGTAGCTACTATTGTTTTTCTAACTTCTGAACCTGTAGGTTGAGTTGTTTGTTGTTGAGCAGGTTTGCTATCTCCTGTATTACTAACTCCAAGACCATATTTTTTACCTTGCTTATCTAGTATATAAGGCAAACTACCGTTTTGTGATTGATAAAAACATAAATATAATTCTATATTATTAACTGTACCTGCCGGTTTTCCTATTGAATTTCTATAATCTACCCAATCTTTTCTATAAGATGCAAAATCTCCTGTACCGCTTTCTAATACTTCATAGCATTTAACTCTATAAGCAGTAGGTAAACTACTGAAACTTAAATATGAATTTTTAAAAGTGAACCCATATTTTTCTGCGGTATATTTCGCAACTATCCAAGCTGCTGCTCCTATTCCCATATTATTACCTATCAACATAGCGAATATATTATAATGGCACCAGTCGGCAGAAGTTCTTAATTCGTGACAACCGAACATTATTTGATTGCTAATATTTTTATTTACTACTACGCCATTTAGAGTAGTAGTTCCACCTTTGCTAGGTTGCATTGTACTATAAGAAGGTGTAAATGTTTTACTGCTACCGTCTATAAATTTTATTGTTTGTTTTTTATTGAAATATACAGAACGTTCGCATTGCATTAGCCCATAGCCACCTCCGCTATATGAAGTTGCAGATGTTGGATTTCCTCTAGACTCTCCACAAATACACATAAAAACAATGTATGGGTCTAATCCAAATTTAGGCGCCCAATAATTAACTATAGTAGGTATTTTATATTTATTATTAGAACTAACTATTGCTTTGAATTCTGGGTCATTAATTGATTTACCTAAATTGTATTTACTATAATATTTTATAGCTTCTGCATATGCTTTAGTGTCTGGTGTTATGTCACCTTCTTGTTGTTCAGATATTTTAATAATTCCATAATTTTTTAGGTCATAAATTCTTTTATCACCTAACCATAACCCTTTGTCTAAAGTATTTATTTTTATTGCAGTATAGTCTTCTAAGTCCTCGCCAATATCGTCGGGTAATTGAGGAATACTAGGTTTTAGGTTATTAATAATATTGTCTATTATTTTATCCATGTTTGTCTTGTCAACATTTAATTTTGCAAGTAAATTTTGTATTGCTAACCTATCCGCTGGAGTTAATTTTCCAACTCTAAGGTTTAATATATTTGATACTGCTTCCTTAATAATATCATCATTACTATAATGTCTTATTTTGGATTTTACTGACTTATAATTACTTAAAGTTATTTTATTTTGAGCTGGGTCAGTAAATGATATTTGTAATGTACCTACCCTAGCAGCTAGAGTTATGTCTGGGTTAAATTTTGGGTTAAATACTTGAACTGTATCTCCTATATCTATATTTTCATATTCTGATTTTTCTAAATATATAGGAACTTCGAAATTAACTTTCACGCTTTTTACTTCTTGTAATTTTTCATAAGTTTCCCATAATAAGTCGATAGGAGTTGTAGCACTATCTGAATTATAAGAACCTAGAATATATTTTCCGCCATTGTTATATATTTCATGAATTTCGGGGTCAACTAAATAATCTTGACCTAACGGTTTATTTAGGGGGTCACCTCTGTATACGTCCCAATATATATCGGAAAAGGTAATTCCATTTTTTCCTTGAGCAATTAAGCCACTATAATAATTACTCCCATCGCTTGTCTTTTTGAGTCCATATTCATTCCAATTATATTCAATTCTTAAATCGGTTTTATTACCTAGTTCGCCGTTTGCATATACGTCTATATAAAATTCATACTTACCTTGAATACTGCTTATACGTTCTATACGTATGTCTAACTCAATATTATCAAATAATGATATTAAATCCTGTAATACAGTATAGACTGGGGTAATAGAAGTAATATCCATGCTTTTTCCTATATTTGCTAATGTAGGAGAAATATTTCCCACCTTAAAGTTTGTATCTTGCAAAATACTTGTAAGACATGTTTCAATAGTACCTTCAATGGTAATAGGTCTAACATGATTTTGATATAATTCTAAAGTACATGGCACAGCATAGACATTTCTTGTAACATATAGAATTCCTTCTGTATCTTTTATCGTTTCTATTTGAAACATTTTTAGTTTATTTCGCCAATAGAATACCATGTAATTTTTTTCTTCTAAAATTTCACTATTATTGCCATCTAAAATAATATCGAACTCATACGTAAAAGCGCCAGTTTCTAGGTATTGAATAAATTTATCGTTTGATATATTAGAACTATTTGTATCTATTGAGCCTATATTATATTTTTTATTATCTAAAATATATATTTGCATATTACTCAGCTCCAATCCATTTTTCTTGTATAATTCCACACGAATAAATATTCGTATCATTAGTAAATATTTTTATAGGGTTAATACCTTTTTCTATATCAAAGAAATAACTACCTATATCTACAAGGTCATTTCTAAGTTCTTGATTAAGATATACATTTCTATTTTCAAAGTCAATGTCTATAACATCGCCAGCACGAAACTCAACTTTGTTATTTACAGTTGTGTCAACGTTTGATATACCCTGTACCTTTAAGCTATTAAGTGCCATGTCAGTACACTTATCAATATTACCATATGTTCCCATATATAAAATAAAGTATGATAGATTTTCTGTAGCTGTATTATTTATTGTTTTTGTAAATTTTTTATTAGCTATTATATTACCTTGATATAATTTGTTAATTGATACAGTCCATACATGATTGCCAGCACTGTCTTTAACTCTTGAAATTGATATTTTGCCATAAAAATCATTCCAACTACCTAATACGCCAGACATATAATTTGTAACTTTGACCTCATTATTATTTGTAGTAGTATAGTTATTCGGTTTTCTGACTTTTGTTTCATCTTGATATTCACATTTTAATCCGACATATACTTTTGGACAGTTGTATTCAAAATATTGTTGGTCGTCACACATTTCAAATTTGAAAATCCTTTCACCATTAACTCCCATTCCATATAATTCGATAACTCCTGTTTTATCGTCAGCTGTTTCTAATGGCGTATCATAAGTGATAGTGATTACCGGTTCATCTGTAAGGTCATATAAGTTACCTATACAAATATAGCCGTCATAACCTTTATAAGGTTCTGCAAGTTTATAATATGTTCTTACAACTCCGTCGCTGTCTTTACTTGAATATGTTTTAGATGAAATTACTCTAACTACACCATTCTTAGGAACTATGACTAATGAAGTTGCATCGCTTGTATATGATGCTCTAATACTTGTCGGTTGTTTTACAACTACATTTCTTTTTGTTGTTGTTATTGTAGTTGAAATTGTTTTAGCCTTTGTATAACTTTTATTACAGTACATAGTTGCTCCGTTATTTATATCACTAGATGAAAACTTCAACCAACCATTTACTATTTCATAATTTACTATTTGATAACCCTTTTTTAATGTATGAACACATAAATAAGAAGACCCAGGTCCTTTTCTACAGTTTAATGTTTTTGTTTTTACTTCATATATAGTTTTCGTACCTCCCACGGTTACTCTATCCTCATCTACAGGAATTACAGTCGGGTCACCATTTACACCTGTGGATTTCATTGTCAAATACGCTTCCACTTTAAAATCTTCTAGTGGAGCAGTTAAATTTCTTCTCACTTGCACACCTTTCCAGACATTTGAGTCTGTGGAACTGCTAGAAGGTAAAGTACCAATACATAACCCAGAATTTTCATTTGTAACTGCTAAAGTTCCTCCGCCACTTCTATTACTATCAATAGGTACAGTAGAACTTACCCAATTCGATGTTGTTGTACATGGGTCATTTAGTGCAGTTGAATATGGGTCTTTGCTTTCCAGTTCTAAACTTGGATAATCTCCTACTAATAAAGTTTGTTTCGTAATTTGATTTTGTAATTGTAGGAAATTGGCATTACTTGCAAATACATTAGTGAAGAAAGGTTTTGTTTCTACATCACCTGTATTTTCGATATTAACTAATACTTTGTTTTCTTTATTATCTGTTGTTTTTAAGTCAATACTATAAAAGAATGGCATATGACATATTAAATGTGCTTTAGCTAATACATCTAATGCAGATTTAGGAGTTAACTCTATGTCGTCTGAAATTATGCCATAAGAGAACTTAGTTTCATCAAATAGTCTAACCTCTACCGACACTTTTGAGTAAAGTAAATTCTTTAAGTCTCTTATTTTTCTTTTCAAGTCTGATTCGTCATCACCTGAAATAAGAATTGTTATATCATACTCAATAGGAGCATATTTGCTCCCATTGAATACTTCACCATCTCTAGACGCAATGTCTAAAGTTTCTATTTTCTTTTTCGGTAATAACACTCTTGTTATATTTGTAACTAAATATAATTCATTTATTTCACTTTTATTGAACATGAAATAATTTACCATTGTGTTATGCCCTCCAATCTATTTAATCTCATTGTTGTAGTGTCATTATGAGTTTTGACTGGTGCCGCTACTTTCTTACCTACAACCTCTTTATCCATTAGAATAGTTGAGTCTATATTACTTGCACCTGACACAAAACAATCTTTTAATTTATTATAGTCAAATTCAGTTTTTTGTTGAGCAATCGTTCTTTCCAAACCTTGTATAGCGGCAACTGTACTATCATTTTGTACTATATTTTGAGTACTAACATCGCCAGTATTAACAGATAATGCTTGTGATATATTTCCAAGTTTAGCAGTTTCTATTATTTGATTAGAAAAATCTCGAACCGCTTTTAATGTATCTTTACTTCCTAATTTAATACCAACGTCTATACCTTTAGGTAAATATTTACCAACTTCATCTCTCATAACTCCAGATGGTGAATGTATTTTAAATGAAGATTTAAACCCAGCTACTACACTACTAGCAAAACTACTTATTTGACTTCTTAGCCAACCGCCAGCTCCTTTTATACCATTCCATAAACCTTGAACTATTTGTCTACCTATTCCAGCTACTTGAGAAGGAATACTTCTAAGTCCACTTAATATTCTATTCTTAAAGTTATTAGCGGCTTGCATACCTTTGCTAGCAAATTGAGAAGCAAAATTAATTGCTCTTGAAATACAACTTGATAAGTAACTCCATATTCTTCCAGGTAGTTGAGATAATGCACTTGATGCTCTACTCACAAATCGAGAACCTGCTTGCTGTGCTTTTGCTGGTAATTGGCTAGCCCATTGACTTGCTCTGTTGTATGTTTGAGTTAACCAATTACCTACTCTTGAAGGTAATTGAGTAAAGTAATTACTAGCACTTTCAACAAATCTTGATGCAGCTTCTTGAGCTTTACCAGGTAATTGACTAGCCCATTGTGTAACTCTATTGTATGTGTCAGTTAACCATTGACCTATCATGCTAGGTAATTGTGAAAACCATTGACCTATTTGTGCAAAATATGTAGGTACTGTTTGAGTAACGAAATTCCAAGCATTTACTATACCACTTGCTATTACTCCACCTATAACTCCTATTGCAGTTCCTATCATACTAGGTAGGTTATTGAAAAAATCACCTATTGCACTTAGTGCATTTGATAATATAGACATTATAGAAGAACCTAATTGACTGAACCAACTTGTAATTGAATTCCATGCAGATGATAGTGCATTCGTAATACCTTCGCCTATACTTCTGAATATATCAACTACAAATGTTCCTAAGTCTTGTAATACATTAAGTACATTTTCTCCTAAATGTGAAAATAACGTTTGTACGCCTTGCAGTGCGCCTTCAAAGTCACCTGAGAATAAATCCTTCAATATAGAACCTACGTCTCTCCAATAGTCGAGTATAAGGTCAAAACCGTCTTTAAAAACTGCATATAAATCGACCATTGCATCTCCAAATGCACCTGATATTGAATATCCCCAATTTATAATTGGGTCAAATAATGTATTTAGTCCACTCATGAATACATCTTGTAGTGCTTGCATGGCATTTTGTGCTATTTGACCTAAACCGTCAAATATTTTATTAATTGCATCTTGCAATTTTTCTCCCATTTGTGCAAAGTCTTCAGGTATTTTATCAAAGTTACCTGTGAATATGTCTACAAATATATCTTTTATTCCACCTAATAACGCTTGAATAATATTTACAAAACCTGATATAACATTTCCTATTCCTTTAAAAACTCCTGCTAATGCTGGAGAAAAACTTTGAACTGCCATTAAGAAATCTTTCCATAACTTAATCCAAAATGCTCTAAAGGCTTCGCAATGATTCCATAAGTAAGTAAAACCTGCAACTAATCCCACAATAGCCGCTATTACAAGTACTATTGGATTTGCTAATAAGAATGCCCATAATGATTGAAGTGCTGGAATTACTGTTCCAGTTATAACACTAACAACCCTAGTACAAGCTGCTCGAACTCCGTTGAGTGCAGTAGAGAATATTCGTGCAAATCCGCCTGCTTGTCTAAATGCTCTAAATCTATTAATAACTTCAACACATTTTTCTGCTTTTGTCATTACTGTACCTATTATTACTAATAGTGGACCTAGTACTGCAAGTATGCCTGCTATACTCATTATGACTATCATTATAGGTTGTGGAATTTTTGAAAAACCTTGTGCTAATTTTGTAATTCCTTGAACTATTAATCGCAATACTGGGTCTAATTTTTCCATCATTGTTAAATAACATTCTTCAATAGCAGAATTCATAGACTTCAAGTCACCTTCTAAGTTGTCATTCATAGTTTTAGCCATTTCCTCAGCTGACCCTTTACTACCTCTCAATGCTTTTTCAAAGTCTTTTATATTTCCGCTACCTGTATTTAATAGTATGTTTAATGCTTTTATTGAGTCTGCAGTAAATGTTCCCATTAAGGCGGCATTCTTTTGTGCA